>Ga0207771_100561_pt1 | contig 20928 bp, 18 predicted proteins | sample A23M2SouthBayCA_2_FD_187731 | JGI IMG/M metagenome (GOLD analysis project Ga0207771, IMG submission 187731) | Aerobic enrichment media microbial communities from Eden Landing Ponds, California, USA - A23 M2 (2) (SPAdes) | ecosystem: Environmental > Aquatic > Marine > Unclassified | place...
AGTCGGACGAGCCACGGCGGCGGGTATGCATTCGTGCCATTGTTCGTTTGGAACGGCACAGACCGCTACGTGCTGCTGGTGCAGCGCGAGCGTGTGGTGTCGAAACACCGGACACGGCCGCAATCCCAGAGCCACGGAATCCCGTGGCGAGTCAGATTTGCGGTCGTGCTGTTCCCATCGAAAGGTCCCGTCCGGGCGCGTAAAACCGTTTCTACTCCGGTTGGCAACCGCCGAGTGTCCGTCGGGTGTGCAGTGACGTTTCATGGCGACTCTCACGGCCACTCGGCTTATGTAGGTGTAGCGTCCACGTAGTAGCCAGTATGGGACAGCGGCGAGTCGGGCCGGATCGCGCCCAGAGTAGCGCGCTCGGCGTCGTGTTGGTGCTCGCAATCGTCGTTGCAGGCTCGACGCTGACGCTCGCACTCGGTGCGGAGGCCATCACCTCGACCAACGGCCAGTTACAGCGTGACCGCGCGGCCCAGTCGATGACGCAACTGGACTCACAGATCGCGATGGTCGGACTGGGGAACTCGGACATACAGGATATCGAGCTTTCGGGATCGGGGGCCGACTACGCCGTCCAGAACGGGTCGGGGACGATGACCGTCTCCTACACGAACCTGACCACCGGGTCGGAGACGACCATCTTCGAACAGACGATGGGTGCCATCGTCTACGAACACGGCGACACGGCCATCGCCTATCAGGGCGGGGGCGTCTGGCGACGGTCGGCGGGCGGCGGGACGACGATGATCTCCCCGCCGGAGTTTCACTACCGGGACGCGACGCTGACGCTGCCACTCGTCGCCGTCCGCGGCGGTGACTCGCTGTCGTCGAGCGCCGTCGTCCGCCCCAACGGGACGACCCGACAGTTCCCGAATGGGACGCGCAATCCGAACTTCCAGAACCCGCTGGCGGGGAGCCGCGTCGAAGTGGCCGTCCAGAGCGAGTACTACGAGGCGTGGGGCGCGTACTTCGAGGAACGGACCGACGGAGCCGTTCGCTACGACCCTCCCGACGACGAAGTGACGATCGAACTGGTGACACCCCTCGAAGACACGAGCGTGACGCGGGCCTCCGCGAGTCTGGCGGCCAGCGGGACGTTCGTCATTCAGGGGAGTGCGATCGAGACCTGTGGGCTGAAAGTGTACTCGAACAGCTACAACTCCAGTGGGACCGGCGACGACTACTGTGACCAGGTCGCAGACGGTTTGTGGGGCCACGAGGGCGATATCGTCTACGGCGACAACATCGACATCAGCAACGGTGCCGGGAGTTCGTACCTCTACGGGGACCTGGTCTCGGGTGGTCTCGTGAAAGTCTCGGGCAGCAACGGAGCCGGACAGCCATACGTCTACGGCAACATAAACTACTCGACGAACTGCCAGACGAAGGGCGGGCGATCCCACCGCGACTGTTCGGATCGTATCCATGACCCCGACGGCGAGGTCACCCAGATCGAGCGCATCCCGACGACGGGTGCCATCGACTCGGTCGTCGTCAACACCGTCTCGGAGTACGCGAAGCCGAGTACCAACGACAACGCGGCGAGTCCGAACGTCACGGGCGACCGCCTCGACTTCGGCGCGAACGGCGACAGCGACGAGGTCTGGCTCGGCGACGGCACCTACTTCCTCGAACAGATCGATCCGTCGAGCGCGGACGAAATCACGCTCGATACCAGAGACGGCACCGTCTTCCTCGGCGTCCGCGAGCAAGTCCACCTCGACGACACCGATGTCGAGGTGATCGGTGACGGACAGGTCCATCTCTACGTGCAGGGTGCGGGGAGCCAGCCCGCCGACGTGGACCTGTCGGGCGGGACGGAGATCACGAACGAGGGCGACGACGCGCCGCAGTTCCGGCTCTTCGGACGGAGCAACCTCACCGCGCGACTCAGCGGCGGCGCGAAGTACGTCGGCGTGATCTACGCCCCGCCGGGGCAAAGCGGGACCGGGAGCGTCACGTTCGCGGGCGGTGAGTTGTACGGCGGTGTCGTCACGGGGACGACGACCATCGAGAGCGGCAACGGCGGGAGCCTCCACTACGACGAAGCCCTCGAAAACGAGCAGATGCTCACCCGCGGGACGAACGTCGTCCGGGTCACCTATCTTCACGTCTCGACCAACGACGTGATCGTCGAGAGCGGCTGAACAGGGTCGCCGTCGGCTGCTCGAACGGTCCGTTATTAGCACTGATACCGACGGGCAGACGCTACCGGATCGTCGCGTTCGCACTCTCAACGCCGATATCCGTTCGACGGATCGTGAACGATCCCGAACTGCCGCGCGCTTTATCAGTCCTGCTGGGAACTGTCCAGCTATGGATCAGGCACGTCGGGGTCACCAGCACCAGCGGGCACAGACCGGGCCGCTGGCGATCGTGCTGGTCTTTGCACTCGTTCTCAGCGGGTCCGTTCTGGTCGTCACACTGGGGTCGAGCAGCGTTTCACAGACACAACAGACCCTCGACGCCGACCGGGCCGAGCAGACACTTACGCAGTTCGACTCCCAGACGGCCATGGTCGCGCTGGGCGAAGCGACGACCCAACAGGTCGTTCTCACACGAACGAGGGGCGCGGGCGGTTACACCGTCGTCGAGGACGCCGGCTGGATGCGTGTGACCGTCACGAACGAGAGCGACGGCTCGGCGCGGACGATTATGAACGTCACGCTGGGCGCGGTCGTCTACGAGACCGAGGAGACGACCGTTGCCTATCAGGGCGGGGGCGTCTGGCGACGATCGGCGGACGGCGGGACGACGATGGTCTCGCCGCCGGAGTTTCATTATCGGGACGCGACGCTGACGCTTCCGCTGGTGACGGTGACCGGCGACCGGTCGCTGTCCGGGCCGGTCAGCGTGACACCCGCCGGTTCGAACCGGCAGTACTTCCCCAACGCGACCGCCGACGAGGACTGGGTCAATCCGCTCGACCGCGGCCAGGTCAACGTGACCGTCCAGAGCGACTTCTACCCGTCGTGGGCGCGCTTCTTCGCCGACCGGACCGATGGGACCGCCGCCGTCGACCACCAGAACCGGACGGCGATGTCGACACTCGTCGTCCCGACCGGGCCACAGACGGTCAGTAACGCCATCGCAGCCACGTCCGCGGCCGGCGAGATCACACTCGCCGGCAGCGGGAGCAAGACCACGCGAACCGACAGCTACAACTCCTCGCTGGGAACCGGCACCTACGCCGACACACAGACCGACGCGGGGACGATCCGAACGGCCGGCGACGTGACGGTCAAGGGCAACAGCGAGGTCGACGGCTCCATCGAATCGGGTGGCTTCGTCACGGTGAAAGGGTCCGGCGAAGTGAGTGGGGACGTGCGCTATGCCGACGGGACCAAGATCACGGGGACCGTCGGTGGCGACTTCGAACAGATCTCCGAAGTCGCAGGCGTCGGGCCGGCGGACGCCTACGTGGGTCGCCGCTACCGGGCGATCGACGCAGCGAACAACAACAGCGACACCGGCGTCCCGATCAGCGCCGACAGCCTCGACGGCGGCGATCAGACGCTCGGACCGGGCCAGTATCACCTCGATCGCCTCGTCGTCGACGGCGACGAACTGACGCTCAATACCGGAAGCGACGGGGAGATCGAGATCGCCGTTCGTGACTACGTCCAGATCGCGAACGGTGGGGAGATCGAGATTCAGGGCAGCGGCGAGGTCCGTGTGTACGTCGACGGGCGGGCCACGACCGCGAGCGGCCATCACTTCTCGATCGAGGGCAGCGGTGGCGAAGTCGATGTCGACGACGCCCAGAACGCCCGGCAGTTCTGGCTCTACGGCCGCAGCGACTTTCGAGGGCGAATCGACGGCACGTCCAGCAACACGTATCAGTTCGACGGCGTCTTCTGGACACCGGCGGGCGCACTCGGTTCGAGCACCGTCTCCGTCGAGAAAGGCGACATCTACGGCGGTGTCGTCGCCGGCACCGTCCACATGGAGAACGGCGGCGCGGTCCACTACGATCGCTCGCTACAGAACGTCCGCGCGATCCCGCCCGAAGAGAACATCGTTCGACTCACGTTCTTGCACATCTCTGAAAACCCCGTCGCGGTCACCGACGGCTGATCGTCGCCCCGTCGCGGTCCTGCTACAGTTCGATCTCCACGTCGATGGCGTGGACCGGGACGTAGACACGCGCTGGCTCGTCGGCAGCGAAACAGGTGGTGTACGTGTCCCCGTCGGCGTCGACGCCGTCCGTACACCGGTCTAACTGCGTCGTCTCGAAGTACTCTCGCCAGCGGGCGCTACGCGGTGACGTGACGTTCACGGAGACGTTGTCGACCGTGTCCCGTGTCCCGTTCTTGATCGGCAGGGTCGTCGAATCGGCGTTGGCTCGGACGAGCACGGTCGTCCCGCTCACACTCCGGGTGCCGCCGGCCCGCGTCTGGACGATCGGAACGAGGATCTGATCGTTTCGGGCCACGATCGGTGGCTCGTGGTCGAGACGCCCACCATCGCGGGTGGTGTGAAACACCGCGCCACCCTCGTAGATCAGCCTTCGATCCTGATTGCCCTCGTAGACGATCGGCGTGACCTGTCTCGTGACGCTGACCGGTCCCGAAGCGTCGTAGACGGTGACGGTGATCGTCACGTTCTCGGCAGTGTACAGCTGTGCGTTTTCGAGGCTGATCTCCGTCGCGCGACTCGGCGCGCCGCGCTGATGGAGATCCGCAAGATTGTTCGAGAGCACGTCGTAGGCCCGCTTGGCGTTGTTGAGCTGTTCGGCATCACGCGTGTCCTGCAGCGTTTCGAGTCCCGAGACGGAGATGATCGCGACCGAACTCACCACCAGTCCAAACACCAGCGCGAAGCTCAGCACCTCGCTCGCGGCTCGTCTATCCATTCGCAATCACCAGCTCGTCGCTCGCTCCGGTCTGATTTCGGACGACGACGACGCCACTGTCGGCGTACGACGACACTAGCGTCTGCTCGGTCTCGACGCGGATCTCGGCCCGGACCGCGGGGTCCTCCGAACGAAGGACGAGTTCGTTGTCGCCCGGATTGACACGGATGTCGTAGCCAGTGCCCGTTATCTGCTCTGGAAACGACTGCCTGATCGTGACGCGCGTCGCCCCGTTGCCGGCCGACAGCAATCGATCGGCCCGGTTGATATCCGAGGCGACCTGCTGGCCGATCACGCGCAACTCAGATCTGATGACCTGTTCTTGCCGATCTTCGACGAAGGTTCCGCCAGCGAGCAGCAAGCCCGTCACCAGCAGGGTCGCGATCGAGAGGCTCAGCACGTAGTTGAGCGTCGACGAGACCGCGCGGTCGTTCATCGTGGCTCACCCGGTGCGACTCGAACGGTGGTGTTGTAGACGATCGATGGGCCGTCGTACCGATACGTCACGTCGGCCGCGTAGATCGCGTGACTCGTGTACGGATCGCCGTCGGTCCGCGATCCCGTGAGATTGGCACTCGCATAGTCGTCCTCGCCGACGACCATCGTGTAATTGCCGGTCACGTCGTCGCTGTCGTTGTAGTACAGGTCATACTGACCGTCGATACCGCGGCCAAAGTGCAGGTACGGACACGGGTCGCCGCCGACGAGACCGCCCGTCACGTCGATCCGGACGGACCGGCGCGGACCGACGGTACAGCTACCGACGGTCGCCCCCGACTCGCTGACGGTGACGGTGAAGTCGTTGCTACTCTCCGTGACTGCCATCTGCCAGCGGTCCGTCCCGCTCGTCTCCGCGAGCGTGACCGCGAAGCCACTCGCATCGCTGAGATTCATCTCGAAGGCACGCGTCCGCTCGACGTTCTCGACGACCACCCAGTCTGGCTGTGGCGCGCCGCCGGTCGACGCGTTCTCGAACGTCGACCCTCCCGCGCTCGCGTTGTCCCTGATACGCGTCCCGTTTTCGAACGCCGTCGGCCCGTCGATCACGACGAGTTTCCCCGTCTCGGCTTGCTGGCTGGTGAGCGAGTCACTGATCGTGGCGACGCTCTCGGTTACGTTCGCCGCCTGTCGCTCCTCGGAGGTCGTGTCGTAGGTGTTGGCGTATTCGATACTCTGTCCAACCGACTGCTGGACCTCGTGGCGAACGACGAGTGCATCGTCACTACCCGCGGTCTCTCCCCTGCTGGCGAGGTTCTCGGTGAAGATCGCGGAGTTGACCACCAGCGCCAGCGAGACGAACGTCACCGCCATCACGAACGCCGCGATCAGGATGATCTGCCCCCGTTCGGTGGCTAGATCCGCCACGTGACCACCTCCACACGGACGACGTTGTAGACGGCCCCGCCGGTATCGCCCATGTAGAACGACGACGAATTGTCGAGCGTCGTCCCCGCTATCGGCTCGGACACCGCGGAGTACAGCGGATCGTCGTCCATCAACGCCACCGTCCGCGCAGCGACGACCGCGTTGTCACTCGGCACCCCGCGGTAGATCATCCGCTTTCGCTTTTGCTCGCCGGCCGGCGTCTCGAACGACAGATACACGTTGTAAGAGATGCCCCGCTGATCGAAACTCCGTTCGAGCATCCCTCCAAACGTCGTGTTCGGTGGTTCGTTGGTGTAGTAGCCCACGCCCGTCACACCGTGAAAATCACCGACCGTCTCGTTCCAGTACAACACGGTCGGTTTGAGTGACTCCTGCTCGGCCGCCGCTGCCAGCACGCCCCGGGCGACCGACTGCTGTTGATTCTCGATGTGCTGACTGGACGTACTCGCCGACAGCGGCGTCACCGCGGTCATCTGGAGCGCGAAGATGATGCTACTGAGCAGTAGCAACCCGGCGACGACGGCCTCTAGCGTGTGTGCCTGCCCGCGGTCTACCACATCACCACCTCCACGGTCACGTCCTCGCGAAACAGTGACGCGACTCGCGTCGCCGTCACCGAATCCCCGCTGCGCTGGGGCGGCGATCTGCCATCCTGCAAGCGCACGTCCTGACTCGTCGGCCCGACGACACACCCACTATCCCCCTGTTCGACGAGGGCGTCCACATCCTCATCCCAGCACAGCACGTCCCGACCGTCGCCGCTCGCCGACAGATTGCCGTAGATGGTGACGTTGACGTTCTGGTTCGACCCGATCCCCACCCGCTCGGGTACCGTGCCCGTCCCACCGTACGCACACCCGTCGACCGCCACTGCGCTGAAAAACCCAACTGTACACGTCCGATTCAACACTCCCGGCGTCCGTGCCGATCCAAGCAAACCGTGTGTTAGCTCGTCTGCGACCCGATTCGTCGTCACCGTCTCCGCCTGCGCGCCCGCAGTGAACGGTTCGAGGATCCCCGGCACGAACAGGAAGATAAACACCACCACGGCGATGAAGAGACTCATGCCGAACGCGAAATCCAGCGTCGTCTGCCCGCGCTTGTTGTGACCTCGCATCTGTCTCCGTCCCTGACCCAGCACGACGAAACTGACTCTGCCAGAGCGATGCTCTCTCCCATCTTAGCTATTGTGGCCGATTGGGATTCGACGGACGACACTCCGACACACGGCCCGACCGCTTCGATGGCTTTAAGAAAACCCACCGGGAACGAATTGATGCGAGGGCTCGTAGATCAGTGGTAGATCATCCCCCTGGCACGGGGAAGGCCCCGGGTTCAAATCCCGGCGAGTCCACTCCAGTTTTAACGGCATCAACAGGGAAGTTCTAACTCCTAACGCCCGTGAGACGGTGGCGGACTGTTCGGTCAGAGCTGCAGACTCCGCCGAGTACCGTCGCAAGTGAACTGTTCGGAAACACACAGTTCACCGAAACCATTTTGAGCCGTCATTAGTTATTATGTATGTGAAATAAAATGGGGGGTGATGGGTATCAAAGGGGTGTGTCGAGCGTGCTTGCCGTCGTCTTGTTGCTCGCGATCGTTATTCTGGTCTCGGGATCTGTCGTGGTCATCGGGAGTGGTGCTATCGAGAACGTGCAATCGCGGACCGTCGACCAGAGTGCCGTCACGACGATGGGGGAACTTCAGTCGTCGGTCGAGAGCGTCGAATCGGGGGACGGTGCGGCCCGACTCACCTTTGCCCGCGGTGCCGGCGCGACGGGACCGGGGAGTACGAGCAATGACGTGGTCGCTGTCGACGAGACCGCGGGCGAGATCACGATCACGGTGACCGACGCCAGTGTGGGCACTACCGAGTCGAAGACGGAACCGCTCGGTGCCGTCGTCTACGAGGGCGACGACGGACAGCTTCTGTATCAGGGCGGCGGTGTCTTCCGGCTGAGTGACGACGGTGGGTCGAGTACGATCGTCTCGCCGCCGAAGTTCCAGTACCAGTATCGCGGCGGTGCGCCGACGCTCAGGCTCTCGCTGCCTCGCGTCGTCGCCGACGGCCCACGCGACAGCGGATCGTTCGACGAGGATATCGCCGTCCGCCAGACCAGCGCCCAGACCCAGACGTTCCCGACGACCGGTATCCCGAACCCACTCGAACACGGAGACACGGTCGAGATCACGGTCGAGAGTCGATCCGCCGAGGCCTGGGCGACGCTCTTCCGTGAGCGGACCGAGGGGACGGTGACGACCGGCGACTTCGACGGCGACGGCACGCCGGAGGCGCGGGTCACGCTGTCTGGACCGCCGGACCCGTCGCCGATGGCTCCCGGTGCAGTGGTTACGAGTGATGTTGGAGAATTGTCCTTTTCGAACCATGCGTTCGTGGATAGCTACGACTCGTCTACTGGCGTCGCTGGTCCCCCTGGCGGTGGGACGGGCGCACCAGTCTACATCGACGGAGAATACAAGCCGTCGAATCACGTCTACATCGACGGTGATCTGATCGCCACAGATGGAGCGGTCTTTAGCTCTAACGACAATTCGGCACCGCGCGCACATGTGGATGGAGAAACCATTCTGGGAGGGACTGCTGGATCGGGTGATCCGACGAAGCTCACGTCTACCAACATGCGGTTTGGGGGTGTCTTCTCGACCCAAGACGACCTTCAAGCAGAGGGCAAGAATAAGAATTCCGGGAAGCGTGCACTGTTCGAGGACGACGTGTATGTCGGTGGCGACGTGACGACATTCGAGGAGGTCCGAGTCGAGGGGTCGCTCTACGTACAGGGCGATGTCGAACTCGGGGAACACAGCACGGTGACGGGTGACGTGGTCGCCGGTGGCTCGATCACCGAGACGGGTTCGCCTGTGCAGGTAGACGGTGAGAAGAACGCCTCCGCATCGCCGCCTGCCCCGAAATCACCGTCGCTGCCGTCAGTGACCGATAGAGATGCCGAAATTAATGCGAAAGAAAGCGCACTGTCGAGCGATAACGACAATCCCGGTGATGGGACGATCCACAATATCGATAGTAGCATTTCAGTGGTGACCAGAGGAGATTGTCAGCCTGACCCCTGTACGCTCAACAGTTCGGGTGGGACGACAGGGTTCTATATTCCTGACGCGATTTATCTGGATTCCGGCGATAAATTGATCCTCAACACGACGGAGGGACCGATCGACATCTACGCGGGACCAGATACGTATAGAGGACAAGAACGCAGTCTCTACTTAGACGAAGCGACGATCGAAGTTCAGGGATCGAACCCCGTTCGCATCTACAACGGCGGTGACGTAATCCTGGGCAAGGATGCTTCGGTCGTCACCAAGGATTCGTCCGGCGGAAGTCAAACTTACCGCGCTCCGAACGTTCAGGTCTTCGTGAAGTCGTCGAAAAAGGTCGATTTCAACAATGATCCCTCGTTTACCGGCGTTATCCACGGTTCTGATGGGACCAGTATCTCGCTTACCAATAAAGCGACCATTTACGGTTCCGTCGTCGGTGCACCCGACACGATAGACACCCATACCGAGATCCACTTCGACGAGGCACTCCTGAACCCACCGGGCGGTCCGGGGGCGGCCGACGGTGGCCCGAACAGCGTCTCGTATCTCGACGTGACGACGAGCGAAGTGATGGTCGCAGACGACTGAGCGACCGAGCGGAGTCGTGTTGTGCTCGATAGGAGTTTCGGCGACTGGAGACGATCAGCTAGAGAAGGCGTAGCTCACGCGGAACTCGCGGACGAGGATCGTCGCGTCGGAATCGCTGGGCGTGAATTCACAGTTTACCGTCGCCCCGGTGCGCGAACAGGTGCCACTCGGCGGCAGCATCTCCAAAAGCGTCCGCTCCCAGATCGCAGCGCGTCGTGGCTGGGTCTCGATCGTGACGTCGACAGTGTGTGAGCCAGTCAGGAGCGTCGCCTGCCGGACCGTGGCGCGCCGGATGACGGTCGTCACGGTGCGTGCATTCGTGCTCCCGCGCTGGATCGGCGTGGTCGTGGTCGGTGTCACGAGGACGGTGTCGTCCTCGAACACGAACGGGGGTCGTTCGAGCAGCACGCCGCTGTCGCCGGTCGTCTGGAGCAGCCCGCCGGCTTCGTACACGATCTGCTGGTCTTCGTAGCGGTAGCGGATCGGGCGGAACGTCGTCTGGAGGGTCTGGGAGCCGTCGATTGAGACTGTCAGTCGTGTCTGGTCGCCGCTTTCGACGGTGCCGGGACCGGTCCGAAGGCGGATGTCGCGCACGGTCGTGTTGGTCTCCCTGACGGCTTCGATCGTCGTCGACAGGGACTGCATCGACCGGCGTGAGTTCTCCTGGACCGAGCCATCGCGGGCGTCGGTCAGTGCGCCAAGTCCCAGGGTGAACGTCGCCGTGATCGAGAGCAAGACGATCGCAAAGATGAGCACGTACCCGAGGACGGAACTCACCGCACGCTCAGTCGGCACGTTCGATCACCAGCCTGCTGGCGCTCTTCGTGATCGCGAGATCGCCGCCGTTGACCGACGTTGGCGAGACTGGCGTCTCGGTGTCGAACGCGACTCTGGTCGAGCGATCCACGGCGTCGGTGGTGATCAGGACGGCCGAGGTCGTGATCTCGACGGTGTATCTGGCGTTGACCAGTCGGTCGGGGAGGTCCCGTTCGACCGCGAACGTCGAGATGGTCCGCGACGTGGCGACCACTCGATCGGCCGATTCGATACCGCCGGCAATCTGGTGGCCAACGATCTGCATCTGTGATTCGACTGCGTTTCCGTGTTGTCGTTCGGTCATGTTCGTCGCGCCGATGATGAGACCGCCCATCAGGGCGGTCGCGACGGCCAGTGTGAGCACGAACTCGACCGTCGACGAGACGGCGCGGTCGGTCATCCGATCTCACCCGGAGCCGTGCTGACGGTTCCGTCGTAGTCGACCGCTGCGGTTCGGTACGAGACGGCGATATCGACGGCGTACACCCGCTGTGTGGTCGTCGTCCCCCTTGCATTCCGCTCGGTCGTCAGCCGGTACGAACCGTCGATGGCATCGCCGTCTTCGACCCGGATATCGTAGGTCGAATCCAGCGCACTGCCGAAGGCCAGTGCCCCACAGTGGGTCCCGTCGACCGAACTCTCGGAGATGTCGACTTCCACGGGACGGCTCCCGCTCGACTGGCACACTGTCGTCCCGGTGCCGGGCCAGTCGACTTCGACGCGGCCGTTCGCCCCGAGTGTGATCGTGTACTGCTCGGTGCCGTCGTCGAAGACGAGCCGAGTCTGTCCCGTCCCGCCTCGAACCGTGACCGACATGTCCCTGACGCGCTGTTGGCCGTCCGTGATCGACCAGTCGGTCGTCTCTCGGACGCCGTCACTGTCGCCGTCGTACGCGAACGAGCCACTCGACTGTGAGACGTAGTCGCCGGTGTCGACGCCGTCGACATCGATGCGGACTGCTGCGTCCCGCTGGGCGTAGTAGCGTCGATAGTAGTCGTCGAGTGCGGCGACCGTGGCACGGATCGCGTTCTCCTGTGCTCTCTCGTCGGCCGGGTGGCGCTCGACGGCCGACTGGAGGGCGGTGGCTCCGTCGTCACGAACGTCGAGGAGGACCGACCGCGTGTGGTCGCTGCCGGCATCTGCCACCGCGGTCTTCGTAATCGTCGCGCTGTAGAGCGTTCCGCTCAGGACGACCGAGAGGGTTACGAACGTCACCGCGACGACGATGGCTCCGAGCAAGAGCACCTGCCCGCGATCGTTCACGGACGCCACACGACCACCTCCACGCCGAGGAGGTTGTACGGGTCGTCGTCGGTCGCATCGCCGTCACTCGGCGGGGCATAGAGCCGGTCGGGATCGTCGCGGAGTCGTGTGCCGGTCGGCGCGCCACTCGCGTCGCGAAACTGGTCGTCGTTTTCGAGGAGAACGGTCGTTCGCGATCTGACCGCCTCGTCACCGGGTTGCCCCTGAAAGACCATCCGCTGGCGCTCGATTGCACCGGTCGTGTGGTATCGGACGATCACGTTGTATCGGTACTGCTCGCCTAACGCTGCTTCGAGCGCCGTTCCGAGTGCGTTCGGCGGTACGGCACTGCTGTGCGGGTCGCCGGGCGAGAGCGAACACGTCCCCGTTGTCGCGCTGCCAGCGTAGAACGTCTTCTCGTCGGGCGAACAGTGAAATCCATCTTCCTGAGACGACCACGACAGCGCCGCGGTTCGGAGCGCCGTCTCGTCGAGTTCGGTGACGACGTGCCGGACGTGGTTGCTGTCTCGTTCGGGGGCACCGCTCGCGCTCGGTCCAGCGACGCCGGCGCTCGTCTGGATCGCAAAGAGCACGCTCAGGACGACGACGAGCGCCGCGAAGATCCCTTCCAGCGTGTACACTTGCCCACGTTCACTCATGTTACCACACCCGTACTGTGACGATCACGGTCCGTCCGCCGACTGTCAGCGAGCGACGTGCGGTCGCCCCGGCGTCGCCATCCTGAGCAGACGGGCCGGCCGCGAGCCACTCCGTACAGCTCGTAGATTGTGCAACGATGCCCTCGTCCAGCCCGCTCCAGCATTGTCGGGTCCCAGTGTGCTCGACCGTCACGTTGATGGCACGATTCTCGACCGGTACGCGTTCGGCGAGCGTCGACCCACTGAATCCACAGCCTGCGGTGGGCGCAGGCTCGTCAAGCAGGGCTGCGAGACAGTGTGGCGTCGTCTCGCCGTCGCCGAGTGCATCGCCCGTGAGCCAGCTTGCGACTCGCTCGGCAGCGACGGCGTTCGACCCCGTCCGGTCGATCTCCTCCGTTCCCACGACAGCGGGCGCTATCGTCAGTGCGAACAGGACCGCGATCGCGAGGATACTGACTCCGATCGCGAAATCGAAGTTGATCTGCCCGCGCTCGCCGGTCGCGCTTGGCGTATCCCTCTCTCGCCCGTTGTCGTGCGACGGTTGACTCACTCTCCTCACCCGTATTCTCCTCGTCCCACCCGGACTTCTATTAATTACTCTCGACCGTGCCAATCAATCTTTCCCTCCTCGTTGTCAGCCAGTGACCGGCTCGTTCTCACGAAGACATTCACGAATCGCAACAATTAAGAAAACGAGGCGTGGCACTGCTAGTGTCGAGGACACATTCTCCCAAGGTGGCCTCGATCTGACCTCGGTTTCTCACGGCGACGATCGCCCGTCCCTCTCGAAACCAATCCATTACTAACCATTCTATCAGCGACGCGGCTCCGGGCGACGCGGTCGGGACGGGATCGGCGGTGTTGGAACTCACTCGCTGAAAACGCCGGAGTGTTTTAATACGTTCTCGTCGACCGTTCGGAACAGTGTGTATAGGTAACAAGCGGGTGAGTCCCTAGCGGTGTCTGTGCTCGATGATCGCGGGGCATCGCAAGTGCTCGGTGCGGTCCTGTTGATCGGTGTCGTTATCACTGGCTCACTGTTCGTGGTCGTGCTGGGCAGCAACAGTTTAGAGCAGGTCCGAGACCGGAGTGACAACAGGCAGGCCAACACCATCTTGCAGGAACTCGACTCCCGATTTTCATCGCTCGTTGCCTCCAGTGACACCCCACAAACGACGTTCGATCTCGGATCGACCAACCCCAAAGACTTCGTCGTCCGCTCGCAGGGGTATTTCACTCTCACAGTGAATCGGAACCCACGGTGTTCGGCGAACGTCACGATGAGTTCGGTCCGATTCGAGAACGACGACGGCCGCACTGTGGCGTACGAGGGCGGCGGTGTCTGGGAACGAGCGCCCGCGACGGAGGGTAGTTCGATGCTGTCTGCACCGTCGGTCACGTATCGCGCGGGGACGATCGACGCCGAGATCATCAACATTTCCGGAACGCTCGATCAGGATACGAACGTCGCTCAGTTGATGTCCGCACGCTCCGATGCCCGCAGCGCCCAACTCTCGCGACAGTTGACGCAGGGCGAATGTATGCGGCCCGACAACGCGACGATCGCGGTCACGAGCACGTTCTATCGGGCCTGGGGCAACTACATCGAGAGCGAGTTCGGCGTGTCGACGACCGATCACGCACACAATCAGACCGTCGTCGCCCACCTCGAACAGGCGGACCTGCCGGAGCGCGTCAACGACTCCGCGAACAACGTCGTCAATCTCTCCAGTCGCTCGTACAACACGGTGACGATCGCGTCAGACGAGATTACCGTCGACAAGGACGCGGGCAACGTCTACGCCGTCTCGGCGCGCCCGCTCCAGCGTGGCAGTCTTCACATCGGGAACATCACGAAGATCGAGGCCGACGCCCAGATCGAACGCCGTGGGATGGACGTGGTGTTCGTGCTGGACAAGTCCGGGTCGATGAGTTGGGCTTCCAGTGATCCTCCTCGAAGTCGGATCGAAGTCGCCCAGGAAGCCACACACGATTTTGTCGGCGGTCTCAACGCTTCGAAAGACCGTGCCGGCTTGGTCGAATTTAGCGATAACGGGTACTACAATCATCCCGACGGGCGGTATCTGACGACCGACTTCGAGGCGTTCAACGACAGCGTCACGACGACCACGATCAGTGGCACGCACTCCGACGCCGGGCTGTCGTATGCCAACAACATCTTCGACCTGCAGAGCGACGAGAGCAAAGAGCGCGTCATGATCCTGCTGACCGACGGCAGAAACGACGGGTGTGACGACGACACCGACCCGGACGACTGTGAACGAAACAGAGAGTCGCTGGATCACGCACGAGACGCCGCGGCCAACGGCGTCACCGTGTACACCATCGGCTATGGAGACGACGACGCAATCGATGAAGCGTTCCTCAAAGAAGTCGCAAACGTCGGCAACGGTAACTATTATCAGGCGACCGACGCCGACGAACTCGCGACCATCTTCGACGATATTCGACGCTCTGTGTCGCGGACGCAGGCGATCACGCGCGCACCGATCTCGACGAACTTCACGCGCGCACCCAACTCGACGAACTACTCTTCGCCATCGCGGGTGTACGCACCGCAGGCGGCGGGCAACGTCGACCGGGTCGCGACGGTGCAGGTCAACGGCGAGGACTTCGCGAACATCAACGATCCGACGGCCGAATCGCAGTTCAGTCATACGTTCGCCGTCACCGGGGGCGACACCGTCGCGATGGAAGCCTACGACTACGATTGCGACGAGGTCGTCGACACCGGTCGTCGGCGCTCACACGCCGGAACGGTCTATCGGGTCGCGCGCTGTTCTGCGGTCTCGATGAACACGACCATCACGCCCTCGGGGATCTACCACGACGGCGACGACATCACCCACATACTGACACAGGAGCGAGCGTGGTGGCAGGACGATCTCAACGAGACGTTCGTCGAGTACGACGACATCTCGGTCAACAGCACGACGACGGCAGGCGGCGCTCGGAGTGCGAACTTCGGCACGCTCGATCTGAAGAGCAATCAGGCGCTCGTGTGGTACGATCTCCCCGACGGTGAACACGGCAACAACCGCTTGCTGATGCTGTACGAGATCGGTCTCGCCGAGTCGGATGCGCAATCGACGGGTGTCATCAACGTCCGCGTCAACGAGGTCGACATCACCGAGTGACGCTGTCGGGCACCGCCCGCCGCCGGTCGCTTCGCTCTCGCCCAGATCCGTCTCGAACGTATAACAGCGTGTGAGTGGCGGGCTTCTCTGCCGATGGAGTTGTTAACCGTTTGGGTCGCGGAACCGCGGGTTCGCCACCGGAACTATAAATACTGAATAGATCGTACATATATACATAACGATGACTGAGACACGGACCAGAAGATACCTGGCACTCGGGACGATCAGTGCGATCGTCTCCGTCGTTCTCGTCCCGCTTGCGGGACTCGTATCGATCTACAGCAGCTACCAGATTCACGGAGACACACCGAAGGTCTACACGTATCTCATCAGCGCCATCGGCGGTCTCTCCGTCGCGATGTGGATCGCTTATCTCCTCACGCTGTGAGCCGGTCGGCGGGACGCAGAATCCAAAAAGGACAGGCCGCTCGGGCCGACAACTACGTGTAATGAGTCTCGAAGACGGCGGCACGGACATGGATCCGGGGAAACGGGATATCATGGACGCCACTCACAGTGCGCTCAAAAAGCACGGATACGGCGACCTGACGATTCAAGACATTGCCGATGAGTTCGAGCACAGCAAGTCACTGCTGTACTATCATTACGAGGGGCGCGACGAACTGCTCGTCGACTTCCTCGAATATATCCTCGGCGAGTTTCTCGGGAACCTCCCGGACGAAGGCGACTCTCCTCGCGAGGAACTGGACGCGCTCGTCGACATTCTCTTGCCAACGACGGTCGACGAGAAGCCGTATCGTCTGATGCTGGCGATGTTCGAACTCCGCATGAATGCGCCACACGACGAGGCCGTTCGTGAGCAGTACATCACCGTCGAAATGGCGCTTCGAGACACGCTCGAAGACATCCTCCAGCGAGGGATCGACGCGAACGAATTCGTCGACGTCGAGACGCGGATCGAAGCTGAATCGCTGCTCTCGTTGTTGATCGGAACGCGCGCCCGCCGCCTCACGGTGTACGATCCCGACCAGTCGATCGAGACGTTGAAAGCCGCGATCGACGCCCATATCGACCGCCTCTCGACTGCCGAGAGCGACCGAAATCACTGACGGTGACGCGGACGCCGCGTCCGACGGGCGGACTATGCGAGCTTTCCGCCTTCGACGGGGAGGGCATGGCCGTTGACGAACGACGAGTCCGAAGCGGCGAGCCAGGCGACCGTCTCTGCGACTTCTTCGGGTTCTGCCATCCGGCCGAGTGGCTGGTCTTCGATCATCGCTTCGATCGCGTCCGGGTGCTCTTGCAGTGTTCGCTCGACCATCGGGGTGCGGACGACGCCGGGACAGACCGCATTGACGCGAACGCCGTCTTCTGCGTACCGGACGGCGGCGGCCTTCGTGAGTCCGACGACACCGTGTTTACTGGCGGTGTAGGGCACGCTTCCGTCAGCGGCCAGACCGGCGACCGAAGCGGTGTTTACGATCGTCCCGCCGTCTCCCTCGGTGAGTGCTGGGAGTTCGTGTTTCATTGCCAGCCAGACGCCGGTCAAATTGACAGCCAGTACCTGCTGCCACTCGTCGAGTGTTTGCTCCGTCAATGGCGCGTTCGTGCCTTCGATACCGGCATTGTTGTGGGCGATATCGAGACCGCCATACGTGTCGCAGGCGGCGTCGACCATCGCTTCGACATCGGCTTCGTCGGTCACGTCGACGTCGACGAAGATGGCGTCGCCCCCGTTTGCTTCGATCTGGTCGACCGTTTCGCGCCCGCCGTCTGCATCGACATCTGCGACGACGACGTTCGCATCGCCCGCAGCGAACCGTTTGGCGGTTGCACGGCCAATACCTGATCCTGCACCCGTTATCACTGCCGTCTTTCCGCTGTAGTCGCTCGTCATCGCTATTGACTAAATTTTCAATATATAAATGGCTGTTGCTCGGCGGTCGGAAGCGCTCGCTGAAGAGAGATGGTTTACACAGCACACCGCATCGCCGACAGCGTGGCCGACAACTGGCACGGACTACCGCGTGAACGTGACGGTGATCCGCGTGTGGACGAGGTGGTACGTCGAGACGCCGTCGTTGGCGGGCGCGGGTCCGTCACAGACGAATCGGTTCGGACTCCCGTCCCGTTCCCAGTGGTCGTGCTCGGAGAGGTACTGCTGCCAGCCGTCGTCGAACTCGGAGTCGACGGTGACGGCAACTTCTGCACGGCCGTCGGTACTGTTCTCGTCAGTTCGGTTCCGTGGAAACTCGATCGACGTGCTGTTCTTTCGGACCGTCATCGACACCGTCCCGCTGCCGAGCTGGCGATTCTGTTCGCCCTCGATGGTGACGACCGAGACCATCGCGGTGTCGTCGGTACAGACCAGCGTCGGGCCGTCCTGAACGACGATACCGGGCTTGTTGTCCCGGATGACGCTGCCGCCCTCGTAGACCACGGTCGTCTCGTCGGTGCTGAACCGAAGCCCTCGCATCGAGAAGGTGCGGTCGTAGTCCGTCGGCGCCCCACTCAGGTCACTGATCCGGACCCGCAGACGCGATTGGCTCGCCGGGAGCACGTCGAGGTTCCCACTCGCCAGATCGATCTCGCCACGCCGGGCCGGCGAGCGCCCGCGTTCGATCTCGTCGAGATTCTGGCCGATCAGCAAGAACGCGCGTTCGGCGTTGTTGGCCTGTTCGTTGTCGCGTGCGGTCTCGATCTGATCGTAGCCGATCACCGACACGAGTCCGACCGAGGCGACGATGATCGAGAACGTCAACACGAACCCGATCGACTGGCTGACCGCGCGGTCGTCCATCACGACGTATCCTCCAGTGAGAGTGAATCGACCGTCGGTGAGCCGTGGAGTGTTGGCGAATCGAACTGGACTTTGAGACGGAACTGATCGCCGTTGCCGAGGCTGTTGAGTCCGCTCACCGTTCGCGACCCACTCGATGGATCGGTGGCGTCGATGCGGATCGGGCCGCTCGTTCGCGTCTTCCCGCTGGATGTCTGTTTGCCGACGACCCAGACGTAGACGACCTCGCCGGTGTCCACGTCGACATCGTACTGTAGCTCGAGATGCCGGTGATTGATCGGGTCCCCGCTCTGCCAGCCCGTGGTCAAGCGCCCCTGTTTGGGCGTCTCGTAGAGGTCTTCGACCTCGCCCGCACTCAACGCGCGATCGTACACACGCAGTTCGTCGACTTGCCCGTCGAGATACCGGCCACCCTCGTCGATGTTCGTCGCGATCCCGGCGTCGACACCGTCCCCGGAGCCGACACCACTGGCATCGTCACTCGCACGGTTGTCACCGTTCTCGTACAGAACGATCTCTTCGCTCTCGTCCTCGTCGTACACTCCGACGAGGTGGACCCAGCCGGTTCTGATCCCCTCGTTTGCGTCCCTGTGGCCGCCATCGTAGATCGTATAGGAGGCATCGCCGTTTTCGAGTTGCAAATTGTACGCGGTGTCGGAGTTCTGGAAGATGGCTTTGAACTGCTCGCTGGGGAGCGCGTCGAGGGAGACCCACGCCGAGACGGTCACCGCGCCGTCGTCGCTCACGTCCAGTTCCTCGTAATCGGGGATCCTGACGTGGTCGTCGTCGCCATCGAAGGCGTAGGCGCTACTGGCACCGATCCCGAGGTTCGCGTTCGTCGGATTGCCGCCGATCACGCCGTCGGTGCCGACGCCGGAGACCTCCGTCGCGGCGCTGGGATCGTCGAGGGGCCAGTAGCCGACGAGATTGCTGCCGCCTTCGTCGAAGGGTGAATAGCCCAGTTCGACCCGGTCGGCGTCGTGGTCGCCGATGTCGGCGTGGACGACACCGGTCGAGTCGTCGATGTTGTCCCAGTCCGCCTCGGTTGTCCAGGTGTACGCCCCGCCCGGGGCGGTGACCGTGACCGTGTCGTTGAGCGGGAGCTGTCCCGAGGGCGTAAAGGACGGCGATTCGGCGGTCGTCAGCTTCGCCCAGTAGATGCCCGGCGAGTCCGTGTTCGGCAGCGTCGCCTCGTAGGTCGTGCCACTCCGCGTGAAGTCGGTCTCGTCGAGCGTGCCACTCTCGTCGCCGCCGTAGGTCACATCGATATCGTCGAGGGTGTGGGTCGCATCGAATCGGAGCGTCAGGTCGCCCCCGGTGTCGACGAGTCGGTAGTTCGACAGCGACGGACTCCCGATCACGTCGGTAAACCGCGAGGAGTTCGTTCGATCGCCGATTTCGTATTTCAATCCGAATCTGACCTCCTCGCCGTTCATATCGACGGCGTCGCCGTCCTCATCGCGGAATCCGATGATCTCGACCGTCGCCGTGTCGCCGCCGCCCAGTGTGAGCGAGTCATCGAGATCGCTGATGCGCCCGTCTGTGTAGAGTTCGAATCCGCCATCGGCCTCCTGGTGACCCGAATCTCCAGACCCACTGAGTTCGATCTCGTGTTCGAACCGCGTTCGATCGTCGACTGCTTTGATCGAGTCGTCGGTGGGATCGACGAGGACGTGCGTGATCTCGATATCCGCCTCGAAGTTGTTGGTCACCGTAAAGCGCACGTCGTTGCTGTCTGTGCCGGTGTCGATGTCGTCGTTGTAGACCAGTCCCGACACGTCGATAAAGCGCGTCAGATTGCTGCTCGTGCCGTCGTCGTCGACGACACGGAGCGAGACGTTGTATCCGCCGGCGGGATCGAACGAGTGGTCGATCACCGGGTCGCCGGTCTGCTCGTCGTAGACGCCATCACCGTCCCAGTCCCATCTGTAGGCGTCGATCTGGCCGTCCGGATCGAGCGAGGAACTCGCGTCGAAGCGGACGGTTTCGCCCTCGTGTGGCGATGTCGGTGTAAAGTCGAAGTCCGCAATGGGCGGTTGACTGCCGAGCGCCCCACCGATGATCTCGCCGCTTCTGGTGACATCGTCGCCGATGCCGACCCGGCTGCTCAGGTCTCGCACCACCACGCCAGCGCGCCCGGACGAACCGCCGGGGGCGGGGTCGGCCGAGAGCACGAACTGCCCGCTCGTCCTCGCATCGAGTGAGACCGCGGACTCGTTTTTCACCGGGACGTATTCGACCACGTCGGCGTCGGCGTCGTCGACCGAGAGGCGCAGACACGTCTCGACAGCGCTGCGAGTTCGGTCACACACCGGGCCGTGGTGGAGTTCGACGGCATACCGATTGCCGGCGACGCGCTCGGTCTGGCTCGACTGGATC
>Ga0207771_100562_pt1 | contig 20881 bp, 18 predicted proteins | sample A23M2SouthBayCA_2_FD_187731 | JGI IMG/M metagenome (GOLD analysis project Ga0207771, IMG submission 187731) | Aerobic enrichment media microbial communities from Eden Landing Ponds, California, USA - A23 M2 (2) (SPAdes) | ecosystem: Environmental > Aquatic > Marine > Unclassified | place...
GAAGATCGTCGAGGGGGGCGAACGGAACGACACCGCCTGGCAGATGATCGCCGACAACATCCGGATGCCGGACATGGTGATGGGCGACATCGAGGCACAGATCTCGGCCGCCCGGGTCGGCGCCAACCGGCTGGAGGAGCTCTTCGAGGAGCACGGACACAGCACCGTCAAGTACGCCGGGCAGGCGGCCATGAACTACTCGGAGGACCGGCTCCGGCAGAAGATCGAGGAGCTCCCCGACGGCACCTACTCGGCCGAGGGGTACATCGACGGGTTCCTGGATTCGCCGAACCCCGACGAGAAGGATATCTTCCTGGCGGTCGATCTCACCGTCGACGGCTCCGAGATCGAGGTCGACCTCTCCCGGTGTGACGACCAGGTCGACAACCGACCGATCAACATGCCGTTCAAGGGGACGGTTATCCCGGCCGTGTTGCTCGTGATCCGTTCCACGCTCCTAGACACTGAGGAACACGAACTCGTCCCGCAGAACAACGGTATCACGCGACCGATAAGCGTTCACGCGCCGAAGGGGTCGATCGCGAACCCCCGCTTCCCCGCACCCACAATCGCACGCTTCTGCCCAGGGAATCGTATCGCGGACCTCACGCTGAAGGCGCTTGCGGAGGTCGTTCCCGAGAAGACCTGTGCGGGTATCGGCAACCTCAAAGTGGCGACCTGCAGCGGCGTCACCGAGGACGAGGAGTACTGGGTGTACATGGACATCTCCTCCGGAAGCTACGGCGGCCGCTCGAGCAAGGACGGGCTGGATGCGGTCGACACCCTGTACGCCAACACGCGGAACAACCCGATCGAGGACATCGAGAGCCACTACCCACTCCGCGTGAGCAAGTACGAACTGCGCGAGGACGTCGAGGGGGCGGGGAAGAACCGCGGCGGTATCGGGCCGATCCGAGAACTGGAGTTCACCTCCCCCGGCCGCGTCTCCATCGAGGGCGACGGAAACAAGTACGCACCCTGGGGGTTCGACGGCGGAAACGACGGGACTACCGGGGCGATCATCCGGAACGCCGGTACCGAAAGCGAGGAACACCTCTCCTCGAAGCTGGAGAACCAGCCGATGGAAGAGGGGCAGCGGCTTCGCCTCGTGGGGCCGTGCGGCGGCGGCTGGGGTGACCCGATGGAGCGTGAACCGGAGAAGGTTCGAGCCGACGTGCTCGACGACCTGGTCTCCGTCGAGCGCGCCGAAAGCGTCTACGGCGTCGTCCTGACGGACGAGTTGGAAGTAGACGACGAGGCGACGACGCAGCGACGCCAGGACTGAGCAACCCGCGCCGGGTTACGGCTTCAGGAGCACCTTTCCGACGACGCTCTCCTCCTCGACGACTCGCTGTGCTTCCCTCGCATCCTCGAGAGGGAACACCCGATCGATCTCCGCGGTTAGCTCACCGCCCGACAGCAGCGTCGAGAGGCGTTCCAGCACGCTGTCGATGTCGGGTTCGTTGAACATGTCCATCGGCTGAATGGTGAAGTCCTTGCCGATAGCCGCGGTCAGATCCGTTATCTGCGGCTGGTCGTAGTTCCCGCCGATCGCGACGACGCTTCCGCCGTACGCCGCGACGTCGATGTCGAACTGGATGTACTCGCCCAGCCTGTGATCCAGGATGAGATCCACGCCGTCGGGCGCGGCGTCCCGGACCTCGGATTTCAGCTCCTCGTCGGCGTAGTCGAAGACGGCGTCCGCCCCGAGACGCTCCACAGTCGAGTGGTTTCGCCGTGCCGCCGTCGCCAGTGTTCTCGCCCCGGCCACCGAGGCCAACTGCGTGGCGAGGTGGCCAACACCTCCGCTCGCACCGTGAATCAGACAGCAGTCTCCCGGCTCGAGGTCACCGAAATGAAACAGCGCTCGCCACGCAGTTATCCCGACGAGCCCGACCGCCGCGCCGACATCGAAGGAGGTGTCGTCCGGGAGCGCGGCGAGCCGGTCCTCGCGAGCGACTACCTCGGTTGCGTACGTCCCCTGTCGGTCGCCGCGTTCACCGCTGACGTTGAGATGTGGGATCGTGCCGAAAACCCGATCCCCGGGCTCGAAGTCGGTTACGTGTTTTCCCGCGTCCGTGACCACACCCGCGACGTCCGACCCCGGAATCAGTGGAAGCTCGTCGTCCCAGAGCCCCTGTCTCCGCAGCGCATCGCAGGGGTTGACCCCGATAGCTTTCGTCTCGATTAGTACCTCGTCCGTTCCGGGCGTGAGTCGGTCGGGCTCTTCCAGTCGTAGGACACTACGGTCCCCGAACTCGTGGTACCGGATGGCACGCATAGTACCGAATATCCCCCCGTACTCAAAAAGCTATCCGGCGAACGGGGACGGTCTCCCCGTCCGCTTTTCCTTTACAAAAAGCATTAAGTACTATTTCGCATATATCGTATCTATGTCCGAAAACAACCAAAGAGTTATAAAATCCATCGTGTTCGCATTCGATATAGTCGAAATAGTCCGTGAACGGGACGGGGTGCGGCTAAGCGAACTCGCCGACGTGATGGAGAAGTCACCGAGTACCCTGCATCAGTACCTGCAGACGCTATTGAAAACGGAGTTCCTGGTGAAAGTCGGACAGGAGTACCACCTCGGCTATCGGTTTCTCGACTACGGTGAGTACGCCCGTCAGCGGAACCCGCTGTTCGAGATCGCGAGCCAGAAGGTCGAGCGATTGGCCGACAGCACGGGCGAACGCGCTCAGTTCGTCGTTCCCGAGCATCAACAGGTCGTCGTCCTCCACACCGTCGTCGGCGATCAGGCCGTCAAGGCCGGCGTGCGGACGGGTCAGCGGCTCCCGATGCACGCGACCGCCGCGGGGAAGGCGATGCTCGCTCACTACTCACGCTCGCGCGTCGAAGAGATCCTCGAGGTACGGGGGCTTACCGAGATCACGGAGCACACCATCACCGACGAGGCCGAGCTGTTCGACGTTCTGGAGGAGGTCCGCCGGAGCGGCGTCGCGTTCAACGATCAAGAAGACACCAGCGGGCTTCGAGCGATCGGGTGTGCCATCCGGGACTCCGACGGTATCCCCGTCGGTGCCTTGAGCGTGTCCGGGCCGAGCCACCGGCTGGAACAGGAGGAGTTCGAACAGGAAATAATCGACCGGCTGAAAGGAACGACGAACGAAATCGAACTCCGGTTCCAGTACGATTGATAATATCGTTCGTCACGAGTTACCAAACCCCATTCGATATATGCGAATACATCTAAATATCGGTTGTCTCTGAAATTCTAGTTTTGTTCGCTGGTAATAAATATATACAAGTTTATTCGACAATGAAAACTGTATTTGAGTAGAAATATCCGGGAATTATATTGTTATTGGAGATACAACTGCCAGATAGCTCCTCTCGAATACGGCGTTCGAGTTTCGTAACTATCGAACCCATCGCCACTCACAACCACACGATACCAACAACCCGACCGATCCGACCGACGACAGTGCTACCAGGACAGCCAAGCACGTCGTGCTCAGTTTCGCTCCTCCAAGCCGGAGGGAATAACAGCATTAGTACTGTGAGGAATAGCCCGGATCACGGGGCGCGTTCGAGGAGTACCGGAGACCTCTCGGCACTACCGTTCACTCCGCAACCGTTCGCTGGCCGCCCCGAGTCGGACGCCGCGCCGCCGCATGAGATCGTGGTCCCCATCGGTCACACCCGTAACGAGATTGAGCGGCCACCGGGTCCCTCCCGGAGCCGTCGGGAGTTTGACGGACAGCTCACCGCACCGACCGTTCGAGCCGACGGTCGGGGGTGTCCCCGTCGGCGGCCTTCGTGTGCCGATCCAGCCCGGAGTTTCAGCAGCGTCGGAACTCGTCTCGCCTCTAGCTCTCGGATAGTCGCGTTGATCCCGGCAGTCGGGAACAGTTGTGAAAGGCTTCCCTGCGTCCGAAGATTGGGTTGCTTTTACTCGTCTTACGTCCCTCTCGCTGCAATAGAGTATACACATAACCGTTCACGCATATGTACACAATCGTTTTTGGTTGGTTTGGGCATAGATTTCACCATATCAGATCGAACTTGCAATCAAACAGCGAATCAGCCGTCTCGTCGCACGGCGTTACGCATGGGCGTATTGTCGGACCGTACTCCCGAGACTCGAAGACCACCACGTCAGCGGAGACCCGAACGGATCGAATTCAGTGGCTACAACCCGACGGACTGGACCAGCACCGATTCGAGCCGGCTAGCAGAGCAACGAGACTCAGTTTGGGCATGGAGCCCGACCACCGGATCTGAGTTACAGCGATGCCCATACGACTCCGCATTCGTCCACATCGAGCACGGAACGGCTGGCCGATACGGTGGTCGGGAACGGGAGGTGACGGTCGAACACACCAGAGGCTATGGTCGAAAGGAAGTACCGGGGAATGCGGCCGCGGCAGGTGGACTCGGGTCGGACCATGGGCTGTCCTCACGGGGCCAGCGGGCGTCCCCGGCGAGTCAACCTTCCATTTCACCTTATTTAACTTTTTGGGAAGGTCGAACGGATTCGGTCCGAGCGGTTCCACAGCCACTATGGCAGCCAGCCGCAAACGGGGTCGTATGGACGTCGCAACCCGACTGGAGATACCGACACCGTTCGACGTGGGACGCGTCAACTGCTACGTGTTCGAACACGGCGGCCTAACACTGCTCGACCCCGGCCCGGCGACGGAGGAAGCGTACACGGAGCTCTCGACCGGGCTCGCTGCGCTCGGATACGAGATCGTGGACGTCGAACGCGTGCTCATCAGCCACCCGCACATGGACCACTTCGGCCTGGCGAACCGCATCGCGAGAGAGGCGGACGCCCGCGTCGTCGCACACGACGACGCCGCCAACCGGCTCGCGGACCCGCTGGGTCTCTTCAGGCGAGAACAGGCGCTGTTCGGCCCGTATCTCCGGTCGATGGGGCTCCCCGAGCAGTACGTCGACACCGTCGTCGGAATCCCCGAGCAGTACACGGAGTTCGGGGAGCCGGTGGAGATCGACCGTGGGCTCGTCGAGGGAGAGACGGTCGACGCCGGCGTGACGCTCGAGGCACTGGCCACGCCGGGGCACGCCCCCGCGTCGCTGTGTTTCATCGCGTCGAACGAGGACGTCGTGTTCACCGGCGACCACGTGCTCGCGGACATCTCCCCGAACCCGCTCCTCACGGTCGCGCCCGGAACGGACGACCGACGGACACGGAGCCTCCCCGACTACGTCGCCTCGCTGCGGAAGCTCGCCGCGCTCGACATCTCTCGGGGATACGGTGGGCACCGCGGTCCGATCCCCGACCTCGGCACCCGGATCACCGAGATCGACGACCACCATCAGGAGCGCAAAGAACGGATCGCGGGGCTGCTCGACGACGACGGCCCGACGAGCGCCTACCGGGTCATGGGGGAGCTGTTCCCGGACCTCCCGGCGACGGAGATGTTTCCGGGGATGTCCGAGGTCATCGGCCACCTCGACCTGCTGGAGGACGAGGGCCGTGTCGACATCACCGAGGTCGACGGCGTGAAGCGGTACGGGCTGGCCTGAACGGCCGCACAGTCGAGCGGCGACCAGAGCGGCTCCTCGGACCACGCCGCAGCCGCGTCGCGAGACAACGCTTATGTGGACGTGCTCGGGGGTGTTCTCCATGGACCTCAGCGACCGAACCGTCGTCGTGACGGGCGGGAGTTCCGGCATCGGACGATCGATCTCGCTTGCGGCCGCCGACCACGGGGCGGACGTCGTCGTCGCGGACCTGCGGCGGGACCCGCGGCGGGACGTGTCCCCGACGGTCGAGGCCGTCCGCGAGCGAGGGCAGGCGAGCGAGTACGTCGAGGCCGACGTGACGGACCCGGACGACCTCCACCGCGCGGCCGCGGTCGCAACGGAGTTCGAAAGCGAGTTCGCCGGCTGGGTGAACAACGCCGGCTACGGGGAGACCGACTCGATCACGGAAACCTCACGGGAGAACTGGGCGCGCTCGCTCGATATCAACCTGACCGGTGCGTTTAACGGCTGCGTGGCCGCGGTCGCCGAACTCCTCGACGGCGACGGCGGCGCCATCGTCAACCTCGCCAGCGGCGCCGGCGTCGTCGGTTTTCTCAACTCCGCAGCGTACAGCGCCGCGAAGGGTGGCGTCATCGCGCTGACGCGACAGGTTGCGGTCGACTTCGCCGCGGACGATATCCGCGTGAACGCCGTCTCCCCCGGCTTCACCGACACGGAGATGCTCCGGACCGACACGCACGACGGAACGGTGTCGTACGCCGAAGGGCGGACGCCGATGAAGCGCGTCGCGTCGCCGGAGGAGGTGGCGAGCACCGTCGTGTTCCTGCTGAGCGGCGCGGCGAGCTTCGTGACCGGACAGAACCTGGCCGTCGACGGCGGCTACACCATCCAGTAGCGTCGCGGCGTCGGGAGCGGCGACATCTCACGCCGCTCCGGCCGCCGGAACGTTCAACTCGGTCCCCTCGGTCGTCTGCGTATGGCCGGCTTCGTCCGCACGCCCGAGGAGGTCGAACGGATCCGCGAGCGACTCACCGAGAACCGGTTTCTCGACGCCGAGCGGCTCTCCGTCCGCTACCACACCCGCCCGGAGATCGTCGAGCGCGTGCTCCCGCCGGGGCTGGAGCCGACCGACGAGCCGCTGGTCCGGGTCGACGTCGTCGAGGTCGGCGCCAGCAACTGCGTCGGCTCGTTCGCCGGCGGTGGGCTGTACGTGCAGGCGCGTCACGGTGACCTCGTCGGGAACTACTGTCTGGCGATGCCGATGTCGACCGACCGCGCCATCACGTGGGGTCGGGAACTGTTCGGCGAGCCGAAGAAGCGGGCGAGCGTCGATCTGACCCGCGAAGGGGACGAGGTCGACGGCCGCATCGAACGGTACGGCGACCCCATCATCGAACTGGACGCCACGATGGAACAGGAGCGGACGGTCGATCCCGACCCCCGGACGGTGTTCCACTACAAGCACCTGCCCGACATCGCCGGCGACGGGTTCCAGTTCGACCCGACGCTGGTGGCTGTCACCTTCGAGAGCGATCTCCGGCGGTTCGAGACGGGCGAGGGGTCGCTGTCGCTGGCGACGACCGAACACGACCCGCTCGGCGAGATCGAGGTCGTCGAGCCGCTCGGCGCCGCCTACTCGGTCGCCGACATCGCGTCGAGCCAGCGGGCGCTGACGACGGTCGACCCCGAGGCGTTCCTGCCGTACGCCTACGGCGGGGGTCGCGTCGACGATTGGCTCGCGCTGGACAACGAGGGACGGGCGGGCGCAGGCGACGGCGACGACGGCAACCCGACCGACGAGTAACCGTTCCCGACGAATCCGTCCATCGAAGCGTTCCACCTACCCGAGGCGGTGAACGGCGTCCGGCGCTGCCGAAGAGTTATTGTGACGTGTCACGACGGCCGGGTATGTTCCTCGGCGACGAACAGCAAGAGGCGTACAGTACGCCACAGCTCAGCCCGCTGTATCCGCAGGGCCCCTACGAGTATCCCGACGTCCGGGCGCTGCTCGTGACCTACGAACTCGACCACGAGCTGGCGCGAGACCTGGTGCCCGACCCACTCGACCTCCGGGAGTCGCCAACCTGCGTGCTCGGCGTCTACGAGTACGGTCACGTCAACGGCTTCGGCGGCTACGAGGAGTTCCTCGTCGGCATCGCCGCGAGCCACGAGGGGGACCCGGTCACGTACACGCCGTACTGCATCCTCGACGGCGACGCTCCGCTCGCAGCAGGCCGGGAGGTCTGGGGGCTCCCGAAGAAGACGGGCGAGGTTAGCCTCGACACCGACGGGGCGGTCGCGACCGGCCGCGTCGCCCGCGGCGGCGTCGACCTCGCGACGGTGACCGTCGAGACGACCGACTCGACCGAGCGCCACCCGTTCACCGGGTCGACGCTCCGGAACGTCCACTGGAAGCGTATACCCTCGGCCGCGCCGGATGAGCCACCGGCGGTGAATCGGCTCGTCGCGTCGCTGACCCACGAGATCGACGTCGAATGGGCACATCGGGGGACGGGTGACGTGGAGCTCTCCCGTTCGGCGGCCGACCCCGTCGCCGTCTTCGAGCCGACCGGCGAGGTGTCCGGATACCTGCTGGAGTGCTCGTGGGTGCTCGAACGGGCCGCCGACCCCGTCATCCACCGGTTCGAGGAGGGACGATGACGGCGAACGACGACGTCCGCCCGTTCGAGGTCGAGGTGGAGGAATCCGAAATCGAGGCACTGAACCGCCGGCTCGCCGACACGCGGTGGCCCGACCAGCTTCCCGACGCCGGTTGGGACTACGGAACGGAGCGGGAGTATCTCCGGTCGCTCTGTGCGTACTGGCGGACGGAGTTCGACTGGACGGCGTTCGCGGAGCGGCTCAACCGGTTCGAGCAGTTCACGACGACGATAGACGGCCAGCGCGTCCACTTCTATCACGTCCGCTCCCCGAGTTCGGACGCCCGGCCGCTGCTGTTGAGCCACGGCTGGCCCGGGTCGGTGACGGAGTTCCTCGACGTGCTCGGCCCGCTCACCGACCCGGCCGCCCACGGCGGCGACCCCGCCGACGCGTTCCACGTCGTCGCCCCATCGCTGCCCGGCTACGGCTTCTCCGGGCCGACAGGGCGGCAAGGGTACGACATCGTGGAGATCGCCGAGACGTTCGCCACGCTGATGGAGCGGCTCGGCTACGACCGCTACTTCGCGCAGGGCGGCGACTGGGGCTCGCTGATCACGGCGCTCGTGGCCGCCAACAACCCCGGGGCCGTCGAGGCGATCCACTCGAACCTGCTGTTCGTCGCCCCCTCCGCGTTCGACGCGCCGATGGAGCTGCTCGACGAGCAGGGACGGACCGACTACGAGGAGACACAGGCGATCCGCGAGGGTGAGACCGGCTATCAGGCGATTCAGTCGACCAAGCCGCAGACGCTCGCGTACGGTCTCACCGACTCGCCGGCCGGGCTCGCGGCGTGGGTCATCGAGAAGTTCCGGACGTGGAGCGACTGCGACGGCGACCTGGAGTCGAGTTTCGACCGCGACCGACTGCTGGACAACCTGAGCGTCTACTGGCTCACCGGAACGATCAACGCCTCGATGCGGCTCTACTACGAGACCGACGTCCGGGCCGCGATTCCTGACAGCGTCGACGTTCCCACCGGACACACCCGCTACCCGGTGGAGATAACGAAGACACCCCGCCCCTGGGCCGAGGAGGTGTACGACATCGTCTCGTGGACGGAGGTGACCGAAGGGGGACATTTCCCCGCGATGGAGGTCCCCGAGCTGTTCGTCGACGACATCCGGGCGTTCTTCCGCGAGTTCCGGTAGCGGGCCGAGGGCGGGGACGGTTGGGCCCTTCCGTCGGCCGCGGTGCGACCCCCTGTTCGGCTACGAGCGGAGCGAGTCGTGGATGTCGCCGATCCGGTCAGGACCGTGCTCGACGAGCCCGCCGTGGTAACACAGCGTCCGTTCGACGTCGAGCCCTGCGAGGCGGCCGACGGACTCGACCGCCGTCTCCAGTTCCGGCGTAAACGGCTCGTTCGGACCGCCGAACTCCCCTTCGGCGGTGAGCGCGTCGGCCGCGAGCAGCAGGCGCTCCTCGGGGAAGTACAGCGAGACGTGCCCCGGCGTGTGGCCGGGCGTGGCGACGACGCGCATCGGCCCGGCCGCGGTGCGGAACCGGACCCCGTCGACGACCTCGATGTCGACCGGCGTGGGCGGGTATCGCTCCCCGTCTTCAGATTTGATAGGGTGGCGGTCGCCTGCGATGTAGGGCGCGTCGTCGACGTGGGCGACGACGGCCGCGTCCGACCGCGCCGCGATGTCGGCGAGTCCGCCCGCGTGGTCCCCGTCCTGATGAGTGACGAGGACCGTCGCCACGTCAGCGAAGCCGAAGCCGGCGTCGTCGAGATGGGACTCGATCGCGTCGACGTGTGACGGGAGACCGGCGTCGACGAGCACGAGGCCGCGGTCCGTCTCGACGGCCGCCGGGGTGATCGTCCGCTGTTCGCCCATGAACTCGTACTCGAGGGGGAGCGCATACACGCCCGACACGATCCGTTGCATCGCCACTGTATGGCGAGGCCGTCCATATGACTGTTCGGGGTGGAGCGAGACACCACCGTTAAGAGCACCGCGCGAGCCCACGGAGTATGGATCTGACCGACTGCATCCGTGCAGGGAAAGCGACGCGCGAGTTCGCCGACCGGGCGATCGCCGACGAGACGATCGAGACGCTGATCGACAACGCGCGGCGCGCCGGGAGCGGCCACAACCGTCAGCCGTGGACGTTCGTCGTGGTCCGCGACCCGGACCGGCGTGCGGCGCTCGCGGAGTTCGGCGAGTACACCACGCCGCTGCGCCGCGCACCGGTCGGCATCGTCATCGTCATCGACGAGAGCGACAGCGAAATCCACCGGCGACACCACGTGTTCGACGCCGGTCGCGCGGCACAGAACCTGATGCTGACGGCGACGGCGGTAGGGCTCGGAACGGTGCCGCAGGCGTTTCAGGACCGGACAGGCGCCGGCGAGCTCCTGAACGTGCCCGCGGATAAGGAGATCCTCATCGGGCTCGCGGCCGGCTATCCGGCGGAGGCGCCCGACGAAACCATCGAGGGCGTCGACAAGGAGGAGGAGCTCGACAGCATGGGGCGCCGCCCGGTGTCGGACGTCCTCCACTGGGAGGCGTACTAACTCTCGACCTCCTCTTTGAGGTCGTTCCGAGAGATCTTCCCGACGTCGGTCTTCGGGAGCTCGCGGAACTCGTATCGTCGGGGGACCTTGTACGCGGCGAGCCGGTCGCGACAGAACTCGTCGAGCTCCTCGCGCAGCGCCTCCGGGTCGGCGTCGACCGAATCGTGAAGCTCGATGAACGCGGCGACGATCCGGCCCCGGTACTCGTCGGAGCGGCCGATGACCGCCGCGGCCTGAACCGCCTCGTGTTCGTACAGCACGTTCTCCACCTCGGCGGGGTAGACGTTGTGGCCGCTGGTGACGATCATATCGTCCTTCCGGTCGACGTGATAGAAGAACCAGTCCTCGTCGCGGTAGCCGAGGTCGTCCGTGTAGAGCCAGCCGTCGCGGACGGTCTCCGCGGTCTTCTCCGGCCGGTTCCAGTAGCCGTCCATGTTGTGGGATGATCTGACGACCAGCTCGCCCACCTCGCCGGCGGGGAGCGACTCGTCGGTCTCGACGTCGCGGACGTCCACCTCGACCCCGGGCAACGGGATGCCACAGGAGCCCTCCCGCCGGTTCTCGAGCGGCTCGACCGTCGCCGCCATCGCCACTTCGCTCTGGCCCCACCCCTCGTACACGATCGCACCCGTCAGCTCCTCGAACCGCTCTCTCGTCTCTTCGGGGACCGGTGCGCTCGCGGCCATCACGTGACGGAGCGACGAGAAATCCGTCTCACCGGCGCGCTCCTCGCCGAGCAGCGCGGTCAGCATCGTCGGGACCGTGTGCATGTGGGTGATCCCATAGCGCTCAACGTCCTCGAGGACGGTCCCCGCGTCGAACTCGGGGTAGAGGACGACGCTCGCGCCGTTGTAGACGGCGTGGAGGTTCGCGGAGAAGTTCCCGTTGACGTGGAACATCGGCATCGCGCCGGTGATCGTCTGTTCACCTCGCTCGATGCTCCCGTCGTCTTGGTAGGCGCACAGGTCGACCAGCTCACCCATCGCCGCCTCGGAAACCCAGTTCCGGTGGGTGAGGCGGACCCCCTTCGGGAAGCCGGTCGTCCCGCCGGTGTACGGGAGCGCGGCGAGCGAGTCGACGTCGATGTCGGGCAGCGACGGTCGGTCGCCCATGTGCGCGTCGAGCAGGTCGTCGAACCACGACCATCCCCGTTCGTCGACGAGCGACTCGTTCGTCGGCCCGACGAACTTCGAGACCGACGGACCGATCCAGTCCGACAACGAGACGGCGATGACGGTCTCGACGGGCGTGTCGTCGACGACGGCGGCTGCCTTCTCCGCGAAGGTGTCGAGTACGATCAGGACGCTCGCCTCGGCGTCGGTGAGCTGGCGTTCGAGCTCCGCCTCCGTGTACATGAACGACGTGTGGACCGTGACGGCGCCGAGCGTCATCGTTCCGTAGAAACTGAACACGTACTGCGGACAGTTCGGGAGACAGATGGAGACGTGGTCGCCGGCCTCGACGCCGTGGGCGCGCAAGGCGGCCGCGACCGCATCGCTGTGTCGCTGGAGGTCCTCGTAGGAGTAGGTTCGGTCCTCGAAATGGATCGCGGGCTCGTCGGCGAACTCCTCGGTCCGCCGGCGCAACAGCTCCGGTACCGAAATCTCGGGATACGCTACCTCGGTCGGCCACGACGGGGGATACTGCTCGTGCCACGGATGTTCCTCGCTCATACTCGTCACCACAAGCAACTGCGGGGACCGATAAAAAACCTGCCGGCGACGAGCGGAACAGGCGACGGCCGCGCGACGGTTCGCGCGTTCTACTCGTACGGCTGGCCGCGCTTCTCGCGCTCCCGCCGGTCCCACGGCTCGAGCAGTTGGAGGTCCGGCATGTCGTGGTTCGCGTGCGACTGCATCCCCTGCTGGAAGTCGGGGCTCGGGGCGTCGCGCTGCACGACGACGTCGACGACGGCGGGACCCGAAAAGTCGATGGCACGGTCGAGCGCCGGCCCCAGCTCGTCCGGCTGTTCTACGTGTTCGCCGTGGCCACCGACCGCCTCCGCGAACATGTCGTAGCGGGTGTGCTGGAGTTCGGTGCCGACGATGTTGTCGTACTGCTCCTTCTGGTCGAACCGGTCGATGTTCCACGCCGCGTTGTTGGAGACCACGAACGTCACGTCGGCGCCGTGCCGGGCAGCCGTGTCGAGTTCGATGGCGTTGAAGCCGAACGAGCCGTCGCCGATGAGGCTGATGACCTGCGCGTCGGGCTCCAGCAGCGCCGCGGCGATGCTCTGTGCGACAGTCGAGCCGATACAGCCGAACGGCCCCGAGGTGATCCAGTGGCCGGGGCTGTCGACGTCGAGCGCGATCCGCCCGAACGAGAGGATGTCGCCGCCGTCGCACGCGACGTAGGCACCGTCCTCGATGCGGTCGCGGACCTCGCCACAGAGCCGCCACGGGTGGATGGGCGACTCGTCAACGTCGAACTTCCCCTCGAGCGACTGTCTGCTTTCGGCGTCGTACTCGCGGACGTCCCGGATCCACGACTCGTCCCAGCCGGCGGCGAGGGTCTCGGCGTCCTCATCGAGCAGTCGTTCGAGCGTGGCCCGCTCGTCGCCGACGACCGGTACGTCGACCGGCCGGTTTCGGCCGATCTCCCGCTCGTCGGCGTCGATCTGAACGAGCGTCGCGTCGGGGTTGAAGAACACGTCGCTCCCGTACGCGACGGTGAAGTCCAGCCGCTTGCCGAGCAGGACGATGGTGTCGGCTTCCGCGACGGCCTTCGACCGGGATGCGTTGACGTTCATCGGGTGGGTGCCGGGGACGTAGCCGCGGCTCTCGGCGGTGTCCAGATAGGGGATCCCCGTCGCCTCGACGAACTCCCGCAGCGACGAGCCGACGCCGGAGTTCAACACGCCGACGCCGGAGATAACCACCGGGCGCTCGGCTTCCCGGAGCGTCGCGACGAGCGCCGCCACCGCGTCCCGGCCGGGACGGGGGCGCTGTTTCGGGCGGGCGGGGTACGCCTGAACCACGTCCTGAGACTCGTCGAGCCACTCGTCCGGGACGCGCTCGTTTTGTACGTCCATAGGGACGTTCAGGAACGAGGGGCCCGGTCGGGGCTGCTGTGCGTGGCGCAGTGCGAGGTCGACGTACTCCGGCATCCGTTCGGCCTCGTACACCGTGCCCGCCCACTTCGTGACCGGTTCGAAGACGTCGACCTGCTCCATCCCCTGCAGCGCGACCCGCTCCTGCTGTTTGAGCGAGGCGGAGCCGCCGATCAGCAGCATCGGAACCTGGTAGCTGCTCGCGTTCGCCACGCCGGTCAGCGCGTTCGTGACGCCCGGCCCCGCGGTCGCGAGCGCGATGCCCGGTTCGCCGGTGACCTGATAGTGGGCGTGGGCCATGTAGGCCGCCGCCCGCTCGTCGCGGGTCGTTACGATCTCGATCCCGTACTCCGGCAGGACGTCGAAGATGCGCTGGAGATGTCCCCCGTGGAGTCCGTACACCCGGTCGGTGCCACGGTCAGCTAGCGCTTTTGCAAGGAGTTCCGCGCCTGTCGTCGGCATGGCAACTACCATCCCCCCTCCACAGTAATACTTTTCGCCCGGGACAGTTTCCTCCGTACGAGCCGGTTAACCGGCTAAAAACGCGAGGAGCGGCCGGGACACGACCCGCCGAGAGGCCGCCGGCAGAGTTATTAGCGAACCCCGGACAACGGACGGTATGGAGAGGAGACCCGAGACGCGAGCGGACGGTCCACGTTCTGTGGGGCGACCAGCCGAACGGGCGCGGGCCAGCACGCGAGGACACGAGAACAGCCGCGGCCGCGGGGACGACGCACGAAAACGATGGGGGTATCGCGATGTCACGGTATAGAGTGCTCGTTCCGGTCGACGGGAACGAGGAGCGGGCAGCGGCGCAGGCCGACCACATCGCGGGCCTGCCCGACGCGCCCGAGACGGTCGCGGCGACGCTGCTGTACGTCTACTCGACCGACACCGGCGACGCCGGCACGGAACGGGTCGGCGACCACATCGGGAGACCGGACAGCGTCGAGCAGGTCCGTACGCGGCTCGCGGACGACGGCATCCCGGTCGAGATTCGCGAGGAGGAGGGGGACGTGGCGACCACCGTGCTCTCGGTCGCGGCCGAACTCGCTCCCGACGCGATTGTGATGGCGGGACGGAAACGCTCCCCGGTCGGAAAGGCCGTCTTCGGGAGCGTCACGCAGGAGGTCATCCTCAACGCGTCGTCGCCGGTGACGGTCGTTCGGTAGCTCGGCCGTCTCCGGCGTGCCGAGCATTCGACAGTGTAGGCCGTCCGACCCGGCGTAGCTTTATGCCCGGGCACCACCACCCGTGAGACGTGAGAGCGATCATCGTACCCGAGTACGGGTCGAGCGACGTGTGTGAACTGACCGAGATCGATCCGCCGTCCGTCGAGCCGGGGGAGGTGCTCGTCGACGTCCGCGCGGTCGGCCTCAACTTCGCCGACATCGTCCAGCGGCGCGGCGAGTATCCCGGAACCGAACCGCCGCCGTACGTTCCGGGTCGCGAGGCGGCCGGCGTCATCGCCGAGGTCGGTGACGGGGTCGACCGCGAAGTCGGCGAGCGGGTCGTCGTCTTCGTGTCGGGCGGCGCGTACGCCGAACAGGTCACCGCCGAGGAGTCCGCGGTCTTCGATATCCCCGAGTCGATGTCGTTCGCTGAGGCCGCAGGGTTCCCGATACAGTTCCTGACCGCCTACCACATCCTCCACACCTGCGGGGACGTCGGCGGCGCGGAGACGACGCTCGTCCACGCCGCCGCCGGCGGCGTCGGCACCGCGACCGTCCAGCTCGCGAACCGGACCGATACCGAGATCTTCGCGACGGCAAGCACAGAGCGGAAGCGGGAGCTCGCCGCCTCGCTCGGCGCGGACCACACGATCGATTACACCGAGGGCTCCGTCCCCGACGTGATCGAAGAGCACACCGACGGGCGCGGCGTCGACCTCGTGCTCGACGGCGTCGGCGGGGACGTGTTCCACGAGAGCCTCGACGCCCTCGCACCGTTCGGCCGGCTGGTCGCCTACGGATTCGCGAGCGGCGACACCGCGGAGGTCGACACCGGTCGGGTCCTGTTCGAGAACGACTGGGTCGTCGGCTTCCATCTCGGCAACGCACTCAGAACCGACCCGGAGCTGATCCACGCGGCGGTCCCGGAGCTGTCCGAGGCGCTCGCGACCGGGGAGCTGCGCGTCGTCGTCGGCGAAACGTTCCCCCTCGAGGCGGCAGGGGAGGCACAAGAGCTGATCGAATCCCGCCGGAGCACGGGGAAGGTCGTCCTCGAGCCGTGACGACCCTCGACGGGAAGACGGCGCTCGTCACGGGCGGGGCGCGTGGTATCGGTCGGCGCTACGCGCTGCGGCTGGCCGAGGAGGGGGCGAACGTCGCCGTGGCCGACATCGACCTCCGAGCGTACGAGGCGTACGAGACGGAGCGGAACCGTGCCACCGAAGGCACCGTCGTCGAGGAGCTCCGCGCGGCCGGCCACGACGCGATGGGAGCCGAAGTCGACGTGACCGACCCGGAGGCGGTCGAGCGGTTCGTCGACGAGGTCGTCGGGACGTTCGGCAGCCTGGACGTGGTGGTCGCGAACGCCGGCGGCGGCGACGGGCCGATGGCCGAGACACACGCGAGTACGGTCGAGCCGGCGCATCTCCGGGCGACGGTCGAGCGGAATCTGTACGGAACGGTGTACACCTGTGTCGCGAGCGCCTCCCGGATGAAAGAACAGGGGTCGGGGCGGCTCATCACGGTCGCCTCGCAGGCGGGGCGGGCCGTCCTCGACGGCGGGAGCTACGCCCACTACGGGGCCGCGAAAGCTGCTGTCATCATGTACACCAAATACCTCGCCGCGGACCTCGCGCCCCATGGCATCACCGTCAACAGCGTCGCGCCGGGATACATCGACACGGGGAAGCTCCGGTCGAACGTCGACGAATGGTCGGCGGTCGAAGCGAAAATACCGATGGGTCGGCTCGGCCAACCCGAAGACTGTGCGGACGTCGTCGCGTTCCTCGCCGGGCCGGACGCCGACTACGTCACCGGGGCGGTCGTCCCGGTCGACGGCGGCTCCGCCGAACTGTAGCTCGAAGGGGGTCGAGAGGGCGATTTCGGCGCCCACTGTTTATTATTGTACCGAACGTGTTCGTAGAATCCGTAACACCTTAGTAAGCGGTAGCGGAACGTAAGTTGACCTCACCCATGGTACGAGATGTCACGCGTAGACGGTTCGTTAAGATCGGCTCCGCCGGCACGGTAATCAGTCTCGCCGGCTGCACCACGACCGAAGACCCAGAAAACGCCGGGGGCGGTGGCGGTGGAAACGGCGACGACGACACGGCGACCGATACCGACGGCGGGAACGGCGGTGGCGGGAACCAGGACCCGATCCCGATCGGCAGCCTGTTCCCGCTGACGGGGTTCTGGAGCGAGAACGGCACGGCGATCCGTGACGCCGTCCAGTTCACCGTCGACGAAATCAACGATGCCGGGGGGCCGCTCGGCCGACCGCTCGAACACATCGACTCCGACAACGAGGGGGCGGACGCGCAGGTCGCCGTCCAGCGGATGAACCAGATGGTCAGCCAGGACGGGATCGTGGGCCACATCGGTCCGACGTCCGGGACGCTGCCCGCGGTGAAGAACATCGTCGAGGAGAACGAAGTCGTCGCCATCTCGCCGGCGGCCGGCACCCACCAGCTGTGGCGCGAGGGGCCGCCGTGGTGGTGGCGGACGGTCGCGGACGACTTCCTCGAGACGTTCGCCGTGGTGAAAGCCGTGCAGGATCTCGGTGCGGAATCGGCGGCGATCATCGGCGTCGAGAACCAGGCGTCGAAGAGCATCAACACCCAGATCGAGAACATCGCGGCCGACGCCGGCCTCGACATCACCACGACGGTGCTGCTCCCGACCGGCCAGAGCTCGGCGTCGAGCACGACGAGCCAGGCGCTCTCGACGGAGCCGGACAAGCTCATCCTCACCTGCGAGAACGGGCAGGTGCCGTCGATACTCGAGACGATGCTGCAGAACGGCTACGATTCCAGCGACGCGCTCATCACCTCGGAGGCGCGGAGTCCCGACACCTTCAACCAGGTCTCCGACCCGCAGATCATCGAGGGTGCCTGGTCGATGTCGGCGAGCGCCGACACGGAATCCGAGAAGTACCAGAACTGGGCGGAGCGGTTCAAGAGCACGACGGGCGTCGACAACGTCCACTCGTTTGCCCCGCCCGCGTTCGACGCGACGAACGTCCTCGCGCTGGCGATACACGCCGCCGACTCGACTGCCGGCGCCGACATCGCCGACCAGATGCGGCCGATCACGAACTCCCCTGGAAAGAAGGTCTCGACGTTCGAGGCGGGTCGTGACGCCCTGGACAACGGCGAGGACATAAACTACGACGGGATCACCGGCCCCATCAACTTCGACGAGTACGGGAACGTCTCGGGTTCGTTCGCGGTGTACCAGGCCACCGAAAGCGAGTGGCAGGTCGACCATATCATCGGCCCGCAGGCCGTGCGTGATTTCCAGGACAGCATCGGCAGCTAACGGCGGAACTACCCACCTCACGCACCTATGATAAATCTGAACTTCTGGCTCGACATGGCGATCGTCGTCGGGATATACGGGATCCTCGTCCTCGGACTGAACCTGCATTGGGGGTACACGGGGCTGCTCAACTTCGGGCACGTCGGCTTCTTCATGGTCGGCGCGTACGCGTCCGCGCTCGTGACGCTCGCGCCCCAGGACGCCAGCGTGGAGGTGCTGTTCGCTCTCGACCAGCCGATCGTCCTCGGGATGATCGCATCGATCGTGTTCGCGGGGGTCGCAGGGCTGTTGATCGCGCTCCCCGCGATTCGGCTCGGAGAGATCGCGCTCGCGTTGTTAACGCTCGCGTTCGCCTCACTCATCCACTCGCTCATCACCGGCGAGGAGTGGCTCGCGGGCGGCACCTACGGCCTCTCGAACCTGCAGAAGCCGTTCGGTGACCTGATCGGCACCAGCGTCGTCCTCCCGCTGCCGGGCGGATTGCCGTCGGTGTACGTGAACCTCTGGAGCGTCGTCTACCTGGGGGTCGTGTTGGGGCTCCTACTCGGGACGTACGTCCTCATCGAGCGGCTCGGGAGCTCACCGTTCGGTCGCGTCCTGAAGGGGATCCGTGAGGACGAGGAGGTCGTCGAGATCTTCGGGAAGCGCACCTCGAAGTTCAAGATCTACTCGTTCGTCATCGGCGCCGGCATCGCCGGCCTCTCCGGCTCGCTGTGGGCCCACTACACCGGAGCGATCACCCCGAACGCGTTTCTGCCGACGGTGACGTTCACCGCCTGGGTCGCCATGATTCTCGGCGGGTCGGGGAACAACCGGGGTGTGCTGATCGGCGCGTTCGTGCTGTTCGGCTCGCGGACGATGACCTACTTCGTCCCCGACATCCCGGGGTATCCGAACCTCATCCCGACGCTCCGGCTCGTCATCATCGGCGTCATCCTCATCGCGCTGATGCAGTGGAAGCCCGAAGGGCTGTTCAGCGAACAGCCGCCCGCACATCTGGAATAACACGCGCTACACAGCTACGATATGACACTACTCACAGTCGATTCGGTAACGAAGCGGTACGGGGGGCTCGTCGCGGTCGACGAGTGTTCCTTCGAGATTGGCTCCGACAGCCTGCTCGGGTTGATCGGCCCTAACGGCGCCGGCAAGACCACGCTGTTCAATATCATCACCGGGCTCGAGGACGTCGACGGCGGCACCATCGAGATCGGCGGCACGCGAATCGAGAACGAACGTCCGAGCAGGATCAACCGGGAGGGGATCGCCCGCTCGTTCCAGACGACCCGCGAGTGGTCGCGGATGACCGTGATGGAGAACCTCCTGTTGGCCAGCCCGGACCAGCCCGGGGAGTCGCCGGTGCTCGGCGTGCTGAACACGCCGAGCGTCCGCGAGACGGAGGCCGAGAAGATCGAGGAGGCCTCGGAGGTGCTCCGGCTGGTCGAGCTCTACGAGAAGCGCAACGAGCTGGCATCGAGCCTCTCCGTCGGGCAACGGAAACTCCTCGAGATCGGCCGCTGTCTGATGACCGACCCCGACCTGCTGCTCCTCGATGAGCCGTTCGCCGGCGTCGCGCCGGCGCTCGTTCCGGTCATCGCGGAGCATCTCGGGACGCTACAGGGCGAGGACCTCTCTATCCTCATCATCGAACACAACATCGACGAACTGTCGAACCTCGTCGAGGAGATCCTCGTGATGAACAACGGGCAGATAATGACACGCGGAGCGCCCGAGGACGTCCGGCGCGACAGGGAAGTGCAGGAAGCGTACCTCGGGGGACAGTGATAATGGTCGACGCAAACATCATCCTACAGTTCATCGTCAACGGCATCGTCTACGGGAGCATCATCGCGGTCGGGGCGATGGCACTGACGCTCGTGTTCGGCGTGCTGGAGTTCATTAACTTCGCACACGGCGAGTACATGACGCTCGGCGCGTACCTCGCGTTCGTCTTCAACGTGCAGTTCGGGCTCCCGATCTGGGCCGCGTTCGTCGTGACGCTGCCGCTCATGGCCGTGTTCAGCGTCGGTGCCGACAGGATCGTGTTCAAGCCGATGCGCGGCGACAACCACGTCACCATCCTCATCGCGAGCATCGGCCTGTCGTTCGTCCTCCGGAACGTCATCCGGATGGTCTGGGGCGTTCGGAAAGTGGGGTTCAAGACCCCGTTTTTCAGCGGCTACAAAGTCGGCCCCGTCACCGTTACCCCGGAGACGATAGCGATCTTCCTCACCGCGGTCGCCATCATGGGGCTCGTCCACTACCTGTTCACCCGGACGATGATCGGCCGGGTGATGCGGGCGATCAGCGACAACCAGGACCTCGCGGCGGCGAGCGGCATCCACACCGAGCGGATCGTCATCTACACCTGGGCGCTCGGCGGCGCCATGGCGGGCGCGGCGGGTATCCTCATCGGCCTGCAGAACGTCATCGGCCCGATGATGGGGTACAACGTCCTGCTCGCGATCTTCGGTGCCGTCGTCCTCGGCGGTATCGGGAACGTCTACGGGGCGCTCGTCGGCGGCCTGCTCATCGGGATCCTGCAGAAGGTCAGCGTCGCCTTCCTCCCGTCGTCGTACCAGATCACCATCGTCTTCGTCGTGCTCGCGGTGTTCTTCGTCTACAAGCCCGACGGGCTGTTCAGAAGCACGACGACCGTGTAGCATCCCAATCATGAACCAACACACACAG
>Ga0207771_100564_pt1 | contig 20867 bp, 17 predicted proteins | sample A23M2SouthBayCA_2_FD_187731 | JGI IMG/M metagenome (GOLD analysis project Ga0207771, IMG submission 187731) | Aerobic enrichment media microbial communities from Eden Landing Ponds, California, USA - A23 M2 (2) (SPAdes) | ecosystem: Environmental > Aquatic > Marine > Unclassified | place...
TCAACTACAAGACGACCGACGACTACCGGGCGGCACTGGCCGAGGCGGCACCCGACGGCGTCGACGCCTACTTCGACAACGTCGGCGGGCCGATCACTGACGCCGTCTTCTCGCAGTTGAACGTCGACGCCCGCGTCGCCGTCTGCGGCCAGATCTCACAGTACAACGCGACCGAGCGACCGATGGGACCCCGAAAGCTCGGGAAACTGATCGAGACCCGCGCGACCGTCGAAGGGTTCCTCGTCGGCGACTTCCAGCCACGAGCGACCGCGGCGACCCGACAGCTCGGAGAGTGGGTCCAATCCGGCGCGATCCAGTACCGAGAAACCGTCACTGAGGGGCTGGAGAACGTACCCGACGCCTTTCTCGGGCTGTTCGACGGCGACAATATCGGAAAGCAGCTCGTCCACACAGATACAGCGACAGAATAGCCAAGTACAGTTCCAGAAGTAGATTTTTGTTTGTTTCGAATTGTTTTCACCCCCATGCAGTGATCCTCTGCGTCCAAACGTGCAGTTGTGTGAGTCGAGCAGCCAGACCGGCACCGGTATCGCCCGAGAAAACGGCTGTCCGATCGGTGGGCAACACATTTAAGACGTGGTGATTGGTACAACTGCGCTACGAACTGGGCCGTTAGCGGTAACCGAGTCTGGACAGGTAGAGTCGCTGCTCGGAGCGCCTGCGGTCGGGCCGACCCCCGACAGTGCGTGATACACGATGACAGAAGGAGACACAGAGAGAAGCGATCAGACGCTGTGGGTGTTCGACGTCGTCCTCGTCGCACTCGGGACGATACTGACGAGAGACCTCCTCTCACGACCGCTCTCGATCGAAACAGGCGGGATATTGCTCCTGTTCTGGAGTGGTGTCTTCGTCTACGTCGCCCAGTCACGTCTCGACTGGGAGATCTTCGACCGCGGGTGATCGGGCACCATCCATCCCGCTGGTCCCCGTCGAGACGACTCACTCGGCGGCGTCGACGACACACCGGAACCCGATGTTGCCCGTCGAACTGTCGGGCGTGTTCTTCGAGCGGGCCCCGAGCCGATAGCGGTTGCACCACGACCGATGACAGAGGTGTGATCCCCCGCGCATGACGCGACTGGTCCCCGATTCCGGGCCGGTGGGATCGACCGGGTCGTAGTCGTCGGTCGTGTGATAGTCGGGACTGAACCAGTCGGCACACCACTCCCAGACGTTGCCGACCACGTTGTACAGGCCGTAGTCGTTGGGTTCGAAGGCGTCGACCGGGGCCGTCTGGACGTAGCCGTCCGCGCCGGTGTTTCGCTCGGGGAACGCCCCTTGCCAGACGTTACAGCGGTGCTCGCCATCGGGCGTCAGATCGTCACCCCACGGGAAGCGCCGCTGGTCGTGGCCCCCGCGGGCGGCGTACTCCCACTCGGCTTCCGTCGGCAGGCGCTTGCCCGCCCAGTCGGCGTAGGCCGCCGCGTCCCGCCAGGAGACGTGTGTCACCGGGTGTTTCAGCAGGTCGCGGTCGTCGAGGATGCTCTCGCTGGGACCGTCGGGATGGAGCCAGTTCGCGCCCTCGACGGCGACCCACCACGGCGCGGCGTCGACGTGCTGGCGGATGCGGTCGCGGTCGGTCTCGTTACAGAAGTCCGCGAAGACGAACGACCAGCCAAAGCGCTCGGCGTCGGTCGTATAGCCTGTTTCCCTGACGAACGCGAGGAACTCGGCATTGGTGACGGCAAAGCGGTCGACGTAGATCGGATCGACGGTCACCTCGCGAACCGGGCCTTCCCCGTCCTGAGGAAAGCCCACGTCCGAGTCGGTCCCCATGCGGAACGTCCCACCGTCGAGTCGCACCATCGCCGTCGTCCGGTCGTCGTCCGGTCCCGCGGGGGTCGTCGACGGGCACGCACTGCTGTCGTCGGTCGCGTCGTCCGGCGGTGGCTGGTCGTCGCTCTCCGTCCGGCGGCCACCACAGCACGGACGCTCGGCAGTCATACGAACATCGTGGGATCCGTGCCGGCAAAACGCTTGTGACGAGGCTACTGGTCGGCCGTCTCGTCGCCGGCCGAACCGAAGTTCGCGACCGTCACGAGACCGTCCGGCGTCACCCGGACGCGCCGGTCGGCGGCGATGTCGTCGAACGTTCGCTCGGTGCCGTCGGGCCACGTCACCGTCAGGTCGACGCGGTCGGTCCGACCCAGTCCGACGTGGATGAATCGGCTCTCCTGTGAGAGGAAGTCAGTCCGGGGGCGCTGGTGTCTGGTCGTCGTCCGCCCGTCGGCCGAGACAGTCACCGTCGCCCCGTAGGCCGTCGCGCCGTTTGCGTCGGCGACGCGGACCTGCAGGCTCGTCGTCGATCGATCGACCGTGTTCTCGTAGACACTGACGTTGCCGCTGTAGACGGCCATGATCGCGTCCCGGTCGCCGTCGTTGTCGTAGTCGAGCGTCACCATCCCGCGCCCGTCGTCCTCGGCGAAGCCTCGCTCGGACGACCGAAGTTGCGTGAAGTTGCCGTCCTCGCGCTCCCACAGCATCGGGTAGGTGTAAAACGGATCGTCGGGATCGATCGTCACGACGTTCTGGGTGGCGTGCAGGAGGTCGCGGTCGCCGTCGTTGTCGAAGTCGGCGAACGAGGCCGCCCACCCCCAGCCGCCGTCTCTGAGGTTCCAGCGAACGGCGCGGTCGGTGAACTGCCCGTCGCCACCGTTGACCAGCAGCGTGTTCCCCTGCGTCCGGTTCGAGTGGATAACGAACGTAAAGAAGTCCTTGATGCGCTCGTAGCGGTCCGGCGACATCGTGCGGGGACTGATCGGGAGGTGGATGTTCGCGACGAACACGTCGAGTCGGCCGTCGCCGTTCACGTCGGCGAGTTCGGAGGTCATCCCGTTGCGGGCCGTGTTCCCGCGGAGTTGGCGCTGGGCGAACTCGCCGCCGCCCTGATTGACGTAGACGATATCGGTGTTGTAGTCGTTGGCGACGTGGATGTCGGGGCGGCCGTCGCCGGTGAGATCGGTGAAACTCGCGGCCAGACTCCAGCGGTCGCCCGCGATACCGCTCTCCTCGACGCGCGTGAAGCCGTCGCCGGTGTTCTCGTACAGCAGATTGGGGTTGCCGTTGTCGTCGGCGAACGTCGCGTTCAGGCTGAACGATCCCGCCGGCTTGCCCTCGGCCCAGTCGCCCGACTGGTAGACAAAGAGATCCTGATCGCCGTCACCGTCGTAGTCGGCCGCCGCGGCACCGAGCGGGAACGTCGTGTTGCCCAGTCCGGCGTCGACGCGCTCGAAGCGCCCGCCGTCGTTGTGCAGCGTGACGACCGGCCCGCCGGCCGGCAAGAGCACCAGATCCTCCCAGCCGTCGCCGTCGTAGTCGACGAACGCCGCCGACTTGAACGGCCGTTCCAGCGCCGGAAGCGCGTCACTGCGCTCGAACGTCCCGTTTCTGTTCACGAACAGCGCCGGGCGCTCGCCGCCGACGGCCAGCACGTCCTCCCAGCCGTCACGGTTCACGTCCGCGACGTAGACGCCCGCGTTGCCGTTGCCGATCCCCGTCGCCACGTCCTGATAGGTCAGCCCGCTCTCGGCGGTCCGTTCGGTGAAATTGATCTCGCCGCCCGTCGTACTCGCGTCGCTCCCGAGGGAGAGACAGCCGGCAGCGACGGCAAGCACTGCGAGTAGCCCCAGCAGCAGCGCCCATCGCACCCGACCGTCGCGTCCCGCAAAGCGACTCATGGGTCCGGCAGCGCGACCCCCTCACGCGTCGGGACGATCAGCGCCGTGCGGCCGCGCGTCTCCAGATAGTCGACGATCCCGTGATTCTCGGCCGGTACGTCCACGTCGTACTCGCTTTCGTTCATCGCCCGCCGGACCGCGACGAACGCCTCGATGTCGGCCTGGATCGAGGTGAAATTGAAGCCGGCCCCCTCGGTGACATCCGTCGCGACACCTTCGGATCGGCGAAGGATACGCGGCAGGAATCCCTCGTCGCGCGCGGTCGCGAGCTTCTGGGAGTGGCCGATGCGGCCGTATTCCTCGGCGTGGTCGGGGATGTTCTCGGCGTCTTCGGGTGTGATGCGACTGGAGTTGCCCAGGCTCTCTGCGGTGTCGCCGATCTCCTCGGCGTCGTGGGCCGGACAGAACATCTCGCCGACGCGTTCCTCGGTCGATTGCTCGTACCACCGATCGATATCGATGTGGAGCCGTGAGACGGCCAGCGTCGTCCCGCCAGCGAACGGCCCGTCGTCGATCGTGACGGCGTCCTCGGTGGCCTGATTGTCGCCAAAGCCCGATCGATACCCCATCGACAGCGGGGCATCCTCCGGCACGTCGTCGCTGTCGAGTTCCTCGGCGACGATCCCTTTGCCGGTGATACCGGTCCGGCGGGTCGTCCGCTCGAAGATCCCGTCGAGCGTCGCCGTCACCTCGATCCCGTTGAGCGTGTCGCGCTCGCCCCACAGCGCGGTCTCGGCCGCCAGTGGGATCGATCCGAAGTCGCCGGTCAGGACGAGGACGGCGTCGAAGTCGTCTGCCTTCTCCGGGTCCTCGTCGACGGCCGACAGCAGGGACTCGGGCGTCGTGATCTGCTCGGGGACGGACGCCCCGAGTCGCTCGAAGTACGACGACGAGTAGCCAAGCAGCCAGAGCAAGCCGGAACTCACGCCCGCGCCCGCGTCGTCGCCGATACCCCACTGGAACGCCCGGTCGAGCGTCCCGAGTGCCTCCCGGACCTGCTCGCGGTCGGCGTCGCTCGGGGGCACCGATCCGGTGTAGGAGAGTCCGAGGACGATCTGGTGGCGGGGCAACACCGTGTTGCCGTTGGCGTCACGGACGAGCGCGTCGTTCCAGCGGTGCAACGCGGTCGGCCGGGCGGTCGGGTCGTCGGGACGGGGCACGGAGAGACCGTCGTCGGCCGCGGTGGCCGTCTCGCTCGCGCGCTCGATCTGCGACGCCTCACGGTCGAGGCAGGCCGTCAGTGCGCTCGTCCCGCCGATGGCGACGGCGGACTTGACGAAATCCCGCCTCGCGATGCCTTCGTAGCGCGTGCGATCCATTACCAGTGTTTCCGGATACGAGCGAATAAGTCTTACGCGCCGGGCAAGCGGACAGTTCCGGCATCTTTTTATAAATATGGTGAGACCTGTCGACCACCCACGTACAAGTGGGTAGCTGTTCACGGCACGTCTCCCGAACGAGTGACCTCGCCGTGGTCGACACGGAGTGTGCAGGGCCGTCGTTGTCGTGGTTCCCCCCACTTCCCCCACCCCCCACTGCTCGACGGCCCTGCCGCCGCTTTTCGAACCGGCGTCCGCCGGACCGTCACGTATAACTGGGTCGCCGCCCCTTGCGACAGTATGACAACCGCCGAGAGCAGCGACATCAGCGATCTCGATCCCGAGTCAGTCTCACCGGACGAAATCGACATCGAACGCGTTCGGGCGGGACTCCAGAGCGACGAGAACCTCGTTCGGACCCATGCGGCACAGCTAACGACGGCACTGGCAGCCGAGGACCCGCAGGCGATCGAACCGCTGGTGCCGACGCTGACGACGCTGTTCGACGACGAGCGCTCGGTCGTGCTCAAAGAAGTCCTGTTCTCGCTGTCGCTGCTGGCCGAAGACGAACCAGACGCGCTCACGGACGCCGCTGGCGGCCTGCTCTCCGTCCTCGATCACGAACTGCCGGTCGTCCGGTCGGCCGGCGCACGGGCGATTCGCCCGCTCGCAGTCGAACGCCCGGCCGCCTTCGCCGACCACGTCGAGGACGTGCTCGCGGTCGTCGAACACCCGCCTTCAGATCCCACGGCGGGACTTGAGCTATCACCGAACGACGGCCCGATCCGGGCCGAGACCGTCGAGAACGTCCGTGAACAGGCACAGCGCCGACAGCACGCGGCCCGCGTCGTCGCGGCGGACCTCCTCGTCGAGGTCGCCGACAGCGACCCCGACGCCCTCGCCCCACACAAGGAGACGCTGCTCGCGTTGCTCGACGACGACGGGCCGGCAGTCCGGGCGGCGAGTGCCGGCGCGCTGGCGAACATCGCCGAGCAACACCCGGACGCGCTGACTGACGCGGTCGACCCACTGATCGAGGCACTCGACGACATCGACGACGCGGTCCGTGCCCGCGCTGTCGCCGCGCTCGGCTTTATCGGCGACGAGACCGCCGTCGAACCGTTGCGCGACCTGGCCGACGACGCCGACGGCGACCTCGGCGAGATGGCCGTCGAGACCGCCGATTTTCTGGCCGGTCGCTGATCGCGCCGCTGTTTACGCTTCTTCACGCCGCGCCGCGTACCAGTAGAGCACGACCGCGACGAGCGCTGCCCCGCCGGTGAGCGCGAGGTTCGCGTAAGCGACGGCCGTCGTCGTGGCCTGCTTGTGGCCGAGATAGAACGAGACCAGCGTCAGGCCAAAGAGAAACACCAGAAACGCAGTCAGAATGCGAAGCAGCCCCCGCGTCGCGTAGATCGTCGACCAGAGGTCGTCTCGAAATGCCATAGTCGTCGTTCGTCGTGCGCCCACAAGAAGGTTCCCGACGACGAGGACCGGCGTGTCTTAGTCGGTCAGTTCGGGACTGTCCCAGTACTCGTGAGACTCATCGCGCCGGAAGCAGGCGGCGCGCTGGCCGTTGCCGTCGACCTGATAGGTCTCGGGCGTCTGCTGTCGGCAGACCTCACGGGCCTCGGGACAGCGCGTGTGGAAGCGACAGCCCGAGGGCGGGTCGATCGGATCGGGGATGTCGATCTTTCGCATCGGCATCTCGCCGGTCTGTTGCAGCGAGAGATCCGGCGTCGCCCACCGCAGCACCTCCGTGTAGGGATGTTTGGGTTCGTTGATGAGCTGTTCGGCCGGCCCGCTCTCGACGAGCTGGCCGAGATACATCACGCCGATCTTGCCGTCGCCGTGTTCGGTGAAGTACCGCGCGTTCGAGAGGTCGTGGCTGATGAACACATAGGAGGTGTCGAACTCGTCTTGCAGGTCCAACATGAGGTCCATCATCTCGACGCGCAGGCTCACGTCCAGCGCCGAGATGGCTTCGTCGGCCAGAATCACGTCCGGATTCATCAACAGGGCGCGACACAGCGCCACGCGTTGCTGTTCTCCGCCGGAGAGCTGGTGGGGATAGCGCTCGGCGAAGTCCGCCGCGGGGTTCATGCCGACGTGTTCCAGCAACGAGTAGATCCGCTCGCGCTTCTCGCTCTTGCTCAGATGGGGACTGACCTGTCGCAGCGGCTCCGAGAGGATCGAGATGAGCCGCCGGTTCGGATTCAGCGCCGCGCCGGGGTCCTGATGGATGATCTGTAGCGACTGACGGATGTCAGACCACTCCAGATCGCTCTGGCTCTTGCCGTCGCGGATGTCCCACATATCCTGCCCGCGATACCTGACCGTGCCGCCGGTCGGGCGCTGCAGACCGATACAGGTCTTGCCGAGCGTGGTCTTCCCACAGCCCGATTCCCCGATCAGCGACACCACGTCGCGCTCTTCGATATCGATCGTGACGCCGTCGACCGCACGCACTGTCTCGTCTTCCGCGCCGAAGTCCAGCAGGCCGCGCTTGTTCTCGAAGTGGACTTCGACGCCGTCGAGCGAGAGGACTGGCTGGCTACTCATGGGTCGTCACCGTCAGACTGCGAGCCGTCGTTGTCGAGCATATCTTCATAGTTGAGGGGAATCTGATCGATGCTTTCGTCGATGTGGTAGCAGGCCGTCGCGTGGCCGGGACCGCTCTCCTCGAACGCGGGTGCGTCGGATCGGCACTCACTGGTCGCGAGCGGGCATCGCGGGTGGTACGCACAGCCGTCGGGCATGTTGATCGGTGCCGGACTTGACCCCTCGATTGGGCGCATCTCTTCGAGGGGCGCGTCGAGGTTCGGCGTCGAGTTGAGCAAGGCCCTGGTGTAGGGATGGGCCGCGTGTTCGATCACGTCCCGCGTCTCGCCGACCTCGGCGAGGCGGAAGGCGTACATGATCGCCATCCGGTCGGCCAGTGCGGCCACCAGCGGCAGGTCGTGCGTGATAAAGACCATCGTCAGGTCGTACTTCTCCTGTAAGTTTTCGAGCAACAGGAGGATCGAGCGCTGCATCAGCAGGTCCAGTGCCGCCGTTGGCTCGTCCATGACGAGCAACTCGGGTTCGAGCACCAGCGACAGCGCGATCAGCGCGCGCTGTTGCATCCCACCGGAGAGTTCGTGTGGATACGAACCGAGAACACGCTCGGGTTCGAGATACAGGTCCGAGAGGAGTTCTGCGGCCCGCTCTAAGCCCGCGTCGACGTCGGCATCGTGTGCCCGAAGCGTCTCTCGGAAGTGGTCGTCGACTTTCATCGTCGGATTGAACGAACTCATCGCGCCCTGGAACACCATCGAAATCTCCTCCCAGCGCAGCGAGCGCAGTTCCTCGTCGTCGAGATCGAGTACGTCGATCTCGGAGCCATCACCCGGCGTGTAGGTGATCTGGCCTTCGAGCAGGCCGGGATCGGGGATGGCGTCGAGCATCGCCGAGGCGAGCATCGATTTCCCGCTGCCGCTCTCGCCGACGACCCCGACCATCTCGTTGCGCTCGATGTCGATCGAGACGTGATCGAGGACGAACGACTCGCCATGGTCGTAGGTGACGGCGGCGTTTCGAAGCTGGATGATCGGATCGTCGGCCGCCATCGCGTCGGGGACGCCACGGGTCTGTTCGACGGCCATCAGTTCAGCACCTCCGTGACCGAGACGTCGTCACCGTCGTCGCTGTCGGCCGACTTCGATTCACCGGCCATCCGGGTCCGAACGCGGGGGTTGAACACGCGGTCCATCCCCTGAGCGAGCAAGATCAGCGCGAGCGCGATCAGCATGATCGCGAGCATCGGGAAGACAAGCTGATACAGCGTCCCGGCACCGGTGAGCGCACCGGCGTTCCGGTAGGCCTGATCGAGCTGGATCCCCCAGTTTCGCACCGAGGTCGGCAGGATGCCGAGGTAGTACAGGCCGACCGACGCGAACACGACGTAGCGGGCCGCGTTGGCGAAGTTGACCAGCACGTAGGGCATGATGTTCGGGATGATGTCCTTGATGAGGATGCGCATCGTCGAGACGCCCATCGTCCGCGAGGCCTCGACGTAGGACTCCTCGCGCAGCGTCAGGATCTGTGACCGGATCGCCCGTGCGAGACCGGCCCAGTAGTTGACCGTGATGAGGATGCCGATCAGGGCGGGGTTCGTGGGGTTGAACACGATCGCGAGCACCATGATGAGCGGCAGACCGGGGACCGACATGGCGATGTCGGCGAACGTGGTGAGACCGCGGTCGACCGAGCCGCCCTTGTATCCCGCGACGGTGCCGACGACCACGGCGAACGTGGTCGCGAACAGACCACCCGAGAGGATCATCAGTAGCATCGGCGGCGTGGCGTGAATGATCATCGCGAGTACGTCGACGCCGGAGCCGGTGGTTCCGAGGGGCGCTTCGAGCGTCTGGAACGGCCTGACGCTCCGGGGCGACTGATTCGAATTGGGGAGGCGATAGAACATTACGCCGACGGTCCCCATCAGGACGTAGACGAGCGCGATCAGGAAGCCGATGCGCGTCCGCCAGTCGCTCCAGGCGACCAGGCCCGGCTTGTAGATGAACTCTTCGTAGAAGTCACGGAGCCGTTCGCTGGTCGTGACTTCCACGCTCGATCCGCTCGTTTCGAACGAGAACTCGGAATCTGAATTAGTACGCTTCACTGGAATCACCCGATTGGACACGTGGGTCGATCTTGCTGTAGGTGAGGTCCGCGACGAACAGTGCAACGACGAGCACGGACGTGATGACGAGGAACACACCCATGATGAGCGGGTAGTCGCGGGCTTCGAGCGCCTTGAACATGTAGTAGCCGATTCCGGGGTAGGTGAACACTTCTTCTAGGATGACCGACCCGCCGATGTTGAATCCGATCAGCGTCAGGAAGCCGGTGTACATCGGGAGGATCGCGTTCCGGGCGACGTAGCGGGTGGCGATTCGACTGTCGGCCAGTCCGCGGAGCCGAGCGACCCGAACGTAGTCCTCACCCAGTAGCTGGATGGAGTTGCCCCGCATCGCCAGGGCCTGCAGCCCGACCTGTGTCACGATGATCGACATGATCGGCAAGATGGCGTGGCGGAGCACGTCGACGGCGAACGCGACCGTGTAGGGGTCCTGAATCCCGACGCCCGTCCGGCCCCTCGTGGGCAGCCAGCCCAGCTGGAAGCCAAAGACGATCACCAGCACGATGGCGAACACGTAGAAGGGAACCGTCGACCCCAGAATCGAGAGCGCGCTCGACACCGAGTCGAAGGTCGATCCCTCCTTGTAGGCCATGATCGCGCCCCAGAGGACGCCGAGCGCGTACATGAGCACCGTCGCGGTCACCATGACGAACACCGTCCAGGGGAGTGCGTCGCCGACGATCACTGCGACGGGTTCGCCGTACCGGAACGACTGTCCCATATCACCGAGCAACAGCGACGTGACGTAGTCGTAGTACTGGACGTACAGTGGCTGGTCGGGCCGGAGATTCTGATACGATTCGATGATCCCGTCGATCTCACTGGGATCGACGCCCTGGCGCGTCAACTGTGCGCGCAGTCGCACCAACGGGCCACCGGGAAGCAACCGGATCATCCCGAACGTCATCGTGATGACGAGCCAGAGCGTCAGCACTGAGCGTGCCGTTCGCTTGATGTAAAAGCTATTCATGGTTCAAACTCAGAGCGCGATGTCTTATGGGTTGTGGTGTCATGTGTCATTCATTCGGCGCTACCGACGGCAGCGTTCGCGTGCTGGTCTGCCGGCAGGTCTTCGAGCCTGACGGCAGTCCCGGTCTTGGAGGCGCAGTAGATCGCCTCGACGACGCGCTGGACGGTCAGTGCTTCCTCGACGGTGTTCATCTCCGGCGGGCTGTCGGTCTCGACTGCCGCCAGGAATCGCTCGGCCTCCGCGCGGTGTCGGTTCCGGTCGACGCTCCCGGTGAGAGTCCTGTCGTCGAAGTAGTCCACGTCGCCGGTGCCGGCGTCGAGGAGTGTGAGGTCGTCGCCGCTGATGTCGAGTTCCGCACCGGCGTCGGTCCCGGTGACGCGGATCTCCTTGTCAGAGCGGCGGTTCGTCGCCCAGGCGACCTCCAGCGAGATCGTGACGCCGTTCGCACAGCGCAGGAACGCCGAGGCGGCGTCGTCGACTTCGAGACCGCCGTCGGAGGTGTCCCAGTGGCCGGCCCAGCCATCGGGATCGGCGTACTCGTCGCTGGTGCCGACAGTCCGACGGGTCTGGCCGGTGACCTCGACCACGTCGGGATAGCCGGCAAAGTGAAGTGCGAGATCAAGCGCGTGGACGCCGATGTCCATCAGTGCGCCCCCACCCGCCAGTTCCTCGCTCGTGAACCACGATCCCAGCCCCGGGATGCCGCGTCGGCGGACGTAGTTCGCCTCGACGTGTTCGACCTCGCCGATGTCGCCGCGCTGGTAACACTGCCGGTACAGCGTCGCCGAGCGTGCGAAGCGATTGCAGAAACCGACCATACAGAAGGCGTCGCTCGCTCGCTCGGCCGCGGCGATCCGCTCGGCACTGTCGAGTGTGTGAGCGAGTGGCTTCTCACAGAGGACGTGGATGTCCCGTTCGAGTGCCGCGACCGCCGCAGTCTCGTGAAACCGGTTCGGCGTCGTGACCACGAGCGCATCGAGTGATTCGGCGTCGAGCATCGTCTCGTGGTCCTCGTACGTTCTCGCGTCGAACGCGTCGTCGAACGACGAGCGCGCCCCGTCGTCGACATCGACGCCGGCGACGATCGTCGCCCCCGCGTCGGCGAGATTCTGTGCGTGTTCAGTTCCCATACCGCCAAGACCGACAAAGCCGATCCTGACGGCTGGCTCATCTGTCATCGGTCACTGTTGCCATACCGCGACACATAACCATTGTGGTTAGCGATCGAACGGGTTGCGAGCGCGTACAGGAGACGATAATTACCCGTTCAAACGCGTTTCGGGCGCTGTCTGGGTTGTTTCCACAGGGGAAGTTTAACATGGACTCACCGTGACCCACAGATATGCGCCACCAAGAGCCATCAGACTACAGCGTCTTCTGGGGCGACTTCCACAAGCACATGACCGGTCCGGGGACCGATCGATCCGAACTCGATACCGTCCTCGACAGTGCACGTGAACACCTCGACATCTCCGTCGTCCAGTGCTATCCGTTCAAATGGTACCAGAAGGGGCGGGTCGCCGGCATCCGCGAGGAGTCGGCCGGCCACGATCCCGACTTCGACGACTGGTGGGACGACATCGAGGCGGCCGCCCAGCGCAACAACGAACCGGGCGAGTTCCTCACCTTCCCGACCTACGAGTGGCACGGCAACCGAACCCGCTGGGGCGACCACAACGTCTACTTCCGCGAGGAAGGCTACGAGATCGATCAGGCCTGGGAACTGCCGGAACTGCTCGACAACATGGCCGACCGCGAGGCGCTCGTCTTGCCCCACCACACCGCCTACGAGATCGGCAACCGCGGCAAAGACTGGGACGAGTACGATCCCGACCTCTCGCCGGTCTCGGAGATCTACTCCAGTCACGGCTGCAACGAGTCGATCGACTCGCCCGTCCCGATGGACGGCAACGACGACATGGGACCCCGAACGAGCGAGGGGACGTATCAGGCGGGTCTCGACCGGGGCCACCGGGTCGGCGTCATCGCCTCGAACGACGGTCCCGGTCTGCCGGGCACCTGGAACAGCGGCGTCGCGGGCATCTGGGCGACTGACCTGACCCGTGAGGCCGTCTGGGACGCGATCGAGCAGCGCCGGACCTACGGCGTCACCGGCGACCGCATCCGCCTCTGGTGGGACCTCGATGGCCACCCGCTGGGGTCGGATCTCTCGTCTGTCTCGGATCGAAACGCCACGGTCCGCGTCGACTGTCCCCGACCGCTCGACGCGATCGAACTCGTCCACGACGGCGACGTGGCCGAGATCTACACGCATCAGGACGAGGACATCGAGGCGTCCGGCCGGTATCGCGTGCTCGTCGAGATGGGGTGGGGACCGACCGAGGAGTACGGCGACTTCGACACGCTCGAACGGGAGTGGTCCGGCGCGATTCGCGTCCGGGACGGCGCGGTCACCTGGGCACAGCCACGCTTCCGCGGCTTCGGCCAGTCCTACGACCTGGTCGACGACGAGTGTCACTTCGACATCAGTACCTCGCGGGCCGAGGAGGACGCGATGTTGCCCGAACTCGACGCCGACCGCACGACGCAGGCGTTCGTCGTCGAGGTCGACGCCGACGACGACAGCGTGATCGAGATCGATCTCGACGACGGCGAGACCCTCACCGTCCCGCTGTCCGACGCACGGGACGACGATCATCTCTTCTCGTTCACCGAGGCGTCGGCCGACCGCCTCGAAACGGAGTTCGAACTCTCGGGCGAGGCGATCGAGAACCCGGACATCGTCTATCACAACGCCCACAAGGTGCGGGTCAGCCGCGCCGCACCGGTCGAGACCTGCGGCGCGACGGTCACCTTCGAGGACCTCCCGACCAGTGACGGACTGGACTACTACTATGTCCGGGCCGGCCAGCGCGACGGGCAGTTCGCCTGGGCCTCGCCGATCTGGGTCGACGACTGACGACCGTTCCCGCCGCTTTTCGACTGCCCCGTTCTGCAATCACCCGCTCTTATTATCGCCGCCGTCGTTGCCCCGAACATGCCAGCAGAGAACTTCGGCATCGGACTGGTAGGTGCAGGCTTCATCAGTCGCGACGCACACGCACCGAGCGTCGACTACATCCCCGGCGCACACATCGCCGGGATTCAGAATCGGACCCGCGAGAACGCGGCAGCCCTCGCCGCCGAGTGCAACGAGGGCGGTCCCGAGCCGTCGGTCTACGGCGAGGGCGAAGTCGCCGCACTCGCGGCCGATCCCGACGTCGACGGCGTCTGGATCACGACGCCGAACTTCACGCGGGTCGACGCCGTCGAAGCCGTCGTCGAGGCGGTCGACGATGGGGCCGAACTACAGGGGATCGCCGTCGAGAAGCCGATCGCCCGCACCGTCGCGGAAGGACGCCGACTCGTCGACCTCGTCGAGGAGACCGGTCTCCCCCACGCCTATCTGGAGAACTGGCCCCACGAACCGGACATTCACGACATGAAGGGACTGCTCTGGGAGCAAGGGAGTGCGGCCGGTCGGCCCTACATCGCCCGCTCGCAGGCCGAGCACGGCGGGCCACACTCGGGGTGGTTCTGGGACGGCCAGAAACAAGGCGGTGGCGCGCTGACTGACATGCTCTGTCACGCCATCGCGAACAACGAGGTCCTGCTCTCCGATCCCGACGGGCCGACACTGGAAGCGGTCTCGGTGTCGGCGGACACGGAGACGCTCAAGTGGGACCAACAGGCCTACGCCGACGACCTCGCCGAGACCTACGGCATCGACTTTCAGGACAGTCCGGTCGACGACTACGCCCGGGCGACGATCCGCTACGAGGACGCAGCGGGCCGTCCGATCGTCTCCGAGGCCACTGGCTCGTGGTGCTACGTCGGCAGCGGCGTCCGGCGGACGATCGAACTGCTCGGCCCGGAGTACTCGGGACAGGTGCTGTCGGACGAGACCTCGTCGAGCGTGTTCTTCTCGGACGAACTGGGCGACGGCGACGGGTGGGCAGAGAAGCAAAACGCCACGAGCGGCCGGATGCCGATCGCCGCCGCCGACGTGGTGAAAGGCGGCTACGTCGCGGAGAACCGCGACGCCGTCGCCGCCTTCCGCGAGGGTGAGAACGCGATGCTCGACCTCTACGACGGTCTGCGGATGCTCCGGCTGTGTATGGCCGCGTACAAGGCCGCCGAGACTGGCGAGGAGATCGACCCGCGGACCGCGGATCTCGAATCGTACGTGCCGGTCCCGGCCCGCGAGTAACGCAAGCGACGCGTTCGTCGGGACGGGCACACATCGACGGGGTGCTATTTTTCGATGCGTCGAATTGCCTGTGATCGTACCACGATACCCGAAAGCGGCGCGTGGCCGACTACTCGACCAGATCGAGGCGCTGGCCTTCCTCGGCGCTCAAGCGCGCCGTCTCGACGATGCGGTGGGCCTCGCGACAGAACTCGGGATCGAGCGGTCCCTCCGGCTCCTCGTCGTTCTCGAGACAGTGGACGATGTAGTGAGCCAGATCCTGCCAGCGCGGTTCGAGATCGTCGGTCTCGACGGTGTAGCCCTCCGGCTCCGCTTCGGTCGTCACGCGGATCTCTGTGCCGCGGTTGCTGATCGCGCCCGCGGTGCCGACGATCTCGTATCCCTTCGCCGGCTGGGGCTTGATCTCCCACGGATTGGTGAGCATCCGCCAGGTCGTCTGCAGGGTCGACAGCCCACGCTCGTACCGACAGATGGTCGCGCTCTGAACGTCGACCGGACTGTCCTCCGGCGTGTAGGACTCGGCCGTGACTGACTCGGGTAGCTCGCCGCCACGAATCCACGTCGAGAACGTCGAGCCATAGCCCAGATAATCGAGCATCGATCCGCCGCCGTCCTCGGGATCGTAGAACCAGCTATCGTTGGGCGGCGCGCCGGCGTTGCCGCCGTAGTACTGAATCTCCACCACGTCGCCGATCACGTCGTCGGCGACGAGTCGCCGGAGCGTGTGGCGCTCGGCGTCCCAGGCGGCCGGCCAGTTGATGAACAGTTGTCCGTCGGCGTCGGCCATCGCGTCGATCATCCGGTCGGCGTCGTCGAGCGTCACCGAGAGCGGTTTCTCGATGGCGACGTGCAGGCCCGACGGCGCGACCCGCTCGACGAAGTCGGCGTGGAGCGAATTGCGCGGACAGCCGATGAGGACATCGGCCGCGACGGTGTCGAGACACTCGTCGAGATCGTCGAAGACGGCGTCCTCGTCGAGATCGAGCGCCTCGACGGCGGCGTCGAGCGACCCGGTCGAAGTCTCGGGCGTCTCGTCGCAGACGGCCACCACTTCCGCGTCCGGGTGGTCGTGGACCCACTGGAGGTTGTCGTTCATGTGCATCTGGTCGAAGTTCGCGCCGATGAATCGCCACGTCATACTCTAAGCGGTGCCCCAGCGCACCAAAAAGCTAGTGGTTGGCCCTAGTCGCAATGTTCAGATAAGGGACTGAGTACGGACAGTCCAAGGCACCGAAAGCCCTCGACTCGCTAGCCCTTTCATCCACCAGGATTCGGCTGCTCATCCATCTGAGCCCTGGTGGATGGAAGGGCGAGCGTTGTTGCGGGAACCCCGGCGAAGTCTGCTCACGGGCGCGAAGCGCCCGTTCGCACGGCCAGAGGGACTCGCAGAGTCCCTCTCGGCAAGCACGCGAAGCGCGCGTGGATCGAAAGATCTCCGATCTTTCGTCATCACGAAAGAGCCTGTGGCTCTTTCGGTCGACAGCGAGCCGCGGGACCGCAACGACGCGAGGGCTTTCGGTGGTCTCACGAGCGGAGAGAGTGTGACTTCGAAAGTCGAGCGAAGCGAGTCTTTCGGTGTCTGCAAGTCTGAAACTGAGGTTGCTTATCTGAACACTGCGTCCTAGTTCGGGGAAACCGTAATGATGACACACTGTGACCCTCGAAGCGTGTCGACACAACCGAACGTCCTCTGGATCTCCATGGAGGACACGAGCCCCCGCTTTGGCTGTTACGGGGACGAAGTCGCTCGCACACCGAACATCGACGCCCTCGCGGAGTCGGGACGGCGCTACCCCAACGCCTTTGCGACCGCGCCGGTCTGTGCGCCGAGTCGGTCGGCCGCAGTGACGGGGTGTTACCAGAACTCGCTTGGCACCCACCACATGCGGACGACCCACACCAACGACGACGCGCCGGGGCTGGCGACACCCTACGACGCCGTCCCGCCCCACTACGTCAGGACCGTCAGCGAGTTCTTCCGGCAGGCGGGCTATTACTGCACGAACAACGTCAAGACCGACTACCAGTTCGGCGAGCCGTTTACCGCGTGGGACGAGCATCACGACGAGGCCGGCTGGTGGGGCCGCGATGACGATCAACCGTTCTTCGCGGCGTTCAACAACACCGTGACCCACGAGAGCGGGATGTGGCCGCCCGCAGAGCGGGCCGAACTGGCAGGCGAGGCAATCGAGGCCCTGCCCACCGGCGGGTCGCTGTCGACCGATCCCGACGCCGTGTCGGTCCCACCGTACCTCGCAGACACCGAGGCGACGCGGAACGCGATCGCTCGCCAGTACGAGAACATCCACGCCGCCGACGCCTGGATCGGCGACCTGCTCGACCGCCTCGACGCCGATGGACTGGCCGAAAACACCATCGTCGTCCTCTGGAGCGACCACGGCGAGGGACTGCCCCGCGCCAAGCGCTGGCCCTACGATTCGGGCATCAACGTCCCGCTGCTCGTCCGCTGGCCCGGCGAGGTCGATGGTGGGACGGTGAGCGACGAACTGGTGAGTATGGTCGATCTCGCGCCGACGCTACTCGCTGCCTGTGGACTGGACGTGCCTCGGCACATGGAGGGCCAACCGTTCCTCGGCGAGGACGCCACCGAACGCGAATACGTCTACGCCGCGCGGGACCGCTACGACGAGTCTCACGATATGATCCGGGTGGTCCGTGGCCAGCGCTACAAGTACGTCAGGAACTACTATCCCGGCCAGCCCTATCGCCAGTGGATTCCGTTTCGGAACCGCCATCCCGCGATGGTCGACCTGCTCCGGCGCGACGCCGCCGACGAACTCGACGGGGCCGAGTCCTGGGTCGCTGCGCGCCGGCCGGCCGAAGAACTGTACGATCTGGGAACCGATCCCCACGAGACCGAGAACCTGATCGACGACCCCGACCACGCCGACGCCCGGGACCGGCTGCGGACGGCACTCGACGAGTGGCTCGATCGGGTCGACGAGTACGCCGCCGAGGACGAGACCGCGATGACGCGCCGCCGCCACGGTGGTGCAGGCGAACCGACGACTGCAACCCCGACGTTCGTCCCCAACGCGCCGGGCAATCGCGAACGCGAAGCCACGCCCGAGGGGACCACCCTCGACGGACCGGCGACGGTCTCGATCCACTGCTCGACACAGGGCGCGTCGGTCGGGTACACCACCGAGTCTGGCCCAGATCCACACTGGCGGCTCTACACCGGACCGATCTCACTGTCGGCGGGCGAGACGACGCTGCGGGCGAAGGCCATCCGGTACGGTTTCGCCGAGAGCGACGAACGCGAAGCGACGTTCACGGTCTCGGACTGAGAAGACAGATCGTCGTCAGACAGCGATTCGATCTCGTGAGAATCGAAGACGCTGTCCGGTCGAGTAGCTCGTTGGTCTGTGCCAGTCAGCACAGAGCGGCCGCTCGCCGCCGCGTCGACCGAAAAATGAGTGCCCGAGAACGCGTGGACAGACGAATATGGCAGGTCGGCCGGGAGTGACGTTAGTCGCCCTTGTACGTCATCTCCCCCTTCTTGGCGAGCCAGGTGGGCGCGGCCGGCACCTGTGAGACCTCTGCGCCTTCCTCCGGGATGTTCCAGTCGTCGGTGGTGAGGAACTGCTGATTGAGCTTTTCGAGGACCGGGATCATCGGGAGATCGACGTTGGTCACCCAGGCCTGCTCGCGGACGATCTCGTTGATCGTCTCCTCGTCGGAGATCGTCGACAGTTCCGAGAGGCGACTCTGGGGATTGACCGTCATCTCGCCGCTGCCGTCCATCGACGGGACGGTCACGTCCTCGCCGGAGCCACCGCGGCTCTCCGCGGCCGGCGGGTAGTTGTACACGTGCCCGCGGAAGTTCTCGATCAGCTGGTGGTGCAGCGAGAAGTACGCGAACGCGCCACTCGCGCTGTTTGGCAGCCAGCCACCCGCGGAGATGACGAAGTCGCTGTTGGGCCAGGTGGTGCTAAAGAGCGTGTCGAAGCTGCGCGAATCGACGACGGCGTCGAACCCGAAGCTCGCGAGCTGGTCGACGACGGTCTCGGTCGCGGTGACCCAGTCCGACCAGCCGGAGGGCACCAGCACGGGTAGCTCGATCGGGCCGTCCTCGTTGGCCCAGATGCCGTTGCTGTTCTTCTCGTAGCCGGCTTCCTGCAGCACCGCAGCGGCCTCGTCGGTCATCGAGGAGTCGACGCCGTACGTGTCGAACTCCCCCATCGCGTCACCGAGCCAGCGTTCCTGATCGTCGCTCGGGATACCGATCGGGAGTTCGGGCACCTGCTTGAGCGTGTTCCCGACGTTCTGTTTGACCGCCTCTCGGTTGATGACGTACTGGATCGCCTGGCGCACGGCGCGGTTGCCGACGTGTGGGTCGCTGTGGTTCGGGACGAGTCCGAAGCCCCACTTGGCGGGGGTCGTCTCCATCTGGACCGCGTCGGGGAACTGATTGACGACCTCCGGGGGGACGAACGGATAGAACATCGAGTCGACTTCGAGATTGATCAGGGCCTGGTGCTTGGCCTGGTTGCTCTCGTAGACGTCGAAGCTGTAGTTGCTGAAGTTGATGTTCTCGGAGTCGGGGTGGTCGTCACGGCGAGCAGTCTGGAGTCGCTGCTGACCCGCTTGCTCTTTGGTCCACGGGCCGCTGGCGACGACGTCCTGATAGGCGAACTCCTGTAGCTGGCGGGTGGCCTCGTCCTCGTCGCCGTTCTCGTAGGTTTCGAGATACTCGCCGAAGATGCTCTCCTTCTGGTGGACGAACTTCAGCAGCACGTCGAACCGCGGAATCGCGGGGTTCACGTCGCCGCTGAGGTTGAGCGCGACCGTCGAATCGTCGACCGCCTCGACGCTCTCGGTGTAGTCCCACAGGGGACCGTTCGTGAGCTGGTCGAGCTTGAGCTGCGTGGCGATGTCGGCCGCGGTGACCGGGTCGCCGTTCTCCCAGTTCAGTCCGTCACGGACTGTCAGCTCGAACGTGTCCCCGGTGAAGTTCCACTCCTGAATCGCGTGGGGGATGAACTCGCCACGGGCGAAGTTGAACCGCGCGAACTGATCGAAGACGTGGTACTGCGCCTTCTGAACCCGGCTGTTCGGGTTCTGCATGTTGAACTGGATGTTGCGCGGGATGACGCTGGTGTTGGCGATGTGGTTCGCATCGTACACCTGCGACCCACTGGAGCTATCAGTTCCGTCGCCACCGTCGCCGCCGTCGCCACCGTCGCCACCGTCGCCGCCATCACTCGTCGAACTACCGTCACCGCTACATCCTGCGAGTGCTGCTGCACCTGACAGGCCAGTCAGTTCGACGAAACGACGACGGCTCATAACGTCACTGTAACTGCGAGACTCTTTTGGCATGGTCTATCCTGTCACATGCAGACTTGGTATAAAAATCCTTCGCCCACACAACCGTGACACCCGGACGCCCCGAACACGGCCAGTGATGGGATCAGCCCAGACACGCGCGCACAGGCCGCGACGCGACGAGACCAGTCCGAGAGAGTGATCTCGCCTCGCCGTCGAAGCCGTTCGTAGATAGCAAACAGTTATGCATCTCCTCGTTCGTTGAGCCAATATGGCGAGCGATCGACCCACCACGGTGAAAGCGACCGAGACGAGCATCACGATCCTGGAAACGTTACACGAACTGGGCGAGGCCGGCGTGACCGAGATAGCGGAGGAACTGGGCTTCTCGAAGGGCAACGTCCACAAACATCTCGCGACGCTCGAACAGGCCGAGTTCGTCGTCAGCGACGACGGCGTGTATGCACTCAGTTATCGCCTCCTCGAACTCGGGAAACAGATCCAGCGGTCGTCCGCTGCAAGCGAGCACGTGATGCCACTGCTCGAATCAGTCGCGGAATCAGTCGGTGATACGGTCTTCTACGGCGTCCCAGAACACGAGAAGATCGTCTATCACTCCGTGGCTCGACGGACAGACAGCGTCGGGCCGGCAATCGAAGGCTCCCGTCGCCCACTGGCCGAGACCGCGAGT
>Ga0207771_100572_pt1 | contig 20707 bp, 20 predicted proteins | sample A23M2SouthBayCA_2_FD_187731 | JGI IMG/M metagenome (GOLD analysis project Ga0207771, IMG submission 187731) | Aerobic enrichment media microbial communities from Eden Landing Ponds, California, USA - A23 M2 (2) (SPAdes) | ecosystem: Environmental > Aquatic > Marine > Unclassified | place...
GACGCGGAACCGCTGGCTCGCCGGTAGTCGGAACGCGCCCGCGTCGAGGTGGAGATACAGGCCACCAGCCGGGCAGTCCGTCGTCAGTTCGAGGCCGTCGCCGAGATGTGTCATCCGAAGCACCGTCGCGAGGTTCGCCCCCGGGAGCGGCACCGCGACGTTGACGAACCGCTCGCCGCCGGAGCCCGTACGGTCGTTCGGGACGCCCTCGGCCGCGCCACCGTCGCGACTGTGACTCGCGTAGACGGCCGTGAACACTCCCTCCCCCGTCTCGGCGTCCGTTCGGAGCCACAGCCGCGGCCCCTCGCGGGGGTCCTCGACGGCCGCGTGCGTCGCGAGTTCGGCCAACTCGCTGTCCAGCCGCTTTGGCTCGCCGCCCGGACCGGGGAGGTTTAGCTGTTCGACCCGGCTCGTCCAGCGGGTAGCGAGCCGTGCGCCGAGCCGGAACGGCCGGTGCCACGTCGCGTCCAGCGTCATCCGAAACTCGCTCGTTCGCTCGTACAGCGCGCGGACCGTGGGGTGGACGCCCTCGGGGTCGAAGCCGGGACGGGCGTAGGCATCGAGCGATTCGACCTCGCCCGCGACGGCGTCGCCGCGCAGCCCGCGACGGTCGGCCCAGTCGGCGCCGATGTGGCCGTCGCCGTGAAGCGGGGACAGCGGGACGTCGCGCGCGGCGGCGTACGAGAGCCCGACGGCGCCGGCGGTGCCCGCGGCGAGCGCGCCGGCGCCGGCCACGACGGCGCGGAGCGGAGGACGGTTCACGGGTGAGCTTCGACCCCGGACGGCTCAACTCTTCGGGACCGGGCGAAGCCCGAGGCTCCGCGAGGGAGGGTGGGAGAACGGAGCGGACGAAGCGAGCGGAGTCGCCGGGACAGCGCGACTCCCCCGGAGTTAAGACCGGGCGCGTCGACCCGCCGGGTATGAAGCGGACGGTCCACACCGACGACGCGCCGGCCGCGGTCGGAGCGTACAGCCAAGCGACGACGAACGGTGAGCTCGTCTTCACCGCCGGACAGATCCCGCTGACTCCGGACGGGGAGCTGCGCGACGACGCGACCGTCGCCGAGCAGACGGCGCTCGCGCTGTCGAACCTCAAGGCCGTGCTCGCGGAGGCGGGTGCCGACCCCACGGACGTGTTGAAAACGACAGTGTTCCTCGCGGACATCGACGACTTCGAGGAGATGAACGACGCCTACGCCGATTTCTTCGACGAGGAGCCGCCGGCGCGCTCGGCGGTGCAGGCGGGAGCGCTCCCGAAGGGCGTCGCCGTCGAGATCGAAGCCGTCGCGACCGTCGAGTAGATGGACCCGGTCCGCCGGGAGAGCGTGCTGTGGGGGGTCGTGAGCGCCCTCCTCTTCGCCGTGCTCGCGCTCGGCTACCGGATCGCGACCGGCGCGGACGTTCCGGTTCTCCTCGTGCTCGGCGTGGGAGCCCTCGTCGGCGTGGTGACCGCGGTGCTGTCGTATCTGGTGGTCTCGCGGCTCGATAGCCCCGGCTGACGGGCGTGACGTTCCTGAAAGAACGGAGCCGTCGGTCGCCGTGAAACGGCGAAAGAAGCTCGTTAGTTGCGGACGACGTTCGTCGCGCGGGGGCCCTTGGGGGCCTGTTCGATATCGAATTCGATCTCCTGTCCCTCTTCGAGGTCCGGGCCGCCGACGTCCTCCATGTGGAAGAACACGTCATCGTCTTCGTCCTCAGTCGAGATGAAACCGTAGCCGCCTGTGTCGTTGAAGAAATCAACCTTTCCGTTTGCCATTGCAAACAAACGTACACCCGTTTCCGGCATAACGCTTGCGAGGGTCGTGGTACCACGACCCCGTCCCCGGCCGACCTGCGCTCGCGCTCCGCGAAGCCGGGGGAGCGGGAACCGTGGGGCGGCGTGTCTCGAAACGCTTTACAGGCCGAACAGGGTAGTACCGACGAAGCCGGGATGGCCGAGTGGTAAGGCGCACGCCTGGAAAGCGTGTTCCCTCAGGGATCCAGGGTTCAAATCCCTGTCCCGGCGCTTCTGCCGCGAACAGTACGACCGAGCACCGCGTACGTGACGGGCGGCCCGACGGTCCGGGGCCGTCGGACGACGCAACACATTCGACACGTTTCAAGTCGTCCGGCCCGTCGTGCGGGTATGAGCAGACGCACGACACATACGCTCGTGAACTTCGGTGAGCTGCTCGCCCCGCACGAGGAGGCGCTCGACGTGCCGTGGGCGGAGTTCGCCGGCGACCGCACCAGCGAACGGGAGTTCGAGGTCGGGGCCGACGATGTCGACGACGCGTACCTCCAGATACAGGCGTACGACGTGGGCTCGTTCGACCACGAGGTGCTCGTCAACGGCGACCCGCTCTCCGGATTCGACCTCCCGCCGAACGACGGCTGGCAGACATGGATGGACGCCGTGACGGGGGTCGACCTGCAGCAGGGGGCGAACACGCTCCGCCTGCGCCGTGACGAGGAGAGCGGCGACGCGTTCGTCGTCGGCGCAGTTACGGTGCAGTGGACTGAGCCCGTTTAAACCCCCGGCTGTCGAGGAGCAGTAGCCACGACATACAGTACCACACTCCGAGCCGAATTGCCCTCGATTCCCTCTCTCTTCTTGCGGTTCTTCGAGACGGTTCAGCCCGCAGCCACTCGGTGAGTGCGTCCGGTGTATCGTCGGTTTTATATAGAACCGTGGGCAATCAATCAGGTGACTATGAGCCAACAGCGAATGCAGGGTCAGCCGATGATCATTCTCGGCGAGGACTCCCAGCGCATGAAGGACAAGGACGCGCAGGGACACAACATCTCCGCCGCGCGCGCGGTAGCCGAGGCGGTCCGCTCGACGCTCGGGCCGAAAGGGATGGACAAGATGCTCGTCTCCTCGATGGGCGACGTGACCGTCACGAACGACGGGGTCACCATCCTCGAGGAGATGGACATCGACAACCCGACGGCCTCGATGATCGTCGAGGTCGCGGAGACACAGGAGGACGAGGCCGGCGACGGTACCACGACGGCCGTCGCCATCGCGGGCGAACTGCTGAAGAACGCCGAGGACCTCCTCGAGCAGGACATCCACCCGACTGCGATCATCAAGGGGTTCCACCTCGCGAGCGAGTTCGCCCGCGAGGAGGTCGACGAACTCGCGACGTACGTCGAGCCCGACGACGAGGAGCTGCTCCGGAAGGTCGCCGAGACCTCCATGACCGGCAAGGGCGCCGAGGTGAACAAGGAGCTGCTCGCCGAGCTCATCGTCAACGCGGTGAACGCCGTCACCGTCGAGGCGGACGACGGCTCCCACGTCGTCGACCTCGAATACGTCAACATCGAGACGCAGACCGGCCGCTCGGCCGGTGAGTCGGAGCTGCTCAACGGCGCCGTCATCGACAAGGACCCCGTTCACGCCGACATGCCGACCGACATCGAGGACGCGAAGGTCCTGCTGACGAACTCCCCCATCGAACTCGACGAGACGGACGTCGACGCGGAGCTCCAGCTCGACTCCCCGGACCAGCTGCAGGCGTTCCTCGACAGCGAGGAGGAGCAGCTCCGCGCGAAGGTCGACGCCATCGCCGACACCGGCGCGGACGTCGTCTTCTGCCAGAAGGGCATCGACGACATGGCCCAGCACTACCTCGCGAAGAAGGGCATTCTCGCCGTGCGCCGCGCGAAGAAGTCCGACATCAAGTTCCTGAAGGAGGTCACGGGCGCGTCCGTCGTCTCCGACCTGAACGACATCGATGCCGACGTGCTCGGCACCGCGGACATCTCCCGTGACGACGCCGACGAGCTGTTCTACGTCGAAGGCGAGGACAGCCACGGCGTCACCCTGCTGCTCCGTGGCTCCACGGAACACGTCGTCGACGAACTCGAGCGCGGCATCGGCGACGCGCTCGATGTCGTCGCGTCCACCGTCACCGACGGGCGCGTGCTCGCCGGCGGCGGCGCCATCGAGGTCGAGCTCGCGAAGCGCCTCCGCGACTACGCGGACGGCGTGGAAGGGCGCGAACAGCTCGCCGTCGAGGCGTTCGCCGACGCGGTCGAGCTCATCCCCCGCGTCCTCGCGGAGAACTCCGGGCTGGACGCCATCGACACGCTCGTCGACCTGCGTGCGGCCCACGCGGACGGCGACGAGCACGCCGGCCTCAACGTGTTCACCGGCGACGTGGTGAACACCTACGACGCCGGCGTCGTCGAGCCGGCCCACGCCAAGGAGCAGGCGCTCTCCTCGGCCACCGAGGCCGCGAACCTCGTGCTCAAGATCGACGACATCATCGCCGCGGGCGACCTCTCCACGGAAGGCGAAGAGGACGAGGGCGGCCCCGGCGGCGGCATGGGCGGCATGGGCGGCATGGGCGGTATGGGTGGCATGGGCGGCGCGATGTAGAAGCCGGCCACGACCACACTACCGCCGACTACTGCACCGTCGTCGACCGACTCGGTTTCTTTCGACGCTCCCCGGCGAGCGACGACTATCGACGGCGTGTCGTCAGGAGAGCGCCTTGGGGTCGTACTCGTCGGCGAGCAGCCCGTACCGGTGGACGTCGACCCGTTCACCCTCGATGAACGCCTCCTTCCGGAACGTCGCTTCCCGCTCGAAGCCGAGCTTCTCCAGCACGCGCGCCGACGCGGGGTTCGTCTCGTACACCGTGGCGACAGCCTTCGCGTACCGCCGGTCACGGAACGCGTGCTCGACCGCGAGCGCGGCGGCCGTGGTCGCGTAGCCGTTCCCCCACGCTTCGGGGTCGAGGAAGTAGCCGAGCTCGACGACGCCCCACGCGGACGGGTTCGTCTCCTCGAAGCCGACGATACCGACGGGATCACCGTCGGCGACGACGAGGAGGTGGGTTCCCTCGTGGTCTTCGATCCACTCGCGCTCGTCGTGGAGCGCGGTCGGCGTGGTCGCGCCGATGCCACGACGGACGGCCGGATCGTTCATCAGCCGAGCGAGGAATGCCGCGTCGTCACTCTCGACCGGACACAGTTCGATACCGTCGGTTCGGAGGAAGGCCGACCGAGCCATGGTGGTCGTTGTGGGGACCACACCTTCACTCGTTTCCCGCCGTGTGAATCGATAGCGTGAATCGTGTCACACAGCCACCCTGACGCCCGAACGACGCCCGTCGGACACCACTTCCACTACGCTTCAGTACTGCGGTTTTACTTCCACTCCGCATGGCAGGGCTTTATGCACACCCAGCGTCTCCGTTCGCTTGCACACGCTCCTCCCCTTCCGTTTTCCCGAAACCAATAGAACCCCGGCCGGGGTAGCCGACGGTATGCTCGACGTCGCCGCGGTGCTCGAAGCCCGCCAGCGGGTGATGGAAGTCGCGCGTCGAACCTCGCTCGACTACTCGTACACCTTCTCCGACCGGACCGGCGCGGAGATCCACCTGAAGCTCGAGAACCTCCAGCGGACGGGGTCGTTCAAGATCCGCGGCGCGACGAACCGGATCGCTCACCTAACCGAGGAGGAACGCGCGGCGGGTGTCGTCACGGCCAGTGCCGGCAACCACGCACAGGGGGTCGCCCTCGCCGCCTCGCGGGCCGGCGTCGACGCGAAGATCGTCATGCCGGAGTACGCCCCCGTCTCGAAGGTGGAGGCGACGAAAGCGTACGGCGCGGAGGTGATCCTCCACGGCGCCGACTACGACGCGGCACAGGAGCGCGCCTACGAACTGCGGGACGCGGAGGACCGCACCTACGTCCACGCGTTCGACGACGAGCGCGTCATGGCCGGCCAGGGGACCATCGGCCTCGAGATCGTCGAGGACTGCCCGGAGCTCGATACGGTCGTCGTGCCGGTCGGCGGCGGCGGCCTCATCTCCGGGGTCGCGACCGCGGTGAAGGCGAACGACCCCGACGTGCGCGTCGTCGGCGTGCAGGCGGAGGGGGCCTCCGCGATGGCGCGCTCGCTCCAGAAGGGCGAGCTCACCGAACTCGATGAGGTGGACACCATCGCCGACGGTATTGCCGTCGGCCGCCCCGGCTCGCTCACCTTCGAGGTGGTCCGTGAGCGCGTCGACGAGCTGGTGACGGTGAGCGACGCCGCCATCGCGCGCACCGTCGTCGACCTGCTCGAGCGCTCGAAGACGCTCGTCGAGGGAGCGGGGGCTGTCGCGCTCGCGGCCGTCGTCGAGGAGGCGTTCGACTACGAGGCGGGCGAGGTCATCGTCCCGGCGCTGTGTGGTGGGAACATCGATCTGAACGTGTTGCGCAACGTCATCACCCGCGGGCTGGTCGAGGACGGCCGCTACCTGAAGATCAAGACCACCCTAAAGGACCGTCCCGGCGCGCTGGAGGGGCTCATCGAGATCGTCGCCGACGCGCGGGCGAACATCTACGGCATCCGCCACGAGCGCACGTCGCTGGACATGAGCCTCGGCGGCGTCGAGGTAGAACTCGACCTCGAAACTCGCGGCCACGAACACGTCGCCGAGCTCATCGCCGAACTCGAAGCGAACGGCTACGAGGTCGAGGTCGTGGTGTAGGAAACCGCCACCGTGACCTGTCCGATTCGTGCGGTGGCGCGCGCTGGTCGCGCGCTCGTGCGCGACCAGCCAGCGTGCGAGGGATGACGGAGCGACCGGAGGGAGCGACGGAATCGGCTGGGGAGGTTCGTGGTGCGGTTGCGGGGCGGTTGCGGTGCGGTTTCCCATAGGACCGCGCTAGCAGGACGTCACTCGAAACGAAGCTTGTACACTGCGTAACTCGGTACCCATATCGTGAGCGCTAGCAGGACGTTACTCGAAACAGAGCTTGTACACTTCGTAACTCGGCACCATATCGTGGGCGCTAGCAGCAGAGTTCGAACCGAAGCCGCCGCTGTTCGGCGGTGAAAAAACGGAGAAACGGTCTCGTTCAGTCGTCCGCGGAGCCGGTTTCGACGGGGGCGCCGACGAGGTTCCCCCACTCGGTCCACGAGCCGTCGTAGTTGATAGTGTCGTCGTAGCCGAGCAGCTCGTGCAGCGCGAACCACGCGACCGAGGAGCGCTCGCCGATGCGGCAGTAGGCGACCGTGGTCCCCTCGCCGTCGATTCCCTCGTCGGCGTACAGCTCGCGGATCTCGTCCGCGCTCTTGAACGTGCCGTCGTCGTTCGTGACGGCCGCCCACGAGATGTTCTTCGCGCCGGGGATGTGGCCGCCGCGCTGGGCCGTCTCCTGCAGGCCCGGCGGGGCGAGAATCTCGCCGGAGAACTCCTCGGGCGAGCGCACGTCGACGAGCGGGATGCCGCGTTCGACGGCGTTCTCGACGTCCTCGCGGTAGGCACGGATGGACTCGCGCGGGCCGGAGGCCTCGTAGTCGACGGCCGAGAAGTCCGGGGCCTCGTCGGTCGTCGGATAGTCGTTGTCGATCCAGTACTCGCGGCCGCCGTCCATCAGCTTCACGTCGTCGTGGCCGTAGTACTTGAACTGCCAGTAGGTGTAGGCGGCGAACCAGTTGGAGTTGTCACCGTAGAGGACGACCGTGGAATCCTCGGAGATACCGTGGCTCCCCAGCAGCTCCTCGAAGTCGTCCTTCGAGAGGATGTCGCGGGTCGTCTGGTCCTGGAGCTGGGTCTCCCAGTTGAAGCCGATGGCGCCGGGCGCGTGCGCCTCATCGTACGCTTCCGTGTCCACGTCGACCTCGACCAGCCGGTGGTCGGGGTCGTCGCTTTCGAACTCGTCGAGGTGCTCCTCCACCCAGTCGGCGGAGACGAGCACGTCCTTCGCGTAATCAGTCATAGTGCATCCGGTATTGACGGGCCGCTCTCATATCTCTCTGTCCCCCGGTCAGTTCGGCCACGGCTCCATTCTATAGGCAACATATTCCGATTATTTCAAGCGGCGGGGAGGACGCCGGGAGGCCGGTACGGGCGAAAACGAACGCGAGAGCGATTCAGAACCGATGTGAGCGCTAAAACCGGATTTCGTTGCCGTCATCTCGGAGCGGCGACCGAAGCCCCCGGTCCCGTCGGGTTCAAGCGCCGCGCTGTCCCAGCGCTGGTATGACCGACGTCGTCGTCTCGGCGGAGTGGCTGACCGACCACCGCGAGGAGGTGTGCGTCGTCGACACCCGCGACGCGTGGGAGTACGACGGCATCGGCCACGTTCCCGGTGCGGTGAACGTCCCGTTCGACAGCTACCGGGGCGACGACGGCGAGATGGGGAAGCTTCCCGGTGCGGCTCGCTTCGCCGAGCTGCTCGGCGCGGCGGGCGTCTCGACCGACGACCGGATCGTCGCCTACGACGACACCCACGGCGTCTTCGCGGCGCGGCTGCTCGTCACGGCGGAGCTGTACGGCCACGACTCCGCGAAGCTCCATCTGCTCGACGGCGACTTCTCCGCGTGGCAGCGACGGTTCGAGACGGCGAGCGGCGGCGTCGACCCCGAGCCGACGACGTACGAGGCGGCGTTCGACACGGAGGGACCGCTCATCACCATCGACGAGGTACGCGCGGCCATCGACGCCGGCGCGACGCTCGTCGACACCCGCGAGGCGTGGGAGTACGAGGAGGGCCATATCGAGGGCGCCGTCCGCCTCGACTGGCGCGAACTCGTCGACGACGAGACACGGGGACTGCTCCCGGAGAGCGACCTGCGTGATCTGCTCGCCGAGCGGGGGGTCGAACCGGAGGACCGGATCGTCCTCTACTGTAACACCGCCCGGCGCATCAGCCACACCTACACCGTGCTCCGCCACCTCGGCTACCCCGACCTCGCCTTCTACGAGGGGTCGCTGACGGAGTGGGAACGCGAGGGGGGCGACCTCGTCACGGGGTAGGCCCCTCCGCCGCGCCGCGCTCGGAGAGTAGCGCGACCGCCTCGACGACCAGCGCGACGACGAGCGGACCGGCGATGAAGCCGATGGGGCCCATCGAGAGCACCCCGCCGACGAAGCCGACGAAGTAGAGGCTCATGGACAGATGTGCGGCGTAGCTGGCGAGTCGAGGGCGGATGACAGCGTCCGGGAGCAAGCCGACGACGATCCCCCCGACGACGGTGACCAACACCGCCCGAACGAGGTTTCCGGCGATGAGGTCGAGCAGCGCGAGCACCCCCAACAGGACGCCGGGGCCGACGACGGGGATGAACTGTAAGGCGCCGGCGATGACGGCCAGCGTCACCGGTGCCTGATAGCCGAGCGCGGCGAAGGTGACGGCCGCGAGGATGAACGTCCCGACGGCCGTCGCGGCCTGCAGCACGTAGATGCCGTACAGCGTGTCCCGGGTACGCTCGTGGAACCGACGGACGACGTCGTGGTACTCTGGCGGGACGACGTTGAAGACGGCGCGCCCGGCCCGGTCGGGGTGGAGCAGCAGCCCGTACAACACGATGGCGAAGAGGAGCAGCTTCAGCGCCAACACCGGCGCGGCGCTCGCGAGGGCGACCGCCGTCCCTCGGAGTACGGCGACCACCGGATCGACGAACGTCGTGACCGGTGCCGAGTACGAGAACTCCCCGAAACCGACGGTGATGGTCTCCGGTATCTCGCGCAGCAGTTCGATGACGAACCGACGCCGGCGATACAGCGCGAGCGACGCCAGCCCGAAGGTGACGAGTACGAGCCCGAACACGGTCGCCGAGAGCACAGCCGCCGTAGCGCGTCGTGAGAGCCCGCGTCCACGGAGATACGCCCGTGCCGGGTACAGCACGTACGCGACGGTGACGGCGAAGAACGCGGTCGCGATGACTGCCCGGAGCAACAGCGCCGCCCCCACAAGGAGGCCGATTAACACGGCCGCGAGTACGTAGCGGCGGAACGTCCCGGAACTCACGCCCCGACGCTCGCCCGGCGCCGGCCTAATCCTTTCGGGGCACTCGGTGACGGTTCGGGACCCGACCGACGGTGTCCCCGTTCCGCGGTGCTTATCAACCACCGAGTGTGATTACCTGGTAATGGACAGCGAGGACGCGGAACGAACGGGACGAGCCGACGGGCGCTCGCGGCGGGCGTATCTGGCTGCCGTCGGAAGCGTCGGCGCCACGGCGCTGGCCGGCTGTACCGGCGACACGGGCGGCGGAGCGACGCCGACGGAGACGGCGACGGACGGCACCGTGACGGGGACGCCGACGCCGACGGAGGCGTCGCTGTCGGGGACGCTCACCGTGGCGACGTACCCCTCGTGGGTGGAGAGCGACGGCGCGGCAGGCCCGTGGCTCAAAGAGCAGTTCGAGGCGGAGTATCCGGACGCGACGGTGGAGTACGTCACCCCGGACTCGGCGATCAACTACTTCATACGGCGCAAACAGCAGGGTGCGCCCATCGACGCCGACGCGTACGTCGGGCTCAACGTCGACCAGCTGCTCCGCGTCGACTCGGAGCTGGACGAGCCGCTGTTCGCCGGGATCGGCGGCGAGCTGTCGAACGGAGACGCCGTCCGTGACGGGCTCCGGTTCGACCCGCAGGAGCGGGCGGTGCCGTACGACACCGGCTACATCGCGCTCGTGTTCGACGAGTCGGCCGTCGACCGCCCGGGGACGTTCGACGACCTCACCGAGGGGGCCTGGGCGGACTCGCTCATCGTCCAGAACGCGCAGTCGTCGGCGACCGGGCGCGCGTTCCTGCTGTGGACGGTGAAGCAGTTCGGTGCGGACGGCTACCTCGACTACTGGCGCGACCTCGACGCGAACGGCATCACCGTCCTCGGGAGCTGGGACGACGCGTACAACGCCTACTCGGAGGGCGAAAAGCCGATGGTCGTCTCCTACTCGACGGACCAGGTGTACGCGAACCGCTACGACCAGGACATGACGCGCCACCAGGTCGCCTTCCTGAACAACCAGGGGTACGCGAACCCCGAGGGGATGGCGCTGTTCGCCGACTCCGAGAAGCGTGCGCTCGCGACCGAGTTCATGGACTTCATGCTCACCGCGGAGGCACAAGGGGAGATCGCGGTTCGGAACGTGCAGTTCCCGGCGATCCCGGCCGAACAGGCGAACCTCCCCGAGGAGTTCGCCCGGTACGCGAAGATACCCGAGGAGCCGGTGACGTTTACCTACGAGGAGCTGAAGGGGAACCTGGATGGCTGGATCGAGGACTGGGCGCGAGAGATCGCGCAGGGCTGAGCGGGTCGCGCTCCCGCTGGCCGGCCTGGCGACGGCCGCGCTGCTCGTCGTCATGCTGTACTACCCTGTCGGGACCGTCCTCGTCGAGGCGGTCACGCGGGACGGCGCCCCGTCGCTCGCCCCCCTGCTCGACGTGCTCCGTGACCCGTTCTACGTCGGCGCGCTCGCTGGGGCAGTCCGGGACCCCGCGGGCGTCCCTGCAGGCGTCGTGGCGTGGGTCGCCACGAGCGTCGCGGACGTGCTCACAGCGCTCGCGGCCGTCCCCGGGGCCGTGCTCGCGCCCGACCGCTCCGGGCTCGACGCGCTCGCGGCGGCGTGGGCGACGTTCGTGGGGGTCTTCCCCCCGTTCGGCCTGTTCGGCTTCACGGCGTGGCAGGCGCTGCTCTCGACGCTGGCGAGCCTCGCGCTCGGGCTTCCGGGGGCGTACGTCCTCGCCCGCTTCGAGTTCCCCGGCCGGCGGACGCTGCAGTCGCTGACGGCCGTGCCGTTCGTGCTACCCTCCATCATGGTCGCGGTCGGCTTCGTCGCCGCCTTCGGGACGAACGGCCCGCTGAACGACCTGTTGCGGGCGCTCGGCCTGCCGACCGTCGACCTGCTGTTCTCGCTGGAGATCATCGTGCTCGCACACGCCTTCTACAACGCGCCGCTGGTGACCCGCGTCGTCGCGGCCGCGTGGGAGAGCGTCGACGCCCGCGCGGTGGAGACGGCCCGGTCGCTCGGCGCTTCGCCGCTGCGCGCGTTCCGCGACGTGGTTGCCCCACAGCTCGCGCCCGCCGTCGCGACCGGGGCGCTGCTCACCTTCATCTTCACGTTCATGTCGTTCCCCATCGTGCTCGCGTTGGGCGGGCTCAAGCTCGCGACCGTCGAGGTGTGGCTCTACGACCGCGTCCAGCAGCTCGCGCTGACGGAGGCGGCCGCACTCGCCGTCCTCGAAACCATCGTCTCGCTCGGGCTCACCTACGCATATCTCCGCTACGAGGACGCCGCGTCCCGCGGCGATCGGGTCGCGTCGCCGCTGGAGCGGGAACCGCTCGTCGGCCTCGACGCGAAGCGGCTCGCACTCGTCGGCTACGCGCTCGTCGTCGGCCTCGTGTTCGTGCTCCCGCTCGTCAGCATGCTGGTGGCGAGCGTCACCGGGCCGAACGGACTCACGACCCGCTACTACGACTTCCTCCTCCAGCGGGAGGCGACCGCGGCGACGAGCCAGACGAAGCCGGGCGTCGCGGTGCGGAACAGCCTGTTGTTCGGTGCCGGAACCCTCGCGCTCTCGGTGCCGATGGGGCTCGTGCTCGCGCTCGCGTCGCTGCGCGAGGGCGTTGCCTCGCGGCTCGTCGGCGTCGCCGCGATGGCGCCGTTCGCCGTCTCCGGCGTCGTCGTCGGCCTCGGGATGTTGCAGGGGCTCGTCTTCGGCGTCGACGTCTTCGGCACCCGGCTGGCAGTCGGGGGGCCGGTGGCCATCGTCGCCGCCCACGCCGTCGGCGCCTATCCGTTCGTCGTCCGCAACGTCTCCCCCCTGCTCGGCGGGCTCGACCGCCGGCTCGTCGAGTCCGCGCGGGCGCTCGGCGCGACCCGGGTCCGCGCGCTCGTCGACATCGAGGTGCCGCTGGTGATGCCGGGCATCGCCGCCGGCGCGGCGTTCGCCTTCGCCATCTCCATCGGCGAGTTCGATTCGACGGTCATCCTCGCGGAGGGGTCGAACGCCTACACGATGCCCGTCGCTGTCGAGCGGTTCCTCACCGACCGAACGCTCGGCCCGGCGACGGCGATGGGGTCGGTCCTGCTCGTCGTCACCGCGGCGTCGTTCGTCGTCATCGACCGGGCCGGGGGGCGGTACCGTGAGTAGCCTCACCCTCGACGGGTTGGTGAAGCGCTACGCCGGGACGACTGCGCTCGACGACGTGAGCCTCGAGGTGCGCGACGGGGAGTTCTTCACGCTCGTCGGCCCCTCCGGCTGCGGGAAGACGACGACGCTGCGCTGCGTCGCCGGCTTCGAGACACCCGACGCGGGCGAGGTGCTGTTCGGCGGCAACTCCGTCGTCGGCGTCCCCCCCGAGGAGCGGGACGTCGGGGTCGTCTTCCAGCAGTACGCGCTGTTCCCTCACATGAGCGTCGCGGAGAACGTCGCCTACGGGCTGCGGTTCGCCGACGACCCCCCGGACCGCGAGGAACGGGTGGCCGACCTGCTCAACCTCGTGGGGCTCAAGGGGTTCGAGGGGCGCGAGCCGTCGGCGCTGTCCGGCGGCCAACAGCAGCGGGTGGCGCTCGCCCGGGCGCTCGCCCCCGAACCGGACCTGCTGCTGCTCGACGAGCCGATGAGCGCACTCGACGCGCGGCTCCGCGAGCGGCTCCGCCGCGAGGTCCGAGAGATTCAGACGGAACTCGGCGTCACGACGATCTACGTCACCCACGACCAGGCGGAGGCGCTCGCCGTCTCCGACCGCGTCGCCGTCATGGCCGAGGGCCACGTCGAGCAGGTCGGCACCCCGGAAGCGGTGTACCGCGAGCCGGCGACGCGATTCGTCGCCGAGTTCGTCGGCGAGAACAACGTCTTCGAGGGTGTCGTCCGCGACGGCCGGGTCGACGTCGAGGGGGAACGGTTCGAGCTTCCGGCCCCGGACGGTCGGACGACGTTCTGCGTCCGGCCCGAGGCGATGCAGGTCGATGGGGGCCGGAACCGGCTCACCGCGACCGTCGAGTACGCCGAGTTCCTCGGCGAGGCGGTCCGCGTCGGCCTCTCCTGGCGCGGCCACGACCTCGTCGTGCGAACCGGCTCCGTCCCCGAACGCGAGGAACTCGTCGTTGGGTTCGACCCCGAGGACGCCGTCGTCGTCGAGTGACGGCCGGCGTCACCGGCGGCCGAACAGCCGCTCGCGGAGGGTCCGCGAGGACGGCCGCTCGGCCAGCAGCACCGGCGTGTCCAGCGTCGATATCGTGTCGAACGCGAGCGCGCCGCGGACGATGCGTGAAAGCAACCCGCGCTCGGTCGCGCCGATGATCACGAGGTCGTAGTCGGCGCCGAGCCGTCCGATCTGCGTCTCGACGTCACCGGTCTCCACGCGGAGCTCCGCGTCCGAGAGCCCGTGTCCGGCTGCCCAGTCGGTCAGGAACTCCCGTCCCGTCTCCTCCTCGCCGGGGTCGACGACGTGCAGCAGCGACACATCGGCACCGAGCGCCGCCCGGAGCGCGGTGGCGACCTCGGCGGAGAGGTCCGAAGACGGCCCGCCCGCCGTGGGGACGAGGACGTCGGAGATCTCGAGCCGCTCCCCGTCCAACACGAGGAAGTCACACGGGAGGTCGTGGGCGAGTTCGTCGAAGGCGCCCTCGACGCGGCCGCCCGCGAACTGCGCGCCCCCGTAGCCCATCACGACGGTGTCAGCGTCGTTCGACCGCGCGGCGTCGAAGACCTCCTCGAATCCCCGATGCGAGAGGATCGTCTTCGTGTCGACGGGAACGCCGAACGTCTCCGCGTCCGCCTCCGCGGCCGCGAGCAGTCCCTCGGACTCGGTGTCGATCCGCTCCCTGTTCTCTGCGGCGGTTTCGAGGGAGGTCTGGTCCGGCACCGTGACGATGTGCGTCGCGAGCACGCGACCCCCTTCGTGGCTCGCGAGGGCCCCGGCGAGCGTGATGAGCGCCGATTCGGTGCGGGGGTTCGACACCGCGACCATGATTGTCGGCCCGTCCGCCCCGCGCGGTGCGACCGCGTCGGCAGCATCGACGACCTGATCCGGGAGCTCCTCCTCGCGGCTCCGGACGTACTCCGAGAGCACGCCCTGCTGTGGCGTCTCGTCGCGGGCGTACAGGAAGTACCACGCCACCGCGGCGACGACGAACCCGACGGAGAGCGCGATCTCCGTCGCGTCCATGAAGGCGACGAGGCCGAGCGACAGCGCCGCGCCGGCGATGGGGGTGATCGGGTACAGCGGCACCGTGAACGCCGGGTCGTACTCGGGGAAGTCGGCCTCCCGGAACACGATCAGCGCCGCGTTCATCAGCGCGTAGACGACGAGGTGGAGCACGCTGGCCGCCTTCGCGAGCACCTCGATATCCCGGCCGAGGAGAGCGATGAAGACGACGATGAGCCCTCCGGTGAGCAGGATCGACCGATACGGGGTCGCATAGTTGGGGTGGATCTCGTTGAGCCAGTCGGTGACGATCCGGTCGCGGCCCATCGCGAAGTTGATTCGCGCCGACGCGAGGATGGACGCGTTCGCCGACGACGCCGTCGCCAGGAGCGCGCCGGCGGTCATGACGGCGGCCGCGGCGGCCGCGACGCCGCCGATGGGACCGACGGAGACGGGGAACGACGCGGCGGCGGCCTGCGCGACGGGCGCGTCCGTGCTGAGTTCCGGCCACGGGATGACGCCGAGCATCGTCGTCACGAGGATCGCGTAGATTACGGTGACGACGGCCACGCTCCCGATGATGGCAATCGGGAGGTTCCGGCCGGGATTCTTCAGCTCCTCCGCGACGGTGGCGATCTTCGCGTAGCCGAGGAAGGAGACGAAGACGAGAGCGGTCGACGGCAGGATCGATCCGGCGCCGGACGGCGCCAGGCCGCCCGAGCCGACGAGCGTCGCGTAGTCGAACGAGAAGATGCCTGCGACCGCGAACACGGTGAGGATCGACAGCAGAACGAAGACGATGACCGTCTGTATCCCGCCGGTCTCCTTCGCGCCGATGTAGTTGACGCCGACGAAGGCCGCGCCCGCGACGAGCGCGCCGACCTGGATCGGGTTGAGCAGGGGGAGCGCGGGGAGCCCGACGAAGACGGCGAGATACTGCCCGAACCCGATACAGTAGAATGCGGAGGCGAACGCCAGCCCCATCCAGTCACCCATGCCGGCGATCGAGCCGAACATCGGCCCGAGCGACTTGTTGATGTAGTAGTAGCCGCCGCCGGCCTTCGGCATCGCCGTGCCGAGCTCGGAGATGGACAGGGCGTTCACCATCGCAATCACCCCGCCGACGACGAACGAGACGACGACTACCGGGCCGACGCCCCCGTCGGCGTTCACGGCGACGCCGGGGAGCACGAAGATGCCGGCCCCGATCATCGTCCCGATGCCGATGGTCATCGCCGAGACGAGCCCGAGGTCCTTGGCGAGTTCCTCGTCGCTCATCCGTTCGAGTCCACGGCGGGGAGTGCGATGACGGGGCGCTCCGTGTTCGTGACGAGCTTCAGGGAGCGGTCGCCGGAGAGGAACTGCACGAGCCGGTTCCCACCGCGCGAGCGGTACGCGATGGCGCTCGCCCCGACCTCGTCGGCGGCGTCCCGGATGGCGCCGACGACGTCGCGGGCGTACGCGGTGTGTTCGTCCGCGTCGGGGAACACCGTCCGGACGGCGGCGTACGACTCCTCGGCCAGTTCCTGTGACTGCTCGACCGGCGTCTTGTCCGGGACGCCCGCCCCCTTCTCGACGACGTGGAGGGCGGTCACCCGGTCGGGACCGTACGGTTCGAGCGCCTCGGCCGTCGCCAGCGCGTCGTCGGGGTCGGCGACCGGGAGGAGGACGTGAGCGAGGAGATCACGGTGGGGGTCGTCGTCCGTTGACATACCGGGGCGTGGAGCCCGCCCCTGTTAAGCCTACGTGCGAACTCCGACGGACACGGCCCTACCGTCGCGTTTATTCGCGGCGCCACACAACCCGGGCGCATGCAACGGCTCCACGCCCGCTACCCGTTCCTCGCGGCCGCACGCGAGGCCGTCGAGGAGGCGGACGTGGAGCTCGGCGCGGTCGTGGCCGAGGGGGGGCGGCCGGTCGAGCGCGGCGTCGAGCGGGTCGAGCGCGCGCTCGTCGACGGCACCGTCGCCGCCGAAGGACACTGGGGCACCCGCGCGGAACTGCTCTCCTACCCGGTCGCACGCGTCCTCGTCTCGCTGGTCGACGTGCCGGGTGCCGTCGAGAAGTATGCGCGCGCCGAGGCGACGCTCGCGTACGAGCGGTTCACCGACGACTTCGACGAGGAGACGCAGCTGAAATCCGCGGGCGAGGGGACGCTCTCGCTCGACGCGCTGCTCGCCGACTTCGACCTCGCGGGCGATGTGACGCCGACGGGCGACGGCCGGTTCGAGGTGGCCGTCGGTGCGTATCTCGACCTCGCGGCGCCGCTCGACGGGACGGCGTGGCGGCTCGCCACGCGACCGCTCGCTGACGGGTTCGTCACCGTCACGCGCCGCGAGCTGTACGAACTGCTCCGGGAGGCCGTCCGCGGTCGGGTGGCCGACGGCCTCCCGCTGTCCGTCCCGGAGCCGGTCGCGGACGCGCTCTCCGAGGAGGTGGCCACGCTGCGGGACACGCTCGCGCCCGTCGAGCGGACGGGTGACGTCGACCGGTTCGAGCCCGCCGCGTTCCCACCGTGCGTCCGGACACTCGTCGAGCAGGTCAGGGCGGGCGAGGCCGGCGAGACGGGGCGGTTCTCGCTGCTGTCGTTCCTCGCGGCGACCGGCGCCGACTTCGACCGGGTCGCGACGCTGCTCGACGACGACGAGCTGCGGTATCAGTACGAGCGGCTGGCGAACGACGGCGCGCAGTTCGCGCCGCCCTCTTGCGCGACGATGCAGGCGAACGGCGACTGTCACGACCCGGACGCGCTCTGTGAGGAAATCACCCAGCCGCTGGCGTACTACGAACGGCGGCTGGAGGAGCCGGCGGGGGACTGACGGGAAAGCAGGCTCCCGTCGAGGGGCGACTCAGCGCCGGTCGAGAAAGACGCCGACGACGGTCATCAGAAGGACGAACCCGAAGATTGCGGCGACGAGCGCGATGCCACCGTTCGAGGAGAGCTGTGGGGCGCCGTACGTAGTCCCGACCGCGACGAGCGCCGCGACGAACAGCACGACCGCCACGGTGGCGACGGCGATCTCGACGAGCGTCTCCCGCTCGATATCCATGTCTCGGCGGTCGGCCGGTCGCCGCAAAAGCCCTTCGAAGCGCCCGCACGACCGGAACCGACCGCTGTGCCGCGTGAAACGGCACGAAACGGCGTGAACGGTCGAGCGCTTTACCCGTGCGTGGACCCTTCTTTCGTGTGGAGACGGGCACCGCCCGTCGAACACCATGACGCACCTCGAACACACACCCGCGTCACCGACGAAACGCCCGCTCGCGCCCGACACCTCGCGGCTCGACCCGCGGTCGGCGCGGGCGTGGACCGAGCCGATGGCCGTCGAACCGCTCGGGAGCAGCCGCTACGCCGTCGAATCGGCATCCGGAAACGAGTACGACGTCGACCTGCGGGACGGAACGTGTACGTGTCCGGACAACGGCTACCGCGGCGCGCGCTGTAAACATCTCCGGCGCGTTGCAGTGGAAATCACCCAGGGTGAGCTCGCGCCGCCCGGGCGACTCCCCGGCGACTGTGCGGTCTGTGGCCGCGAGCGGTTCCTCCCCGAAGCCGGGCCCGCGCTGTGCGACGACTGCCGGTTCGAACCGGGAGACGCCGTGCGCGACCGGGAGACCGGCGACCTCGTCGTCGTCGCTCGGGTCACCGACATCCAGGCCGACGAGTGGGAAATCGGCGGGACGGAACGCACCGTCGCCGCGTACGAGACGAACGAGAGCTATCCCGACGACGACCCGGTCGTCGAGGTCGTCTACCCCTTCTCGGCGCCGCGGTCGAGATCGCTCGCCGAGCGCCCCCGCTACGCGTTCCCCCACTCGCGGCTCGAAGCCGCGAACGCGCAGTTCATCGAGTGAGCGGGGGGCCGCCGATACCTGACTCGCGGACCAGCGAGGCTACAGCATCTCTGCGGCGTCGTCCGCCGAGAGGTCGCCGCTCTCGACCGCACGGAGGACGTCGAGCGTGTCGGAGTCCGGCTCGTCGACGGCGACCTCGTCCAGCGTCACCTTTCGCGAGTCGCCGGCGAGTTCGGCGAGGTCGCTCCCCTCCGCGAGCGCTGTCTCCTTCTTGACGCGGTAGTTCCCCCCGTCCGTGACGTGGAGGTCACCCGGGTGGAAGAAGTACCAGTCCTCGCGGTCGAAGCGGGCGGCGATGCGCGGCTTCGCGCCGAAGTTCTTCGCGAAGTAGACGAGCGCCTCCACTTCCTCGCCGGTGAGGTAGATGGGGTCGCCCGCAGACGATTTTGCCTCGATGGCGTAGAAACGGTCGCCGTTGCCGGCGAGGACGTCCGGGAGCTCCCGGTCCGTCGCGGCGCCGGACGCGGGTGCGCGCATCACGGCGAAGCCGCGCTCGTCGAGACTGTTCACGAGCTCGCGCTCGCGGCGGTTCCCCTTCGAGTTCGCGTCGACCATCTACCCGGAGTCGGACGCGGACGCTCTTAAGCGCCGTGTCGTGTTCGACTACGTCCCGTGGTCCCACGAGCCCATGTACTCGCGCTGGGCCTCGGAGAGCTCGTCGATGTCGATCCCCTCGGCGGCGAGTTTCGTCTCGGCGACCTCCCGGTCGAGCGCGTCGGGGACGTCGTTGACGCCGGCCTCGTACTCGTCGCCGTGCTCGACGATCTCACGGACGGCGACGGCCTGCACGCCGAAGCTCTGGTCCATTATCTCGGCGGGATGACCCATCGCGACGGGACTCGCGAGGTTGACGAGCCGCCCCTCCGCGAGCACGTTGAGCCGCCGGCCATCCGGCAGTTCGTAGGCGGTGACGCCCTCGCGGGCCTCCCGGACCTCGACCGCGAGGTCGGCGAGCCGGTCGAGGTTCACCTCGACGTCGAAGTGGCCGGCGTTCGCGAGCACGACCCCGTCGTTCATCTCGGCGAAGTGCTCCTCGGTGATGACGTCCCTGTTGCCGGTCGTGGTGATGAACACGTCGCCCTTCGCGGCGGCCTCGGTCATGTTCGTCACCTCGTACCCCTCCATGTGCGCCTCCAGCGCACGGCGGGGGTCGACCTCCGTGACGACGACGTGGGCGTTCTGGCCCTTCGCTTTCTTCGCGACGCCGCGTCCGCAGTCGCCGTATCCGGCGACGACGACCGTCTTGCCCGCGAAGGAGAGGTTCGTCGTCATCGCGATGTTGGCGAGCGACGCCTCGCCCGTGCCGTGGACGTTGTCGAACAGCCGCTTCATCGGCGTGTCGTTGACGGCGAAGACGGGGTAGTGGAGCTCGCCGTCGTCGTCCATCGCGCGCAGCCGGTGAACGCCCGTCGTCGTCTCCTCGCAGCCGCCGAGGATGGAGTCGATGAGCGCCGGGTGGTCCTGGTGGATGGCAGCGATCATGTCCATCCCGTCGTCGACGGTGATCGTCGGTTCGTGGCCGATGACGGCCTCGATGGCCGCGTAGTAGGTGTCGTCGTCGACGCCGCGCTCCGCGTAGGAGGTGATCTGCTCGTGGGAGTCGAGCGCGGCGCTCACGTCGTCGTGCGTCGACAGCGGGTTACAGCCGGTGATAGCGACCTCCGCACCACCCACGGCGAGCAGTTCGGTGAGTGCGGCGGTCTTCGCCTCGACGTGCATCGCCATTCCGACGGTCTGGCCGTCGAGCGGGCGGTCGCGTTCGAACTCCTCGCGCAGTTCGGCGAGGATGGGCATATGCTGGCGCGCCCACTCGATCTTTCGGTGGCCCTCCTCGGCCGCCGTCTCCGGGTCGTCGAGCCGGGCGGTGATCGAATCGAGCCCGGCGTCGGTGGCTTCGCTCATACGCCAGCAAGGGGAGGCGCGTCCTAAACGCTACCGAAGCGTGGTGCATCGCGCCGCGAAAAGAGTGCGTCAGAGGTCG
>Ga0207771_100574_pt1 | contig 20701 bp, 27 predicted proteins | sample A23M2SouthBayCA_2_FD_187731 | JGI IMG/M metagenome (GOLD analysis project Ga0207771, IMG submission 187731) | Aerobic enrichment media microbial communities from Eden Landing Ponds, California, USA - A23 M2 (2) (SPAdes) | ecosystem: Environmental > Aquatic > Marine > Unclassified | place...
CTCCCCCGTCTCCGACGAGGCGAAGATCGTCTACAACGTGAAACAGCTCCCGGGGCTGGACGAGCTCCGCCTGCGGCCGAGCCGGTTCGACCGCGCGCACCTGCAAGACTGACTCGCGGTCGCCGGCGCCGCCGGCCAGTATCCCGACTCCATCGTCGGCACACTCTTTGCTCCGCCCATCGGCCACCTCTGCATGGCCACCGACTCGCCGGTTCCGCGGCTCGGCCTCGGGACCTGGCAGAACACCGACGAAGGTCAGTGTCGCGACAGCGTCCGAACCGCGCTCGAACTCGGCTACCGACACGTCGACACCGCAGAGCTGTACGAGAACGAGCGCCCCGTCGGCGCCGGTATCGCGGCCGCGGACACTCCACGCACGGCTGTCTACCTCGCGACGAAGGTTCTCCATCCCCGGAAGGCCGGCGACGTGACACGCGAGTCCATCCGCGCCGCCGTGGAGGGATGTCTCGACCGCCTCGAGGTCGATGCGGTCGACCTCATGTATGTCCACTGGCCGTGCGACTACGACCTCGAGTTGGTCCACAGTACGCTCGCCGCGCTCCGCGACGACGGGCTGCTCGACGGCGTCGGCGTCAGCAACTACGAGCCGCACCACCTCGAGACGGCGCTGGACGCCGACCCCGACATCGTCGCGAACCAGGTAGAGCTGCATCCGCTGCTCCCGCAGGCCGACCTCCGCGAGCGGTGTTTCGACCTCGGCGTCGACGTGGTCGCGTACGCGCCGCTGGCCCACGGCTCGGTGTTCGACGTGTCCGAACTCGGGAGAGTCGCCGAGAAGCACGGCGTGAGCGTCGCGCGCGTCACCCTCGCATGGCTCCGCGACAAGGGGGTCGCAGCCGTCCCGAAGGCGACGAGCGAAGCACACATCCAGGACAACCTGGCGTCCAGCGACCTCGAGTTGACCGACGAAGACGTGGCGACCATCGACGACATCGACCGGACGGAACGGTTCTTCGACCCCGACTACGCACCGGACTGGTGAGGACGACGAGTGCCGTTCCGCTCGGCTCCGAATCGACTGTTGAGGAAGTCCGCCCTCCCCGGCCGCAGATGATTGCTTGCTTAGCGTTTCTCGTGTGGAACTTCTGGAATTTCATTGGTCTGGAAGGTGATTTCGCCGCTGCTCGGCCTTCTGTCGCTCACTGCGCCGGTCGTAGTGTTTCTCAAGCGTGTCGTCGCTCGCGTCCATCCGGTCAGAAACGACCTCGCGGTCGGTCTCTTCGAGTCGATAGTAGGTGAGCCGCCCCGATCGGAGGTCGTGGGGCGACCGCGAGGATGGGCACTTACTCATACTCTTGGCCTCCCGCCACTCGCAGGTCTCGATATCCTTGTCGTGGGGGCACGCCTCACCACGCCAACAGGGGCGAGTAACCCGGTAGAGGGTCGTCCGAATCGAGCCCCGTGACATCCGCCCAAACTTCGTCGTGATGAGTGGATGACGACCGTGGTCATCGGTCGCGTCGATACGCCGGTCGCGAAGGTACGCCCGGAGAACCGTGGCCACCTCCTCGCTGATGGAATTCCAGCGCTCGCTGCCGCCCTTGTTCTTGAGCGGGGTGTCCTGGTCCGGACGGTGGACGAAGTGAACGCCCGGACCGGCACTGCGCTTCCGATTGCCCTCCAGGTCGAGATCGTCGACATCAAGCGCACGAAGCGCCCCAACCCGGCATCCTGTGTGCCAGAGGAGCAGGACGATGACGTGTGTCCGAGACGCGTAATCGTAGCGGTCGAGATACTCGAGAATCTCCATCGCTCGGTCAGGGTCGAGCGTGGTCTTGCTCACGTCGTGTCCCGCCACGTTCGGGATGGGAACGCGGTCGAAGAACTCCGGCGGGACGGCCTCCACCTCGCCGCAAAAGCGGAGGAACGCGCGGAGCGTCGCCATGTCGCCTTTGAGGGTGGCCGGCGCCAGCTCGTCGCTGTCAGAGTAGTTCCCCTCCCGACGCCATACACGGTACGCATAGAGGTCTCGCCCGTCGAGTTGACCCAGGTTCTCGATGCCCTCGCTGTCGCACCACGTAGCGAACGCACGAAGGCGGTACAACTGTCCCTCTCGCGTGTTCTCCGTCGTGTCGTCACGACGGGCGTTGAGGTACAGGTCGATAGCCTCACGCGGTGCGAGTGGATCGAGGTCGTCGCTCACTGCGACATCCCCAACCTGAGTCGCGCACAGCGCGTACACGACGGTGCGTTAGTCGAAGCGTCGTAGCCGACAGCTTCGGAACTGCAGAAGGCACACGTCGTCGCGTCGTCGGACTTATCGGGAGGCGTTGCGTCTTGTCGTTCGGGGCTGTACGCCCCGTGGGTTGCGGTTTGCATGGTCGCTACCGAGAACCCACTTGGGCCGTGCTGGCACACGGCCCGTCTTCACTGCCCAACAGAGTCATCTTCGACCAACACGCGGGTTCGCACTAGTCCCGTTGAATGGAGTATTCAAAAATGTATCGTTGATTTTGAAATGACTTTCTGCATCAGAGTTAAATATTCGCCCGCCAATAAGTTATTCAGTAGTGTATACTCTATTAATGAGACACTCTGGGACGTGGATGACCCTATGGGATGACCGGATTCTAGAATATATCCGAGAGGAAGGCGGGGCAGCCGTCGGAGACATCGCGAAGGCGGAGGGTGTACGAGTATCTCAGCCCACAGTCTCCAGACGCTGTAAGAAGCTCGCTGATCGTGGTCTCCTCACGCCGCTAGGGAACGGGGTATACGTGATCACCGACGAAGGTGAGGCGTATCTCACCGAGGAGTACGACGCTGAGGCAGGTGCTTATCTGAATGCCGGTGAACAGGACGGTCCGACTGCTGGAGGGAGCAACACTGTCCACGAATGAGTGACCGCTTCCCTGCGAAGTGGATGTGTACGCTCGATGAACGGCTCATTGAGTTCGTCGCAGAGGAGCCGCTGGCGTCTCCTAGCTTAATGACATCGGCGATGCCGGTCGAGGCGAGCGAGCAACGAATCCGAGAGCGGTGCTCGATGTTGGCCGAGGCGGGGCTCATTGCCCCGTTTTCGGAAGACGCCGAGATGTATGAAGTCACAGGAGAGGGGCAGCGATATCTCCGTGGAGATCTTGACGCTGAGCATCAGCCTCGACCAAATCCAAGGGCAGAGGGTTGAGGAGGTATGAACTAGAAACCGTTCTAACCTTGTTGAAAACCTCGGTAACTGATACGAATGGCCTGCTGAATACAGAGGGTGTAGTCAGCAACACAGGGGACAATATTCACAGATGTCCGCGGTGTCCAGTCCGTGTTCTTGAATCACGACCGGGCAGGTTCTGTCCCACTCGGACCGCATAGAACACTTAAGAAACAACTACAAAATCTTCGAGAACGTCTGACCCGCTCAGTCGTCGGCTTCAGCCGCTTCCGCCGCTTCCACGTTCACCTTCACGTTAGTCTTCCGTTCCGGTGCATTCGGTTTCCCGTCCGGGTACAGCTCCCGCATCGTCTGATGGTACGCGACAAGACCCATCTGATTAGAGATATGGACCATGTCGCTACCAGTCAGCCCATACAGGTGCTTCAATCCCTGCTCTATCTCCCAGTCTGTTTCTCCGCCCAACTCCGCGCCACCGGCCAACAACTCCTCGACATTCTCTGCAATCTGCTCTACAGTCTCCACACCCTCGTCGGTCGTTAACTTCGACACCGGGATTGGAAGCGAACGAATTTTCGTCTGCGTAAGCTTGGCGAACGCCTGCGCAGCGTCAATCTCCCCGAATCGCTTGAATACGTAGTAATGGAAGACACGGGAGCTCAGAACGCCTAATAAGAACTTGTGATACGTTTCTGTGCTCACCCTGTTCGGGATGTTCTCCGGATCGGTCCACGCGCCCTCATACTCTGCATCATCGTCATCCAGGTCGATGTCCACGTACCAATCCTGCATCTCATCCACTCCTTCACGGATTTTGTAGATGTACACGGACTGCGGGCAGTACACCGTGTCACCCTCATACGCAACGGACAGCCCGACGCCAGCCTGCCTGATGAACACTTTCTCGCCATTGTATATCTCTTCGTCCTTGTACGTAATCCCGTCGTACCCGAGGTCGAGACCCTTCAAATCGAGCGGTTCGTACCGCTGACCGAACGAGTCGCCGTCCATCCACTTCACGTCACCGTCTGCCGGGTCATCAGACACGATGTGTTCTTCCCCGAGTCGTTCTTGGTACTCGAACTCAGTTTCGCACCGCGGGCATTCCTTCTCTGTATCCGGGTCTCGACCACGCGGCGGCGGCATCCACACGCCACACGCAGGGCACTGAATGATGTGTCCGGCCTTATTCAGCTCGACACCGCGGTGCGATTCACAGAATGCTCCGAGTGGGATAGAGTTCGACTGCATCGTCTCCAGAATCCCGTCGTCTGTAGTGTATCGGAACGGTTCAATTTCCCCGGACTCGATGCACCGGTCCTGCGGGATGTCGAACGCGTACGCCGACTCAAGCTGCGACAAATTCAATTCACCCTCAATCGCTGCTCGACGGTCATCGTCTACGAGCGTCATACTGCGGAACGTGTTCCCGTCGCTCGGCGTTTCGTTCCGTATCTGCAGCGTTGTCGTATTCATCCGAATATCTGACCCGAACCAATCTGCTCCGAGCGCATGGAACCGTTCGAACGTATAGTTCTCTAACAGGTGTTCGCGGACACCGGAGTGGTCGGGGTTCAACAATGTTTGCGGAACAACGAACGCTAATCGACCGTCTTCATCCAAGTATTCCAAAGCGACGAGAATGAATAATTCGTACGTATCGAGGTTCTCAACATCGAATTCGTCGCCGAACTCATTACTCATCCACTCGGACGCATCGGGGCTCACCTGACCACCCCACGGCGGGTTACCGATAATCAAGTCGAACTCCCCGAACCCGGCGGTTTCATCGAGGTCTTCGAATTGAATCTCACCGGCGATTGCGTCCTGTGACGCGAAATTCCCCGTAAGCATTCCGAGTGACGTGTTCTTCCGGGCGGACCGGAGCCACACGGACAGTTTCGATATCTCGATCGCTTCCTGCAGCAAGTCGTTCCCGTGCAGGCACTGGTCGAGAATCTCGATTTCTGTCTGTGAGAACGACCGGAGAGAGATTTGGCCTTCCTGCGCGGAAATCATCTTCTCATGTACCCGTCGCGCCTCCCTAGATAGGTGGTTGAAACAACTCACCAAGAACGCGCCGGAACCACACGCAATATCGGCGATTCGAATGTTGATGATTTCCTGCAGGTACGCTTCGAGAAACTCTTTGTCGGGGTTATCCATTTCCATTTCCCCATTCTCAAGGTCTAACTCGCCCCTGATTTTCGCGCGTTTGTCCTGCAGTAAGTCCTGAATCGCGTGTTTCGCCACGAACTCGGTGAGGCCTTCCCGAGTGAAGTACAACCCGTAGTCACCGCGGTCGCCGCTGAACGGGTTACTGTCGCCTTCTGCGAGATTCGCACGCACCTGCTCGATGTCCCCGACCGATTCCTCGAAGATTCTACCAAGCACGTGCTCATTCAAATCCTGATGGAAGTCGTACGCGTAGAACCCGTACACGCCTTCGATGTCCGTGTCACCGACTTCGTACTCGCGGGTGAACAACTCGTCCGGAAGCGTCACGGACTGCAGCACATCGTCCTCTTCGAATAGCCCGCCGTCGTACCCGAAGATATCATACGGGTACTGCTCCGGGCTACCCGTGTCGATAACACGGAACAGATCCTGCACGAGCGGGTAGATTTTCCTGTCATCTAGTGACGGGAGTGACTTCCCGGTCTCGACGACGTTTTCGAGCAAGTCGTCTGGGAGTAGCCCGGAGGGATGGTCGCTGAAGAAACAAATCACGAGACCGCGGTGAATCATGGTTTGTGCGGCTTGAATCGTATCAAGTTGCCCGTCACTCGTATCGACTAAGTCCGGGTCCTCTTCCGCGATTGCGTCGTACACGTCCTGCACGGCTTCACGGTAGAATTGGTAGAACTCTTCTGTGAGCTCCAACCGTTCGGACAGGTTCTGCGTCATGAGGTCCTCGATGTCCGAATCCGCGTCCTCTCCGATGAGAAACTCCCGGTGCATGATGAAATAGAACTCCCAGAACGTCTCGGTCAACTCGTCGTCATCGTTGAGGAACTCGTCGATTTTCCATTCCTCGTAATGGTCAATCGACCCGTGATGGTACAGGCGCACGACTTTCATATTCGATGCGACGACCCACCGGACCGACAATCCGTTCGTGATTGCGTATTCAAAAGCCTGCTCAACCGGTGATTTCAGGCGTGACGGGTCCACTTTATCGAGGTCAGTGCCGGGGTCTTTGAGTTCACCCACGACTTTCCGAACGTCTTCGATTAATTCGCCGTCGTCCTGTTCGAAGTGACCGAGTAGGACGTCGGGGAACCCGTCACCGCCTTCGGACAGTGACTCGGGTAATAGTTGGAATTCACCGGCACTACCGCGTGGTCGCCGGTATCCGAGTACATCGCTGAAAATGTCGCTCACGAACGATTGTTGCAGGTTCCGTTCAGTGAGTGACGTGCTGGTCCCGGTCCATCCTTCGACTGCCTCAACAATATCATCCGAGTCGGCCGGACGTTCAACCTCTTGCTGCTGCAGGTATTCGTCTACTAAATCCGGGTCGAAAAGTGAATGTCGATTTGAAGGCAAGTATACTTAGTCTCTTTTGTTACAATTCACTTTGTTCTATTCATTACGCAAACTGTTACACGAGTCGAGAGTCCTGTTTCTGGATGCAAGACTCGCGCCCTGTATTCAGCACATGGTCTGAAACATATCTCCTCTTAATCATTTCAATGAGGCCGGGAGAGTCTATTTTCCTACAAGAGCAGTTCCAATTCGTCTCTCCGTCGGTTCAGCGAGGTACGGTTCAATCGCCGAATAGTCGGACCACCCTCCGACAGCCATCATCGTCCGGACATCGACTTGTCGTTCGACGAGGTGATATGTCGCCCACGATCGCCGGAGGTCGTGACTCGACACCGCCCGCCACCGCCCTGGTCGATCCGCTGCTTCGGCGATCTTGGTAGCTGCTTCCTTCACCCACCGACGAACGCTCGACTTCGAGGCACTGACCCACGGCTCGCCCGTCTCGCGCCCGCGTTCCCGTGAGAATCGCCGGACGTTCGCCTCTACGTCTTCCGGCATCCACGCGTCGCGAAGTTTCGGCTCGCCGCCGCTTGTGTTCTTTCCACGAACCTCGAGGAACCAACAGTCTCCTTTCTCCGACCAGCGTAACTCCGTATCACCAGGATAATTCACTTCGTCGGCGCGGAGTCCGCATCGTCCCATCAGCTGTATGGCAATCTCCCGCTCCCAATCGGAGCGAGCAGCTGCCTCTTCGAGTCTGCTCAATTCATCGCGGTCCAACCAACACTTCGTCACACTACCCGAGTCATCGACACGAACCATACACGGATTCACAGGGCAAGCCGCCTAGTTGTTACGGTGTGGGGGTGCGCTGCAGTCGAATATATGGGGTAGCTTCCGGAAAAGTGAGCGAGTTGTGAAACAAGTCGCCCATTAGATTCTGTGAGTCTGCAGAGAACGATCCATTCCGGGAGACACCGCTTCGGGCTTGTTTAACACGGAACACCAGAATTTCGTTTCGCCGATAGGACTCTATATCAGCCCCTCAATAGGTGTGCCCATTGGTACGAAAGAGTATTGTGTGTAATATGCTAGCGGGGCACAACTTTGAATACGGGTGGTGGTGCAGTCCGGTGTGGACAGGGAGGACGGTTGTACCATAGTCCCCTTCGTCCCCTCTGTCCACCGATTTTCAAGCCTCAGTACCCCGTGCGTTGGACCGCGGTGCCGTATCAGCGGAACGCCCCCGGAATGGTCCGAACGGACGGAGCAGTAGTGTCAAGGCTACTTCCTTTTGTTTTGAATATCGTAACAAAAAGCATGAACTATTTGTCAGATGGGAACCCCACTCAGGTATGGCTGGGGGGCCAGACTTCGTGCAACGACGGTTGCTGGGGGAGACCGAATGAAGGCAAAAGAATGCCGGGAGTGTGGACGATTGGTGAACCGGTTCGTGAACCCGCACCGGTGTCCGTACTGCCACAGAGAGCTGTTCGACGGCTAGCCGACGGCCAAACCACAGTTTTAGAGCGGTTCCTCCTTCCTTCGCTCTCGTGATGAGTTCGAACGGAACTCAGCGACTGCTCCGTGCTGGAAGAGCAGTGGTACGTTGAGCAACTCTTGGCCAGTATGCAGCACGACTATTGAAACGTATCATCGGGTAAGAGGATCGACAAAGCTGGATGATTGAGTTGTGTTACAAGTCGTGCAGTCAACTGAAGGGGAGAATAAACGAACTGACGAACGCCCACCAGCACGATGGAACAGTCGACGGGCATCACGACGGGTGTCCTACCCCATATTTCCGACTGCCTCGGAGGCGGCGTGGGGGTTTTTATCTCGTCCGCGAAGCGATTGGAGTATGTGGGCCGTCGACTATGACGAGCGACTGTCCCACCTTTGGCTGCTTTACGTAGTTGGGTTCATACTCCACGGCGTTGCCGACCCCCTCATCACGCATCTTATTGTGAATGTATTCAACGTGGGCGTAGAACTCAACCCACTCGTCCGTCCGAGTCTCCAAGAGGGTGCTGTCAGCTTTGCGCTCGCGTATGTACCACTGTATATAATCGCTGCCGCCGGGCTAGTGGCGCTGTCGGCTCTATATCATCGGGCTAGCGACGCCGACCAAATCAAAATTTACCGAATCTCAAGAGTCATACTGCATCTTGTGATCGTTTGGGGGGCACTCATCGTCACATGGAATTTATGGGTGCTGTTCCGCGAACTCTGGTTCGGGAGAATGGTTTAGTCAACTCTGCTGGACCACCAGCTGCTGAGAAAATCGGACACGCCTCACGACTACGGATATCGATTAAATTCTGAATCATCTGTTGGTGAGAATACCCGCTGGGTTTATGAGAAATCCCTCAGAAAGGTATTGAGTATGAGTCGCAAGGGGGGTCGATTAGAAGGTAATTCGCGGGGAAAATCGCGAAGCCTATTGGGTGATAAACGCGCGCAGAGTGTGGTGATCGGCTCTATTCTGATATTTGCGATTGTGATTCTGCTGTTGGGGGTTTTTCAGGCAACAGTCATCCCGAGTGCGAATGAGGACATCGAGATTGAACACAGCCAACAGGTCCGGGGACAGATGCAGGATCTCCGGAATAATGTCTTGCAATCGGCGGCGACCGGGCAAGACACCAGACAAGCAATCAAGGTAGGGGTTGAGTACCCTACACGGCTGCTTTTCATCAACCCGGGGCCGACAGCCGGGTCCATACGGACCGAAGGAACGGATTCATCAGAAGTTGAAATCGCAATTCGGAATGCCGAGGCAACCGACGGCGAAACGGCGGAATATTTAGACGGTTCTGAGATTAGCTTCAGCACAGGCTCGATTGTCTACCAGCTGGACTACAACATCTTCCAGAGTGCCCCCGACAACGTCACAGTTGAGAATTCATTAGCATATGATTCGTACAGTGACGGGGAATTCACTTCGACCGGGCAGCAGATCGTCAACGGCAAAGAAATCTCACTCGTCGCGCTTGATGGCGATCTCTCACAGTCGGAAGTGACCCAATACACAGTCGATACCGAGGCGGTGAGTGCTACCACCACAACGGTTCCGGTCCAAGATACCAGTAAGCCAATCAGCATTACGATTTCAACGCAGCTCTCCGAGGAGACACTGATTCAAGACATATTCCGGTCACAGATAGATGCCAACGGTGGTGCACCGTCCGTGACGAAGTGCAGCGCTATTCCGAAAAGCCCGAATTCGGGCAACGACCGGTACATAAATTACTGCGATTTCAACGATGACCCGCCCGGCTCGTTCAATAACTTCACGTTGGTGATGGAGCCGGGACCCACGTACACCTTGGAGCTAGCGAAGGTCGGTGTCGGCACCGATATTTCCCAGGCTAAACCGACATATCTGGTTGATACGGAAGGAGAAGGTTCCGATATTCCGCTTACCGGACGACAGCGGCTCGGATTCCAAGTGCGTGACGAATTCAACAACGGGATTGGAGGCGAGACACTCGAAGTCCGATTGGCCGATAATAGTGATGAATTTGGGAATCTTGTCTACCAAGGAGTTGATGTTGGGCCTGACACGACCGTTGAAGTTGAGCCGGATGGAACGGTGAAAGGATTATACTACCAAGCGCCCGGATCGAGCGACGAGAGCCCCCGAGACGTGACTATTGAGGCGAGATTCGACTCTGCCCCCTGGCCGACGGATCCGAGTTCGCTCACCCAAAAGAATGCTCGGTTCACCCTCCAGGTTGTGAATGGGTCACGCGTTGACCGAACCTCTCCATTGTTTAATCCTACATCCGGAGTTACCGTTACAGATGTAGAGTTACTTGACAGTAATGATGACAAATGCGAACCTGAGGGAGTGACGTGCAAAGTTCGTGTGACATTTGAAAAAGCCGAGGGAGACACGGTTACAGTCGATGAGGCTCGGTATTCATTCTACGCTGATGACACGCAAAGCCAATCTGGTGTTGAGTCGTTCCCTCAGTTTCGGATGGATGTAGTGGGCGGAGATTCTGGAGGGCCCTACACTATAGGTGGGGAGTTTGAACCTGCTCCAGACGAATTCGATGTCGGTAGCGATGGTACCGACGTAATCTTCAGATTCGACCCAAAACAGGGTGACAGCAACAGTTACCCATCTGTCGAAGAGGGGGATTGGTTCGTCCTCGAACTTACTATTGATGGACAGTCGCGAGCATACTTCCTGGTTATACAAAACGACGTTGATGAGGGAGGTGAAGGGCCCGGGAATAGCTGAGACGTAGGCTCATCATCGGACGTTTGAATTGTCCGTGAAACCTGTGCTACATATTAACGACTGGGACGGTAAGGTTACGTAGGGAAATGCGGCGATTCTTTTTTGTTGACGCGTAGAAAAGCGAGTGATGCTGTGCGATACGTCGCCCCCCAGGCAACGGTCGCACAGCATCCCACACTGAACCTGCAGGGCGGCCGGTATTACAATAATCGAGTGTACGCCGTACTGCACAACCCATCTGAACCCCGTCCACAAGGCCGAGGTGGAGACACAGGGTTACACCCGCCCGACCACCCGCTCGTAGCCGCGACAACGCACGACCGCACCGTCAACCCGTCCGTATAGGCGAGATGGATGTCCGGACAGGCATGCTCGCGGGCGGCCGCCCGGAGCACCGTCTCAGACTGCTAAGTATTTTCACAGAACACCAGAAGTTACTCGGACGGCCGATAGACAAAGGCACCCGTCGTCGAATCATGCTCAACGCGAAGCACATCTCCAGGCTCAATTCCTTCGTCAAGCGCGGTGTCTTTCGGCAGGGAGAGCCGAAATCCGTTCTCTTCATTTCCCGACACCGTCGCAAAGCCGACCAGCGTTCGCGACGTGCACCCATCATCGGCCGCCCGACCAGTCTCACTCGACATACAGGCGCAATAACGAATCCAGACTAGTAACTGTCCGGTTTACTCCCTACAGCCGACAGTCTGCAGACGGCATCCCGACAAATTCCTGAGGCGTAGATAGCGCCCGCACCGTTCATCGCTGTGGCAATCCGCAAATCAATCGACGGTTATCCCGGTCGTTGCGCCGCGCCCAAACAGGTGATCCGCGGGTGACGACGGAAGTCGAGTTCGGTGCGATGGTCGATGCCGATCGCTTCCGCGATGAGTACCCGGAGTTTCGCTGCCCCATCGACGATGACCGACGGGAGCGAACCGTGCATTTCACCTCGGACACTCCTGACCACGTTCTCGAGGAAGCGCGAGCGGCCGCAACGAGCGGGCAGGCCGAGCGAGAAGCGAACGAAGCGAGCGGCGGAACCCGCGAGCTCACCGAGAGCGAAAAACGAGCGCTGGACTTCTCCCGCGATGGCGTCAGCTACGTCAAAGCGAAAGCTATCGCGAACGTCGCGGATGAGTACGGCGTCGACGCCTTCGAACACGTTGACCCGGCCGAGGTCGACGGCGCCGATGACGCCCGCCCGATCTTCGAGCGAGCGCGTCGCTCCGGCGGGACCGGTCGCGGCGGTGGCACCGCACAGTTCGACGACGAAGCGAGCGAGCGGGAACAGCGAGAGCGACGGATGCGAGCGGAGCAGGCTGAAGCGCAGCGGTGCGACCACGCTCGCGACAAGTGCCGAGCGGGCGAGCCCGAAGCCTGCGAAATACTCCAGACGCGCTGCGGCCTCTCCGAAGCAGAAGCGAACCGGCTTCTCAGCGACCGCGAGCCCGGTGCTCCGGACGCCCCTGATGCTAACGCCGAGGAGGATAGCGAGCCGTGGATTCCACCGGCGAAGTGGGACGACCTGAGCGGGCGTGAGAAGGGTGCCGTCGCGAACGCAGCCGGTGGGTATCACGGCGCCGTCGACGAGCTACGTGCTGCCGTGAGCGATGCCGAGCAGGCGTTCAAGAACGCGCAAGCGGCGGCGAAAGCCCTCAACGGTCTCCGGGCCGGCGTCGGTGAAGGCCCGCTGCACTTCTCCGCGCTCGAGGAGACGAACGCAGCTCTACTCGACATGGTCCGCATGACCGCTGCGTACTGCCACGAGTGCCACGCAACCCACGAGGACCACAACCACGACACAACCGACGGCGAGCGGGAGGATCTGCGGGCGTTCGTTCGGTCCGGAGCGAGCGAAACGCCGGTTGGGACGGCCGAGGAGTTCGGCCCCGCTCGCGAAGCCGCCGAGCACCCGGATGCCGCGCTCGCTGAGCGAGCGCCAGAGCAGCGGGAGAGGCGAGGCGTGATCGACAATTTCGGAGGCAGCTAATCACATGACAGAGACGGTTACGTGTCCCATCTGTGGGGACTACGACGGCGAAGTATCGAGTGTACAAGGACACATCACCGCCTCCGGCGGCGAGCACGCGGGCCGGACCGGCGGACAGTACGAAGAGACGTTGCTGGCTCGCACCGGCAAGGCTGAAGACACTAACACGGACAGCACGGATTCTGACAGCGACACTGAATCACCCAACGATCCAGATACAGCCGCCGGCGAACCGGGAGAGTCTGGAGACGAAACAGAGGGGCCAGCCAGCGACGAGACGAAAGCGGAGGACGAGGCCGAGAAAGGCGAGAGCATGGTCGAACCAAGAGAATACCGAGAACAGCAGGTGGCGGACAGCAACACGGACGATAAAACTGAGGTGGTCGACGGCGGTGTACCTGGACTCGATTTGATCGACGACGTACCGACTCCGTATCTCGTTGCCGCGATGGTCGTGGTCGTTGTGGTCGCATATCTGCTGCTGTCGGACGGTTCCGACGCAGAGATCGAGGTGGAAGAAACCGGAACGGAAGATACCGAACGCGGGGGGATGATCGCGTGACGGATGACACCGCGAGCTCCGAAGCGGAGGCGGTGGATGACGCGCCCGGGGAGCCAGAAGCTACGGGCCAACCGAACGAGTCGGATGACGGGCAGCCGGAACTCGACGGCGAACAGAAGGCTGATCTCGATGGACTCAATCTCGATGGAGACGCGCTCGACCCGGATGACGACGAAGGCGACAGAGGCGATTCGGTGCCGTCAGCGGACGGGATCACGGGCGACAGCAGTGACCCCGTTCCGGGCGGAGGCGAGTGGGGAGATATGTACATCTCCCTCTGCCAGCAGGCTACGAATCAGATCATCGAGAAACACGGCGACGGCCACACCGTCGAGGAGAATCATTTCCGGAGTATCGACCTTGATGAGCACTTCAACGCGGTGGTGAGCAAGTACAGCGAGAGCTCCGAGATGGAGCCCGAGCAGGCGCTTGTGGTCGGGACCGCGATGGCGGTCGGCGGTCCGGTGGTGTTGCACACGGACCTGCTTGCGGACCTCGCGGGTGAGTTCGAGCTATGATGAAGGACGCCATCGTGCAGAAAATCGTCGCGAGCGAAGCGGCCGAGCACGCTGCGAGCGTGTTCGTGGAACTCGAGCGTGGCATCCTGTCGAGTACGTTCGACCTCGCCGACGCCATAGAGCTCGACCGGCCGGAGGAGCTCCCCCCGCCGGAAGGGCGCAAATCGGCACTCTTGGGGTTGATGCAAGCGACCGTTTCCGGCGCCTTTCCCGAGTGGTGGAGTGAGGAAATCGGGACACATGAGTTCGACAAGGCGCCGCACGTCGAGCACGTCGGTGCCGGCATCGAGAGCGCCGAGTGGGCGCAGCAGGTCGAGACGTGGGGCGAACGGGTCCGCGAGCAACATCCGGACATCGAAGCGTCGGATCGAGAACTTGCGAGCCTCTCGTGCAGCGAACTCTACGGCGCCGACCTCGACGAGTACGAGCAGCGAGTAGTCGCGCTCGATCAATCCGCGGAGCTACAGCGGCTCGTCGCAGGGAATTTTAAGACCGCACAGGAGTTGATCGACGCCGCGACTGAGGAGGTTGGAAGCAACCCCGGAGGGAGCGAATAGGATGGTCCATCGACTGTTAGCGGCGAAAACCGGGTGGGGAAAATCGTGGTACGGACAGGCAATAATGGAGGCGAACCTGCCGGAGTACCCCGTCGCGGCGGTGGTCGACTACAAGGACGAATACCGGGGACTCGTTGAGGCCGGACTCGCTCGGCACTTGATCGTGGGGCCGAAGGAGGCCGGATACAGCGTCAAGTCGTGGCAGCAGGTCTTCGAGTCGAACCCGCGGCTGGTGCTCGCCCGCTACCGCCTTGACGCCGAAGAGTGGCGGGACGTCGTGGCGAACATCACCGCAGCCGTCCGCCGGCTCGGACAGGAACATGGCGGCGCGTTCATCGCCTACGAGGAAGCCCACTTCCTCGCTCCCCAGCGTGGTAACGTTCCGGCGCCCATCAAGGGCGTGGCGACCACCGGGCGGGGCGAACAGGTGAGCAGCCTGTGGATGACGCAACGGCTCTCGGAGCTCACCGAGACGGTCATCGCACAACAAGACGAGCGGCTGTTTGGCGCGTTCACATCGAGTGCGGACCTCGATAAGATCGGAAAGTTCACCGAGTACAACGAGGAGATTCACAACCCGAACAAGAGCAGCATCGGTCGAGGCGTACCGGACGCTCTCACCGTTGAGGGCGAGTCGCTTCCGGTGCGGAAGTTTACGGAGGACGGTCACACCGTCGGCTCCGAGTGGATTTTCTCGGATGACGCGGGCGCAACAGAGCGACGAGATACCCGCACCATCTCACCGAGCGCGGAGCACTACGGTCCCGAAGGTCGAGAAATTCACGACCCAGGATGAAGGTCGACATTACCGCACGGTCCGACACGGCGGAATGGTTCGAGGAGCAGCGTCAGCAGTACGGCGAGGAGCATCGCGACGGGAACATCCCAAATCGAACCGAGTTCCTCCGAATACTCCTCACTGAGTTCGACGGATAACGACGGACAACACCCGTCTACCCGCGCATTTCTGTCGTCGGGGCATTATGCCGGCCAGCAGAGACGTGTCCGGTGTAGTATCATGCAATTCGGAGATGCCTTCGATGCTCTCGCTGACGTGGACACGTATACCGACGTGGCCGCGGCCGGTGCGGGCTACTTCGCAAGTCGAATCGTTTCCAATCTCACCACGAAACACGTCCCGGCGAACGTGCCCGAAGAGGCGAACGGGCTCGCTGTCATCGCGGCGACCGAAGCCTTCGACGTTCCCTACCAGCGGCAGATGCAGGCCGGTGCAGGGACGGACGTCGTAATTCAGGCGCTCGACCGCTTCGGCTACAAGAATACCATCGCCTCGATGGGTGCGTAAGATGGGCGAGGAACTGTCTAACCTCGGCACGCCGCGCGTCGATGCGACCGAGGAGACGAACACGGTCGGAGAGTGCACGCCGATCCTCTCTTTTCAGCCGGTCGACGGGCTCCGGATGGTCATCCGCAACCGAGCGGACGGCAAGGCTGGCATTCCGATGATCGCCGAGCTCCAGGACTCGAGTGGAAACGATCTCCCGCTCGACACCGAGCTCGTGCTCCGGTGGGACGCGCCCCATCTCGATCAGCCGCAGGTCGTGAGTGAGACGCTCCGGAACATCCGGGTCTACCGGGACCTCACGCTCACCGAGCAGCAGAGCGAGGACTACCGAGACCGGACCCGTCTCAAGCTCAAGGGCAAGGCTGTCGAGGTCCACGACATCGAGGAGTTCGAGGTGGCGATCCTGTCGAGCACACAAATCGACTGGTCGAACTCGCGGCTTCAGTTCGAGGGAGATGCGGTGGACGTGGTGAGCAAATAGATGGACGCAAAGCAGGCGCTCCGGGCGCTTCAGTCGGTCGACACCGACGAGGACGCGCTCACAAAGGCGGACTTCGACACGTCAGCTGGGACGCCCGACCAGCGGTCAGAAGTGGCGACGTACAAGACCAACCGGCCGCTTGCAATCGACCAGAATCGAGTCTTTGACCTGTCGCTGGTCGCCTACGAGACGTTCACCACGGACGGAACCGCCGGCAACACTGAGACGTTCACCCTCTCGAACGACCTCGTAGAGTCGAACGCCATCGGCGACTCCCTCGTGCTCTACGAGAACGGCAGCGAGGTGCAGCCGGACAGCGTAGACTACGGCGCCGACACGTTCGACTACACGGACGACGGCACGGCAAACGACCTCGAAGCCTACTACGCGGCCGGCGAACAGGCCCGGCTCGAAATCCAGAAGGTCGCTCCGAACGGTACCCCGGAGACACTCTACACGGGCGACCTCGGAATGGTCCACCGGAAAGATCTCGCGAAGAATCCGCTCCGGTTTGACCTCGATCTATCGCCGTTCCAGCCGATCCTTCCCAAGAACTTCCGGCTGGAGGTTCACGTCGACGCACCGTATACGGTCGCCTTCGAGCAGGGCGACACGACGGCCACGAACGCCCTTTTCGACATTCCGACGCTCGGAGCACCGAGCGAAATCGAGGGGCTCGCGGGCGTTGTTCGCTCCGATATGGCGGAGCGATAGGCAGATGACGGGCGGCGGACTCGTTCAGTCGACCGAAACCACGGCCGGGGGTGATACCGGCACCGGGTCCGTTTACCCGCTTGCTGGCACTTCTCGGCCGCGTATCGTGATTCAGACAGAGGGGCACACGCTGGTACTCACGCAGCAGGATATGCTCCTGCTCGCCGTGGTGCTGGTGGTGTTCTCCGACCTCGCGGTGACGGCAGCGGAGGCGATTCGATGAAGGAGAAACAGATCGCGGGCGCCGCGGCTGTCGCGGGGGTGGCATACTTTGCTACCCGCGGCGGCTCCGGCGCTCCGACGGCCGGCGCACCGAGCGGTGGACAACATCAGCAGGAACAGAACGCGGACGGGAAGAACGTCGCAGACACCGAGCAGTTCACGCCGGCCACGGACGGCGATGAAGTGGTGTCGCCGGGGAACACGGCCGACGAAGGCGAGACGGGAACGGACCCATCCGTTGGCGGCGGTGTCGTGTACGACGACCCCGAGGACGGCGGGCCGAACGACGACGAACCCGCGGACGACACGAACGCGACGTTCAACGACGTGAACGAGGTTGCCGAGGAGACTGACGTGTACGATTCAGTCGATCCGTCGAGCTACGCCCCGGACGTTCAGGACGGTTCGGACGCCCCGAGTTCCGGCGGCGGCGTTATCGCGGATCAGGGCGACTCGCAGAATTGGGGGTCGGCACCCGAGCAGGAGAACGATGACCTGACCGAACGGGCGGCCGACTCCGAGATGGACGGCGACACGAAAAGTGCGTTCGACCGGCTCGCAAACAGGGATAGCTTCTGATGGTCCGAGCTATCGACGCCGGAGACGGTACGAGCGGCGGGATGGTCACGGTCACGGCGACCGGCGACGACGGGAACAGTTACGATCCAGTCGAGCCCGCGGACTATCAGCAGCCGACCGGCGGCTCGGGTGACACGTCGACCCCGACCACCGGCGGAGGCTCGATCACCGACCGGCCGACGTGGCAGGTTGTGGTCGCGGTCGGTGCCGCGGCCTACGTGCTCGGGGGGAAGCTATGAGCGAGTCCACAAAGGGGGGCAACATCATCCTGCGGAGTCTCTCGGTCCCGGACGACGTGGAGCCGGGCGAGACGTTCCGCGCCGAGGCAGAGGTATCGAACGGCGCGGCGTACATCAACCCGTGGGACCCCGATAAGTGCGGGCTCGCACCGCCGGGGTACAAGCTCGAAGTCGTGTTCGAGGGGCCGGGCGGGCAGTCCGTCGTCAAGGGGCCGGCGTGTCAACCCACGACCGAGGTAGGCACCAACGACGAAACGTATAGCGCGACGTTTACAGCTCCGACAGCGGGCCGTGCTCGCGTCGAGGTGTTCGTTCGACTCCCCGGCTCGGGAAAGCGGACGCAGGCCATCGACGCAAGCGCGAGCGTCTCGGAAGGCGAGCCGGCTGCGCCCGACTATCCGGGCGACGACGGCGACCGCGGCGACGGTGGTGACGGTGGCGGATCCAGCAGCGGGCCGAACATCGAGGGCTCGGCGAAGTGGGTCGCCGTCGCCTTCGTGGCGCTCGCTCTTGCGTGGGGTGCCGACTCCGCGGAGGGGATCGTGTCGTGACGCCCATCGTCTCGTTCGTGATTGCGCTGTCGAGTGCGGTCGCAGCGGCCGGGGTTCTGTGGATGGTCCGGCACGTCTCGAACAGTATCGACGCCTTCCTCGCGCGTGTCGAGGAGAGCGACGAACGGAGCCGCGACAACTACCGGGTGCTCGCCGATCACGACCTGATCGAGGAGTCGAATATCCGGCACTTCGAGCGGGAGCGAAAACGGCTGTGGCAGAACGGAGAGGAGGACACGAATCGATGACCGACAGGATCAGCGTTGATGTTGAGGAGATGGGCGAACGGGAGAAAGAGCAGGCGAAGCAGGTCGCCGAACCGGACGGTGGTGGCGAGTGAGCCGCGACAGTCCGAGCGAGAGCGCGGTGTCCGTCCACGAGGCGCTCTCCGTCGACGTGCCGGGCGAGAGCCGGGCGACTATCGACCTCACGCCCGAGCAGGACGGCGCGACGTTCTACGTCCCGGTGGTCGCTGTGTCGAAGAATCAGGCGAGCACCTACGAGGTGCAGATCGACGGCACCGATAGGTTCGGGCCGTCCCCGATCCCGCCGACCGACCCGGACGACTTCGGGGCGACGTTCATCCCGCCGCTCAAGATGGAGAACAGTATGGAAATCACGATCAAGAACACCGACACCGGCCAGCAGCGCTATCTCGTGCAGGTGGCCGGATGGGAGGAACGGTAAGATGGGACTCGAAACTGATACCGACGTGAAGACGCTCCGCGACGTGCGAGACGGAGACGGCATCGAGCAGCCCCCGGCGAACGCGAAGGAACAGCAGCGGCTCGCCGACGCGGCGGAGAACGAGCCGGGCGGCTTCGAGGACAAGGTACAGCCGGGTACGGCGTCCGATGAGGCGCTTCCGTCTCACTCGGTCGCCGACGGGTGCGAGGTACTCTGCTACGCCGACCCGGCGAACTCCGGCGTGATATATCTCGGCTTCGGGAGCGCGACCGTCCCGATCACGAAGGGGAACGGGATGACGTTCGCCGTCAAGAACACGAACGACCTCGTAACCCGTGCCGACACGTCCGGTGACGTGCTCCACGTCATCGGGGAGGGCGGTGTCTGATGGCCGGAACGGGAAGCGCCCCGACCGACCGGGACGCGGCGCTCCAAGCGCAGCAGCGGCGACGGTCGTTCGATCACGTCGGCCCCGACGCGCCGGCCGATCCAGTCGACGGCGCGACGTGGTACGACACCGATGCCCGCGGCGGTGACGGCGAGGCGAAGGTGTACGACGGGACCGAGTGGTTCGAGACCGTGTTCGTGGTGATCGGTGCAGCGCCCGGCCAGCGAGCCGCCGGAGGGGGTGCCTGATGGTCGGTTTCGTCGGCGGCGCGGGCGGCTCGTTCGACTACGTGCAGGACAGCCAGCCGGACGCCCCGCTCAAAGGCGAGTCGTGGTATGACACGGACGCCAACGGCGGCGACGGCGAGGTGAAGGTGTACGACGGCGCGGAGTGGAACATCACCGGCTTCACGTCGCACGGCGACCTGACCGGGATTACCGTCGACGCGCACCATTCGCCGGTGACGGTCGACACGCCGCTCACGGAGGACGGCACCCAGGAGCTCGCCCTCTCGATAGGCGACGGCCTCGGCGACGTTGGCGGCTCGCTCACGGCGACCCTCGGCGACGGGCTGGTGATCGACGCGAACGGGAACGTGGCCGCTTCGCTCGGGAACGGCCTCACGATTGACGGCTCCGGGCGGGTGTCGATCCCAGCCGGCGTGGTCGACACGAACGAACTCGCAGATGCCGCCGTGACAAGCGCGATCATCGCGGCCGGCGCGGTCGGTGAGAACGAACTCGGGTTCGATACGGCCACGCAAAGCGAACTCGACAGCCACGCCGGGGATACGACGAACCCGCACAACGTCACGGACGACCAGACCGGGGCAGCCACTGCCCTAACTAATCACACAAGCGACGGGAGCGCCCACGTTCCGAGTGGTGTGATTACGATGTGGTCCGGGTCGGCCGGCAACGTTCCGAGCGGATGGACGCTCTGCGACGGCACGGACGGGGCGCCCGACCTTCGGGGCCGGTTCGTCATCGGTGCCGGTGGCTCGTACAGTTCCGGAGATACCGGCGGGCAGGCGTCG
>Ga0207771_100577_pt1 | contig 20592 bp, 18 predicted proteins | sample A23M2SouthBayCA_2_FD_187731 | JGI IMG/M metagenome (GOLD analysis project Ga0207771, IMG submission 187731) | Aerobic enrichment media microbial communities from Eden Landing Ponds, California, USA - A23 M2 (2) (SPAdes) | ecosystem: Environmental > Aquatic > Marine > Unclassified | place...
GGGAGCCGGTCGGTCCAGAAGCCCTCGGGGTCTGCGTCGAAGCGACGACGGTGGAAGTCGGCGGGGTCGTGGCGGTCCCAGACTGTCTCCGTCGAGACGCCCTCGGGGGACGTGCCGCGAAACGCCGGCACCCCGGAGGCGACGCTGACGCCTGCACCGGTCAGCGCGACGACCGAGTCGGCACGTTCTATCGCCGCTGTGACGCCCTCGACGGCCGTGGCTGTCGTCCCCTCGTCCATACGTCCAATCGCGTCTTCCGGCGCTAAAAGTCCCGCGTTCGCCCCTGTGGCTACCAAACAGGTAGGGGGATCGCGTCGTCCGGTCGGGGTATGTGCTACGAATCCGTGGTCGACAGGAGGGCGACCGAGCTACTACGCGGGGAACGACGTGCCGCGCTCGGCAACGGTGTCGTGGCGGCGGTCATCGTCGTGGCCGTCTCGCTCGCACGCGGAGCGAGCCCCACGGCGACAGTCGGGGTCGCACTCGCCGTAGTCGTGCTCGGGGCAGTACTCCACCAGGCGGTCCTCGTCGTCGCCGTCGCCGTCCAGCGATTCCGGTACAGGCGCGTCGCCGCAGTCGATTCGACGTCCCCGACTGGCCCGGACGCCTGACGACTCCCCGGATCTTCGCGTCGCTCGGGTGACACTGGTCACTCGGTAGCCGCGTCGTCGCTCATACCCGTCGCTACGCGATGGTACGTCGAAGAGAGAGTGGTGGGTGGGTGGTGGGTGGGGATGGGGGTACAGACACCGCGTCTGTGCTGCAGATTGGAGTGGCGCAGTCGAATATAAATACTTTGGGTCAAAATTATCACGATTGATTTCATCAGGGCGGCGGTCGAGTGAGTTCAGCGGCCAGTCGGTCCGGTCGGGCGTCGACGCTGTGACGGCCTCGCGTCGCGCACAAATATTGCCTCGCGCGGGGAGATGTGTGGGATTTAAGCGCATACCCGACCCCGGTTGAGACGACATGAGACTCCACGAGTATCAAGCGAAGGAGGTGTTCTCGGAGGCCGGGATCCCGACGCCAGCCTCCGAGCTGGCCGAGACCGTCGAGGAAGCGGTCGAAGCCGCCGAGTCGATCGGCTATCCGGTCGCGGTCAAGGCACAGGTCCACGTCGGCGGGCGCGGCAAGGCCGGCGGGATCGTCCTCGCCGAGAACGAAAGCGAGGCCCGCGAGGCCGCCGAGGACATCCTCGGGATGGACCTCAAGGGCTTTACGGTAGAGCGCGTCCTCGTCGAGGAGGCTGTCGACTTCGTCAACGAACTCTACGTCGGCGTGACGATGGACCGCGGCGAGGGCAAGCCCGTCGCGATGGTCTCGACACGCGGCGGCGTCAACATCGAGGAAGTCGCCGAGGAAGACCCCGACGCTATCGCGCGCGAGCACATCGACCCCGCCTTCGGCATGCACCCCTACCAGGCACGCAAGGCCGTCTACGACGCGGGTGTCGACAGAGAACTCGCCCGAGACGTCGCGAGCGTCCTCACGACGCTGTACGACCTCTGGGACGACAGAGACGGCGCGGACGCCGAGATCAACCCCCTGATGGTCACTGCCGACGACGAGGTCGTCGCGGCCGACGCCGTCTTCAACGTCGACGAGGACGCCCTCTTCCGCCAGCCCGAACTGGCCGAGATGGAAGAGGAAGGCGAGTTCTCGGAGACGGAACTCGAACAGAAAGCCGACGAGTACGGCTTCGACTACGTCCGGCTGTCGGGCAACGTCGGCATCATCGGCAACGGCGCCGGTCTCGTCATGACGACGCTGGACCTGGTCGACTACTACGGCGGTGAACCCGCCAACTTCCTCGACGTCGGCGGCGGCGCGAAGGCCGACCGTATCGCCAACGCGCTCGATATGGTCTTCTCCGACGAGAACGTCGACGCCGTCGTCTTCAACATCTTCGGCGGTATCACCCGCGGCGACGAAGTGGCGCGGGGCATCAACCAGGCGCTCGGACAGTTCGACGAGATCCCCAAGCCCGTCGTCGTCCGACTCGCCGGTACCAACGCGGCAGAAGGCATGGAAATCCTCAACGAAGACCTCGTGACCGTCGAACAGACCCTCGAAGACGCCGTCCAGCGCGCCGTCGGATACGCCGGTGACGCTGCCGGCGCCCAGGAGGTGGACCAATGAGCGTCCTCGTCGACGACGACACGCGCGTCGTCGTGCAGGGCATCACCGGTGGGGAGGGGCGCTTCCACACCGAACAGATGATCGAGTACGGGACGAACGTGGTCGCCGGCGCCGTCCCCGGCAAGGGTGGCGACGAGGTGGCCGGCGTCCCCGTCTACGACACCGTCGAGGGCGCCGTCGAGGAAGAAGACGCCGACGCGTCAGTCGTGTTCGTCCCGCCCGCCTTCGCGGGTGATGCCTGTTTCGAGGCACTCGGCGTCGACGATCTGGACCTGGTCGTCGCCATCACCGAGGGCATCCCCACCCAGGACATGGCGCGAGTCAACCGCCGCCTCCAGGAGACCGACGCCTACCTCGTCGGTCCGAACTGTCCGGGCCTCATCACGCCCGGCGAGGCCAAACTCGGCATCCTCCCCGGCAACATCTTCTCGGCCGGGAACGTCGGCCTCGTCTCGCGTTCCGGGACGCTCACCTACCAGGTCGTCGACAACCTCACCCAGCGCGGGCTGGGCCAGTCGACGGCCATCGGCATCGGCGGCGACCCCATCATCGGGACCTCCTTCGTCGAGGCGCTCGCGCTGTTCGAGCAGGACCCCGCTACCGACGCCGTCGTGATGTGCGGCGAGATCGGCGGCGAGGACGAGGAAGAAGCCGCCGAGTACATCGACGAGTACATGACGACGCCGGTGGCGGGCTTCATCGCCGGGCGGACGGCCCCGCCGGGCAAGCGCATGGGTCACGCCGGTGCCATCGTCTCCGGGTCCGGGACCGGCACTGCCGAGTCGAAGATCAGCGCGCTCGAAGGCGCTGGCGTTCCCGTCGGCGACACACCCGAGGAAGTCGCCGCGAACGTCGAAGACCTGCTCTGAGCGGGTACAGCCGGACCGGGTTTTCTCTCTGTCTTCGGTGTTGGTGTGACGTTTCACTCCTCTCGTGAGCACGTGTCACACGTGACCGGACCGAGCATCCGAGACTACTGTTCACTGTGTATGTGGAGACCACCTTTTTTTCGTCGGGTATCCTCGCGAACCTTCGGTTCGCTGCGGGTACCACTCCTCAAAAAACGTGGGCGAAAAAGCGCCTCCGCGGGGTTTCACCCCGCTCCGGCGAAGAACCGCTCGCTTCGCTCGCGGACAGTTGTGTGATAACGCCATCTCCTGTACGTATCATCCGACAGCGTTTCCCGTGGCCGTATCGAGAACCACCCAAACCGGTTTGTTCCGGTCGGACGCACGTCCGGTATGGTCGACGCCCGCGAGTACCACGAACGAACGAACCACTCGCCGGAGCGACTGCGCGAGCGCTCGTTCGAACTCGACTTCCCCAACCAGCCCCACCCCGCCAAGCGCTACGTGGACCTCCCGCAGTTCCACCCCACCGAGGACCTGAATCCGCCCGAGACGCCAGTTCTCGCTGCCATCACGCCGGACGACCCCGATCCACCGATTACCAGACCAGACCTGAACGCCGACCCAGTCTCGAACAGCGACCCGCACGTCCCGACGCTGTGCCACTACGCCGCCGGTATCACGAAGACGCTCGAACGACAGGGTCGGCGGATCGACTACCGCGCAGCGGCGTGTACGGGCAAACTCTACCACGTCGACCTCTACGCCGTCACGGGCGAATGTGGCACCTTCGACCCTGGTGTCTACCACTTCGACCCCGAATCCGGCGCCTTCGACGTCCTCCGCGAGGGCGACTACCGTGGCGTCCTCGCGAGGGCGACCGACGACTATCGTGGGGTGACCGACGCGCCAGTCACCGTCGTCGCCACCTCCGAGTGGTGGCGCAACGCCTGGAAATATCGGGAGCGTACCTACCGACACGCCTTCTGGGACTCGGGCACGATCCTCGCGAACCTCCTGGCCGTGGCCCACGGGGGCGGCCACCGAGCCGACGTCATCGCGGGCTTCGCCGACGACCCCGTCGTCGAACTGCTCGGTCTCGACCCCGACGAGGAAGCGCCGCTCGCGCTCGCGCCAGTGGGGGCCGGATCACCGACATCCGAAGCGCCCGCAGTCGAACCGATCGACCCCGCAGTGAGACGGGACTCCAGCCCCGTCGAGTACCCGCTGGTGCCCGACGCCTGGCGCCAGAGCAGCCTCGACGACGGTAGCGCCGTCCGGGCGTGGCGCGAGCGGTTCGCCGCCGAGTCCGCCGATACCTCGCTGGGCGCGTCGAGACCCGCCGACTGGATCGACCTCGACCCCGTCGACGCCGACACCGCCTCCGCCCGGCCCGTCGGCGCGACCATCGAACGACGGGGCTCGCTGCGGGAGTACAGCCACGATGCCATCAGCGCCCGGCAGTTCGCGACGGTCCTCGACCGCGCGCTCGGGGGCGTCCCCACCGACTGCTTCGGGGCGGGTGCACTCGCCGGCCTGGTCGACGTCTACTGTCTCGTCCACGCCGTCGAGGGGGTCGACGCCGGAATCTACGAGTTCCATCCCGGTGCCTGCGCCCTGGAGCGGGTCGGCGACACCGACCGGGAGACCGCCGGCGAACTCGCCCTAGGCCAGGCGGTCGTCGGTGACGCGGCGGTGAACGTCTACCTCGTCGCCGACGTCGACGCCGTCGTCGAGCGCTTCGGGAATCGAGGCTATCGGCTCGCACAACTGGAAGCCGGTATCGACCTCGGTCGCCTCTATCTGGCGACGTACGCCCACCTCGGCCTCGGCGGACGCGGGTTCACCTTCTTCGACGACGACGTCGCCGACTACCTCTCCCCCCACGCCGACGGACAGACGCCGATGACGCTGTTCGCGTTCGGGAAGCCGGCCGAATGAGTCACTCACACGAATCCGGTGCTGACTGGATCGATCCCGGTGGTGATCGGCCGAGTACACCTGACACGACCGGTCGGACTGGTCATAGACCCGTTCGGACGTAGTGATAGACGTCGACTTCGGTCAGCGGGACGTGGCGTTCGCGCTCGAAACCCAGACGGTCCATGCTCTGTCGGAGGCGGTCGAACTGCGTGGTGTTGTGGTGGGCGACGACCAGCCAGAGCGACGCGTGCTCACTGGTCGCGGCCGCGACGTGCCAGCGGACGCCACCCTCGGGGATACCGGCGTAATCCAGGTCGTCGCGCTCGGCGTAGTACTGGTAACTGTCGTTGGCCCAGAACGGCGTGACGACCACCAGTTCCCCGCTCTCGGCGTCCGCCTCGACGACCGACGCGGCCGCCTCCCACTGCTGTTTCTGGGGCTGTGAATACATGTTCGCCAGCGGGACCGTCAGCACGAGCACGACCAGTCCGGCGGCCACGAGCGTCCCCCGGTCGCTGTCGACGACTCGCGTGAACGACCGTGCCGCCAGTATCACCCCGGCGACGCCGAAGGCGGCAGTAAAGCGGTCGAACAGCAGCGGTGTCACCAGCACCGACGCGACGTACATCGCCGCGACCGGCACCAGCAACCAGCACGCCAGCACTGTCCCGGAGTGGAACGGAGCCGCCTCGTCCGGAGTCGTCTCGTCCCTAACCGCAGATTCCGCCGGTTTTTCGCCAGACTCGTCGCCACTCCTGTTCCGGAGATAGGCGACGAGCAGCGAGACGAGCGCGACGAGCGCGACCAGCGTCGTGAGTTCGCCGACGACCGAGAGGTCGACCCCACCGACGTGCCAGAGGCTGCGGCGGGCGGTCGGTGACCCCGGCGGCTGGGTGCGTCCGACGTAGCTCCCGAGGATCTTCCAGAGGTCGAGCGGCGTCACGTCCGGGATCCAGGCGACGTTGTTCTCGAAGCGACCCGCGCCGAACATCCCGCCGAGCAGGTTGTACAACCAGGGGATCGACGCGACGACGACGACGCCCTGGGCGCGGACCCACTCGCCGTACCACGCTTCGTCGGCGTCGTCGGCGTCGAGACCGAACAGGACGTAGACGTTCTGGGCGACCACCAGCAACGCACCGAACGCGTGCGTGTAGACGAGCCCTGTCGTCACCGCCGCGTAGGTCCAGTTGCTGGCCCACGGGCCGTCCTCGCCGGCGAGCCACGCCAGCAGTACGTACATCGACGCCAGCGCCAGCAACGTCATCACGGCGTACATCCGCGCTTCACGGCCGTACCAGACGTAAAAGGGAGAGACGGCGAAAAAGAGCGCCGCGACGAGACCGACCCGGCGGTCGTAAAGGCGGTCCGCGACGGCGTAGACGAGCGGAATAGCGGCGGCGCCAAACAGCGCCGACAGCGCCCGCAGGGACGTCTCGGAGACGCCAGTGGCGCGCGTCCACAGCCACAGCAGTTCGTAGTACAGCGGCGGATGCGGGTCCTGGATCGGCAGTCGAAGCAGGATGTACGCCGGGCTGTAATCGAGCACGACTCGCGCCGTGAACACCTCGTCGACCCAGAGGCTCTCGGCACCCAGCGCGTACGCACGCAGTGCCAGCCCGAGGACGACGAGTCCGCCGAGCAACATGTGTCGGTCCGCTGGCCGTTCGAACTCCCGGTCGGTCAGCGATTCGACCACACTCACGTCGCTCCCTCCTCGGGTGTGGGCGCGTCGACGGCGTGTAACCAGGTGTGCCAGACCGCCTCGCCACTGGCGGCGTCGACCGCGTAGACGTCCCCACCGTTGTTACCGACGTAGGCAATCCCGTCTCGAACCGTCGGCGAGCACTGCATCCACATGCCGCGGGGTTCGGCGAAGCGTGCGAGTTCGTCGCCGGTGGCGGTGTCGAGGACCAGCAACCGCCCACCGCCGGTCGGGACGAGCAGTCGACCCTCTGCCCGGGTCGGACGGAACGTCGCCCAGCCGTGGTCGTGGCGCCAGACCGTCTCGCCGCTGGCGGCGTCGAGTGCGACGACCCGGTGACGGTTCTCGAAGAAGTCGTTCTTGGAGACGAACACGTGCTCGTCACCGACGGCCGGGCCGGTCGTCGACCAGACCGTCGCTTCGGTCGACCACGCCCGCTCCCCGGAGGCACGGTCGACCGCCCGGACCCCCTCGCCGGACCCGTAGTAGACCCGACCGTGTCCGAGCGCGATGTCGACCGGCGTCGCGGGGGCGGTGGTCTGCCAGTCGATCTCCCTGGCTTCGAGGTCGACGGCGAACAGGTGCTCGTCGTTGCCGAGGTAGGCGGCGCCGCCGTCGACGGCCAGCCCGCTCCGGTAGGCGCCGGTGTACCCGGTCCGGACGCGCCAGGCCTCCTCGCCGGTCGCCCTGTCGAGAGCAACGACGCCGACGTCTCTGACACCGTAGAGAACCAGGTCACCCCGGAGCGTCGGCGCGTGGACCGGGTTGCCGTCGACCGACGTCCGCCAGCGCTCCTCGCCGGTCGCCGCGTCGACGGCGAACATCCGGCCGTCGGTCGCCTCGACGTCGTCGGCCTCTCCCTGGTAGTTGAAATCCCCCGTGTAGACGACGCCGTCCGCGACCGCCGGCCGCCCGCGCGAACCGCCCATCTCGAAGGTCCACCGGGGTTCGCCGCTCGCCCGGTCGAGCGCGTAGAGGTCCCCGTACAGCGTGACGGCGTAGACGGCGTCGCCGGTCACCTGCGGGCTGGCCCGTACTCGATGCTCGGGGTGGTCGAACCCCCGCGACGGCCGGTCTGTCGGCCCCGCCGGTGCTACCGACGGGTCCGAACAGCCCGCCAGTACACCCCCCGTCGCGACCGCCCCGATCCGGGCCAGGAGCTCCCGTCGTGTCAACTCCATGGAACCAGGCTGATCCGCCAGGTACATGAAACTTTACTGAATATACGTGTCGAACGAACGGTTCCGGACCGCCTCCGACCGTCGTCGAACCGGCCGGCTACGCGTCCGAGTCGACGTAGTGGTAGACGTCGAGTTCGGTCAGCGAGACGCGGCGCTCGCGCTCGAAGCCCTGGCGGTCCATACTGCCCAGGAGTCGCTCGCGCTGGGTGGCGTTCTGGCCTCTGACGACCAGCCAGACCGACGAGCGGTCGCGCACCGCGGACGTGACCTGCCAGCCGGTCGCTCCCGCCGGGAGACCCGCGTAGTTCAGGTCGTCGCGCTCGGCGTAGTAGTGGTAGCTGTCGTTGGCCCAGAACGGCGAGACGGCCACCAGCGCGCCCGCGTCGGCGTTCGATTCGATCGTCGCCGCCGCCTCGTCTCACTGTTCTTTCTGTGGCTGGGTGTAGATGTTCGCGAGCGGCACCGCGAGCACGAGTACGGCGACTCCCGCGACCGCCAGCGTCCCCCGGTCGGTGTCGAGGACGAGCGTGACCGCCCGCGCCACGAGGACGACACCCGCGACGCCGAACGCGGCGGTAAAGCGGTCGATCAACAGGGGTGTGACCAGCACCGAGACGGCGTACATGACGGCGACGGGGACGACCAGCCAGCACGCCAGGACCGTTCCGGAGTCGATCCAGTTCGCGTCGCCGCTGTCGGCCCGGAACCGCCTGACCAGCAGGTAGCCGAGCGCGGCCAGCGCCAGCAGCGTCGCGAGTTCGCCGAGCACGGAGAGGTCGACGCCACCGACCTGCCAGAGGCTGCGGCGGGTGTTGGGTCCCGCTGGTGGCTGGGTTCGGCCGACGTAGCTCCCGAGGATCGCCCAGAGGTCGAGTGGCGTCACGGCAGGGATCCAGGCGACGTTGTTCTCGAAGCGGCCCGCGCCGAACATCCCGCCGAGCAGGTTGAAAAGCCAGGGGATCGAGACGAGGCCGACGACGCCCTGCATCCTGACCCACTCGCCGTACCAGTCCTCGTCGGCGTCGTCGGGGTCGAGGCCGAACAGGACGTAGACGTTCTGGGCGACCACCAGCAGCGCGCCGAAGGCGTGCGTGTAGACGAGTCCGACCGTCACCGCGGCGTAGGTCCACCGGTTCGCCCCCCAGCCCTCGTCGCCGGCCAGCCAGGCTATCATCACGTACATCGACGCCAGCGCGAGCAGGGTCAGCAATGCGTACATCCGCGCTTCGCGGCCGTACCAGACGTAAAAGGGTGAGACGGCGAACAGGAGCGCGGCGAGGAGTCCGACGCGGCGGTCGTAGAGGCGGTCCCCGACGGCGTAGACGAGCGGGATCGACGCCGCACCGAACACCGCCGACAGCGCCCGCAGGGACGCCTCGGAGACGCCGGTGGCGCGCGTCCACAGCCACAGTAATTCGTAGTACAGCGGCGGATGCGGGTCCTGGATCGGCAGTCGAAACAGGATGTACGCCGGGCTGTAATCGAGTACGACCCGCGCCGTGAACACCTCGTCGACCCAGAGACTCTCGGCACCGAGCGCGTACGCCCGCAATGCTAGCCCGAGGACGACGACCCCCCCGAGCAGGAGGTGCCTGTCGGCGACCTGCTCGAACTCCCGGTCGGTCAGCGAGTCGACGACGCTCACGCGTTCGCCCCCTTCATCGCCAGCGTCACCGACTGACGACCCGTTGTCCGTGTCCAACCTCGTCGAATCGACCACCGCCGTGTCCGCACCATAGGCGCGGATGAAGCCGGTGGTACATCAAGGTTTGTTGAAAAACATTTCACAGAGTCAGATGAAAGGGCAACTCGTCGCCGCCGGGGCGGTGGACGGCGGCCCCTGAGCGTCGAGACACTCGTCGGGTAGGAGACCGTAGCGAGAGCGCGTGTCGTCGATCGACCAACAGTCCCAGGATCAGTACCTTCGCAGGAATTCGTCCGGGGAGACGACCTCCGTCCCGCGGAAGTTACCGACGTCGAGGACGTGGTCGTTTCCGGAGACCAGGTACTCGACGCCGGCTGCCGTCGCACATTCCAGGAAGACGTCGTCGTCGGGGTCGTCTTCGATCTCGGTCACGTCGACGTGTGGGTCGATCACTGTCGCTTCGTTCCGGATCAGTCGTGGAAACACCTCCTGTTCCTCGGCAGTGAACGGAAGTCGGTCGTATCCGAGAACTCGCTCGAACTCCGAGAGTGCGGGTTCGGACGTAACCATCTCCGCGTCGCCGACAAACGAGAGAAGGAGACAGTCCCACGGTTTGCCGCCGAAGCCGATACCCGACACGAGGACGTTCGTGTCGTACACTACTGCGACCGTGCCCATTCTATCGCGTCCTCGACGTCTTCTTCGGTGACGTTCTCCTCCTCGAAGCGTCGCTGAACGGATTCGCTCAGACGGATGAATTTCCCGGCTTCGTGCATCCGCCCGATGCGCTCGATGGTTTCGGCGACCGCCTCGTCCGAGTCACCGATGTCCTCGAGTTCCGTTACCCGGTCTGTAGCGTCCCGGGCCCGGCGGATGTGGTCGGCGAGCTGTTCCAGTGCTTCCGGGTACGTGTCACCTGCTGCGGCAGCACCGGTTTCCGCGTCCACGAGCGTGACCCGTTCACCGTGGACGATCTTCCGGACCCCTTTTTTCGTGCTCATGTGTGTTCCCGCTCGTTGGACGTTCTCACTTCGGACGTGGGTCGCGATTCGAATGAATGTTACTCCGGTAGCCAGTGGAGCAACAGCCACTGGAGAGGGACGTCGCTCAGTCGTCGGCGGGCGCCGCGGCGTCGCGGGACGTGAGGTCGACCGGGTCGGCGTCGACGCCGAGTTCGTCGATGGCGACCTGGGCGGCGCGCTTGCCGGAGACGAGCATGGCGCCGAACGTCGGGCCCATGCGGGGCAGGCCGTAGGTGGTCGCGGTGGCCATGCCGGTCACGACGAGGCCGTCGTGTGCGAGGCCGGTGTGTTCGACGACCGCGTCCTCGCTCTCGCCGACCCACATCGAGTCGTGACCGGGCGAGTCGTGACCGGGTGCGCCGTAGGTGTCCTCGCCCGTCTGGTCCATTCCCGAGTTCGTCTTGGCGTCGTCGATACCCGGCGCGTTCAGGACGCCGCGCTCGTCGAGTTTCTTGACCGCCATCGCCTCGTGACCCGTCGCGTCGATAACCAGATCAGCCTCGACGGCGATCGGGTCGACACAGGTGATCTCGCGGGGCAGCGCGTGGACTGGTGTCCAGTTCATCACGATGCCGCCGACGCGGTGGTCCTCGCGGATGACGATGTCGGTGAACTCCGTCATGTTCTGCATCTTCGCGCCGGCGTCACACGAAGCCTTGATAAGTCCCGAACACGCCTCGGGCCCGTTGGCGACGTACAGTCCCTCCGAGTCCTGGGACTGCTTGTAGTCGACGTCGAGTTCGTCGAGGACCTGCTGGGCCGGGTCCCGGACCGTGACCTTGTTCATCAGGAACCCGCCCAGCCAGAAGCCGCCGCCGAGGTAGTTGTTCTTCTCGACGACCATCGTCTGGACGCCCCGCTCGGAGAGTTCCTTGGCCGCCATCAGCCCCGAGGGACCGCCCCCCACGATGATGACGTCCGAGTCCGAGAAGTCCATGAACTCCTCTGTCCACTCCTGACCGATCGCTCGCGTGACTTCCGCCTCGCCGACGTTGCTGAACTTGTCGAAACCGCCGTCGCCGTTCTGACTCATACCACTCGGTGTTAGCACTGGGTGGTGTTACCAGTTTCGTTATAAAATTGTTGTACAATCCAGTTGTTACGGATTCGGTAGCAAGCGACCGCCACTCGTCGAGACGGGCCGAACGCGGGTCCACGGCCGGGAGAGCACCTTCGACCGCGTGTACAACGGGCTTATACCGCGGGCCGGCGAAGGCGGTGGCATGTCGCTGGTGTTGCCGAGCGAGATCGTGGTCGAGCGGTTCCTGCCGACGGCGCGGGCCATGCTGGCGACTGCGCTGGACGAGCGCGGGTTCACCCAGCAGCAGGTCGCCGACCGTCTGGGTGTGACACAGGCCGCGGTCAGCCAGTACGTCCGGGGGGACGTCACCGTCGAAGAGCGCTTCGCCGAGGACGAGCGGATGCAGGCCACCGTCGACCGGATCGCCGAGGGCTTCGACGGGGAGTCGATGGACGGCTACGAGGCGCTGGCCGAACTGCTCGCCCTGGTCGAGACCTTCGAGGACCGCGGACCGATCTGTGCGGTCCACGAAGACGAGATGCCCGCTCTCGACGGGATGGGCTGTGACCTCTGCGTTCGCGGGAGCGACGACGCCGTCATCGCCGAACGGGAGGCGCTCTCGGCGGTGCGCCGGGCGGCTCGCCGACTCGCCAACACACAGGGAATGACCGCCCACATCCCGCACGTCGGGACGAACGTCGGCACGGCCGTCCCCGGCGCCACCGACGTCACCGACGTCGCCGCGGTCCCGGGTCGCCTGCAAGCGGTCGGCTCGCGCGTCGTCTTCCCCGCCGACCCGGAGTTCGGCGCGTCACAGCGCGTCGCTACGACGATTCTCGCGGCGATGGCCGTCGACCCCGACGTGCGCGGTGCGCTCAACCTCGCGACCTCCGACGCGCTCCTCGACGCCGCCCGCGAGCGCGGTATCGACCCGCTCCGGTTCGACGCCGGCTACGAGAACCGCGCCGAACGCCTGCGCGGACACTTCCGCGATCGCGGCGGTGTCCCGCGAGTCGTCTACCATGAGGGCGCGTTCGGCATCGAACCCATCACCTACGTTCTCGGCGAGACCGCCGCCGAGGCCGCGACACTGGCTGTCGAACTGGCCGCGGCGGCGGAACCGTCACCGTCGGCATCGACCGTGGATGCGTCCGACCGCGAGTGAGGAACGGAGTCGCTCTCTCGGACTCTCCGTGAACGCGACCCGATCTTCGACTTATATTAGCCGGTAAGTATAAATGTCTGACAGGAATTTCCACAGACATGAATGGCCGGAAATCGAACCGACGACGGTTCCTGCAACTGGGTGTGGCTGGGGCCGCGGTCGGCCTCGGAGGGTGTCAGGCACTGGGTTTCGGTGGCGGGTCGTCGGTACCGGAAGCGTCGTTCACGTTCGCGTACGACCCGACCGGGGGACGCGAGGGTGGATCAGTAACGGTCAGCCACGACGGCGGCGACGGGATCCGAGCGGACCGCCTTTCTGTTCGGAGTTCAGCCGGTCACGATGCCCTCTGGAGCGAACTCGCGTCGACCGACGTCGCCGCTTCGGAGCGGGTGACAACCGGTGACACCGCCCGCCTCGACGCGACCGTTCTCAACTGGCCGGCCGATATCGGGTTCGACGAACGGGTCAGCGTGGTCTACCAGTACGGGGAGACGACATCGTTACTCGACGAGTTCGTCCCCGACGCGACGCCGACGCCGACGTCCACACCGACTGCATCACCATCACCATCACCAACACCAACACCATCACCAACACCGACGATCTCTCCGCCGGCGACTGTCGAGTCCTTCGAGGAAGAGTCCCTTGCGGGATACAACGGGGACCTCGACGCCTTCGAGACGAGTCGCGTTCGGACCGCAGACGGTGACGTGGCACTCAGATCGAGAAGCAGGAACCTCTCGGTGATAGCCACCGGGGACGGTGTTGCCGACCTGCCCCAGCGCGGAGATACAGTCCTCGTAGACGTCTACTTCACCGGAGACGACGGGCGCGCGGGTCTCCTCCTGTTCGGGACCGCCAGCGGTGACGGCTATTTTTTCGACGTGGAAAACGTCGACGGAACGATCGATATCGGTGCCTTTTCTTCGCGGAACAACACCGAGCTTGTATCGACGCAAGTGGATATTCCGTCGGGTGAGTGGCTCACTGGCCGGGTCGAGACGACCGAAACCTCACTCTCGTATACCCTCGAAGACGCCGCCGGGACGGAGCTGGCCTCCGTGTCCGTGGCCGATACCCGGTATACAAACGAGGCGCTCGGGTTCGCCCACAGCAGCGTCGAGGGATCCGAATGGGTCTACATCGACAACGTGTGGGTGGAGTGACGACGAGACGGTTCGCTGATCTTTCAGAGGTGTCGCAGGTCAGACGCCAGGTCGCTGTCGGCGTAGCGCTCCCCGTCGTCCCAGGTTCGCAGGCTCGACTGGGTCTCGAACAGTGCCGTGTCGAAATGTTCGTCGGCGATCGCCGCCCCGTCCCGAAAGGCGTTGCGAGCGGCGTTCTCCGCCAGTAGTTCGACGTCGCTGGCCGCGTACCCCTCGGTGCCCGCGACCACCGGATCCCAGTCGACGTCGTCGGCGACCGGCCGGTCGGAGAGATGGATCTGGAGGATCTCTCTGCGGGCCTCGGCGTCGGGCGGAGGTACCTCGACGCGCTCGTCGAAGCGACCCGACCGGCGGATGGCCGTGTCGACGTCCTCTAGGAGGTTCGTCGCACCCACCACCACGACGTCCTCGCCGTCTATCCCTTCGAGTTCGGTCAACAGCTGGTTGACCATCTGTTGCTGGCTGGTTTGCATGCCGCCCCGTGAACCGGCGATGGCGTCGATCTCGTCGAGAAAGAGGATACAGGGAGCGTTCGCGCGAGCGATCTCGAACAGGTCCGCGACGTTCCCGGCGGGTTCGCCCATCCACTTGCTCGCGAGGTCGGCCGGCGACACCTCGACGAAGGCGTGACCGACTTCCCCCGCCAGCGCACTCGCGAGGTAGGTCTTGCCACAGCCCGGGGGGCCATAGAGGAGGAGGCCGTTCAGCACGTCCAGCCCGTACTCCTCGTATGCGTCGGGGTTCGCCAGCGGGTCGACGACCGTCTCGCGGAGCCGTTCTTTCAGCTCGCTCATCCCACCCACGTCGTCGAACGTCCGGTCGACACTGGGGTCGACCAGCGACTGTGCCGAGAGGTCGGCGCCCTCGGGCTGGACGATGTGGGTCCCCTGTTCGTGGGAGACGCCGACCCAGTCCTCGATGCTGGACGGCGTGTCGTCCAGTGCTGCTTCGAGATGTGTGCCCGCGATGGGCGCCTCGTCCTCCAGCGCGGCGCGAGCGGCGTTCTCCGCGAGGAGTTCGATGTCGCTCGCCGCGTAGCCGACCGTTCGCTCGACCACGGGTTCGAGGGCCAGGTCCCCGACCTGCGGGCGTCCAGCGAGGTGGAGTCTGAGGATCTCACGGCGTGCGTCGGCGTCTGGTGGCGGCACCTCGATGCGTTCGTCGAAGCGACCCGACCGACGGATCGCCGGGTCGACGTCGTCGAGAAGGTTCGTCGCACCGACGACGACCACTCCGTCCTCGTCGAGTCCGTCGAGTTCCGTCAGGAGCTGGTTGACCTGTTGCTGTTCGCTGGTGTTGGTCTGGCCGTCACCGTCGCGGGCACCGGCGATCCCGTCGATCTCGTCGATAAAGAGGAGGCAGGGCGCGTTCGCGCGGGCGACGGCGAACACGTCTTCGACCTTCTGTGCTGGTTCGCCCATGTACTTGCTCGTGACGTCCGCCGGCGACACCTCGATGAAGGCGTGACCGAGTTCGCCGGCGAGCGCGCGGGTGACGTAGGTCTTGCCACAGCCCGGCGGGCCGTGGAGGAGCACCCCGTTGACGACTCCCAGGCCGTACTCGGCGAAGCGATCGGGATTCGCCAGCGGCCGGACCACGGTGTGACGCAGCGTCTCTTTCAGGTCTGCCGTCCCGCCGACCTCGCCGAAGCCGTGGTCCGGAGACGGGTCGACCAGCGACTCGGCGTTCAACTCGACGTCGTCGGGCTGGACGACCTCGTCGTCGCCAGTATCGGCCCGCTGTTCGGCACCGCCGGCGCCGACCGGCCCGTCACTGGTCTGCCGGTCGATCCCGGGTGCGCCCGACTCGTCGCTGCCGGCGTGGCCGTCGTCGCTCTCGCCACCGCTCTCGTCCGTCCCCGCGCCCGTTGCCTGTTCGATGCGGTCGGCCGCGACCTCGTAGCCAAAGCGGTCGACGACGGTGGGGTCCTCGGCGACGTAGTTGCCGAGCCAGCCGTCGGGTCCGTCGACGCCGACGTCTTCGAGGTCGCGAAACGAGGCGAGATACCGTCGGTCGACCGACTCGGAGCCGAACTCGGCCAGCCAGAACGGGAGATAGACGCGGTCGACGTCGGTCACTTCGATCCCGCCGTCCGGGTCGAAGTCGTTCGGGAGGCCGTAGTTGTCCTTGTACCGATTGAAGAACACGGCCGCGTCCACCGAACTGGTGGCGGCGCGGCGCTCGCGATAGTCGGCCAATCCCTCGACGAGCACCGACGCTGCACGGTCGTTAGACCCCTGGAACTGCAACAGGACGCTCGTCCCGAGTCCGGGGTGGTCGGTCCCGAGGTCGAACGCGGCCGGGTCGGCCGTCTCGGGGTCGGCGGTGCCCGTCGCGTACCGGGTGACCCACTGGTCGTTCCCATCGACCAGTCCGTCCAACAGCGTCGCTGCGGTCTCGCGCTCGCTGCCAAACGAAAAGATCTTCGAGGCGTCGTACTCGAACTCGACGCGGAACGCGGGATAGAGCACTCGGTGAAGGCGTTCGAGTCGCTCCGCCGGGTGTGGCGTGACGTTCGTCTCCGCCAGCGTCTCGCGGGCGTCCGATTCGGCGGGCAAGCGCCTGTCGAACGCGAACTGTGTCGGCAACATACCGTCTCACCGAACTGTCCGTTGTCCCATCGCGCGGCGCTCTCCGGTATCAGTCTTTCTACATCTCCACGAACCAGTCGCGGCGGCCGGGTGACGCGACCGCCCAGCTCGCTGTCAGGCGTCGTCCGGTTCGTCCGTCGCCGTCGCACCGAGCCGGGCGATCCGGCGGTCGTCTGGCGGATGTGTCGCGAGGAGGTGGCCAAGTCGTCCTCGCAGACCCGTGTCGATGGATCGCTCGCTCCGAACGGCCGCGAGCAGTCCAGCGACGGCCGCTGGCGAGGTCGAGCGGGCGGCGAACGCGTCGGCACGGTACTCGGTGACCCGCGCGACGGCCGTGGCGACGAGGCGCTCGCCGACGACCCAGCCGAGGATGGCCGCCGAAGCGACCGGCGTGGTCTGTGCGAACGCCGTGGTGATGCAGAACGCGCCGGCGACCAGCCACGTCACGCTGGCACCGGCCCGGACGAGCGCGTGGCGGCCGGCGTGGTGGCCCCGCTCGTGCGCGACGGCGGCCGCCAGTTGCGCCGGGGGGAGGCGTTCGACCGCCGCTCGACTCACGCCGACGGTCTCCGACAGCGGGCCGCCGATGGTGTAGCCGTTGAGTGTGTCTGGATGGCCGGTCTCGACGACTCGCACAGTTCGATGATCGACGTCTGCTGCCGCGAATCGTGCTCGCTCGCCCGCTGTCGCCCTCCGGACAGCGAGGCGGCGTCCGTGGACGAGCGGCCGGAGCGCGACCGTCCCCCCGTAGAGGACGGCGACGCCCCACAGCCAGCTACCCATCGGTCGCGTCCACACCAGCACCGAGACTGCGAGGGTCGCCACGACCGGAACCAGTCCGGCGAGACGGGTGGGGTCGAACCACTCGCGGACGCCACGCCAGCCACGCTGTCGGGTGACTGTCGGTGCGACGTCGTCACTGTCCAGCGCGTCACGGGCGGTCACGCCGACGAGTATCGCGGCGACCGCCAGCACGGCCGCTTCGTCGACGTGTCCCGGGCTCGTGTGGCCGACCACCTCGACCGGGAGCCGTCCGCTGGGGAGGGAACTGCCGGGGACTGTCACTGGCAGGCGGTGTGCGTGTCTCCGTTGTCAATCTTCTGCTGGCGTGGACTCGGTACGGGGTTCTGCAGACTCCTGATTCCAGACGGGACTATCGAGACCGTCAGCTGGCTCTCTCTCCACCGAGTACGGTGAACGAAGGTTGTCGACCATCCACTCAGACGGAATCCATAAGTGACTGACAGGTGAGGTCACGGTATGGCAGACGAACAGTTCGACCGCCGGCGATTCCTCCGGTTGGGCGGGGCGGGCGCCGCGGTCGGTCTCGGGGGGTGTCAGGCACTCGGGTTCGGGTCCGGGAGTGAGTCTTCGATTCCCTCGGCGTCGTTCGGGTTCGAGTACGACCGCGACGGTGGCCGGCGGGGTGGCTCGCTCCGAGTCAGTCACGACGGCGGTGACGGGATCCGGGCGGAGCGCCTCTCGGTCCGGAGTTCGGCTGGCCACGACGCTCGCTGGAGCGAACTCGGGTCGACCGACGTCGCGGCAGGTGACAGAGTGAGGGAGGGTGACGACGCCCGCCTGGACGCGACTGTCGTCAACTGGCCGACCGACGTCGGGTTCGAGGAACAGATCAAGCTCGTCTACGCTCACGAGGCGACGACGTCCACGCTCGACGAGTTCGTCCCCGACGCGACGCCGACACCAGCTCCGATTCCGACTCCAACTGCGACACCAACTCCAACGGCGACACCGACGCCGACGCCCACACCGACCGCGACGCCGACACCGGTGGGAACGCCGTTGTCCGACGGGGTCGTCGGCGACACCTTCGAGGCCGCCGAGGGGCTGGACGCGTACCGACTCGACACCAAGAACGCGACAGCGTACGACTCGGGGGTCGCGACCGGCGACGCACCCGACGACGGGACGCGCTACGCGTTCGTCTCCGAAGCGTCGGGCGGGGACGGGACACGCGCGGCCGTACTCTCCGAGAGGACGGTTGCCTGGGACCGGTCGTATCGGTTCGACTTCCTCGTCCGGTGTTCCGACTGGCCCGCGAACGAGCGGTACAACGAGGGCTACGTCGGCTGGCGTGGCGAGGAAGTAAACGGCCCCGACCGGATCAAATTCCGGACGTTCAACACGGACGAGCGGGGCGAGGACCGGACGGTCGCGTTCGGCGGCAAAGGCGTCGTCGAGAACGAACGCGAACAGCAGGTCGACTGGCGGGAAGACACCTGGTACCGGGCACGTGGCGAGGTCCACGAGAACCCCGACGAGGACAGCGCGACCGCCCTGGCGAAGGTCTGGCGGGCGGTCGAGACCGAACCCGACGGCTTCCCGGTCCGGGCGTCGCTCGTCAATGGCGTCTCGCGGCCCCTGCCGTATATGTTCACCGCGGACGGTCGCGGCGGTTCGAGGGTGACACTCGACGTCGCGCACGTGGCCTGGACGCCGCTCTGAGCGCGGTCGACACCTCGAAATTCGTCAGTCGGGAGACGTCTCGTCGCTCGACTCTCCGGAGGCGCCCCCGGTACCCTCGCGGACCGCCCGCTCGGCCGCGTCGAGCGTCTCGCGGGCGTCGAACTCGGCGACGATCCGTTCGAGGGTCGCACGGTCGGCGTCGCGCAACTCGCGGGCGTGTGCGGTGATATTTGGAATCGCCCGCACGACGTTGTCGACGATGGGGACGGTCGCGGCCTGTGCCGACCGCGAGAGCGGGTTGAGGTCGATCACGATCTCGGTCTTGTCCATCGCACCGAGCGCCTCGGCGCGGTCGCCGTCCTCCAGCGGGACGAGCACCACGTCTGCGGCACCGATACCGTCGGCGTCGACTTTCGCGCGTTCGTGGTCCAGTCCGGGGATACGGCCGTCCGCAGTCAGGCCCTTCACCTCGCTCGCGCCGTGTTCGCGGAGGTGGTCGGCGATGGCCTGCATCCGTTCGTCGGTCCGGTTGAACAGGTTCACTTCGAGGTCGGCGCCGGTCACTTCGGCGAGTTCGACCACCTCGCCGGGCACCAGCGCGGCGACGTTCCCGTTGACCGAGACGACCGGGTGGTCGGCCAGCAGGAAGTACGCGGCGGCCGCCCGTTCGGCCGCGTCGGCGCTCGGGATGGTCCGCTCGCCGAGCAGGTAGTCGAAGGCCTCGCCGCGGCCCTGTGCGATGAGTCCCTGGCGGGAAGTGATACCCGCGTCGACCCCCGCCTCGATGCGGTGGCGGGTCACCAGCGAGTCGTGGCGCGGGTGACTCTCCGGGACGTCGGCGTCTGTCATACCTGTCCGGAGGAGCGAGGGACCGAAAAGCGCTCGTTTTCGAACACGGGAGCTGGCGGATTACCGACAGAGACAGAGACCGTACGTATCACTCGCGATTCGTCTCGAACCACTCGACGCCGAACTCCACGAGTTCCCGCTGGCCGAGGAGTTTTGCATCGCCGACCCCGACCTGTCCTGTCTCGAACGAATCCGGGTGTTCACGCTCGAACGCAACACCACAGTCCGGAAAGTCTTCGTCGTCGAAGTCGATGTCCTCCCACTCGATCCACTCGCGTTCACCGTCGACGAGCACCGCGCCCGCGTGGGTCACTGTGTCGATGTCGAGATCAGCCCGGTACTCGGCGAGGTGCAACGAGGTGCAGGTCGCGTGGGTCGTCCCGAGATACAGCACGTCGCCATCGAGGTCGTAGACGCGTGCCAGCGGTGACGCTTCGCCGAGTGAGTACTCGTATGCGTGGTCTTCCGTGACGGATCCGGCGTCGGCGCCCCACGCGGCGAAGGAATGCTGTGGATGGTCACTCCGCCGGACCGCCGGATACGAGCGGAAACACTCGGCGATCGCACCCATCCCCCGCGTCGGCGTGATGGCGGGCCGGTACGGCGGCATCTGCTCCCGAACGGTGTCGTACCACGATTCGGGGACCGGTGGATGCTCCATGTCTGCCGGGTCCATGTTTCCGGGGGAGTGGGTCGGCTTGACCTCCTCCTCCGGGTGAACGCGGAGGAATCCCACCACGGGATTTCAGGCCCAGTGTTGCGGCCTGTTGGTTTCAAGACGCATACGGTCCAGGCGTCGCCTGCTGGGTGTCAGCATCGGCCTGGCTGTCTTGTGGCCCGGTCAATGAGGCCCCATCCGTAGCCGAGTCATTGTCACCGGCCTTCTCCCGGGAACTCCGGTGGTTTTGGC
>Ga0207771_100578_pt1 | contig 20428 bp, 21 predicted proteins | sample A23M2SouthBayCA_2_FD_187731 | JGI IMG/M metagenome (GOLD analysis project Ga0207771, IMG submission 187731) | Aerobic enrichment media microbial communities from Eden Landing Ponds, California, USA - A23 M2 (2) (SPAdes) | ecosystem: Environmental > Aquatic > Marine > Unclassified | place...
GTCCCCACGCTCGTCGCCATCGCCGGTCCGATCAGGGGCGCGATCACCATCGACCCGACGACGACCGCCGGCGAGTCGAGCAACAGACCAGCGGTGGCGATCAACGCGCTGACGACGGTCATGAGCGTGTACGTCGAAAGCGTCGGCGAGAGGTCGCGAGCCCGAGCGGTCAGTTCCTCCCGAGCGATCCGATCCTCGTCTTCCTCCTCGGCGTACCGCTCCTGCAGTTCGTCGAACCGCCGCGAGACCACGGTATTGGCCTCGACGATCACCGTGTACCCGCTCTCGTCGACACCGACCTCTCTGAGCCGTTCGAGGATCGGCTCGACGGCCTCGTTTGGCAGCGGGAAGTACGCGACACCGGTGTACTCCCGCCCGCTGGTCTCGTCGCTGACGACGTAGTCGATACCCTCGTCGTCCAGCGCCCGGAGGATCGTCTCGCGCTTGCCCGCCGGGATGGTCACCTGTACGAGTCGCACGTCCACTGGTGTGAGCGCGACCGTCAAAAGACGGTGGGTCTCCGTGGCGAAGAACCAAGACGACGCCGCCGGTATCTCGAAGCGATGCAGACAGCGAACGAAACGGACGGTGCCCTCCGCACGCGGATCGCAGCGTGGGTCTGGCAGCGCCACGCCAACCCTATGAGTGGCTGGTCTCGCGTCCTCACCCTCCCAGTCCTGATGTACGGGATCTACACGCGCCGGCCCCGCGTCGTCGCCGCCGTCCTCGCCTTTACCGTCCTCAACCCCGTCCTGTTCTCGCCACCGGACGACGCCGACGCGTGGATGACCCGCGTCGTCCTCGGTGAGCGAATGTACTACAACCACAGGGAAAGACGGCAGCCGATCGACCTGCTGAACTACGTCAACGGGCCGATCACCGCCTACGCCGTCTACTGTGCCTACCGACGCAGGCCGGGTCGGACCGCTCTGTTCACCGCGCTCTCGATGGCGTCGAAGTTCGCCTTCGTCGGCTTCGTCGCCCGCTACTACGAGCGCAACCGCAACCGGTTCCCCGAAGATGTGCCGGCCTGGGACCGGCGCTCGTAGATCCTCTCGCTCGATGCCCGTTGGCCCCACAGTCCAGCGGGCGAAGGCTCGCTTATCGCTCGATGCCCGTTGGCCCCACAGTCCAGCGGGCGAAGGCTCGCTTATCGCTCGATGCCCGCTGGACCTGCCTCGAACTCCCCACGTGCAGGCTCAGGCACGTATTCCGAGAGGTCGGCGTCGTCGAAGTCGACGCGCTCGCCTCGCTCGGCGGCCATGTAGGACGCGGCCACCAGTTTCGCGACCTCCAGCCCGTCGTGGAGGTCCTCTTGCGCGTTCTCGCCGGCGCGGAACGCCGAGACGACGTGTTCGTTCTGGTCGAGGTAGCCGTAGGTCGCGCCCTCCTGTGGCAGGACGGGCATCTTCCCGCGGTCGGCGGCCTGCTTCTCGACGACGTAGCCCGCGCCCTCGGCGGCCCGATCCGAGAAGAACACGTCCGTGCCCGATTCCAGCGTGTTGATCGTGCCCGAGTACTCCGGCCCGAGCAGTTCGATGGTGATGCGCAGGCCCGAACCGACGAAACACCAGGAGTTCGTGGCCTCGCCGACGACGAGTTCGCCCTCGGGCGTCTCGTAGAACACGCTCGCGGAGGCGTAGTCCTCGCCGGGCGACTCGTGGTAATCAACGTCGTACTCCTCGGCCAACTCGGCGGCGTAGTCCTCGCGGCCCCACTTCAACGTCGAGATGTCGCAGGTCACGGCGATCGGTTCCAGATCGTCCTCGCCCGGCCGACTGAGGAGATGACGGTTGAGCTTGTGGGAGTGACACATCATGTCCGAGAGCACGCCACCGCCCTGTCGCTCGGGGTCCCAGAACCACGAGGAGTGCGGGCCGGCGTGTTCCTCCGCGGAGCGGGCGAGATAGGGGCGACCCGCGCCCTCGGCGGAGTCCCACAGCAGTTCCTTCATCCGGTCGACGCCGGGCATGTACACCTGATTTTCGAGGTACGCGTGATGTAGGTCCGTGCCCTCCACGAGGTCGACGATCCGCTCGGCCTCGCCGACGGTGCGAGCGAGCGGTTTCTCCATGGCGATCCCCGAGAGGTCGGCCCGCCCCTGTTCGACTTCCTCGACGATGGCTTCGACCGTCTCGACGCGGGTGTGATTAGGCGACGTGACCCACACCGCGTCCACGTCCTCGTGAGCGACCAGTTCGCGGATGTCGCCGGTCGCGATGGGGTCACCACTGCCAGCCTCGCGACAGGCGTCGGCCACCGCCTCGGCCTTGCTCACGGTGGGGTTCATCACGCCCGTCACGTCCGCGTCGCGGATGCGCTCGAACGTCGCCGCGTGGAACTCCCGCGTGATAAAGCCGGCACCGACGAATCCGACACCCAGTCTGTCTGTCGACATGGCACACGGTACAGTCCCGGTCGACAAAAAGATGCGTTCGAGCGGGCACTCGACGCCGGCCGTTCGTCGACGACCCTACAGGTCGATCGAGCGAGACACGGAGTGGTCGGCGACTTCCTCGGCGGTGACCTCCCGGTCGAGTTCGTCAGAGAGGTAGATGCCTTCCATGACGAGCATCGAGTTCAGCGCGATCTCGTCGGTCGGGATCTGCTCGACGTCCCCGCGGATAGCGGCGACGAAGTGGTCGTACTGGTTCGGGCGCTCGTCGATGTCGTAGCCGCTCTCGCCGCGGATCAGCCCGTGGCGGGTCTCGAACCCGTCGACGTCGATATCGACGGTCGTCTCGTAGTCGTTCATCGTCGTCAGCAGTTCGACGGGATCGAAGGCGATGCCGCCCTTGCTACCGGTGACAACAGTGCGCTCGTCTGGCTGGTAGGCGTGCCACGCGGCCCGGACTTCGAGACGCGAACCGTCGGCCAGTCGTGCCGCGCCGGTCCCGGCGTCTTCTACGTCGTGGCCCGACTCGTCGAGGCGTTCCTGATACATCTCGGCGTTCTCACCGGTCAGTTCCTCGTCGAGGCTGTCCTCGGTGTAGTCGAAGACCTGCCCGTTGATGCGCTCGACGGCGGGGTTGTCCAGCAGGTACAGCATCTTCCCGATCTCGTAGACACCGATGTCGAAGACGGGACCGCCGCCGGCCGATTCCTTCGAGACGAACGCGGGGGTACCGTAGCCGTCGACGTACGGGCGACCGCGTCGGCGGGAGTACACCGAGCGGGCGAACGACACGTCACCCAGATCACCGGCGTCGACGAAGGTCTTGGCCGCTTGCGTCTCGGGCGTCAACAGTTTCATGTTCTGGACGGCCAGCAGTTTGCCGGCCTCGTCTGCGGCGTCGACGATGTTCTTGGCGTCGGTGTAGCTGCCGGCCAGTGGCTTCTCACAGAAGACGTGCTTGTCGGTCTCGAAGGCCGCGACGGCCATCGGTTCGTGGAGGTTGTTGTGAACGCAGATGTTGACCGCGTCGATCTCGTCGTCGGCGAGCATCTCCTCGAAGTCGCCGTACACGTCCGGAATCCCGAACTCGTCGGCCAGTGCCTCGGCGGCCTCGGTGTCGATATCCGCGATTGCTTTGACCGTCGCGCCGTCGACGCCCTGATACTTCTGGATGTGTTCTTCGCCTCGGTTCCCCGCGCCGATGATACCGATTGTGATCGTGTCCATAGGTAGTGTACCAGCAGCCGTCGGCGGGACTGACTGCCTGGTCAGTTCGTGTAGTGTTCGAAGTATAAACGATTGCCATCTTAAACCCATCGATGAAAACAACACCCGGTGTTAATTCGTTCGTCGTCGGACCGTCGGGAGATGGTCTCGCTCGCGGGACGAAGCAGTAGCCGACGGGAAACGTTGTTCAACCGTGGTACTATGTTACACTCAATATCATGAATGAAAATGGTACGCAGCAGTTTACTGGTAAGAATGTCAAGCATTTCCTATGACAGCAGGGTGGTACTCGAACCGGCGACCGGCGTGGTCGCGGCGACGTAGATCCGGGCAGTCACCGAACAGTGGCAGAGCGTTCCGACAGCGGACACGAGACAGGAGGGGGCACTCGTGACAGCAACGGAGCGACTCCGTGCGCTTGCCCTTGCCAGTCTTCTCGTTGGGTCGGTGTTCGCGGCGACGGTCGTGATCCCACCCGTGTCCGCAGCGGCCAACAGCAGTTCGTTCGACGTGACGACCGCGGCCGCCCAGTCGGACGGCTCGATCACCGTCACGGGCGACGTTGCCAGCACCGGCGACGTGACGTTCCTGATCCAAGACCCAGCGGACGGTGACGTAGCGACGCTGACAAAGACGACCGGAACGACCGACTTCTCCGTGACGATCGATCTCGGCGGGGCCGCGTTCGCCGGCAGTGACGGCTCGCTCGACGAGGGGACGGCGACGGTCCTCGTCGACGAAGGGAGCGAGTTCGTGACCGCAGAAGCCAGCGATACGTTCGTCGTCGACGACACGAAGCCGAGCGCGACCCTCGGTGCACCCAGCGACGGCGCGGACCGCACGTCACAGCCGACGATCACCGGGACGGCGTCGGACGACACGGCCGTCGACTCCGTCGACCTCGTGATCCAGCGCCGGAGCGACGGCGACTACTACGACGGCTCCGCGTGGGTCGACAGCGAGCAGACGGTCACGGCCAGCGGGGCGACCGATTGGGAATACGACACCGCTGCCGCCGGAATCAGCAGCGATGGGGGCTACGAGGTGACGATTCAGGTGACCGACACTGCCGGCAACACCCGTGAGACGGTCGTGCCGCGACCGAACGCGAAACTGAGCGAGATCAGTTACACGGTCGACAGCGCCACACCGTCGATTACGAGTCCCACGATCACGGACGCGACCGACGGCGACGGGACCGTCCAGAGTGGCGAGACGGTCGACGTGAGCGCGACAGTGACCGACGCGACCAGCGGCGTCGAGACGGTGACCGTCGACGCCTCGGCACTGGGCGGTGACGCGAGCGAGCGACTGACCCACGAGACCGGCGACACGTACACGACGACGTTCGAGGTCACCACACCGACAGTCGGCGACGGCGCACTCGATCTGACGGTGTCGGCGACCGACGCCTTCGGCAACACGGCCGAGACGACCGAACAAGACGCACTCACCCTCGAAACGAACGTCGCCGACGTGGCCAGTCTCTCGGTCGAACACGATTTCGTCGGTATCGTCAGGGACGACGACCGGAGCGTCACCGTGACTGCATCGGGCATCACGGACCCCCAAGGAAACACGATCACCGGCCCGACGACGGTCGATCTCGCTATCGGCGACCAGACGGTCGGGACCGCCACCGTCACCGACGGATCGTTCGAGACGACGATCGATCCGGTCACGGGCATTTCGAACGACACCGCGCTGGGTGACGCCACGCTCGCCGTCGCACAGGCCGACGACGATGGGGCGACGGCCACGGTCGAACTCGTCCACGAGACCAACGGCCTGCAGGACGGCTATCAGGTCCAGGGGACGCCGATGCCGCTGGCAGCAGATCCGGTCTTCGAGGACGTCGACGACGTGACGACCTACGATCCGACGGCCGAAGGCGATCAGAGCGAGTGGGTGACCCCGGCGATTCAACGAGCCGGTGAGGGCTACTACATCGAAGCCGGCAGCGACGACGCCCGCATCGGCTACGTCTTCGACACCGGCGTGTCCGACGGCGTCGAGGCCCGCACCCTCCACGAGGGGTTCAATCTCGTCGGCACGTCGCTCGACCTCGACTCGGTGACCAGCCGCGAGGTGACGACCGACCTCGGTGGCGCAGTCAGCGTCGACGGCAACGCCAACGTCGAAGTGTGGGTCCGCGACGAAGCGGTCTCCCTCGATCAGTCGACCGACACCTCGGCCTACGACGAAGTCGGCGGATCGACGGACGTGACGGCGTTCGACGCCTACTTCGTCTACGTCGAGTCCGACCAAGAGTACCGAAACGTCGAGATCCGGCGCTACGATCCGGCCGACAGGACCGACGCGACGTGATGGCCAGACTCCAGACGAGACGGCTAGTGGTCGCCGCGCTAATCGCGGCACTGCTCTCGTCCTCGCTCGGTGCCGCCACCGTGTCGGGACAGAGCGCACCCAGTAGCTACTACGGTCCCGCAGTGACCGACGACGGGACCCCACTCCCCGATGGCACGACCGTCGTCGCCGTCGTCGACGGATCGGTGCGAGACCAGATCACCGTCAGTGATGGCACCTACGGCGGCAACGACCCGCTCGACGACAAGCTCCGGGTCAGCGAGACGGACGCGACGATCCGATTCTACGTCGAGACCGATGACGGCACCCGAATCGAAGCGAACCGGACCGACGCACAGCCGACTGCTGGAACCCAGCGCTTTCCGCTGGCGTTTCCAGCGGGCACCGGGACCGGCGAATCGAACTTCGAAGTGACCGCGTTCCGACCGGGAGAGACGACCGTCTACGAGGACCAGTCCGTCACCGTCAACGCGACGATCACGAACCGGGTCGAAGCGGGGACCGAGACGGTCGCGCTTCGAATCGACGGACGCGAGCGGGCCACTCGCTCGGTCACGCTGGCGACCGGCGAATCAGACCACGTCACGTTCTCCATCGATCCGTCGTCGCTCGCGACGGGCGAACAGACGTACACGGTCGCGACCGAACACGACGAACGCACCGCCACGCTGACGGTCCGATCCAGCACCCCCGATCTGACGGTCGGACCGCTCGATCCAAGCAGCCTCACGCTCGACCGGGCGACACTGTTCGACGTGTCGGCGTCGATCACCAACGAAGGGACCGAACAGGGCACCCAGACCGTGGCGCTGACCGTCGATGGATTCCGGGTCAACGCGACGACGGTGACACTCGCCCGCGACCAACAGGAGACGGTCACGTTCGCAGCGATCAACAGTTCACAGTTCAACCCCGGCGAGCATACCTACACGATACGGACGGCCAACGACAGTCGGAGCGGGACGATGACCGTCGAGGGACCCGCACCGCCGACGTTCACCGTCCTCGATCTCGACCCCGACAGCACGACCGTCGCGGCCGGCGAGCGCGTCGAGCTATCGGCACTCATCGAGAACACCGGATCGCGCGACGGGACCCAGCGGCTCCGATTCCTGATCGACGGCGACCGCTACTTCGCTCGTTCGCTCTCGCTGACTGCCGGTAACCGAACGAACGCCGTGTTCACCGCCGACACCGCCCCGCTCGCGGCCGGCGAACACAGCTTCACGTTCGCGACGGAGGACAACACCGAGAGCGGGACGCTGAATATCGAACAGACCACTCCAGCGACGGTCTCACCGACGGCCACCGTGACTGCCACTCCATCACCGGAGACGACCGCGACGGACAGTTCCGCGACCGATAGCCATGCGACAGACACCGCCCCGACAGCCGAGACGGCGACCGACGAAACGGCATCGGCTGCCGAATCGCCGCCGACCGAGACGACGGACGGAGCGACCACGAAAACGGCGTCGCAGGCCACCGGAACCGTCGCCTCGACGACCGCTGTGACGACGGCGACCCAGTCCAACGAGACCGCGAGCAACGAAACGCGAACGACGACCGCCGACGACGGAGGCGGCCTGTTCGGACTCCTCCAGTCCGCGGCCGTGGCACTCGGTGGCCTGCTCGTCGCCGTCTACGTGATCCTGAAGGCACTGGCGCTCTATCTGGGGTATTGAGCCAGTTCGACTCCCACTACCCTTATATTCGCCACGTCCGTCCCCGATGCTATGACGCTCTCGACGGGGATCGATCCGCTGGACCGGAAACTCGACGGTGGCATCCATCCGGGATCGATCGTCGCCGTCGTGACGCCACCCGAGGCACAGGTCGAACCGCTCCTGATCGCATCGATCAATCGCCGGCCGACACAGTACTTCACGACCGTCAAGACCGAAGACGGTCTCCGTCGACAGCTCGACCGCCTGGCGGACGACCCACGGCTGGAACGCCTCGAACACGTCGGCATCGACGGCGCGATATCGTCGATCCTCGCCCACACGGACGACCTCGGCGAGAGACACGACGTGATCGTCGACGTGATGGATCCACTGGAGACCGACCGCTCGATGACGCGCTACGCGACGTTTCTGAGCGATCTGTCCCAGCGCCTGATCGACACCGACAGCGTCGCGCTGCTGTCCTGTCTCGACTCGGGCCACGAACCGGACAACCGCGAACTCACGCTCACGATCGCCGACTACGTCCTCCGTCTCGTCCCCGAACGCGGGAGCAAGAAACTCGCGTACTACCTCGAAGTGCCAAAGGCCACCGGCGTCGCGCTCACCGAAAACGAGCGCGTGTTCAAGATCGATCTGGGAAAAGACGTACGGATCGACCGCTCGCGAGACATCTAGACGAGCGGTCTCGAACCAACGTCACCGACCGCTGTGGCTTTGATACAGAGTAGTGCCGTTTTCCCGGTCGACCGAACGACATCGTGCGGTCCACCGGGAAAGATCTACAATAAACCGTATCAGGCTCGACGGACTACCAGCGGTATGTTCGAAGCACGACCGAACCGAGAGAGTGAGATCGTCCTCGTGGGCCGGTCGAACGTCGGCAAGTCGACGCTGATGCGCGAGATTACCGGCCACAGCGTCGCCACCGGCCAAAGCCCCGGCGTCACTCGCAAGCCAAACCACTTCGACTGGAACGGTCCCGATTTCATGGTGACCGACCTCCCCGGCTTTGGCTTCATGAACGGCGTCCCCGAGGACGTGCGCGAACAGATCAAGACCGACGTGGTCCAGTACGTCGAGGAACACGCCGACAAGATTCTGGTGGGCATCCTCGTCGTCGACGGCAAGGCCGTGATCGATATCATCGACCGGCATTCGGGACCGGACGAGATTCCCCACGACGTGGAGATGTTCCACTTCCTCAGAGAGGTGGGCGTCGAGCCGGTCGTCGCCGTCAACAAGATGGACAAGGTCGACGACGAAGACGAACGGCTGGACGACCTCTGTGATCGACTGGGCCTGTATCCACCCTGGCAACAGTGGCAAGAGACCGTCGCCCCCATCTCGGCGAAACGCGGCGACACCGACGCGCTCGACGACGCCGTTCGCCACCACCTCCACGAGGCCGGCCGCGACGACCTCTTTCAGTTTTTCTAGGACCCACCTTTTTCGACAGCGGGTTCGAGTCGCGCCTTCGGCACACCGTCTGCTCACGGGCGCTTCGCGCACGTTCGCATGGTATGCGGGACCTCTGGTCCCGCACTACTTGTCGAAAAACGTCCGCAGAGATCGAAGATCTCTGATGGGCTCGCAAGAGCACTGCTCTTGCGAACGTGGGCGAAAAAGGCCGGAATCGCGACGGTGATTCCGGTGTTGTGCGTGAGCACCGCGAACGCACCGCTCATCAGAGCTTGCTCTGACGGTGAATCGCGCGAACTTCCGGGTCCTTCGGACCACTCGGTCGCGCGAATGCTTACCGACAACCACATGGCGCGCCTCGCACCGCTCGGTCGCGCGAATGCGTACAACACAACAATTGTTACTACAAGAGGGGACCGGGGTGTGATCGCTACCCGTCCGGGTCGAGGCGGACGACGGAGACGTGCTCGACGGTGGCGTGGGCCAGTTCGTCGGGCTGGACGCTACAGACGGTGAGTCCGACGTGGACCGACTCGCCCAGCGGGAGGCGGCGCTGGTCGAGTGCGTGCCAGGACTCGCCGTCGGCAGAGGAGTAGAGTTTCAGCGTGTCTCCGATGCGGTCCAGACGGTACCAGGGCGCGTCGCAGTTGGTCTCTTCGAGGTGACGGCTCGTCCCGTCTTCGCCGGTGGCCGTTCGCCAGTCGATCTTGGTGCCGTGCCCGTCGGTGCGCCCGATGTGGCCGTACGCTGCCGCCTCGTCGAGGCTGTCACGGATCATCAGTCCCGCAGTGCTCCACTCGTTTGCCCCGTCGAGATCGGCGATTCGGCCCTCGATCCTGACCGGGCCAGCGACACTGCCAGAGCGGAAGTGAAACTCGTTCCACTCGCCGTAGATGTTCTTGCCCGAACCAGACACGAGCCACCGGCCCGGTACCCCATCCGTCTGGGAATCGCCCGCGACGTGGACATCGCCGACATCGATCCCGTCGGTCAGCGCCACCGTCTCGTCGGTCGCCCGCGCGATCGAGGGGTCGGCCACGACGAGCGTGTTCCTGAGTTCGATGCGTGCGCCACCGGCCCTGCTTTCGGTGATAGTGAGATCCCAGTTTCGCTGCTCGGCGATGTCGGTGACGATACTGAGACCGGTCCCGGTGCCGCTCTCGCTGGTCGTGTACCCGTCTTGGACGACGCGGTCCCGTTCGTCCAGCGGAATACCGGGACCGTCGTCGGCGACGTACAGCCCGCCCGATTCGAGTGGGCCGATGCGGACGGTCGCGTCCGGGCCGGCGTGGTCGACTGCGTTCTTGAGGAGGTTTTCGAGGACCGGCCGGATACTCGACCGGGGCGTGTTGACGATCGCATCCGCACCAAACGCCATCTCCAGCGACGCCGAGTCGAACCCGACGAGATCCCACACCTCCTCGATCAGTGCCGGGAGCGACACCGCAACGGGCCGACCAACGTCCGATTCGTCCGACGAAAGCGCCCCGTCCTCCAGGACGATCTCGGAGAGGTCGTCGAGGATTTCGTCGATCCGCATCACCGCTCCCTTCGCCTGTTCGAGGCGCTCGTCGGCGTCGGTCTCCTGTGCGAGCGCGATCCGGCCGCTCGCGATCTGGATCGGGCTTTTCATATCGTGTCTGATCGAGCGGACGAACTGTTCGAGTCGCTCGTCCTGGTGCTTGAGGCGCTGCCGGTGCTCGACTGCGGTCGTCACGTCCCGGGTCCAGCCGACGAGACCCACGATCTCGCCGTCGTGTTCCCACGGGAGCTTCGTCGTGCGAGACCAGTGCGTGCCGTCGGGCGTCGTGTAGCTCGCTTCCTTGTCGTAGATCGGCTCGCCGCGTTCGATGACGCGACGGTCGTCCTCGTAGGACTCGACGGTGTTCTCCGATTCCCCATAGACATCGATGTCGGTTCGACCGATGAAGTCGTCGGGGCTGAAATCGCCCGGTGACGCGGACTTGCGAACGTGACGAGCGTCCCGGTCTTTGGCGTACACCGCGCCCTTGACGCCGTCGAGCAGCGTCCTGAACAGACTGCTCTCTGCGATCCGGTTCCGGCGGCGTTCGTACCGATCGATCGCTGCGGCGACGCGGTCGGGCAACTCCGATGCGTCGAGAACGATCTCCGCCGCGCCGGCCGTCGTCGCCTGCGCCTCGGTCCGTCCGACCGAGCCACCCAGCGACACCAGAATTGGACGGTGCTCGTCGGCGTCGTGGAGGCGCTGACACGCGGTGACGACCGTCGAATCGGTGGGGGTCGCCGCGACGACGACACAACCGATATCCGCCCGGTCGGCCAGCGTCTCGACCGCGTCAGTCACCCTCTCGACGACGACCACGTCGCTGATCGGGCCGTCGGATCGCGCAAGCGCGTCGACTGCAGCAGCGCGATCGCCGACCACGAGCACCGCCGTCGGATCGATCAGTAACTCACGCATCGTCTCCCGCTCCGCGTAGACTCTCTTGCCAGCACGTAATAATTCCCTATGTTCGTTTCAGTCCCGCTAAAGGGTTAAAAAGGAACTGCTACGGCCAGACGCATGCGAGATGGCAGCGCGGCGTTCGGTTCACACCCCGACAGAAGCGGACACTGGCGAGACCGACGCTGTGGCTCGGCGTGCGGGCTGGGCGACAAATTGGTCAGTTCTCAGGCGACGTTGAATCCCTTATCGCGGAGGAAGTCCTCGACGCGCCCCGTGTGATTGCCCTGGAGTTCGATCTGACCGTCTTCGACGGTGCCACCACAGGCGAACTTGGATTTGAGATCCGACGACAAGCTATCCATGTCCACGTCCGATGGATCGAACCCTTCGATGATCGTTACCTCCTTACCGTAACGACGCTCGTCGATGCGGATGTTGATCTCCTGAGACTCTTTGGCTACGTCTTCACAGACGCAGAGTTCCTCAGGGAGTCCGCACGTCGAGCACACTTCCGACATTACAGTTCGCCTTACGAAATGCCCGTATTAAATACTGTCGGGAGGGGTTTCACTGCCGTCGGTCAGCGAACCATCTCGTCGACCAGGGCAACGGCCCGATCTGCCTGTGTTTGGGACACTGTGCCGGCGTAGCGGGCGCGTTCGCGGATGGTGGCGACTTCACGGGCGCGCTCGTCGGCGTCGACGGCGTCGAGGTACTCGCGGACGGTCTCTTCGGGGTGGCGCGTCCGGTCGTGTTCCGTGCCGAGGTGGTACACGAGTCGCTGGAACGCCCGTTCGATATCGCTCTCGGGGTCGGTCCGGGGCTGGTAGTAACACCACAGCGCGCGGTAGGCACGTCGGCCGACCCGACTCCGGCGGACGCCGAGGGCGAGACCGACGACGGCGAGCAGGCCGAGTGCGGTCTCCTGACGCGTGGGGAGACCGTCGCCGCCACCGGTCTCGGTCGTCGTGTTCGTACTGCCGTCGGGGTTGCCGCCGGGGCGCGTAGGTGCCGTGACGGTCCCGTTGGCGGAGCCACCGGGGGTGGTGAACACCTCTGGCTGGCCGACGCGATTGAACGTGGTCGTCTCACCGTCAGGCGTCAACGGCTGGGGTGTCGCCGTGGGCGTCGGTGACCACTCCGCACCACCGGTCTCGTTGGTGTCGACGCCGGTACGGTTGCGTTCGCGGGCCGACGCGACGTTTTGCTGTTCGATCACTTCGCGATCACCGGCGGGTGTGGGATCGAACTGGACCCAGCCATAGCCCTCGAAGTACACCTCGACCCAGGCGTGGGCGTTCAGCCCGCGGACGACCCAGCGATCCTCGGCGACGCGCTCGCCGGGCGTGTAGCCGACGGCCAGCCGTGCCGGGATGTCCTGCGTGCGCAGCATCGTCACCATCGTCGTCGCGTAGTAGGTGCAGTAGCCCGCCGACATCTCGAAGAGGAACGCGTCGGCGATGTTGCCCTCGGGTTCGCGCACGTCGAGTGAGTACTCGCGGTTGTTCTCCAGCCAGTTCTCGATAGTCAGTGCGGTCTCGTAGGGCGTCCGTGCGTTGCTGGTCAGTCGTGCGGTCCGCTCGCGAACTCGGTCGGGCGTGCTGTCGGGGAGCTGCGTGTAGCTGTCGTTGATCGGTCCCGGATAGGCCATCGAGGAGTTGTTGAGCTGTGCCGGCGAGGCAGCGGGGACGCCACTGGTGACGCGGTAGCTGTCCCCGACGGCCAGCGTTCGGTCGGTCGCGAGCGCGCCGTCGCTCTCGACCAGTGTCGCCGGGTTTCCCTGCGTGCGGATCGGTTTCCAGGCCGCCGGCATCACGTTCGCTCGGGTCTCGGCCTGGAAGCGCTGGTCGACGAGCCGTGTCGGTCCCGGCTGGGCCTGCAATCGGCCACCGCCATAGCTGCGGCTCGTTTGCGTACTGATCCAGCCCTGGCCCGTGTAGCGGTCGAAGCTGCCGATCCGCCAGTACCGTGGCTCGCTGCTGGTGACGGTAAAGCGCACCTGCGGCGAGAGACTGATCGCCCCCTGGACTGCGAGTTCATCGTCTGACTGGAGGAGGTTCGCTTCGAGCGTGTCGGCCCCGCTGGTGCCGATGTCCAGCGAGACACCCGCGGTCGCCGGGACGACCGTCACCAGCGAGGGGACGACGACCATCAGCGCGGCCGTCACGAGGATGGTCTCGGCGTCGACGATCGGTTCGCCACGCCGGTCGAAGTCGCCGAAGCCAAGCGCCGCCGTACCGGCGATGACGCCCGACAGCGTCACGAGGAGGCGAGCGTCACCCGTCAGGACGAGAAAGCCAAGCGTCGCGCCCGCGACGGCGACGGCCAGCCCGTAGCGCCGCCGCATCGCGAAATACCACGTGAGGAACGTCGGGGCAGGCGTGACCGCGATCACCCACGACCGGATGTTCGAGATGCGCAACAGCGTGTTCCCCGTCAGCAACGAGAGCGTGTCGGTCACGAGCGCGCCGATCGCCGGACGGCCGGCCAGTTGCTGGACGTACCACCAGAGACCGACCGCCAGCACCACCAGTCCGATGCCGACGGCGGCCCGGGTCGAGAGCACGCGGGCGAGGACCGTCGCGGCCAGCAGCGAAATCGCGACGACCGCGAGGAATCGAGCGGGGACGCCGACGACATCGATGAAGAAATACAGTTCCTGTAACGGGGCGACGAGCATCGCGGCGACGGCGAGCAGGGCTGCGAGACGCGTCGTGCTCGCGCCGCCGAGTCGACCGAGGATCGACCGGTCAGGCGCGGCGTCGAGGGTGCTCACGTGACCCCCTCCGTGACGAGCGGATTATCGCGCGTTCGCGTCAGTGAATCGAGCGCGTGGTCTCGATCACCCAGCGTGACGGTCACACCGGTCGCGTCGGCTCGAATCCGAACGTCGGCGTCGTCCCAGGCCGACTGTGAGACCGTCCCGGCCGGCGCACGCGCGAGCAGTGCCAGTGCCTGCTGTTGGTGGGTCTGGCCGTGGCCCGCATCGAGGGAGCCGTTCGGGACCGCCAGCGCGGTCGTCAGCCCGGCACGGAGCGCACCGACGAGCAGTGTCGCCGCCGCGGTCGCCATCTCGTCTTCGTGGCCCTCGGTCCCACGGGCGGCGATCGAGACGCCGTCGTCGCCGACCGGGTCGGTAAACTCGGTCACGAGCAGGTCGTCGCGTTTCGCACTCGATTTCCAGTGGATATCGCGGAGCGAATCGCCGGGGACGTACTCGCGGATGCGGTCGAACTCGCTGCGCTCGCCGCGATCCAGCCCCAGCGAGCGAGCGAACGGGGCGTCACCCAGCGAGTACACCGCCGGATAGACGACGACCTCGGTCCGTGCTGTCACCTCGTGGCGTTGCTCGATCAGTCCCAACACGTCCCGGATGGCGATGGTCGTGTGCGTGATCTCGTGGACGCCCCGGCGCTGGTAGTCGAGATCGTAGCTGATCGTCGCCGGGAGCGTTCGCTCGACGCCGGTGGTCGCCCCAAGCCCGGCCGGTAGCTGCTCGGTGATCCGCGCGACACCGCGGCCCGCGACGGTGAGAGAGACGGTGCGAGACTCGCCCGGAAAGCCACGTCTGGGTTGGCTCCGCTCGACGGTGGGCGCGCCGGTCCGTCTGACCTGTATCGCACCGGCGACGACGGCGATCACGATCGGTGCGGCCACGGCGTTGAGCGACCGCGGCCCCGACAGGTAGGCCAGCAAGACGGCCGTCACGACCACCCCCAGCGCGGCGATCCCACGGCGTGTCAGTCGCATTGTCACTCCTCGATTCCGACAGTGTCCAGTGCCTCCTCGACCAGACCGCCACCGGTCTGCTCGGCCGTGTCGGTGCGAACGCGATGGGGGAGAACGACCCGTGCCTCGGTCCGAACGTCGTCGGGGATGACGTACTCGCGACCGTCCAACACGGCCCGCGCCTGTGCGGCCCGCAACAGCGAGATGCTGCCGCGCGGACTCACGCCCAGTTGGCCGTGTTCGCGGGTGTAGCGAGCGAGGCGCGTGGCGTAGTCTCGGAGCGGCGCTTCGATGGTCACGCCCGAGACCGTCCGCTGGGCGTGGCGAAACTCCTCGATGCTGGCGACCGGCGACAGGCTCTCGATGGGGTGGTCGCTGACGACCCGTTCGAGCATCGCGGACTCGTCGTCGAGGCTCGGATATCCCAGATGTAACTTCTTCATGAAGCGGTCGAGTTCCGCCATCGGGAGGTCGTAGGTCCGGTTCTGTTCGACGGTGTTCTGGGTCGCGATCACCGTGAAGGGAGCCGGCACGTCCCGTGTCGTTCCGTCGACGGTGACTTGCTCTTCTTCCATCGCTTCGAGCAGCGCCGACTGTGTCTTCGGTGGTGCACGGTTGATCTCGTCGCCCAGGACGACGTTGGCGAAGATCGGACCCGGCTGGAACTCGAAGGTCTCGTTCTGTTGATTGTAGACGTTGACCCCCGTCACGTCCGAGGGGAGCAAGTCGGGCGTGAACTGGACACGCTTGAAGCTGCCGTCGAAGGAAGCGGCGACGGCTTTCGCGAGCATCGTCTTGCCGACACCAGGCACGTCCTCCAGCAAGACGTGGCCCCGGCCGAGCATCGCCGTGAGAATGTGCTCGATCTCGTCGTGATGGCCGACGATGACACGTTCGGCGTTTTCGATTACCTGCGTCGCGACTCGGTTGGCGTCGCTGAGGGCAGTCTCAGACTGAGACCCTCGTGTAGTGTCCGTGTCTGTCATATATTGCGGTCCGACACACGCGCGCTTCGTTTCGCCCCGGTGTCTGGCACGCCACCGGGACCCCACGCCACCGCCGCGCGCGATTCCAGTCGTAGCCACGTCTTAGGACCCAGAGTATGTAATACTGCTGCCTGTTATCGTTCCACAAACACAGCCGCTAGTCGCGCTCGGCGCCGAGTCACCACTCCTTGCAGTCGGGACAGACCAGCCCGGTCTCGCTCTCCCAGCGATGGGTAACGACCGTCCCGCAGGCACTGCACGTTTCGCCGTCCGGCGACCAGGTCGCCGTCGAGGTCGCCGGGTCGACCGCCGTCGGAGAGACCCTGTCAGCATCGGCAGGCTCGACCGCGCCAGCGTCCTCGTCGGTCTGCTCGTCGCCGCTGTCGTCTGAAACGTCAGAATCGTCTGCCGACGCGCCGTCGTCGTCGTCCGGGACTGGCTGGGCCGGCTCGTCATCATCGTCGCCACCAAAATCCGTCAGTGAGGCGTCTTCGTCCATTGGGGACCGTTCGGTCGCTCGACCCTTGTCAGTGTCGCCACTCGTTCGATCGATCCAGATAACTCAAGTGCGTGCCGTCGAAACGGGGAAATATGCAAGCAGAAATCAGTCTCGCCGACCTTCTGGACAACCTCGTGACCCACTTCACGGGCGACCCGCTCGCACTGGTGATGGCGCTCTTTGGCGCGCTGTTCGTCGTCGCCGCGTCGGCCGTTTTCGGCTACCTGTCGCTGGGTGCAGCACTCGATCTCATCATGCCCGACGTATCGAATCAGTCGCCGCCCCGAGCAGGGAAATAGCCGCCTCGACATCAGGTCCGAGCGGCGACGCGAAGACGACGCTATCGGCATATTCGAGCAGCGCCTCGGTGCGCTGGGCGACCGTCTCGGGCGTGCCGGCGATACAGAACGCATCCAGCATCGCCTCACTGACAGCCGCACCGGCCTCGCGAAAGTCGCCGGCCGAGATGGCCGATCCGACTGCTGTTGCGCGCTCCTGGTCGAGACCGTGCCGTTCCAGCACCGGCGGCGGCGAGCCAGCGGCGATAAAGGCCACCGGGATGCGAGCGGCCTCGCGGGCAGTCTGCTCGTCTTCGGCGACCGAGACGCTGGCGTAGGCCGCCAGATCGAACGCGCCCCGCTCCTCGGGCCGCTCCGATTTCCCTTTTGCGACCTGTTGTGCGGCCCATTCGAGATCACGGGGGTGTGCGCCGTTGTACAGCGCGCCGTCGGCGTGTTTGGCGGCCATCCGAGTCATGTGGGGACCCTGTGCGCCGACGTACACCGGGATCGAGCCGGCGTCGTAGTTCAGGCCGGCGTCGTGGGCCTCGAAGGTGCCGTCGTGGTCGACGCGCTCGCCGTCCCAGAGTCGTTGTGCGACCTTGAACGTCTCCAGAACTCGGCGCAGCGGCCGGTCGTGCTCGAAGCCGAGATTTTCGAGTGTCGACCTGTCGCCGGGACCGACGCCGAAGACGGCCCGGCCGTCGCTCATCTCGGAGAGAGTCGCGACTCGCGAGGCGAGTGTCACCGGGTGGGTCTCGTAGGGGTTGGCGATGCCGGGACCCAGCAGTAGCTCCTCGGTCGCCTGGGCCATCGAGGAAAGCGCCATGAACTGATCGCGGTTGTTGTAGTGGTGACTGGCGAGGGCGGCGTCGAAGCCCTCCTGCTCTGCGGTCACGGCCATCTCGGTCAACGTTTCGACTGGGTGTTCGGGGGTGAGTTCGATCGCGTACATGAGTCAATCGTACTGCCACTCGCGGAGTGCTTGCCGGACGAAGTCGGTCTCGGGGTCCCGGAAGAGTTCGTCGCTGCCGGCGTGCTCGCCGAAGTCGAAGTCCCGCACTACGGCCACGGGCGTGCCGCCATCGCCCTCGCCGGTGACGAGGTTGGCCGCGCCGGCGAGTTCGTCGACGACGGACTGGACGGTGACGCCCAGTTCCCGCCCGTCTCGATCCGACTCGCCGCGCCAGTCACGCGACGCGTGGATGCCGGCCCAGCCGAGTGCAACGCCACGCTGACCGTGGCGGAAGGGTCGACCCGACGTGTCGGTGACGATCACCGCGGGGTCGGCATCGAGACCCTCACGGATGCGCTGGGCGCTCGCCGTCGGGTCCTCGGGCAACAACAGCAAGTCGGCATCCGGGACGTTCGAGCGGTCGATGCCGGCGTTGACCGTCGTGTGCCCGAAGTGCGTGGTCGCGAGCAAGAACGGACACTCAAGACACAGCGCTTCGCTCTCGTCGAGGACTGCCTGGGCGAAGCGCGGATCCTTCTCCTCGTCGGTCAGGTCACCGATGCGCCGGGCGATGTCGCGAGCACGCTCGCTCGCCGGGAAGTCGGCCAGATCGGCCTGTCGCCCCTCGGCCTTCGAGACGATCGTACTGGCGACACAGACGACATCGTCGTCACCGATGTCGGCTGTCTCGTCGAGCAACGCCGCCAGATCGTCGCCGGGGCGGATCTCCGGCAGACCCTCGACCGCGAAGACCTCCATACCCCTCCCTTGGGGTCGGTGGGAAAAAGGACGCCGAAAGGGGACGGTGCTGCCACCCCATGCAATCGTTGCCGGTAATCGGTCAGGCCTCGACGAGGTCGACTGCGATCACACCGTCCGCGACGGTGGCGAGCAGCATGGTCGCGCGCGCAGCCGGCGATGCACCCGTCGCCGAACCGGGATTGAGGAGTCTGACGCCGCCATGGACCGTGTCCAGTACCTCGTGGGTGTGGCCGGCGACGCCGATGGCGTCCGCGTCGGCGGTGGCCCGAACGGTGGTGGCGACGCGGTCCTCGTAGCCGTGCTTCGAGCCAGTACCGTGGGTGAGGACGAACGTGACACCGCCCAGTTCGACCGTCGCGACCTCCGGCAAGCCAACGGCGGGATCGGTGTTGCCACGGACTGCAGTCAGTGCCGGTGCGAGCTGTTGAACGTCCGCGACGGCACTCTTCGAGTCGAAATCACCGGCGTGGAGCACGTGGTCGGCCGTCCCGATGCGCTCGCGAAAGGCGTCGGGAATGTGACTGGCACGGGAGGGAATGTGCGTGTCGCTGATGATGGCGATCTCCATGTGCCAACTTCGAGCGGACCGGTCGAAAAGGTCGTGGTCGACGCTTGCCCCAAGCTTTGATTCCCATGCCGGCCGACGCCGTCGCGCTCGTCCGGGCCGGTGAGCCGTTCACCCTCGTCGACGAGGACCTCGGCGTGCGCTGGCAGGTCCACCCGTTTCTGTTCGACGTTGCAGAGCAGGGACAGTCTGATCCACGTACCGTCGAGACCCGTCCACTACCCCGGTCGTTCTCGGACACTCAGAGCTGACTGGCAAACGTCACGAAGTCGATGGCGATGATGAAGAGGACGACGAGCGCCGCGATCACCATGACCACTTTGAGATACCACGGCAAGCCGTCCGAGTCCGTTGGCGTATCACTCATGGGTCGCTCTAGGGGAGGGTCCTACCAGTATCCTCTGGTCGGAGATCGAGGGCCGTCGACCAGCGACAGACCGCCGTCTCACTCCTCGATGCGCGGGCCGGGCTTCCAGGTGTTGCCTTCGAGCACCACCAGATCGTAGCGTTCCAGCACCTGCATCGTCTCGACGACGGCCGCGGCGTCGTACTCGGCGGCCATCTCGCCGGGCAGTTCGCCGGCGATCGCACTGCGTGTGCCCCCGCCCATGCGCTTGACGGTGTCCAGCAGCGTCTCCAGATCAGCCGTCAAGGGTGCAAGCGCGTCCGGCCGGCTCTGTTCGGATTTCAGTTTCGACACCACGTCCTCGTACTGACCCGTGATCTCCATCGATACAGCGACACCATCCGCATCTTGTTGCTCGTCTTCAGACATACTGGCAAACGAAGAGTAGATGCATCAAAAGTGTTTCCACGCGCCCTCAGACGACCCCAATTCACCGACAGGTTCGAGAATGTTGGCACCGAGTGGCAAGATCGACAGCGAAGTGGCCGTATTTCGGCGGAGTCACGACGAGGGCGACGGGACGGACGCATACTGCCGGCTGTCACTGTTGCAAGAGATTCGCGACCCCGAGGTCGCGAAATGCCGTACAGACGTACAGCCAGCAGTATCAGCTACTCGTGTCCGCAGCGGTATCGAGCGGGCCACGATCACCGGTCTCGGCAGCGATCGGGTCGGCGATATCACCGCGTCGGATGGCCGCTCGGAGACCCGTTTCGGCGACGTTCCCGCCGTGTTCGGCCGTCCGGCGGAGGCTGTCGAGGAC
>Ga0207771_100581_pt1 | contig 20342 bp, 21 predicted proteins | sample A23M2SouthBayCA_2_FD_187731 | JGI IMG/M metagenome (GOLD analysis project Ga0207771, IMG submission 187731) | Aerobic enrichment media microbial communities from Eden Landing Ponds, California, USA - A23 M2 (2) (SPAdes) | ecosystem: Environmental > Aquatic > Marine > Unclassified | place...
CCTCCCAGGACCCCTGCTCCTCGAGGTAGCGCTGGAGCTCCTGAGCGTACCCCTGTGTGAGTTGTTCGGCCTCGCGGACGCGCTCCTCCGTCGGCTCGCCCCCGCCGGAGCCGCCGAGCCCGAGCGCGGACTTCACGGAGCCGAGGATGCCGTCGGAGCTCTCCCCTGCGCCGTCGGGGTTCATCGGCGTCCGCTGGGCGACCTTCTCCACCTCCGGCATGATGTCGGCGAGCGCGTCGGTGTCGGCGTAGAGCCGCGGCTCGTCGCCGTCCTCGATGTCGAACTCCGTCGCCGTCATCACGAGCCCCCACTCCTGTCGGGAGAAGCTACTCGCCTCGACGCGGTCCTCGTACTCCGTATCGACGGCCATGCGGGCGCCGACGATTCGGTCCTGCCAGTCGCTCATACGTACCCGTGAGTGGCCGGACGGTATCAGCGTTTCCTCGTGTGTCGAGAAATGGGAACTGAATTCTGGTCGCGCCGCCGTCGCAGCCGCACCAGTCGGTCTACTCGCCCGCTGCGACCGAGATTTCGGCGTGCATCCCTTCGTGGAGCGCGGCGTGGACGTGACAGATCTCCTCGCCGAGCTCCGTGAGCGCCTCGATCTGGTCGTCGTCGAGGTCGGCCTCGACGGTCAGCTCGAACGCGACGGTGCCGTCCTCGAGGTCGTCATCCTCGTCGAGGTCGGCGGTGGCCTCCGTCTCGATGCGTCCGAGGTCGAGGTCGTGTTCGCGCTGTGCACCGGCACGGAACGCGAACGTGTAACAGGAGGCGTAGTCGGCGAGGAGCACCTCGTTGGGCGAGGGGCCCTCCTCCTTCGTGGCGTCGATGGAGAGTTCGTAGTTGCCGACGCGACTCGTCGCGTGGAAGCCGCTCTCGTTGACGGTGTGGGATTCGAGGTCTGCCATTGCGTCCGTACGGAGTGGCGCCTGCGTTAAAAAGGTAGTCTGAGCGAGTACGACACGGGCCGCGGCTACACGAGCGTTCGCGCCCGCTACGGCGAGAACGACTCGTCGCCGTCGAGAACGACGACCTCGGCGTCCGACCCCGTCGCCGTCACCTCGCGGACGAAGTCGTCGGTGTCGATCTCGACAGGCGGGAACGTGTCGTAGTGCATCGGGATCGCGTAGTCGACGTCGAGCCAGTCGACGGCGATGGCGGCCTGCGTCGGCCCCATCGTGAAGTGGTCGCCGGCGGGAAGCGCGGCCACGTCGGGTTCGAGGAACGGGCCGATGACATCACGCATCTCCGACATCAGGGCGGTGTCGCCGGCGTGGTAGAACGCCTCGCTCTCCGCGTCGGACTCCTGGGTCGGTTTCGTCTCGGAGAGTACGTAGCCGACGGGCGGGCCGGCGCTGTACTCGTAGTCGGTCATGATCCCGTTCGTGTGGTCCGCGCGGACCATAGTTACGAACGCGTCGCCGCACTCGACGGTGCCGCCGAGGTTCATCCCCATCCCGCCGACAGCGTCCTCGAAGCCGAGTTCCTCCTCGGCGTACGCGGCGAGCTCCGGCACGGCGACGAGCGTCGCGTCCGAGAAGTGGCCGGCGTCGGCGATGTGGTCGGCGTGGCCGTGCGTGAGCAGAACGTAGTCGGGGGTCGGGACGTCTGCAGGGTCGAGCTCCGTCTTCGGGTTGTCGAAGAACGGGTCGATCAGCAGCGTCGTGTCGCCGAACTCGACGCCGAACGTCGAGTGGCCGTACCAGGTAAGCTCCATGACGTGAGGGAGTTCACCCGCATCGCACATAACGGTTCAGGCGCCGGTTCGGAGTCGCCGACGGTCCAAGGTTTTTGCCCGTCGGGCGACGAGCCGTCGACATGCAGGAAGCGTTCGCCGAGCTCAGCTGTCCCGACTGTGAGAAGCTGTGGGAGGTCGACGCGAACGACGCGCCGGCCCCGGACGCGACGTTCGACTGCCCCGACTGCGGGGAAGCCCGCTCCCTCTCGGAGTTCGCCCGCACCGGCCGCGACCTGGAGGTGCTCCGCGAGCTATGACCGCGACGTTCGAACTGTACGAGGACACGGAGGGCAAGTACCGCTGGCGGCTTCGCCACGCGAACGGCAACGGCGTCGAGCGAAGCTCGACGGGCAGTCAGCCCGCGGTTGCGGGCTGACGACATCATCGCGGACTCGGGCGAGGGGTACGCCTCGAAACAGAAGGCGAAGCAGGGCATCGAATCAGTCAAGAAGAACGCGCCGGAGGCCGGCGTCGAAGAGCAATAGCCAAAGGCGACGGGCCGGTCATCCCGACATGGACGTCTCCGTTTTCCCGCACGACGCCTCCGAGTTCGACGACGCCCTCGCGCTGCGGAAGCGCGTGTTCGTCGAAGAGCAGGACGTGCCGCTCGACCGCGAGGTAGACGGTAAGGACCCCGAGGCGACCCACTTCCTCGTCCGCGAGGGCGGGGACCCCGTCGCCACGGCTCGGGTCCGAGAGTACGGCGACGGCTCCGCACTGAAGGTCGAACGCGTCGCCGTCGTAGCAGACCGCCGTGGCGAGGGATACGGCGATGAGGTGATGGCCGCCGTCGAGGCACACGCCCGCGAGGCCGGGTACGACCGGCTCGTGCTCGACGCACAGGTGCCCGTCGTCGGCTTCTACGAGCGACGGGGGTACACGGTGCAGGACGACGAGCCGTTCGACGACGCCGGCATCCCTCACCGCCGGATGGCGAAACGGCTCGGCTGACTCCAATCCTCTGGCTCGTCGTCTAGTTCCTGCCCCACCATCCGTGCCGACCGGGAGCGCGCAGTGGCCTATCTCAATCGTTCGAACCGGGCAGCGAGATACACCACACCGAGCCGACACAGCGCGGGATGACCGACCGCGGTCCGTCGATGGGCGGCGACCTCGGCGAACGCCTCGTGGAAACCGCGCTCCTCGTCGGCGGCGATGGCCGTCGCGAGCACCGTCGCGCTCCGTGAGACGCCGGCCCGGCAGTGGACGAGGACCGACCCCTCAGTTCTGCGGTCGCGAACGGCGTCGACCGCTTCGGCGAACGCGGTCCACTCGTTGCCCGGCCCGTCGACGAGCGGCCGGTGGTGGGTCGTCGCTGCCACGGGTTCGTCGGTCAGCGTAACCACGGTGTCGAACTCCCGAGGTGGGCTCTCGCCCGCGGCAACGTTACCGAGGAACAGGTCGCGGTCCCCGATGCGACGGACCACCGGGTCCGGGTCCGCGTAGCCGAACGGGCGGAGGGCGATGTCGTCGGTCGGTTCCGACACGACCTCGGCTAACCCAGGGTCGACAGAAGTCGTTATCGGTCGAGGCCGAGATCGTTGCTCATCGAGTTACCGGGTCGCGGGACCCCCTTCGAAGTGTACGTCTCGCCGTCGATGAAGGAGGCCGCCGGCGAGGCGAGGAACACCGCGAGGTCGGCGATCTCCTCGGGGTAACCGATGCGGCGGGCCGTCCGATCACGGTCGGGCATGTCGGACTCGTCGATGCCGAGCGTCTCCGCGACGCCCGGCGTCTGGATGAGACCGGGCGCGATGCAGTTGACGCGGACGCCGTCGTCGTCCCACTCGGTCGCGAGCGTTTCGGTGAGCCGGATGATTGCGGCCTTTGCCGCGCCGTAGTGGCTCTCGCCCGGTGCCGCGTGCTGGCCGTTGACCGACGCCATGTTGATGATCGTTCCCCCGTCGCCGCCCTCGTCCTCGCGGAGATACTCCCCGGCGACCTGACAACAGCGATACGTCCCGCCGAGGTTGAGGTCCGTGACGGCCTCCCAGCCGCCCTCCGAGATGTCCTCGAAGTTCGCGATGAACTCGCCGCCGGCGTTGTTGACGACGACGTCCAGCCCGCCGAGCGCCTCGGCCGCGTCCGCGAAGAACGCCTCCACGTCGTCACGCTCGCGGACGTCACACTCGAAGGCGACGGCGTCGCCGGGAACGTCGGCGTCGTTGATTCCCTCGGCAACGGGACCGACCCGGTCCATCGACCGAGAACAGATGGCGACGTCGGCGCCCGCGGCCGCGAACGTCTCGGCGATCGATTTTCCGATGCCCTGTGACGCGCCGGTGACGAGGACCCGCGCGCCATCGACGGAGAAGTCAGGTGCCTGCATGCGAGGTGGCGAACGCGGGCGACACTTCGCTCTGTCGCTCCCGGCTAGCGAAACAGTACCGGCACGACGACGATGAAGACGAGTATCAGGAGCAGCGCGAGCGCGAACACGCCCGCGAGGACGAGCGGGCTCCCGGCCTGTAACACGACGACGCGCACGGCCGACGCGACGAGCGCGGCGACGGCCGTTGCGGCGACCACGGCCCCGGTCGATGGATCGGCAAATTCAGCCACGGCCCCCGTACGCCCCCGGAGCGCCTGAACGTTCCGGACGGCAGCGGCCGTGTCGGGGGCCGCCCGCGAGTTCCGGAAACCATTAGCGGACCCCTGCCGACGGGCGAGTATGCGACGCATCCGCTTCCGTGACCCGGACGGTGACGTCCGGCTCGGCGAACTCACCGACGACCGCATCGACGCGTTCCCGAACCACGGGAGCCGCCTGGCCGGCGCCGAGTCGTTCGACCCGGAGACGGTCGACGTGCTCCCGCCCTGCGAGCCGTCGAAGATCGTCTGTGTTGGCCTCAACTACGCAGACCACGCCGCCGAACAGGGGAAAGAGCTCCCCGACCGTCCGCTGCTGTTCCTGAAAGGACCGAACGCGGTCGCGGCCCACGACGACGAACTCGCGCTCCCGGCCGGGAAGGAGCGGCTCGACTACGAGGCGGAACTGGGCGTCGTCATCGGCGAGCGCGCGACGAAGGTCGCCGCCGGCGAGGCGATGGAGTACGTCGCGGGGTTCACCTGCGTCAACGACGTGTCGAACCGCGACGACCAGAGCGTCGAACAGAACTGGGTCCGTGGGAAGGCGTTCGACGACGGCGCACCCGTCGGTCCGGTGCTCGCGACGCCCGACGAGGTACCCGCCGACGCGCACGTGCAGTGCCGGGTGAACGGCGACCTCCGGCAGGACTCGACGCGCGATCAGTTCATCTTCTCCGTCCCGGAGCTCCTCGAGGAGATAACCCGCTACCTCACGCTCGAACCCGGCGACGTTGTCTCGACCGGGACCCCCGAAGGGGTCGGCCCGCTTGCGGACGGCGACGAAGTCGAAGTGGAGGTCGAAGGCGTCGGCACGCTCCGCAACACGGTCAGTATTCCGTAGGTCGGCCCCCGAGTCGTCGTGCCGGTCGCCGTGGTCGGTCGGCCGACGGTCGCACTCGACCGAACGGGAGGGTGCAACGACGAGTGACAACGCATAAATTTAGGCCCACCTAATACGCGAGCGTGAAGCTGACGCGACGAGACGCGCTGGCGGCGCTCTCGGGGCTCGGCATCGTCGCCGGCGGCGCCGGCGCGGCGCTCTCCCGTGGCTCCGTCGACGAGGACTCGTCGCCATCGCTGGACGAGACGCTCGAGACGCTCGCGGCGACGGCCGAGGTGGTGTATCCGAGCGAGGTCGACGGCGTCGAGTCGTTCGTGGAGACGTACTCGCTCGGGCGCATCGAGGGGCGAGCGGAGTACCGCGAAGGGGTCGAGAGCGCCGTCGCCGAACTCAACGAGACGGCGCGGCTGTGGGAGGGGTCGTGGTTCCGCGAACTCCCGGTCGAGGGGCGCGACGACGTCCTCCGACAGCTCGGCGTCCACACCGCCGAGGAGGCGCCCGACGGGACCGTCTCGGAGCGCGTCCGCTACTACGTCGTCAACGAGCTGCTGTACGCGCTATACGCGTCACCGACTGGTGGCGAACTCGTCGGCATCGAGAACCCGCAGGGGCACCCCGGTGGCATCGGAAGCTACCAGCGGGGGCCGCGATGACCGATGTCTGTGTCGGCGGCGCGGGGCCGGCGGGCGCGCTCGTCGCGAACCGCCTCGCCGACCGGGGCGACGACGTCACCGTGTTGGAGGCCGGGCCGCGGTTCGACGACCGGGACATCGAACGGATGGAGCGGGCGATCCGCCCGGCGTACTCCGACCCCGACGTCTGGGAGATGGGCGGTCCGCGGGACGCGTTCTCGGCGTCCGGGCCGAACTACTATCCGCTGAATGTTTCGCGCGTGAAGGGAGTCGGCGGCACGACGAACCACTGGCAGGGAATGGTGATGCGGCTCCACGAGGCAGACTTCGAGGGGACGAACAACGGACCGCCGTGGCCGCTCTCCTACGAGGAGCTCCGGCCGTACTATCTGGCGGCGGAGCGAGCGCTCGGTGTCGCGGGCGCCTCCGACAACCCGTACGCCCCGCCGCGAGAGGAGCCCCACCCGCTGCCGGCGTTCCCGCCCTCCTACTCGGATTCGCTGTTCGCCGAGGCCTGCGAGCAGGTCGGCGTCACGGTCCACTCCGTGCCGAACGCGCGCAACTCCGAGCCGTACGACGACCGGTCGGCCTGCGTCGGCTACGGGACCTGCAAGCCGGTGTGTCCCTCGGGGGCGAAGTACAGCGCCGACCACACGATCCAGCAGGCGGAGGCGAAAGGCGTCGAACTGCTCGCCGAGGCGCCGGTCCAGCGCTTCGAAACCGACCCCGCCGGCGAGCGAGTGACCCGTGCTGTCTACGTCCACGAGGGCGAAGAACGGACGCTCGAAGCGGAGCAGTTCGTACTCGCCGCAGGTGGCGTCGAAATCCCCCGACTGCTCCTGCTGTCAGCGAACGACGCGTACCCGGACGGCCTCGCCAACTCCTCGGGGCTCGTCGGCCGCTTCTTCCACGACCACCTGTTCGCCGGGATGGGAGGGACGCTCGACGAGCCGACCCGGCAGAACCACGTCGGTTTCATCACCAGCGAGAGTCATCAGTTCTACGACGACCCGGGTGCGGGGACGGATGCGGTCTCCGCGAGCGATGCCGACCTCGCGCCGTTCAAGCTCGAGTTCCTCAACTACGCCGGTCCCTCGCCCGTCGAGCTGGCGCTGTCCGGCGACAGCTGGGGCGACGACCTGCTCGATGGGCTCCGCGACGCCTACGGCACCCACGTCGCGATGGGTGGGCTGGTCGGCCAGCCCCCGCTCGCACGCAACCGCATCGAACTCGACGAGTCGCGGACCGACGACCACGGCAACCCCGTTCCGGATGTCGTCTGGGAAATCGACGACCGGACGCGTCGGACGCTCGAACGCGCGAACGAGATACAGCGCGCGATACTCGAGACGCTCGGCGTCGACATTGGGTGGAGCGTCGGCCCCGAGAACACCGGTCCCGCGTACCACCACATGGGGACGACCCGGATGAGCCGCGACCCCGAAGCGGGGGTCGTCCGCCCGGACTGTCGCACTCACGACCTCTCGAACCTCTGGCTTCCTTCCTCCTCCGTCTTCCCGAACGGGGGCGCGTTGAACCCGACGCTCACCATCGCGGCGCTGGCGCTCCGCTGTGCCGACGCCGTCGACGCGACCCTGTGAGCGGCTGACACGCCCCCGGAAACGCTTTTGAAACGGGGTGTGCAGCCGGGAGTAACCGATGACCGACCCCGAGACCGGGCCGGCGCTCCGCGCGTCGGTCACGGGCGCGACGCTTCACGACCGACAGAGCCATCACACATGTCACGAGCAGTCATCGGAAAGCGGGTCGAATCGGGACGCGAGGACGCAGGCGAAATAGCGGCGCTGACGGCTACCGCCGGCCACGAGGTCGTCGAAACCGTCACCGCGAGCGGGCCGCGCGACGCCACCTACAACCTCACGCCGGGGGCCGTTAAGAGGATCTCCGAGGCGGTCCGCGAGCAGGGAGCGGGCCTCGTCGTCGTGGACAACGAACTCACGCCGGGACAGGCGTACAACCTCGGTGAGGAGCTCCCGGACGGCGTCACGGTGTACGACCGCCGACGCCTCGTGCTGGACGTGTTCGAACAAGGAGCAGGGAGCGAAGCCGCCCGATTGCAGGTGAAACTCGCGCGGCTCCGCTACGAACTGCCGCGGCTTCGGGCGGCCATCAACCGCGACGAGGCGACCGAGATCACCCGACACGACGAGGAGGGGAAGCCGATCGAGGACCACAAGCGGCGCATCGACGAAACGCGCCGGAAGCTCGACCGGGTCGAGGACCCGACCGCCGACCGCATCGAACAGCGTCGGGAGGCGGGGTTCGACACCGTCGCGCTCGCTGGCTACACCAACGCGGGCAAGACGACGCTGCTCCGCCGGCTGGCGGACGACCTCTCGCTCGACGCCGAGGCACACGGTGACACCGCCGGCGAGCCGGCCGTCGCGGACCGGCTCTTCGAGACGCTCGGGACGACGACGCGCCGGGCGACGATCGGCGGGCGACGGGTCCTCCTCACGGACACCGTCGGCTTCGTCTCGGAGCTCCCGCACGAACTCGTCGCCGCCTTCGAGTCGACGATGGCGAGCGCGCGCCACGCGGACGCCGTCCTGCTCGTCGTCGACGCCTCCGACCCCCGCGAACAGATCGAACGGAAGCTCGAGGTGGCGCACGACCAACTCGCGGACGCGGACGGGGTCGTCGTCCCCGTCCTGAACAAAGCCGACGCCGCGAGCGACGCGGAACTTCGGGCGGCAGCCGATGCGTTCGAGGCGGAACCGGTCGTCGCGAGCGCGACCGAGGGCGACCTCGACGCGCTCCGCGAGCGACTGCTGGACGCGCTCCCGACGGCAACCGCGACGCTCCGACTTCCGGCAGATGGCGACGCGATGTCGCTCGTCTCCTGGTGTCACGACCGTGCGAACGTCGAGGAGGTCGACTACGGTGCGGAGATACGAATACGGCTCTCGGGGCGACCGTCGGTCGTCGCGACGGCGAGGCGGCGGGCCGGCTCAGAAGGGGAGCGACGGCGCGGCGAGCAGGCCAGCGTCGACGAGTAACAGTACGGCGAGGACGGCCGCGCCACGGAGGAACGGCTGCGCCTCGCGAGCCGGCTCCCGCAGTTTTCCCGCGTCGAGCCCGTCTCGGAGCTTCGAGCCGGCGATCTCGACGAGTGCGGTCATCGCGAGCCACAGCACGAGCATCCCGAGCACGAGGTGGCCGCGCCCGGTGCCGGTGAGCGTCTCGAACGTGTACAGTGTCCCCGCCTGATGGCCCCCCGTGAGCAGGAGGACGACGGCCGAGGCTCGCGTCACTGTCGACAGCCCGCTGGTCACCCGCGAGAACGCCTCGTTGCCGATGTCGCCGGCGACGGCCGCCGGGTTGACGAACAGGGCGACGTACAGCACGCTCCCCGTCAGGGCGGCGGCGAACAGCATATGCAACACGTACGAGACCGTGAGACCGATCCCCGCCTGCAGGGGGAAAAGCGCGAACTCCATACACCGTACCCGTCCGCCACCGCCCTGAATCTACCGCAAGGGGACGCTTCGACCGGGGGCAGGTCAGTCGTCGCCCGGTGCCCCTGCGAGCGTCGACGGCTCCGCGTCCGGGCCGGCCGGTTCGATACGGACGCTCGACACTTTGTACTCAGGGATGCCGGATTCGGGGTCGAAGCTATCGCCCTGCGTGAGCGCGTTCGCCGCGCCGTCCGCGAAGTGCATCGGGACGAAGACGACGCCCTCGCCGACCCGGTCGGTCACTGTGGCCCGAACGACGATGGCACCCCGTCTGGAAGCGACGCGGACGTACTCCCCGTCAGTCACGCCGAGCGAGTCAGCCGTCTCCGGATGGATTTCGACGAACGACTCCGGCGCGTGGTGGGTGAGCCCCGCGGACCGTCGCGTGAGCGTCCCCGTGTGGAAGTGATACATCACCCGCCCGGTGGTGAGCGTGAGCGGGTACTCCTCTCCGGGGAGTTCGCCGGGCTTGCCCATGTCGGCGGGGACGAACCGCGCCTTCCCGTCGGGGAAGTTGAACCCGTCCTCGTAGAGGTAACGCGTGCCGGGGTCGTCGGCGTCGCGGCAGGGCCACTGCAGGCCACCCTCCCGCTCCAGCCGGTCGTGGCTGACGCCGCCGTAGATTGGGGCGACGGTCGCGATCTCGTCCATCGCGTCCGCGGGCGACTCGTACTCCCAGCCCGCATCGAAGCGGTCGGCGAGGTCGGTGAGGATATCGAAGTCCGTCCGCGCGCGGCCGGGCGGGTCGCGGGCCGGCCGCACCCGCTGGACGCGCCGCTCCGTGTTCGTGAACGTGCCGTCCTTCTCGGCGAAGGAGGCGGCGGGCAACACCACGTCGGCGTGTTCCGCCGTCTCCGTGAGGAAGAGGTCCTGTACGACGAGGAAGTCGAGCGCGTCGAGCGCGTGGCCGGCCTCACCGATGTCCGGCTCCGAGAGCGCGGGGTTCTCGCCCATCACGTAAAGGCCGCGCACGTCGCCCGTCCCGGCGGCCGAGATGATCTCCGGCACCTTCAACCCGTACTCGGCCGGCGGCTCCGTCCCCCACGCCTCGGCGAAGTCTGCGCGCACCTCCGGGTCGGCCGGGTCGCGGTAGCCGGGAAGCTTGTTCGGCAGCGTACCCATGTCGCCGCCCCCGCCCTGAACGTTGTTGTGACCGCGGAACGGCGAGAGGCCGGCGTTCGGCTTGCCGAGCTGGCCGAGCGCGAGCGCGAGGTTCGCAGCCGCGAGCACGTTCGCCGTCCCGTGGCTGTGCTGGGTGAGTCCCATCGCCCACGCGATGACGACGTTCTCCGCGTCGGCGAGCGTCTCGGCCGCGCTCGCGAGCTCCTCGGGCGGGATGCCCGCGAGCCGTTCGACCTCATCGGGCGTGAACGGGTCGACTTTCTCGCGGAGCTCGTCGAACCCCGTGGTGTGTTTCGCGATGAACTCGGCGTCGTGGAGGTCGTGTTCGATGAGATAGCGGGTGAGGCCGTTGAGCCACGCCACGTCGTAGCCCGGTCTCGTCCGCGTGTACTGATCCGCGTGCTCGGCGATACCCGTCTCTCGGGGGTCGAAGACGACGAGGTCCGCGCCGTCACGGACGTTCTGTTTGATGCGCGTCGCGAGCACCGGGTGTGACTCCGTCGTGTTCGACCCCGTGACGAGATACGCGTCGGCCCCGGCCACGTCCGCGATGGAGTTCGTCATCGCGCCGTAGCCGACCGTCTGGAGCAGCGCCGCGACCGTCGAGGAGTGACAGAGCCGTGCGCAGTTGTCGACGTTCGGCGTGTCGAGCACTGTCCGCGCGAACCGCTGGAGCAGGTAGTTCTCCTCGTTCGTCGCCTTCGAGGACGCGAACGCGGCGAGCGCCTCGGCCCCCGACTCCTCGCGGATGTCGGACAGCTCCGCAACGACCCGGCCGAGGGCTTCGTCCCACGAGGCGGGCTCGAGCTCGCCCGACGCCGACCGGACGAGCGGGCGAGTGAGCCGGTCCTCGTGGTCGGTGAACTCGTAGCCGAACTTCCCCTTCACGCACGTCGAGAAGTCGTTCGCGGGCGCGCCGTCGGGGTCGGTCGCGCGCACGCCGAGCACCTCGTCACCCTTCGTGTGGACCTCGAACCGGCAGCCGACGGCACAGTAGCCACAGGTCGTCTCCGTCGCTTCGATGTCGCGAGAGCGGGCACGGGCAGTCAGCGCCGCCACGTCGAACAGTCGGCCCTCCGAGAGGGTATTCGCCGCGACGGCCTCCGCTGCGTGTTCGGCCGCCAGCCATCCCGACTCGGTCGCGTCACGGGCCTTCGCGCGCGCCTTCGCCATGAACCGGGCGACGCCGGAGCGACCGTCGGTCGCGTCCGATGCGTCGGCGGTCGCCTCTTCGGGCCGTTCGACCGTCTTCCCGACGGAGTTCTTCTGGTTGAACCCCGGAATCGGCAGCGTCGTCGCGTCCGCGTATCCGGCTTCGACGAGCGACCCCGTCGGGCAGACCGTCGCGCAGTGGCCACAGGAGACACAGGTCGAGTCGGCCATCGCGTCGGCACCGTTCTGGAAGCCGATGCGGGTGTCCTCGCCCGTCCCTTCGATCCGGAGCACCCCCTCGACCTGCACGTCGTTGCAGGCCTCGACGCAGCGGTTGCAGGTGATACACTTGTTGCGGTCGATGAGGATGTTCGGCGAGGAGTCGTCGAACGGCTCGTAGGCGTCGCGGTCGTCGAAGACGCCGTAGCGCGGCTCCGCCACGTCGTTCTCGATGGCCGTGTCCTGAAGCTCACAGCGGCCGTTCTTCCCACAGGTGGTACACCGGAGGTTGTGGTCCGAGAGGACGAGGTCGAGGTTCACGTCGCGCGCCTCGGCGGCGTCCGAGGCGTCGGTCCGCACTTCGGTCCCGTCACGCGCCGGTCGGGAGCAGGACGCGACGAGGTCGCCGTCGGCCTCGACCGTACAGGTCCGACAGGTCGAGCGAGGGCCGATGCGGTCGGCCGCGTCGCTGTCGCGGTCATAGTGACACAGCGCCGCCACGTCCCCGTTCGCGCCGGCGCGTTCGATTGCGTCGAGCAGCGTCGCACCGGCCTCGACGGTCACGCGCTCCCCGTCGACGGTGACGGTCACGGGGTCGTTACCGACGGCAAGCGGCGGGTCGTTCGCTGTCCCCGTCTCGAACCCCTCCGTCAGCGGCGTCTCCGTTCGCGGGTCGGCCACGGACGGGACTCGGGGCCGTGGGTCGTCGGCGCTCATCGACACTCACCCGCCGGACAACGGCCGTCCGCATGGGCGCGGAACTCCGGGGCGAACTCGTCGATGGCGGTCAGCACCGGCCGGGCGGCCCCGACCCCGAACGAGCACAGCGAGGTGTCGCGGACCGTCCGCCCGAGCTCCGTGATCGCACCCTCGTCGAACGACCCGTCGTAGACGCCGCGGAGCAGTTCGTGAAGCTGTTTCGACCCCTCGCGACAGGGGACACACCGGCCGCAGTTCCCCTCGCGGGCCGCCTTCGCTCGCCGGCCGGCGAGCGCGACGGCACACGCCCCCTCGCCGTGGAGTTCGACACCCCCCTCGGTGCCGAGCCGCGCGCCGGCCATCGCGTCCGCGTTCGCCGGCACGTCAAGTGTCCGCGAGAGCCCGCCGAACCGCCCGCCGACGCTCGCGAACCGATAGTCAGGGTCGCCGACCGCGGCGAGTGCGTCGCGGAGCCGGCCGTCGGTCGGCAGTTCCACAGTCGCCCGGTCGTCACCGTGAGTCACGGTGAACAGCCGCGTCCCGGGGTCGGTCGGGGCGCCCGTCGGCCCGTCGCGAGCGAGGAGGGCAACCTGTGCCAGCGTCCGGGGCGTGTGAACCACCGTCGGCCGACCGAAGAGACCGTACTCCGCCGGGCCAGGTGGTCGGCGACGCGCCTCGATGCGGTCGGCTCCCTCCATCGACTCGAGCGCCATCGTCGGCTCCGCGACGCGGAAGGTCTCCGGCGCGGTCACCGTCTCGACGGTCGCGTCGAGGTCTGCGCCGAGCGCGTCAACCCGGGCGCACGCGGTCGGCGCGGTTTCGGGGAGCAGAACCACCACCTCGTCGGTCCCGACGTAGCCGGCGACCGCGAGCGCCGCGTCGAGCACGAGCGCAGGGTCGGATTCGAGCAGGAGTCGGTCCCCTGCGACGTGGTCATCGCTCTCGGCGGCGTTGACCACGACGACGGGCTCACCGGCCGCCTCGCTGGCGAGCGTCCACGTCTCTGCGACCGTCTCAGCGTCGACGGTCGCGCCGTCACCGCGCCCCCGGGGGCGGAGGCCGGCGTCGCGGACCGCCTCGAAGGTCTCGGTGGGAGTCGTTTCACCGTCGCCGACGAGCGACGGGTCGGTCGGGTCGACCCAGCCACAGCGCCCGAGCGCGCGACGTGTGCCCACCGCGAGTGCGGGGTGGTCGAACGCTGGGGGAGTCGCAGGGTCGTGGTTAGTGACCGCGGTAGCTTCGTCTTCGTGGAGCTGTCCGTCCGCTACTGCCTCACCGAGCCGCTCTGCCGCCGCAGCGTCGACGCGTGGATGGAGCGCGGTCCGGCCGTCGACCGTCGCGAGCGCGACGGGTTCGAGCGCGTCCGCCCCGGTCGGGCCGACCGCGCGCACCGTCGCGGGCGTGTCGCGAGCCGCAGAGAGCGCCGCGTCCCCGCCGGCTCCGTCGCCGACAGCCACGCGGAGCGTGTGGTCAGATGACATAGGCGTTCGAAGGACCCCGGCGTCTAAAACGTACCCACCGGGGGCGTGTGAGCACGCTTAAGACCGGCCCGCCGCTTCCCTCTCTCATGCAACCACGGGACCTGTCCGCGCACGTCCCCTACGAGTCCGGGCGCGGCATCGAGGAGACGGCCCGCGAGCTCGGCGTCGACCCCGAGGAGCTCGTGAAGCTCTCCTCGAACGAGAACGCGTGGGGACCGTCGCCGAAGGCCGTCGTCGCCATCCGCGAAGCGGCCGCGGCGGTCCACGCGTATCCGAAAGCTTCTCACGCGGACCTCCGAGCGGCGCTCGCCGACCGCTTTGGCGTCGACGACGCGCAGGTGTGGCTCGCGAACGGTGGCGACGGCGCACTCGACTACCTCGCTCGGGCGATGCTCGCACCCGGCGACGGTGTCCTCGTCCCCGAGCCGGGGTTCGCCTACTACGCGATGTCCGCACGGTTCCACCACGGTCGCGTCGGTGAGTACCCCATTTCGAAGGCGGACGACTTCGAACAGACCGCAGACGCCGTCCTCGAAGAGTACGACGGTGAGCGGATCGTCTACGTTACGTCGCCGCACAACCCGACCGGCACCGAGATGCCCCTCGAGGAGGTCGCCGCGCTCGGCGACGAGACGGACGACTCGACGCTCGTCGTCGTCGACGAGGCGTACGGGGAGTTCTCCGAGACGCCGAGCGCCGTCGAACTGCTCGACGAACGCGACGACGTGGCCATTCTCCGGACGTTCTCGAAGGCGTATGGGCTCGCTGGCTGCCGGCTCGGATACGCTATCGTCCCCGACTCGTGGGCGGACGCGTACGCCCGCGTCAACACGCCGTTTGCGGCGTCCGAAATCGCCTGCCGTGCAGGGCTCGCTGCGCTCGACGACGAGGAACACGTCGAACAGAGCGTCGAGGGGGTCCGTGCCTCGCGCGAATACATGTACGACAACCTCGACTGTCCGACCTGGGAGTCACAGGGGAACTTCGTACTCGCGGACGTCGGCGACGGGACGCGCGTCTTCGAGGCCGCGAAGCGGGAGGGTGTCATCGTCCGTGACACCACCTCCTTCGGATTACCGGAGTGCGTCCGCATCACCTGCGGCCCACCGGCGATGACCGAACGCGCCGTCGAGACGGTCAACGACGTGTTATGAGGGTCGCAGTCACCGGGACGCCGGGCACGGGAAAGACCACAGCGACGGAACGGGTCGACGCGCTCGACGTACTCCACCTCAACGAGGTCATCGAGCGCGAGGGGTTCGACACCGGCCGGGACGCCGAGCGTGGCTCGCTCGTCGCCGACACCGACGCGCTGGCCGCGTGGCTCGACGGCCGCGACGATGTCGTCGTCGAGTCGCATCTCGCGCATCTGTTCAGCGCGGACCGGGTCGTCGTGCTCCGATGTCACCCGGACGAACTCGCCGAGCGGCTCGAAGCGCGCGGCGAGTCGGACGCGAAGATGCGGGAGAACGCCGAGGCCGAGGCGCTCGACGTGGTCCTCTCGGAGGCCGTCGCCGAGCACGGACGCGACCGGGTGTACGAAATCGACACGACCGGCCGTGACCCCGAGGCCGTCGCGGCCGACATCGAGGCGGTGATCGCGGGCGAGCGCGAGCCAAGCGCCGGCACCGTCGACTTCACGGGGTGGCTCTGAGGTGACCCTCGACGAGTACCGCGACCTCGCGACCCGGCTGCTCGACCCGCTCGTCCGCGGCGCAGTCGCCGTCGGCATCACCCCGAACGGCATCTCCGTCCTCGCGTTCGCGGTCGCCGTCGCAGCGGGGGTCGTCTACTGGTTCGCCGACCCCGGGTCGCTGCTGTACCTGCTCGGCGCGGTTCTCGTCTTCATGAACGGCGTGCTGGACCTGCTGGACGGGATGGTCGCCCGGCGCACGGGCACCGACTCCGCTGCCGGTGACCTGCTCGACCACGTCCTCGACCGCTACGCCGACATCGTCGTCCTCGTCGGCCTCGCGGGCGGCACCGGCGAGTTCGCAATCGGGCTCGCGGCCGTCACCGGCGTCCTGATGACATCCTACCTCGGGACGCAGGCACAGGCGGTCGGGCTCGACCGGGTGTACGGCGGCCTCGTCGGCCGCGCCGACCGGCTGGCCATCATCGGCGTCGTCACGGCCGTCGCGGCGTTCACGACCGTCGGCTACGCCGGGCTCTCGCTGGTCGGCCTGCTGCTCGTCTTCTTCGCCGTCGTCGGCCACTTCACGGCCGTTCAGCGGTTCTACTACGCGATGCGGGCGCTCGGTGAGTGAGCCGTGATGCCGGGGACGCACCCGGCCGGTTCGAACCGTCGGCCTCGTTGATACCTTGCACTCAAGAGCGTCGCCGGCCTAACGGGAGCTAGTGAGTCAAGGCCTCCTCGCGACGCTCTTCGGGGACCCCTTCGCCGTCATGAACACGGTCGGGTTGGTCGCGTTCGCGCTCGTCGGAGCGTCGAAGGCCATCCGCGAAGAGTTCGACCTCCTCGGCATCGTCATCGTCGGGCTGGCGATGGCGTTCGCCGGCGGCGCGACGCGTGACCTGCTCGTCACGCGGGTTCCGCTGGCGCTGCAGTCGCCCGTCGAGATCAGTCTCGGACTCCTCGGCGTCGGGCTGGCGGTCGCGCTGAGCCTCGTGCTGTCGGCCCCCGACACGCACCCGGTGACGGTCGTCGCGGACGCTGTCGGCCTCGCTGCCTTCGCCACGACAGGCGCCATCGTTGCAACCGGGGCGGACGTGTCCGCGTTCGGCGTCGTCGCGATTGCGACGATCAACGCCGTCGGCGGCGGAGCAGTCGCGGACATCCTGCTCGACCGCGCGCCGTTCATCCTCTTCGAGGACTTCTACGCGAGCTGTGCAGTCCTCGGCGGGACGGCCTACTGGGTCGCGGGGGAACTCGGTGCGACCGGGGGGACGGCCGCCGTGGCGTGTGCGGTCGTCACTGTCGGAACTCGGCTGGCCGCAGTGACCTACGACTGGCAGCTCCCGACGGCGCAGGCGCTTGGCCGACTCGACGAGTGACCCGGAGATAAGGAAGGAATCAGTCCCAGAAGGCGTTCGTCCGCGCGTACTCCCGCTCGCGCGCGAGGATGTCGCGGTAGAACTCGTCTTCGTCCTCGCGGAGCTTGTTGATGACGCGAGCCGCATTACGGGGACCGACGCCCCGTGCTGCGAGCGCGATGACGGCCTTCTTCCCGTGCCCCTGAACGAGCGACCCGGCCGTGAACGCGCGTTCGACCATCCGTTCCTCCTCGTCGTCGCGGTCCTCCTTCCGGAGCGCCGTCACGACCTCGTCCGCCCACGGGTTCAGCGCGGCGATCCGCGTCGACTCACAGCGCGGACAAGTCGGCGTCTCCGAGATCCGTTTCACCTGCCGTTTCGTCCGCCAGTCGAGACAGTGGAGACAGACGAGCAGCATCCGGTCGTTTTGGATCCGCTCTTTCACCGTCTCGATGACCGACGCGTCCGCGTTCTCCGGTGAGAGCAGCTCCGTCCCCGAAGAGCGCCCGCCGAGCCCCATCGGGGTTCGCTCGCCGACCGTCTCGACCGTCAGCTCGCGGCGGCGGAACCGTTCGAGGACGTCGGCCGTCCGCTCGACGTCGAGGTCGACGTGGAGCGTCTCGCGGAGCGCCTCGTCGTAGACGGGCGTGTCCCGCAGCGCCTCCAGCAGCCGGTCGCGGCCGAAGCCGCGGCCGCCCTTCCAGTTCTTCAGGGCGCCGAACTTCGCGGCGACCTGCGCGAGCGTGTACTTCAGCGCGTCCGAGTTCTTCAGCGACAGCTCGATGAGCGGCTCGACGTGGTCGGGGTCCGTATCGTACAGCAGATCCACGACGTCGCCGATGTAGATTCCCGAAGGCACCTCCAGCTCGATGCGGTACGGGTCCGTCTCGAGCCCGACCGACGACCCCGTCCGCTGGCCGACGAGCGCGGACAGCAGCCGGCCGAGCGTCTCGTTCGTCGTGTGGCCGAAACAGGTGTTGAGCACCACCGCGTTGCCGTACCCCTCGACGAGCACCACCTCGTCGGTCGGCATCGGCGCCTCGTGGCGCTCGATCGGGTCGAGCGCTCGCCGGGCGGTGTGTTCGTCCGTCGGGTATCGCTCGGCGAGGCCGCGGGCGACCGACTCACGCGTCCCGCCCGCGTCGAACGCCGCGCTCGCCTCCGCACGGAGCGTTCCGACCCGCTGGGCGACCGCGTACGGCACCGGTATCTCCTGGCCGGTCCACGACGGGACCTCGCCACCGGGGTCCTCGACGGGCGTGACCTTCACCTGCTCGTCGTCCTCGTCGACGTTCGTAATCCGCCACATCTCACCCCCCTGGATGAACACCTCTCCCGGCGCGGCGAAGTTGACGACGAACCGCTCCGAGAGCGTCCCCACCGTCCGGCCGGAGGCCATGTCGACGACGCGGAAGTTCTGCTCGTCGGGGATCATCGAGAGGTTCCGGTAGAAGTACTCCCACGTCCCCCGCGACTTCTCCAGCCGGTCGTGTTCCTCGTCGAGCCACAGGACCCGGTTCGCCGACAGCTCCCGAACGACCTCCTTGAACGTCTCCTCGTCGAGGTCGCGGTACGGGTACGCGCGGCGGACGATCTCGTAACAGCCGCGCGCGGAGATCTCGCCGAACCCCATCAGAATCCCGGCGATCTGGTTCGCGACCGTGTCGAGACTCCCGTGGTGGATGGCGGCGTCCTCGACGACCCCCTCCTCGGCCATCCGGGCGATGGCGAGCGCCTCGAACGTGTCGTCCGGACGCGTCGTGACGACCGTCCCCGTCGAGACCGCCCCGGACTCGTGGCCGGCACGACCGACCCGCTGGAGCAGCCGCGCCACCTCGCGGGGGCTGTGGTACTGCACGACGTGGTCGATGGCCCCCACGTCGATGCCGAGTTCCATCGAGGAGGTACACAGCAGCGCGTCGATGCTGCCGTCCTTCAGGCCGTCCTCGACCTCGATCCGGGCCTCCTTCGACAGCGAGCCGTGGTGGACGGCGACGTCCGTCCCGTACTCCTTCAGCCGCGAGCCGAGCCCCTCCGCAGTGGTCCGCGTGTTGACGAAGATCAGCGTCGCGTCGTGGTCGGCGACCACCTCGTCGATGAACCGGACGTGGCTCGCGACGGCCGCGTCGGTGACAAGCTCCGAGGCGAGCCGCTCGTCCGACTCCGTGATTTCGGGTTCGATCACCTCCACGTCGATGTCGTTGCCCGCAACGGCCTCGACGACCGCACAGTCGCGGTCGCCGGTGAGGAAGCGGCCCACCTCCTCGGGGTCGCCGACAGTCGCCGAGAGGCCGATCCGCTGGAACGCCCCTGCGTACTCGCGGAGGTGTTCGAGTCCGATGGCGAGCTGTGCGCCCCGCTTCGACGCAGCCAGCTCGTGCACCTCGTCGACGACGACGTGCTCGACGTCCGCGAGCGCGCGCCGGAGCTTCTTCCCCGTGAACATCGCCTGCAGCGTCTCCGGCGTCGTGACGAGCACGTCGGGCGGGTCGTCGGCCTGCTTCGACCGCTGGTAGTCCGTCGTGTCGCCGTGGCGCACGTCGACCTCGATGTCGAGCGTCTCGCCCCACCAGTCGAGTCGCTCGCGCATGTCACGGTTCAGCGCGCGCAGCGGCGTCACGTACAGGGCCTGTATCCCGTGGGTCGGGTCGCGTTCGCTGATGGCCGAAAGGACGGGGAGCATCGCCGTCTCCGTCTTCCCCGTCCCCGTCGGTGCGACGACGAGGGCGTTGCGGCCGCTCGTCAGCGGCGGGAGTGCCAGCCGCTGTGGCTCCGTCGGCCGGTGGAAGCCACGCTCCGAGAGCGCCTCGCGAACCGGCGCCGAGAGGGCGGCGAACGCGTCGAGTCCCTGCGCGTCACTCACTGTCCGGTGTACGGTCGGCGGGCGATTAAGCGCCACGACTGGCACGCAAGCAGGGAGCCGACAGCAGAGCGGCCGCCAGCCCCGCGAGTCGCCGATACATCCTTCACGAACCGGGGCGAAGCGCCGACGATGAGTCTCGAAGACGATGCCGAGGAGCTCGCCTCCGACCTCGGCGTAGACAAAGAGGAGGTCTTAGCGGACTTAGAGAAGCTCGTCAGCTACTCCGTCCCGCTCGACGAGGCGAAGGGGTCACTCCGCCGGAAGTACGGCGACGGCTCCTCGTCGAGCGGCGCGGAGCCATCGACGAAGGAGATCGCCGCCGTCGCGACGGACGACTCGAACGTCACCGTCACGGCGCGCGTGCTCACCGTGGGGAAACGCTCCATCCGGTATCAGGGTGAGGACCAGGTCATCTACGAGGGTGAGCTCGCCGACGAGACCGGTCGCATCTCCTACACCGCGTGGCAGGACTTCGACCTCTCGGTCGGCGACACCGTCACCGCGGGCAACGCGGGCGTCCGCGAGTGGGAGGG
>Ga0207771_100582_pt1 | contig 20332 bp, 17 predicted proteins | sample A23M2SouthBayCA_2_FD_187731 | JGI IMG/M metagenome (GOLD analysis project Ga0207771, IMG submission 187731) | Aerobic enrichment media microbial communities from Eden Landing Ponds, California, USA - A23 M2 (2) (SPAdes) | ecosystem: Environmental > Aquatic > Marine > Unclassified | place...
TTGTCCCTGGCGGACTGAAAGGGCGAGGGTCGGTGGCGGCGACCATCGGGAGCGGAGTCGCCTCAGTGACCCCTATCCGCGCGGGCCGTGCTGAGAGCGCGGATATGTCACTGAGCGACCGCCAGCGGCCCGAGGGCTTTCATCTCTCTATGTCGACTGCGGTGTGGTCAGCGGTCGCCGTTTCTTTCACACGAATTCAGCAAGAAACCACTGATAAGTTCGCACACACAGTGAACAGCTAAGTCACCGACAACACTGGTGAAGCCAACACTGCTAGACGAATTCTATGACACGGTTTACCGTCGTTGCGAAATAGTCACAACAGTCCGTACGTGAGAGGTGTGATAGAACGGTCCGTGAGGGCTGGTGCCGTGGGACGGATCACCGGAATTTTGAAGACAGAAAGTCTGTAACGGTCGATCGTACCGAAACAGACTTATGCGGATCGAGCACCTAGTCCGGTCGCTATGAGCGTGCCCGCGATAGACACCGAGAGCGCACCGCCCCCCGACGACACCCCCGCCAAGACGACGCTGTACTGTCCGGCGTGTGGCCACGAGAGCCTCGCGACCGGCGACTGGCTGGTCCGTGACCGCGACGACCGGACGGTGTACGTCTGTCCGGCCTGTGGTGAAGCGATCGCGACCCGCTGACGGTCGACTGTAGTCCGCTGATTTTCGACCGACGACCACCGATTTCGCGACAGGTCGCGTGATCTCCGACCGGCAGGTTCTACAGAAGCGGTCCACAAATACCGGCGATGGACTCCAGAGCCGCGTGGCTCGTACTTTTCGTCGCCGGACTGTTCGAAACGGCCTGGGCGGTCGGCCTCGAATACTCCGACGGGCTCTCCAGGCCCGTTCCCACGGCAGCGACGGCCGTCGCGCTCGTGGTCAGCATGGTGTTGCTCGCGAAAGCCGTCGAGATACTCCCCGTCGGGACTGCCTACGCCGTCTGGACCGGGATCGGGGCGGTGGCGACCGCCGTGCTCGGGATCTACCTCTTCGACGAACCCGCGACGCCGGGTCGGCTGTTTTTCATTCTGGTCATCGTCGTCGGCATCGCCGGCCTGCAGACAGTCTCGACCGGGTAGCGCAGGTACGTATCCGGACCCTTATCCCCACGGGTCGCAGTAGTGACCACATGAACGTCGTTCCGGACACGAGCGTGGTCGTCGACGGCCGCGTGTCCGAACAGATCGAGGCGGACGCCGACGCCGATTCGAACGCCGAGGGGGAGGGCTTCGCCGGCGCGACCGTCTACGTCCCCGAAGCCGTGGTGGGCGAACTCGAAGCCCAGGCCAACGACGGCCGCCAGCGCGGCTGGGACGGCCTCGAAGAACTCCAGCGCCTCGCCGACATGCACGAGGACGGGACCATCACCGTCGAGTACGTCGGTCGCCGCCCCGCCGAGGTCGAACAGCGCGAGGCCGGTGAGGGGAAGATCGACGCGATCATCCGCGACCTGGCCGATGAACACGACGCGACGCTCGTCACCAGCGACGTCGTCCAGAGCGAGGTCGCCCGCGCCAAGGGCCTCGACGTGGTCTACCTCGAACCCCACGGGCGAGACGTCGAGCGCCTCGAACTGGAGAACTTCTTCGACGAGTCGACGATGAGCGTCCACCTCCGCGTCGGCCTCGAACCGATGGCCAAACGCGGCTCTATCGGCGAGATGTCCTACCAGAAGATCCGCGACGACCCCGCCACCGAAGAGGAACTCAAATCGCTCGCCCACGACGTCGAGGAGAGCGCGCGGGCTTCATCCGAGGGCTTCGTCGAACTCGACGAACCGGGGATGACCATCGTCCAGTTCCGCGACCTGCGGATCGCCATCGCGCGCCCACCCTTTGCCGACGCGATGGAGATCACCGCCGTCAGGCCGATCGTCAAGACGGAACTCGACGACTACGAGTACGCCGACGAACTGCGCGACCGCCTGGCCGAACGCCAGCGCGGCGTCCTCATCTCCGGGTCGCCCGGTGCCGGCAAGTCCACGTTCGCCCAGGCAGTGGCCGGGTATCTGGCCGACGAGGGCTTCGCGGTCAAGACGATGGAGAAACCGCGCGACCTGCAGGTCGACGAGCGGATCACCCAGTACACCGCACTCGGCGGCCAGATGGCCAAGACCGCCGACTCCCTGCTGATGGTCCGGCCCGACTACACCATCTACGACGAGGTCCGCAAGACGGACGACTTCGAAGTCTTCGCCGACATGCGCCTCGCTGGCGTCGGGATGGTCGGCGTCGTCCACGCTACTCGGGGGATCGACGCCCTCCAGCGGCTCATCGGCCGCGTCGAACTCGGGCTCATCCCGCAGATCGTCGACACCGTCGTCTACATCGAAGCCGGCGAGATAGACACCGTCTACGACGTCCAGACCGAGGTCAAGGTCCCCGAGGGACTCATGGAGGAGGACCTGGCTCGGCCGGTCATCACCATCGCCGACTTCGAGACGGGGCGGGCGGCCTACGAGATATACACGTTCAACCGACAGGTCGTCACCGTCCCGCTGGACGGCGAAGGCGAGAGTCAGGAGAGCGGCACCGAGCGCATCGCCAAACAGGAGGTCGAACGCGAGATCCGCTCTATCGCCCGTGGACACGTCGAGGTGCAGATCCGGGACCCCAACACCGCGGTGGTGTACGTCGAGGACGACGACATCTCGCAGGTCATCGGCAAGGGCGGCGGTCGCATCACCGACGTGGAGAACCGCTTAGGGATCGACATCGACGTGCGCACGTTCAGCGACAAACCCGGCGGACGCAGTGCGGGCGGGGGCGGTGGGGGCGGCGGGGGCGGTTCGAGTGGAAGCGGCGGGCCCGGTGCGGGTGGTGCGGGTGGTCCTGGCGGGTCCGGCGGCGAGATCGTCACTCCCGAGATCACCTCCCGGCACGTCCTCATCCCGATGCAGGGCTACGAGGGCGAGACGGTGGAGGTGCAGGCCGACGGGGAGTATCTCTTTACTGCAACTGTCTCCCGGGGCGGCGAGGTGCAGGTCTCGCGCGGGTCGGCCATCGCCGAAGAGTTAGAGATGGCTATCGATCGCGGGAAGACGATCACCGTGGCGCCGTCGTAACCGGCGAGTGACCGGAGGGAACGAGCCGCTTTTTTGGTCCACCGTCAGAGCAAGCGCTGACGAGCCCTGGCTCGCTACGCTCGCCAAGACAGACTTTTTGACCGAGTGGTACCCGCAGGCCGCGACGCGGCCGAGGACACGCGAGGCGAAAAAAGGTGGTCGCCACCGCGGGAAGACGATCACCGTCGTGCCGTCTGACGCCGTCCGTGGGATACGGGGCGAGGCATCGGCCTCCGGCCCGTCGAGACCGGTATCCCTTTTGTGGCCGGTATCTCATTCGTCCACGTGTCAGCCCTCCACTCACGACGACAGGTACTGTCCGTACTCGGCGTGGCAGTCGCCGGATCCGGGATCGCTATGGGGGCCGCCGCAGACGGGTCCACCACCACGACGGGCACTCCCGCGACGCCGACCGCCGGGACCGACGGAACCGACGGCACCGAACCACCGACGGACACGATGGCACCGCCGTCGACCGGTACCGACGCATCTTCGGCCGACAGATCGACGGCCGACGCATCGACGGCCGGCGGAACCGACCGGGGAGCGCAGCCTCCGATCGGGGGCTATCCCACGGTGGGCGTCACGCCGGCACGGACCGGCTACGCCGGAGCGGAGTCCGCACCGGCAGGCCCCGTCGCCAGCCACTGGTGTGTCGGGACGAGCGTCGGGGACCGCCGGGCCGGAGTCGCGGTCGTGGACGGGACGGTGCTGTCGGAGATTCCCGGGGGATCCGAGGCGCTGAACGCTGGAAACGGGGACCGACGATGGCAGGCGGATATCGACGGCGGGGCGCCGACGGTTCGCGACGGGCGAGTGTACCTCGGCTCCCATCACGCCGTCACCTGTCTCGGCTTCGAGTCGGGGCGCGAACTGTGGACGCGGCGCCTGTCCGCCGTCACGGGGCACCCGCTGGTGCTCGACGTCGACGGCCAGGCCACGAGGGTGTTCGTGGCCACCGAACGGACGGACGACGACGGCCACGACGTGGGCGCGACGCTACACGCGCTGGACCCCGAGACGGGCGAGACGGCGTATCGAGTCCCAGCCGAGACGGCCACGATATACGGTCCCCTGGCGGGTCGGGGGAGCTACGTGTACGGCGGAACGACGGACTCTGTCGTCGCGTTCGACGTCGGCGCACGCGAGCTCGCCTGGGAGGCGGAGTTCGGCGAGCACGTCCACTCGGTCGCGGTGACGGAGCGAGCCGTCTTCGCAGGGAGCCACACCGGCGTCGTGGCTGCCCTCGACCGGGTCGACGGGGACGAGCGCTGGCGCGTCACCCTACCGGGCGAAGACGTCGAGGTCCGGGCCCGGCCGGCGGTGACGGACCGAACCGTCTACGTGCCCGCCACCGACGGGAACCTGTACGCCTTCGACCGGGAGACGGGCGCCGAGCGCTGGCGGTTCGACTGCGGACGGGAACTCGACCAGTCGCCGACCGTCGTCGGCGACGAAGATCGGACCGTCGTCGTCGGGAGCGGTTCGGGGACGGTATTCGGTCTCGACGCCGCGGGCGAGATGCGCTGGTCCCACCAGTTGCGAGAGCGGGTCAACACGCCGCCAGCCGTCGTCGACGGCGTCGTCTACGTCGGCGACGGTTCCGGACGGCTGTACGCGCTCGCCGACGAGGGCCCGAACCCCCTCTCGGCGAGTCGCGACTGTCGGATACGGACGCCCACGCCGACGGCCCGCGCGGAGGGCGACGCCGACAACGACGGCGTCCCGAACCGCCGGGACTACGCTCCCCGGGACCAGTCCGTCCAGAACCGGGAGGACGTCCGCGAGGCGTTGGGCGACGACACCCGAGACGGGCGGGGTGACTTCCTGGCGGGCATCGGCGTCGGCGTCGGCGTCTCCCTGTTCGGGGTCGGGACCGGGTACGCGATCCGGGGACGGACAGGCGGTGGCTCCGACGACGGGTAACCGGGTGAAGCCGGATCCCCGAACCGGCACGCGCCGCCGGTGTACGCTGGACAATACGACCAGGTTGACCCGTGGTCACACCGTCGCCCGGAGACAGATCGAGTCGGGCGGGAGGTCCGTCTCGCCGCCCGCGACCTCGGCCTCGCCGAGCGTCGGTTCCACGACGGACTCGACGGTGAATCCGGCGTCCAGCAACGGCGAGAACAGTCCCTCGACCGGTCGCCGATAGTAGGTCCCGCGGTTGGACCCGGTCTCGGACCCCCAGAGGACGTCGAATCGCTCGACTTCGGAGTAGTTCGGGGCGTCGGGCGGCGCGTCGATCCCCGGGTCGAGGTGGTCGTCGACCCCCACCGCGGGATACGCCCCGTCGCGAACGACCACGTAGTCGTGGACCGGGTTGTGCGTCGAGACGACGAGGACGCCACCGTCCGCGAGCACGCGAGCGAACGCCGCGAGCGCCGGCTCCAGATCCGGCAGATGCGAGAACACGTGCTGGCAGAGAACGACGTCGACGCTGTCCGTATCGAGGCCGTCGAGGCCGTCGGCCAGGTCGGCGCGGTGAAACGTCGCCGCCGGAACTCGCTCGCGGGCCTCGGCGAGCATCGCGTCGCTGACGTCCACGCCGGTCACCTCCGCCCCCCGGTCGGCCAGTGCGGCCGCGTACACGCCGGACCCACAGCCCGCGTCGAGTACGTGACGCCCGTCTACGTCGGGGAGCAACGCGTCGACTGTCGTCCAGAGGCTGTCCCGCCACCCCGAGGACTCGACTATCTCCGTCCAGTACGGTGCCAGGTCGTCGTAGTGGGCCGCGATCCGCTCGTCTGATTCGTCCACGGGTACTCACTGACGCCCACTCGTATTACGAATTTCTGACAGTAGTGTCGTCGTCGAGTCCGGACAGTCGACACGGTCGTGACAGGCGACAGCGACCGGTTGGATGCCCGGCGTAGGAGTCAGGTGATCATCGATTCCGGTCGATCCACCGACAGAACGCGTCGAAGTCTTCCCCACCAGCCTGGTCTGCGATAGTTCGCAGTGTCCCGGTATCGATACGGTCGTGTCGCGGGACACTCACTGTCCGGATCTCACTGTCGTGGTCTTCGGGTGGGAACCACTTCAGGATCACGTGGCTACCGTTCGTTCGCTGCCACTCGAAACCGCCGACATTGATCAGGACCTTGATGACGTCGTCACCGGAGAAATCGCGCGAAACCATCCCGCTCGCTACTTGAGAACGTCCGGGAGTTCGCCGGAAGTGTTGTCTGCAGGGTCGACACCAACTTCGCGGAGTTCTTCGTCGGTGGGTTCGCGTCCAGTCTCCCCTCGATAGAGCGCGACGGCTTCGTCAAGGTTTTCGAGCGCCTCCGCTCGCGTCTCTCCCTGAGAAGCGACGCCGGTTTCCTCGTCGCGGGCGACCCACAGTCCGCTTTCGCCCAGTGAGAGGGAGATCTCGACTGGGGTCGTCGGGTCTTCCTCCCCCGACTCGTCGGCACCAGTGCTCATAGTGGATATCAGGCCGGGTTTACTGATAAGTTCTCGGGACGGAACGTTCGTCTGTCAGCCCTCGACGTCGGCACGCAGTGCTTCGAGCGACTCGATGCACTTGTCGATCCGATGGAACGTCTCGTCGAGCGATTCGAACGCCGACAACAGGGGAAACAGTCACGACGATCGGCCCGCGAAACCGGTCTGCGCCGCGCCTACTGGCCGTCGGTCCCGGTCTCCGGCGGGCTCTCGGTTCCGGTTCCAGTTTCAGTTCCAGTCCCAGTCCCCGCGGGGGTCCCGGTTCCGGTGTCGGTCCCGGGTTCGGTTCCCGCCGGAGTCCCGGTGCCGGTCCCGGCGGGCGTTTCCGTCCCGGTCCCAGAGGGCGTCTCGGTGCCGGTCCCAGCGGGCGTCTCCGTCGGCGCACCGGTCGGGGTCCCGGCGGGCGTCTCGCCTTCTTCCGGTGGCACGATCTGCAGGACTGCACCGGTTTCGCCCTCTGGGACGCCACGCTGGTTGACGAGGACGTACAGTTCGCCGTCGGCGCCCCGGCCGAACATCCGGACGAACCACTCGAAGTCCCCGGCGACGACGAGTTCGGTCATGTCCCAGAGCTGGTCGCGCGGGACGTCTTCCTCGCCGATCGGCGCCGGCGTGTCGGTTCCAGCAGGCGTGCCTGTCCCCCCGGGCGTCCCGGTTCCGGTGTCGGTGCCGTCCGGGGTCGCCGTGCCGGTCCCCGCGGGAGTCCCCCCGTCGGTCGGCGTTCCGGTACCGGCCGGTGTCCCGGTCCCGGCGGGCGTCCCGGTTCCGCCCTCGTCGAAGTCCGCCGGCGGGTTCGCCGCGAAGAGTCGCCCCTGGGGAACCTCCCGAGCCACGTCGGTCGTCCACGTCCCGAAGACGTACTGACCCTGCAGGCCGGGAATAGTGTCGTTCTCGTAGCGGTGGCCGCCGACGATCGTGATGCCGACGCTCTCACCCTCGAAGAAGTGGGGGTACTCGACGACCGGGTCGACGAGGGGACTGCCGTCGTAAGGCGACTCGGCGGGTTCGGTGTCGGGACAGCCGGTGATCGCGTCGGGATTGGCGGGTTCCTCGGTGCTGAAACAGTGGGTCCCCTCCTTGACGTTCCAGCCGTAGTTGCCGCCGCCTTCGACGACGCTGGCCTCCTCCCAGAGGTTCTGCCCGGCGTCGGCGACGAAACAGTTCCCCGCCGAGTCGAAGGAGATGCCGTACGGGTTGCGGAAGCCGTAGGCCCAGATCTCGTCGAGTCCGGGGTTGTCCGCGCCCGCGAACGGGTTGTCCTCGGGGATGCCGTAGGGCGGCCCCTGCTGGGCGACGTCTGCCACCGTCGACGTCCCCGTACCCGCTGGCGTTCCGGTTCCGGCGGGCGTCCCCGTGCCCTCGGGTGTTCCCGTACCTGCCGGTGTGCCGGTCCCCGCAGGTGTTCCAGTACCTGCCGGGGTGCCGGTGCCTTCGGGTGTTCCGGTTCCCTCTGGCGTCCCGGTGCCCTCGGGTGGGGGTGTGCCGACCGGAGTGGGACTCCCGGCGGGCGTGGGCGTGCCAGCCGGCGTCGGTGAGCCCGCAGGCGTCGGTGTACCGGGATCACCCTCGGCGTCGACGTCGATGCGAAGGACGCTGCCCAGCAGGTTGTCGGTCACGTCCTGGCCGTTGCCGCCGGAGTTGACGTCGTACCAGTCCTCGACGTGACCGTAGAGGTCGTCGTTGGCGCCGCCGCCGTCGCCCATGGGCACGTGGAGGTAGCCCTCGGGGCCGAACGCGAGCGGCCCGCCGTTGTGGTTGTACTGGGGCGACTGGATCTCCAGGAGTCGCTGTTCGGTTTCGAGGTCGGCCGAGAGCCCGTCGACGGTCGTGGTGAACTCCGAGACGACCTCGACGTGGTCCCACCCCTCCGGCGTCTCGTCGTTCGGCGGCGCGCTGTAGTGGAGGAAAAACCGACCGTTGTCACCGAAGGCGGGGTGGAGTTCGATACCGAGAAGTCCGCGCTCGTCGTAGGCCGAGTCGGGATTGGCGTACGAACCGTTGAACGTCCCGAGTTCGACCAGCCGGTCGCTCACGTCGGCGAAGACTTCCTCCTGGAGGCCGTTCTCGTCGACGACGTACACCTGGCCGGGCTGGTCGGTGACGAACTGGCGGCCGTCCTCGCCGCCGGGCGCGGCGAAGTCCGTCGGCGCGACGAGTGGCCCGCTGGCGACCTCGCGGACCTCGACCTCGACGCCCTCCTCGAAGAAGCCCGCGCCAGGTGCGGGCGTCCCTTCGGCCGCAGTCCCCGTCCCGGGAGCGGTCGTCCCGGTCGCCGTCCCGCCGCCGGGTGTCGCCGTGCCGGTGCTCACCTCGATACTGCCGACCATCGTCGTCGGGTGGACGGTACAGATGTACTCGGTCATCTCCTCGCTGGCGGTGAACGTGAGCGAGACCGTCGCGCCCTGTTCGGACGCGATATCGGTGCCGGTGAGGATAGAGCCCTCTGCGTCGCGGATCGTGAAGTTGTGGGGCTCGCCGTCGAGGTTCTCCCAGACGAGTTCGTACTCGACGCCGGCGGTGAGTTCGAGCGTCGGGTTCTCCTGGTCGGCGATCGCCGCCGGTTCCTGGCCCTGCCACGCCGAGATCTCGCCACCGAGGCGATAGCTCTCCTGCTGGCCGGCGACCGCCAGCGTCCCGAGTCCGCCGAGGACGCCCGCCGCCGCGCCGGCTTCGAGGACGCGACGCCGCGAGGGTCGCCACTGAGTCGTCTCGTCAGAGGGCGTCTCCGGCGCCTCGTTCGTCTCGTCAGAGGGCGTCTCCGGCGCCTCGTTCGTCTCGTCGGAGGCCGTCTTCAGCGTCTCTGTCTGTGTGTTCGCCGTCTCCGTCTGTGCGTCGGAGGTCTCCCGTTCGTCGGGACTGTCTGTCATGGCAACTCTGCGTCCACCGTCGAGAGGACCGGGAAAAAGTATCGAGTGGCAATCGGTGAGTAACGCGAACGAACGCGACAGAGAGCCGCCTTACTCTGTGAAATCGCTATTTCAGCTCGGCGTTACGGTGAGGAAACTCGGCGGACCGACCAGACCACGCGACCCCCGATACGACGCCGTCGAACGCCCCTGAAACCGCTCGGATCGCCACCGAGAGCGTCTTCTGTGACACCGGTAAGTTCGCCGCACTGTCCCCGTCCCGTCGCGCCGTCGACGCCGAAAGCCGGAGTTATCGAACGGGTCGAGCGGGCAGTGCAGTCGACCACGGATGGCCGAACGCGAACCGCCGGACGGGCCGGACGTGAACCGACCGGTAAGCACGGCCTCTCGCGGGAGTAAGGCGAGCCACAGCGCCCGAGAGAAAGAGGGCGCCGGGTCGACTCGACGGGGTGACGGCGCGTGGCGCGGCGACCGAATCGGTTATTGGGGCGGCCCGTCCCACTGTTCGCCGTCGTCTTCGGGTTCGTAGCCGATCGTCTCGCGGGCGTGGTCCAAGTCGTCGAGCCACCGCCGCTGGTTGGCGCTCACTCCGTAGAAGTGGTCCCACTCCACGGAGTCGTCCTGGAGACAACAGTCGACCATGTGTGCCAGGTCACGCCGGGACTGCCAGAGGCCCTTCATCCGGGCGACCTGCTCGTCGTAGGCGTCGCTCCCGCGCTCGAATCGCCCGGCGTCGACGCCGCGCTCGGCGTCGCCGTAGGGGTGGTCGTACTCGGGGTCTCGACAGGCGCCGATCCGGAGCCCGTAGAACCGTATCCCGTGACGTTCGGCCGCGAGACGGCCCAGGTCCTCGCCGTAGCTCTTGGTGAGGCCGTAGAGGGAGTCCGGACGGTGGGGTTCCGTGTGGTCGGCGGTGATTCCCCGGTCGTGGTAGACGTCGGGGTAGTTGTCGAGTTCGACCATGCCCACGGCGTGGTTCGAGGAGGCGAAGACGACGCTGTCCAAGTCGGCGTCGACGGCGGCGTCGAAGACGTTGGTGATACCTTCGAGGTTGTCGGCCAGCGGGTCCGTCCACCCGATGTCGGGGTTCGACGCGCCGCCGGTGCCGGGCGTCAGCGCGAGGTGGACGACGGCGTCCTGTCCGTCGAAATGTGGCCGGAGGTCATCGTATTCCCGAACGTCGGCGACGACGGACTCGCCGGGGCCGTCGACGGGTTCGACGTCGAGCAGGGTGAACTCGTAGCAGTCGTCGTCGCCGAGGTGGTCGGTGATCGCGGTACCGATCGTGCCGCCGGCGCCGGTGACGAGAACGTCCATACACACTGTGGAGCGGTCCGAGGCTTAGGTGTTGGCGTGGGGCCAGCCCGGCCAATTCGAGCCAGCACGTCGTCGAGAGGGCAACCGCTACGGGCCGAAAGAATCGGGAAAACTGGAGTCCGGATCAGGGAGAACTGACCGCGCCGGTGTCACACTCGCACTCCGAAGAGTCGGTGATCTCGTAGAGATTCTGGCGAGCGTCGGCGAAATAGACGTCCTCTTCGACGACGCCGATGTCGTCGAGTCGTTCGAGAGCGTAGCGGACCGTGCGCGCGGACAGCATCGATTCCTCGACGATCCCCTTCTGTGTGAGCGGACCGTCGTACTCCAGTACCTTGTAGACGAGCTTCGCGCTCGGGGGGAGATCCGAGAGGGAGTCCCCTTGTGTCTGTGCCATCGGTCACATGCATGTGCGCACCGACCATAAAGATTGAGGCAACGCTTGTCGGCGACACCCCCGTCGCGCCCGAAAACGGCCGCGAGACGCCGTCGAAAGCGGAAGCTGTTTCCGGTTCTCGTCCCACTATGCCGATATTTTCAGTCGAAGATATCGTCTCCCGTCGCGTAGCGGGCAAGTCAGAACGGATACCGTCGCCCGGTGGTCTCCAGTCAACGTGTGACGCGTCGGTCAGCGTGGCAGCGCCTCGGGGACAGACTCGGTACGCTCCACACGGTTGGTAGTCGGGTCGTACTCGACGACACCGAACTCCGCCAGTTTCGGGAGTTGCACGTGGTGGAGCGCGACCGCCACGCGCTCGACGTGTTGCTCGTCGAACCGAGTGCCGTCGGTTTCACGACGCGCGACCGTTCGCGCGAGAGTCGTGAGTTCGACCGGAGCCGGCTGGTCCCGGAGGGCGTCGATCACGACCCGACGACGGTCGTTCGCGAGCAGGTGGTGTCGCTCGGAAGTGGTCAGTTCGACGGCGCTCGTCGGCTCGTCCGCACGGTCGTTCGAAGATTTGGACATGTATCGATCACTCCAGTGTATCGGTCGCCGCGTGTCTGGATCGAAGTCCTGGATATGGGTAAGGGCTGTCTAGAACTGATGAGGGTGTCGTGCGAGGGGGCAACTCGCCCGATGGCGAACAGATACGTGTCGGTTTCACACGGGTGACTGCGGGATAGCGGCGAATCACTGTGAGGTAGGGACCGACTGCCCTCCGCCGGCGGAGGGTTGATAGACCCGGACTGCAAGGCAAGCGGTATGACACGGGGCTCGCTCACCGACGCGCTCGAGGAGACCCTCGCCTGCTTCGGGGAGGCCGGGGCACCCCGGACGACGCGTGAGGTGGCCGACGCGCTCGAACTCGGTCGGCGGAGCACGTACGACCGACTGGACCGACTCGTCGAATGTGACCACCTCGAGACGAAGCGGGTCGGTGCGAGCGCGCGCGTCTGGTGGCGACCCACACAGTCGACGACGGGGCGACCCGCACAGTCGACGACGGGGCGACCCGCACAGTCGACGACGACCGACCGACCGACGCCGGCGCGCGACGCCGACACCGAGTACGGGAACCACGACTCCGAACTCGAGCAGTACAGGGCGGCGGTCGAGACGGTCGAAGACGGTGTCTACGTCGTCGACGACGAGAGTCGCTTCCTGCTGGTCAACGACGCGCACGCGGAGCTGACGGGGTACGACCGCGAGGCGTTGCTGGGCGCCCACGCCACACGCGTCACGACCGACGACGACCTCGACAGGGCGGAACAGCATCGGGACGAACTCGAAACCAGCGGGCGTGAGGTCGCCACGGTCGAGACGGAACTCCTCGCGGCGGACGGCAGACGGATACCGGTCGAGACCAGGTTCGCGCTCTTCCCGCTCGGGGACGACCGGTACGGTCGCGCCGGTGTCGTCCGCGACATCTCCGACCGCCTCGACCACGAGCACGAACTCGAACGGCGCGTCCGCCAGCAGGAAGCCGTGGCCGAACTCGGTCACCGGGCGCTGGGAGAGCGCGACGTGGACGACCTGCTGGCGGACGCCGCTGTGCGAGTCGCGGGCGTCCTCGGAGCCGACTACTGCAAGGTACTCGACCTCGACCCGGAAGCGTCGACACTCCGACTCAGACAGGGCGTCGGGTGGGACGACGGTATCGTGGGCACGGCGACCGTCTCGGCCGACGAAAACGACTCGCAGGCAGCACACACGCTGGCGGCCGAACGACCAGTCGTGGTCGAGGACCTGGCGGCGGAGACACGGTTCAGCGGGCCGGACCTGCTGACCGGCCACGACGTCCGGAGCGGCATCAGCGTCCCGATCGGCCCCCGAGACGACCCCTGGGGTATCCTCGGCGTCCACGACACCGACCCGCGGACGTTCTCCGAGCGAGACGTGGCGTTCGTCCAGTCGATCGCGAACGTCCTCGGGGTCGCGATCGAGCGCCACAGCGACGAACGGGAGTTACTCGTCCAGCGCGAACAGCTCGCCGCGCTCGACAACCTGAACCGGACGCTCCGCGAGACCACCGAGGCCGTCATCGAACAGTCCACGCGCGAGGAGGTCGAACGGACTGTCTGTGAACACCTGGCCGCCACCGACTCCTACGAGTTCGCCTGGATCGGCGACGTCGACGTCGCCACGGACACGGTGAACCTCCGGACCGAAGCCGGCGTCGAGGGGTATCTGGAGGACATCACCGTCACGGTCGACCCCGACGACGAGCGCAGTCACGGGCCGACGGGGCGTGCGCTCCGGACCGGGGCGATACAGACCACGGGGGACGTCAGCGCGGCGGACGACCACGACCCCTGGCGGGACCACGTCGGCCAGTACGACTTCCGCTCGTCGGCGGCCGTCCCCATCACGCACGGCGACACTACCTACGGCGTGTTGAACGTCTACGCCGGGCGACGCCGCGCGTTCGCGGGCCCCGAATCCGAAGTGCTCACACAGCTCGGCGAGATCGTCGGTCACGCCATCGCCGCTACCGACCGGAAACAGACGCTGATGGGCGACAGACTCGTCGAGCTCGAGTTCCAGATCCGCGACGTCTTCGCGGCACTGGACGTTCCGGCCACCTCGGACGGCACTATCACGCTCGACCACACTGTCCCGGTCGGCGACGACGAGTTCCTCGTCTACGGAACCGCCACGCCCGACGCCGTGGACACCCTCACCGGACTCGTCGAAGCGCTCCCCCACTGGGAGTCGGTCACGATCGGCGGGGCGGACAACCCGGTCGGCCCGGTCGACTACGAGGCGCGACTGGCCGACCCGCCGGTCCTCTCGGTCGTCGCCGCCTGCGGCGGGGAAGTGCAGCGGGCCGTCATCGAGGACGGCGACTACCGCATGACGGTCCACCTCGCCCCGAGCGTCGAGGTCCGGCGGATCATCGACGCCGTCGAGTCGACCTATCCGACGGCCGAGTTGCTCCGCCGCCAGGGGATCGACCGCCCGACCGACGGCCCACAGGGGATACAGCGCCGGCTCACGACCGACCTCACCGACAGACAGCACAGCGCGCTCGAAGCCGCCCACCACGCCGGCTTCTTCGAGTGGCCACGCGACGCTGACGGCGCGGACGTCGCCGACTCGCTGGACGTCGCCCCGTCCACGTTCCACCAGCATCTCCGGAAAGCCGAACGGAAGGTGTTCGAATCCCTGTTCGCCACGCACCCGCCGGCCTGACCGGCCACGTCAGACCGGGCGAGACGACGGCCCACACAGGTCTTCAAATCGGGCGAGACGACGGCCCATACGGGACTGAGTCGCCGATTCGAGCGAGACGGTGTCGGCCAGCCACAGGAACGAACGGCTTTTGGGGCCAGGTAGCCGACGTACCCGTATGGCTACCGAAACCGCCGAGGAGGGGAGTGGCTGGGACTCCCATCTCCGCGGGCTGACGGTCACGACGGTGGCGTCCCTACTGGGGCTGGCCGCCGGCGTTGGCTCGCAGGCCCTGGCCAGCGGCCCCAACGACCGGATCGGCCTCTACCTGATGGGCGGGGCCATCCTCCTCCAGTTGCCGCTGTACGCCGTCATCGGGATCGACGTCGACGACTTCGGCCCCAAGGAGTACCTGTACATCGCCTTCATCACCTTCTCCATGTGGTTCATCACCTGGGGCATCCTCCTGACCACCGGCGCGACGATCTGACATGGCGGACGATTCCATCGCGGTCGTCGACCTCGACAGGTGCCAGCCCGACCGCTGTAACTACGAGTGTGCGAACTTCTGTCCGCCGAACCGCTCGGGCAAGGAGTGCATCGTCACCCGCGAGGAGCGCTTCGAGGAAGACGAGCCCTACGAGGGCGAACCCGAACAGATCCACATCTCCGAGGAGATCTGTCTGGGCGAGACCTGCGGGATCTGCGTCACCAAGTGTCCCTTCGACGCCATCGAGATCATCAACCTCCCCCAGGAACTGGACGAACACCCCGCCCACCGCTACGGCGAGAACGCCTTCGCGCTCTACGGGCTCCCGGCACCCCGCGAGGGACAGGTCACGGGCATCCTCGGCCCCAACGGCATCGGGAAGACGACCGCCGTGCGCATCCTCGCGGACGAACTCGCGCCCAACCTCGGCCGACTCGGCGACGAACCCGGCTGGGACGCGGTCCTGGAAGAGTATCGGGGCACCGCCCTCCAGAACTACCTCGAAGCCCTGCGTGACGGCGACGTGACCGTCGCGCGCAAACCACAGTACGTCGACAAGATCCCCGACCAGTTCGACGGGACGACGCGCGAACTTCTCGAACGCACGGACGAGCGGGGCGCGCTCGACGACCTGATAGACCGGGTCGGCATCCGACCGGTCGTCGACCAGGACATCGACACGCTCTCGGGCGGTGAACTCCAGCGGGTCGCCCTCGTCGCCTGTCTCGCCCGCGACGCCGACTTCTACTTCCTCGACGAGATCACCCCCTACCTCGACATCGGCCAGCGGATGACCGCCGCCCGCCTCGTCCGGGAACTCGCCGACGACGACGAACAGGACCGCTCGATGCTCGTCGTCGAACACGACCTGGCGATCCTGGACCTGCTCGCCGACTCCATCCACGTCGCCTACGGTACCCCCGGCGCCTTCGGCGTCGTCACGCCGCCCAAATCGACCAAGAACGGCGTCAACGAGTACCTCTCTGGCTACCTGGAAAACGAGAACATGCGGATCCGCCAGACCGAGATCGACTTCGAGGAACACGCCCCGCGTCCGGCCGCCGCCGGCGACGCGGTCGTCTCCTACCCGGATCTCGAAAAGTCCTACGGCGAGGGCGAGTTCTCGCTCACCGTCGAGGGCGGTTCGATACGGGAAGGCGAGGTCATCGGCGTCGTCGGGCCCAACGGTATCGGGAAGTCGACGTTCGCGAAATTGCTGGCGGGGCGTCTCGACCCCGACGAGGGCGAGGTGGACGCGGACCTGGACATCGCCTACAAGCCCCAGTACGTCGAGATCGACCAGCCGATGCGCGTCGACGCCTTCCTCTCGTCTATCACGGACGACTTCGGCACCTCCTACTGGAACACCGAGGTCGCCCAACCGTTACAGCTCGAACGGATCATGGAACAGGACCTGACCGACCTGTCGGGCGGGGAGCGCCAGCGTGTGGCCATCGCGGCGACGCTCTCCGAAGAAGCGGATCTGTACCTGTTAGACGAGCCCTCCGCACACCTGGACGTCGAACAGCGGGTGCGCGCGACCAACGCCATTCGCCGGTACGCCGAGAACCACGACGCGACGGCGCTGGTCATCGACCACGACATCTACATGGTCGACCTGCTCTCGGACCGGCTGCTGGTCTTCGACGGCGAACCGGCCCAGCGGGGCCACGCCTCCCCGCCCGTCGAGATGCGCGCGGGCATGAACGAGTTCCTCGCCAACCTCGACGTCACCTTCCGGCGCGACGAACGGACGAGTCGGCCCCGGATCAACAAGCCGGGCAGTCGCCTCGACCGCGAACAGAAAGAGAGCGGCGAGTACTACTACACCTGAGCAGCCGAGAACAGTTTTACGACGGGTCGTCGTAGCGCCGCTATGAGCAGCGTCGGGACTGGCGACCGGACAGCCAACGAGGCCACCGACGAAAGCGGGGCGACGGACCGGGAGGTAGCCGAGGGAGTCTACCGGTTCGGTACGCGCCGGATCAACTGGTACGTCCTCGAAACAGACGACGGACTGACGGTCGTCGACGCGGGGCTCCCGGCTCACTGGCCGCAACTCGGGAAGTGGCTCGACGCGAACGACTACGGATTCGAGGACGTCGAAACACTGGTGTTGACCCACGCGGACGCTGACCACGTCGGCTTCGCGAAGAAACTGGCAGACCGGGGCGTCCCCGTCTACTGTCATCCCGAGGACCTGCCCCACCTGCGCGGCCAGCCACAGGGCGCACCGGGCTGGTTCTACCGGAACCTCTGGCGGCCCGGCTTTCTCGTCTACGCCGTCGAGATGGTCCGCGACGGTGTCACCTCCGTCGAACCGCTCCCCGACGCCGAACCGCTCGCTGACGGGGAGACGCTCCCAGTGCCGGGCGAACCGCGCGTGCTGTTTGCCCCCGGTCACACGCCGGGCTCGTGTGCGCTGGTCGTCGACGACCGCGACGTCCTCCTCTGTGGCGACGTGCTCGCCACGCGGAACATCTTCACCGGCCGGGAGGGCGACCCACAATTACTCGGCGCCGCTGACGAAAACCACGAGGAAGCACGGGCGTCGCTCGCTCGACTCGAAGGACTGGGCACGGTGACGCTCCTGCCCGGCCACGGTGACCCCTGGCGCGGGGAGATCGAAACGGCACTCGACAGCGCGCGGTGATGGCGTCGCGGGGACGGAGCCGATGGTATCACCGCGAACGGAGCTGGTCACACCACCGTTCGACCTGCAACTCCAGCGATTCTTCCGACCGGGAGTTGTCGATGCGGACGTGAGGCAGGGAGATGTCCTCGAAGGACTTCATGAGTTCGTAGTAGGTGTCGAGCGAGGCGTCGCTCAGTTCGCTGTCGAGGTCCCGGTCGGCGACCCGCTCGACGGCCACGGACTCGTCGCAGGTCACCTTCACCAGTTCGAACCGGCAGTCGACGGCGTCGGCGAGGTCACGCGCCCACTCCCGGTGGCGAGCACGCTGGAACGTGCCGTCGAGGACGGCGTTCCGGCCGGCGGTCAGGTCGTCGCGGGCCTCGTCCAGAACGCGGGCGTAGACGCGCCGGGACTCCTCGCGGTCGTAGCGCGGTTCGGCGCGGATCTCCTTGCGGACCGCGTCCGTCCGGCGGAGTTCGCCGCCGAGGCGGTCGACGACTTCGGCCGCGACCGTCGACTTCCCGACGCCCGGCAGCCCGCAGACGACGACGAGACAGGGCATGCCCGCAGTTGACTGACCGCCCGGAAAAAGCCAGCGAGTGCGGTCGATGCCCCGTCGAACGACATCCCTCGGCGACCGCTCCGGCGCCCCTCGGCGCCCACTCCGACGACGACCCTCGACGCCCGCCCCAGTAACCTACCGACTGGTGAGATACGCCAGCGCGTCACCGTAGGGGTCGACTTCGATCCTGGCGAGCGCGTAGAATCGGTCGTGGGCCTCGCGGGCGGCGTCGGCCAGCGGTTCGTACGGTCGGTGACAGACGTCGAAGAAGCCGATGTTCCTCCCACGTAGTAGTCCTGCAGAGTTTGAAGTGAAATTCATACCAGCCGAGAAATCGTGTCTTCCCCTTAATGAAGTGGCCGCCGATCGAAACAACACGGACAGTTCTCGACCCGACAACCGGATCAACGTACAGTCTACGGGACTGGTTCACTTGTCGTCGAAGATCTCGTCGAGTGCGTCTCGAAGATACGCGACGTTGTCGTATCGGTCAGCTTTCTGCTTTGCGAGCGCTGTCAGCAGGACATCGTCGAGAGCGGGAGGCACGTCCGCGACCTCGCTCGGGGGCGCCGGTCGGTCGTTTTTCAGTCGCTCGACGACCTCGAAGGGTTGGCCCTCGAACGGCGGACGGCCAGTGAACAGCTCGTAGAATACCGCGCCGAGCTGGTAGACGTCCGTAATGTCGTCACTCGGACCGCGGCTGTCGTCGAACTGTTCGGGCGCGGCGTATTCGACGGTCAGCCCGTCGATGCTCTTCGAGTGGTCCAGCAGGTGTTTCGAGAGCCCCCAGTCGGCCACCTTCGGGACGTCCCACGCGCCCTCGACACCGCGAAACAGGACGTTGCTGGGTTTCAGATCGAGATGGGCGATCCCGCGTCGGTGCGCGTGCCGAACGCCTCTGGTGACGCAGATCGCCGTCCAGAGCGCCTGGTCGACGTCCAGCTCACCCGCTCGCTCGCCGAGGTGGCCCGCGTCCATGTACTCCATCGCGATCCAGGGAAGCGGTTCGCTGCCGTAGTCGACGACGCCGACGATATGGTCGTGGTCGTCGAGTTTGTCCCAGGTTTCGGCCTCGTCGAGCAGTCGCTCGACCGTCTCGGTGTGGAGGGTCCCACTCATCCGGGGTTTCTTGATCGCCAGCGTGACGTCGCCCTCGGGCGTTGGGTGCGTGGCACGAGTCACGTCGGCGTTGCCGCCCGACCCGATCGGTTCCTCGTCGGTCAGGGACTCGTAGTCGACCGAGAGGTCCCGCACGCGCGGGATCTCCGCGGGCGGACCCGGAAGGTTGTCGAGGCTGGTCGCGATTTCCGCGACCAGGTCGTTGCGGCGCTCGTCGAGGTCTTCGATGTCGTGTTGCAGGGCCGGGAGTTCGTGCCCGGAGACCGTTTCCGCGAGCGACGACACCCGTTCGTCCAGAGCGACGAGGTCCGCCTTGGCGTCGCGCAGAGACCCCCGCGAGGGTCGCCCGTCGCCCTTCCCTTCGAGCGTCGCTCCGGCATCGTCGATTGCAGCGCGGACGTCGTCGATCTCTGCCCGGATCGCCTGGCGGACGGCCTCCAGGCGGTCGTCGATATCGTCACGTTTCTGTCGGGGACTGCTCGCATCGAGAGCGGTGTCGCCCGCGGTCTCTATCGCTCGTTCGTAGGCGTTACGGGCGTTCTCGAAGCGTTCGAGGGCGGCGGCGTAGTCGTCCTCTGCCAGATACCGGTCGGCGTCGTCGCGCGATCGGTCGCCGTGTTCGACGGCAGCGTCGAACTCCGCGCGCGGAGGCGAGCCGTCCTCATGAGCCGGCGACTCCCCGGCTGGGTCGCTTTCGCCGTCGGTATCAGCCTGTCGTGAGTCGTCGTCCTCGCTCGTGCCCCGTGACCGGGCCAGCCACAGCCCACCGAAAAGCCCGCCGAGCAACACCGCCCCACCACCGAGCAACGCTGTCGAGATGCCACTGCGATTCGACGGCGACCTGAGCGCGTAGACGCTGCCGTCCGCGCTCCCGACGTAGATGGTCCCGTCGACCACTGTCGGTGACGAATCCACAGCATTGCCGGTTTCGTAGGTCCATTGTTGGGTGCCATCCGCCCCGTCCAGCGCGTAGACGGTGTGATCACGGCTCCCGACGTAGACAGTCCCATCCGCCACCGCCGGTGACGACCACACCTCTTCGCCGGTCTCGAAGCTCCACTGTTCGGAGCCATCCGACGCGTCCAGCGCGTAGACGCTTTCATCCAGACTCCCGACATAGACAGTTCCATCCGCCACCGCCGGTGACGACCACACAGAATCGCCGGTGTCGTAGGACCACTGTCGGGAGCCGTCCGACGCG
>Ga0207771_100584_pt1 | contig 20313 bp, 18 predicted proteins | sample A23M2SouthBayCA_2_FD_187731 | JGI IMG/M metagenome (GOLD analysis project Ga0207771, IMG submission 187731) | Aerobic enrichment media microbial communities from Eden Landing Ponds, California, USA - A23 M2 (2) (SPAdes) | ecosystem: Environmental > Aquatic > Marine > Unclassified | place...
GCCCATCCAGAGGTCGGAGCCGCCGTTGAGCTTTGCCAGCAGATTCACGTCGTCCTCGTAGCTGGGATAGTACGTCTCTGTCAGGCCCTTTCCGACCGCCAGTGCCGTGACGGCGTCGTGGGTCGCCATCTCGAACACTTCGTTCGGATCGAGTCGGTCCTCGACGCCGCTGAACTGCTTGGGACCGTGTTCCAGTCCGTGATCGTGGGCGAGCACGATCGTCTTGCCGTTGCGAACGAGTGGAGAGTCACTGCTGAGGTGCATGCACCGAGCTTGGTAGAACGATCACAAAGCATTTTCGAATATGCTCGTTTTGTATTGGATATGATCGAACAGCGATCGGACAGACAGTCCCATCGCTGGCAGGGGCAAGCGAACGGAAAAGAATCGCCGTCTCAGGACTGCTGGGCCTGCTGGCAGACCGAGCTCCAGCGACCGTTGGCTTCGAGTTTCTCTTGCAGGCGGTCTGCGTACTGATTCGCCAGTGTCTCTGCTTCTTCGAGGCGTTCGTCGCCACCGCCGCCGAGTCCGAGCGCGTCCTTGACGCCGCTCAGGAGACCATCACCAGAGCCACCACCTGACTGACCGCCGCCACCCATCGGTCCCTGCTGGGCGATGCGATCCAGTTCCGGCATGATCGTCGGGAGATTCGACGTGTTCGGGACGATCTCCGCGGTCTCGGGGTCGTCGGGATTCTCGATTTCGAACTCCAGGGCGGTCATGACGAGACTCCACTGTTGATTAGAGAACGACGACGCCGTCACGTGCTCGTTGAATTCGTTGTCGAGTTGCATCCGCTCTGCGGCGATGGCACTTGTCCAGTCGGCACTCATAGCGCACACTTCGGTCGGCCACCGTTTGAGCCTTTCCCGAAAAATGGAGAGATCGGCCGCAGGGGAACGCTCTAGAAGGCGTCGCCTTCGAGACTGATGTCGGCGTGAAGCTCCTCGTGAAGCGCGGCGTGGACGTGACAGATCTCCTCACCGAGTTCGGCGATTTCGTCTTCGTCGCCGCTGATGTCTGCCTCGACCTTGATGTCGAACGCGAAGGATTCGAGATCGTCGTCATCGTCGATCTCTGCCTCGACGGTCGCCTCGACGTTCCCGAGGTCGTCGTAGCCCGTCTGATCGGCTGCGACGCGCAGTGCCGGGATATAACACGAGATGTAGTCCGCTACGAGCACCTGATTGGGTGAGGGACCGTCCTCGCTCAGCGCGTCGACGACCAGTTCCCACTCGTCGTCGATGACGTTCCGAACAGTGTAGCCCGCTTCGCACGTACTGGTGACTTCGATATCTGCCATAGCAATCGGTCAGTCGGCCGCCGCCTCCCTAAACGTTGTCTGTTATGGTTTCACGCTTACCAAACCGGGCCGTGCGTTGAAGAGGCCCGGGTCCGAACCCCTCGCCATGGCACGATCTGTCGGCTTCATCGGTCTCGGAGCCATGGGCGCACCGATGGCGTGGAACCTCGACGATGCGGGATTCGATCTCGTCGTGTACAATCGAACGACCGAGCGCGAACGCCCCTTTGCCCAAGCGGGTATCAGCGTCGCAGATTCTCCCAAACACCTGACCGAGCGCGTCGACGTGGTCTGTCTCATCGTCTCGGACGGCGACGCCGTCGCGGAGGTCCTCGAACGGAAACACGGTGTGCTGGCTGGTCTCGACGACGAAACGACGGTCGTCCAGATGAGCACGATCGGACACGACCAGACGATGGCCGCCGCCGATATCGTCGACGACAACGGTGGCCGATTCCTCGATTGCCCCGTCTCGGGAACCGTCGGCCCGGCACGTGAGGGGACGCTCGTCGGGCTTGCCGGTGGCGACGACGCCGTGATCGACGATGTCGAACCGATCCTCGACGCGATGTGTGATCCCGTCGTTCGCTGTGGCGCGGTCGGCCACGGGACGAGCATGAAGCTGTTTATCAACGCCCTGCTGGGCAACGCGATGGGCGCGTTCGCCGAGGCGCTGACCTTCGGTGCGAACAACGGGCTTGCGACCGAGGATATGCTGACCGTCGTCGAGAATGGGGCGCTCGACTCCCCACTCTTTACCGCGAAGGGCCAGCAGATCGGCCACGACGACTACGATGCGCGCTTCCCGGTCGACTACCAGTTCAAGGATCTCGACCTGGCGCTCGAGCTGGCCGGCGAGGAACCGACACCGATGCACCTGACGGCCGCCGCTCGCGAACTGTTCAACGGTGCTCGGGCCGCCGGCCACGGTGACCAAGACATGGCCGCGGTCGTCAAACACCTCGCCACGGCGACTGACGTGGACCTCACGAACTGAACCGTCGTTCCGACAGCACGGCGAGACAGGCGGCGAGTCCCGCGTTTCTACGCGCTGATCTCGAACGTCTCGTCACCGTCGAGGACGACGACTTCCGTGTCGCTCCCGGTGGCTTTGACCTCTCGGCGGAAGTCCTCGGGATCCTGTTCGATCGGTGGGAACGTATCGTAGTGCATCGGGAACGCGTACTCGACATCCAGCCAGTCGACGGCGATCGCTGCCTGCATCGGTCCCATGGTGAAGTGGTCGCCGATCGGGACTGCCGCGGCGTCCGGTTCGAGATACGGCCCGATCACCTCACGCATCTCTGTCATCAGGCCGGTGTCCCCGGCGTGATAGAACGTCGTCGACTCCTCGTCTGCGATCTGGGTTGGCTTCGTATCCGAGATGATGAACCCCGCAGGCATCCCGCCACCGGTCGCGCCGTAGGATGTCTCCATGCCGTTCGTGTGATCGGCCCGGTGCATCGTCACGAACGCATCACCGAGTTCGACCGTTCCTCCGAGGTTGAACCCGATGGTGTCGTCGATCCCGAAGTTGTCCTCGCAGTACTCGACGACCTCCGGCAATCCGGCGACCGTCGTATCACGGAACCGGTCGACGTCCGCGATGTGGTCCATATGCCCGTGAGTCAGGAGGACGTAGTCCGCATCGACCTCCTCGGGATCGAGGTCCGTCACTGGGTTGTCGAAGAACGGATCGACGAGCAGCGACGTGTCATCGACTGTCACGTGAAACGTCGAATGGCCGTGCCAGGTAATCTCCATGATCGTTCGACGCTACTCGCGGCTGTCACTTAAGAATATAGCCACTCACCCGCCAGCGCCGTCCCGCGTTCTGCTGGAACCAATCCCCGTTTCAATCGTCTCCCGTGGCGTCGTCGGCCCGCTGTTCACTCAGGTGCTCCCAGATCTCTGTACAGCCACAACCGTCGTCGACGGCGTCCACGTGTTCCGTCGACGGTTCCGCGCTCGATTGGTTACTCACGATGCGAGTAACTATCTCGAACCATCGATAAATACGTTTCGGCCACCTTTTATTCCATGGGGCGGCAACACCCAGCTATGAGTGACGGTGGCGACGTGTTCGACCTGCTGGGGCTAACGGAGTACGAGGAGACCGCCCTGATCGATCTTATCAGGCTCGGACAGACGACGGCACCGAATCTCGCCGAAGCGACCGGCATCCCGAAAGCCCGTATCTACGGCGTCCTCGATGCGCTCTCGGATCGCGGCTTCGTCAAGGTGATTCCGGGCCGACCCAAGGAGTACCAATCGAAATCACCGGCCGAGATCCTCGACCGAGCGATCGAGAACCAGCGCCAGTCCTACGAGGCGTTCGAGACTGCCATCGAACAGGCCCGAGAATCGTTCCTCTCCGAATATGGCCCGCGCTACGAACGCGCCAGCGAGCAGATCTCTCCGACCGCAGAACTGTTCCACGTGGTCGATGTCGGCGAACCAAGCGAACGTGAGACCCGTCAGATCTACGAACAGGCGACCGAACAGGTCGTCGTCATCTCCAAAGCCTTCGAGTACTTCGATGCCGTGCAACCGGCGTTCGAGTCCGCCCTCGATCGCGGCGTCCAGATCTCGGCGCTCCTGCTAAATCCGGACTTGCTGTCGGCCCAGAACCGTGCCGTTCAGTCCGAGATCATCGACCAACTCGGCGCATACCCGGAAGTCGATATCAGATTCAGTACCGAGCAATTGCCCTGGCGAGGGACGCTAGCTGATCCGAGCCTCGACTACGACCGCGGGACCGCGATATTGCTGGTACAGGAAGACGAAGTTCCAAACTACATGCGCCAGGCAGCGATTACGGAGAACGGGGCCTTCGTAGCAGGCTTGCAACGCTACGCGGATCTGGTGTGGGAGTACGAGAGTGTCCCGCCGAGCGACTGCGATGGGCACCCCGGTGACAATTGAACCGATTGCTGCACTGCTCGCACTGCCGTCGTGCGCAATTCACGGGCCACTGCGAACGAGACGGTGTCATCTGCCTCGATGCCAAAGCGTGGAGCAGCGTGTACTCTTCGTTCACCGTTCCGAGGATCGCATCGCTTCGGACCCCGCGCCTCTAGCGGCCGTGCAGTAAGGATCATCGACTTCGACAGCGGCCCAAGCGTGCCGCGATATCGGCCATCGTCTCGACCTCGACGACACCGTCGTCTCGGCGGTCGGCCAGATACGCGAGCACCATCGCGAAACTCTCGAAGTCGGATTCGGTGTAGAGATCTCCCGGATGAAACCAGAGGTGGAACGTCCCGTCTTTTTCGATCGCGGCATCGATTCCCATTTTCGCGATCCGAGCGAGGGGATACTGGCCCACGGAGCGGAGCGCGCGCCGTAGCCAGACTGGCATCCGGTACAGCGGTGGCATCGACTGGGGAATAGCTATCATCCCATGGTCGTCGACGCACGGTTCGATGAGGGCCGGTGGCTCATTCCCGAGCGTGTACGCCAGCGCTTCCGATCCCCGATCGTAGGCCCAGCCTGCCCACCACTTCGGGGCTTCTGGGACGAGATCGAGGACCGTTCGTTGCCACGTTCGGGCCGACGGCGCTTTGCTGACCGCCGTGTCCGCGCCGTCTTCGGGCACGCCCCGGTAGCACGTGAACCCAACGTCGGCCAGTACGTCGTGGTGGGCAGCAGCGTTGTACGGATAGACGAACGAGCCGGGATCGATTCCCCACTCCGCCATCGCTGCCCTCGCCGCGGTGAGATCTGCGTGCGCGAACTCGCGCGTCATCTCGGTGAATCGGGGATGGCTGTACGAGTGTGATCCGATATCGTGGTTCACGCCACTCTCGACGACGGCCTCGACGAGTGACCGACCGTCGACCGTTCGATTCGTTCGCCCCATCGCCTCAATCTCGGTCTCGGCGTCCGTCGCGTCCCGTGTCTCTGACGGCGTCGTGAACCACTGCTCGGGTGGTGGTCCATCGAGTCGATCGTCGTCGGTAAAGAGGCGTCCGACGATCGCCCACGTCGCGGGAATCTCGTAGCGCTCGAAACAGTCGACGAGTGTCAGCCATCCCTCGCGAGCGCGCTGTTGTGCGTCAGGACGCGACTCGGTCGCCACTTCCGCGTCCAGCGAAATCACGACGGATGCCATTCGATCGTACGCAGGGTTTGCTAACGACCAGTAAAACCGTTACGACTGTCAGGTACGTCCTGCTCGTCGACGACTCGCGCTCGTGATGTGAGAAGCTATTTATCGCTTGGCCTGTCCACGGACATGTAGTTCGACCTGCGATGGTGCGTCTACTCTACCTGACTGAAGAGCCGATTCGATTCGACGAGCCGATGGTACGAGGTGGCGCGATACACGTCAGAAACGTCGTTTCCGGTCTTCGAGAGCGCGGACACGACGTGACACTCGTCGACTGGAACGAATCTCCTGATCGTTCGTTCCAGCAGTCCATTGCTCCTCGGACACGGATCGTCGATGGGGCAGTGCGCACGCTGTTCGCGGCGACGGCCGTCGGCCGCAGGACTGATACCGAAATCGTCGTATCGAAGACGCGCAAGACCTACCTTCCCGGACTCCTCGCTGCGCGACGGCTCGGTGTCCCTCACGTCGCCCACGTCGGATCGAGCCTGACCTCTCGGCCGGGAATGGGAAACTGGCTGGGGGCGACATCGTTCTCGTTGCGGCTCTCAGCACCACACGACGCGTATCTCGTCGTCTGTGAGGCACTTGGTGACGAACTTCGACAGCGCGGCGTCGCAGGCGATATCTTCAACGTTCGAAATGCAGTCGATACGAACCGGTTCACGACAGCGCCCAGAGACGACGAGACGGTCGAGAGGTTCCGCCAGCGCCACGAATCAGGCACCGAACCGGGACTAACTCTCGGCTACGTGGGCGGTCTGCATCGGTACAAGGGACTGTTCGATCTCGCGGACGCGATCGATCGCTGTTCCTCGCAGGTGTCGCTCCTGATCGCCGGGGACGGCCCGATCCGCGAGGAAATAGCGGAGCGGCTGGGCGACAGCGCAACGCTCCTCAGCGCAGTGCCGTACGACGACGTACCGGCAGTGTATCACGCGTCGGATGTGTTCGTCCTCCCGTCACATACGGAAGGGCTGCCACGCGTTGTCCTCGAAGCCCAGGCGGTCGGGACGCCGGTGATCGCGACGGATGTCGGTGGCGTGTCTGAAGTCGTGACCGACGGCGAGACCGGCGTCCTCTGTCCACCGCACGCGCCCGACGACCTCGCCGCTGCTATCGACCGGCTCGCGAACGACCCCGGAGTGCGGGCACAGATCGGCACGAACGCACGCGCGGCCGTCGTCGACCAGTTCTCCTGGTCGGCACTGTACGACCGCTACGAGCAGTTCCTCTCGGCGGTCTGTACACGATCGGACTCACGGTCGTCGACGGAGGAGAGCTGAACGATGGGTGAAAACAGGGCACAGGCGGTTCGTGATCTGGTCAAGGGAGCCGGTGTCGTGTACGCGGGACTCGTTATCGAGATATTGCTGGCCTTTCTGGCCCAGTGGCTCGCCGCTCGGTCGCTCTCGCTCAGCGGATTTGGGGGACTGACAACTGGGACGGCACTCCTCAACATCGGCGCACTCGTCGGCACGCTCGGTCTCGGCGAGGGACTCGTCAGGTACCTCCCACGCGTCGAGTCCGACCAGCAACGGCGATTACTGACCTGGTTTTCGTTCGCCGTCGTGGTGCCCGTGTCGATCGTACTCGGTGCCGTTGTCTCGCTGAACGCGCCGATGATCGCCGCCGTGATCTTCGGCGATCCAGAAGTGACGGTGAGTATCCGCATCTTCGGTGCGACGATTCCGTTCGGTGCGGTCATTTCGCTGTCGGTCAACGGTATCCGGGGACGCAAGCGCTCCCGGGAGCGTGTGTACATCGAGAACATCGTCCGTCCGGTCACCAGATTCCTGTGTGTCTCGGGCGTGGTGATCGTTGGAACGACTCAGGCCCTGATCGCTGGTGCGTACGCCGTCCCCTACGTGGTCGGGGCTGTGCTCGCAACCGTGCTGTTTCTCCGGTCGATCCCGGGACCGGTCGGCACTCCGCTCAGCGAACTCCGCACCAACTGGCAGGAGTCGCGCGAACTCGTCGGCCGGTTCGTCCGATACTCGCTGCCGTTTACCATTCACGGGGCCGCCGGGTTCGTGTTCCGGGGCATCGATATCTTCCTGCTGCTAGCGATCAAGGGCAGTGACGCGGTCGGGGTGTACGGTGTCGCGTACGCCACGGCGCGACTGGTGTTGATGTTCTCGACGGCGTTCAATTATCTGGGTGCCCCCGTCGCGAGTGAACTGGAGTCCGAGGAGGGGTCCGATGGAATGGTTGCCGTGCAAGATTCGCTGACTCGCTGGCTCGTCGTCCTCAGCGTGCCAGCGATCCTCCCGTTCTTGTTTTTCCCGACGGAGTTCATCAGCTTCATCTATCGTCCCCGATACGCGCCGGGAGCGCTCGCACTCGGCGTCCTCGCGGTCGGATTCGCGATCCACAACGTCCTGAGCGTCCAGTCGAATCTGGTTCGCGGACTCGGGAACTCTCGACAGTTGACGGTCTACAACATCGTCGCCGCTGTGGTCAACGTCGGTCTCAATCTGCTTCTCATCCCCCAGTACTCGTTCTTCGGTGCGGCCATCGCGACAGTGGTCGCCTATCTCATCAAGGACCTGCTCATCGCCAATCTCGTACGACGCGAGATGGGGACGCTCGCGATTTCGCGCCGCGTTCTCGGGCCTGCTGCGCTCGCGATCCCGCTCTACGGTGTCGGTGTGGCGGTCTCTGGACTGTTCCCACAGTCGTTCCTTGGACTGCTCGCCTTCAGTGTGACGCTCGCTGTTCTGTACGTCGGCGCGGTCGTTCTCGTCCTCGGGTTTACCCCGGTCGAACTGATGCTCGTCCGATCCGCCAACGAACAGTACGGCCCGGACTTCGGACCACTGGAACAGTTCGTCGAGCGATTTTCCTGAGATGGATGGTCGCCGCGTCCCGATACTCCCCGGAGCGCGCCGACCTGTCCCGTGACACAGCGCCACCTGTTCGCTCGCGACGACCGACGGCATGCGCCGTATTCTGCAGGTAGACAAATACTTGAACGATCCCGGAATAGCACTCTGCATGGATATCGCCTGGATCGTGCTCGATGCGCTCTCTTTCGAGGCCACGCCCTTCGCTGCCGACGGGCCGGACACGATGCCAAAGCTGGAAGCACTCGCCGAGGAGCATGGCGTCGTGTTTACCAACGCCTACGCCCCCGGCACCGCAAGTCCGTCCTCTCACGCGTCGATGTTCACTGGCGAATTACCGTCCCGCACCGGCATGCACGAGGCGTCTCCGTATTACGACGGCACGCTGCCGACGATCGGCGAAACACTCGGACAGAGCCATCGGTCGTTCATGATCTCGTACAATCCGTTCATCTTCAACGGGCTTGAACGTGGGTTCGACAGGACCGACGATCTTCGGGGTGCCCAGTACATGCTGTTCGACGAGGCGACCGACCCGCGTCGTTTCATCGTCGAACATCACGAGACACCGATTCCGCAACGCTACATCGAGTTCCTACGACGCGACGGCAAACCGATCCGTTCGTTCCTGAACGGCTTGAACTTCAAGCTCAAAGACTTCCAGACCGACCTGGGACAGCACGCCGCCACCGAGGGCGCGTCGTATCAGTACACCGGCGAGATGAACGAGAAGATTCGGCGCTTTCTGGACAGCGAAGACGGCGATGCGTTCGTCGTCGCCAACTACATGGACATCCATCCGCCACTCGGTGCAAGCGACGACGCACTCGACCGGTTCGCGCCGGACACGCCCCGCGAGGATCTCCCGATCGGACAGACGAGCAGCGAGATCATCGATCGGATCGACGCGCCGGACACGGATGGATCGGTGATCGAGGCGAACGCAGAGGCGCTCTATCACGCCACGATCTGGGACACCGACGACGCGCTCGGCCCGCTCGTTCGAGAGCTGGTGGAGTCGGGAACCCACGTCGTCGTCACCGCGGATCACGGGAGCCGATTCACCGGAGTCCACACACTCGACGACCGACGGATTCACGTCCCGCTGCTGGTGTTCGCACCGGACGAACCGGCACGCACTGTCGAGCACACGGTCAACATCCGCGCGCTGGCGGCCACGACGATGGCACAGGTGGCGCCAGACGATACGACGTTCAGCGGGTACGATCTCCTCTCTGTCACGGAGGACCAGCTATCGATCACGGAGTTCATTCACGATTCGTCCCCGACCGGGAACTCCGTCTCCGCGTTCGGTGACTTCGATTCGATCCAGTACGACCTCACGGGGATCAAAAACGGGACCCGCGTCGACTGGATCGACGGAAGCTTCCGTGAATCGTCCGACAGCGATGCCGCGCGTGAAATCGAATCGGTGATCGAGGACCTGACCGCGACGGGGCTGGACGCCGCCACGGATCGTGTCGAGTACGATCGCGAGACGGAGGAGCGACTCGAAGATCTCGGCTATCTCTGAGGAGCGGTCACTGCTTGTAGCCCAGATCACGAAGTCGCTGTTTGACCTCGCCGGAATGCTCGATATCGGGCAGCGATAGCTCCGTCGCTCGCGCTTCGTCGAGGTGGTCCTCGATGTGGCTCCGCAGACGGTCCACGGTGTCCGGTTCCTGCTGGCTGCGATCCTGGCTCTCTGCACTGTCGTCGATGAGGTCGTATAGCTCCACCTCGCCGTCAGCGACACGCCAGAAACACTTCCACTCGGGGGTTCGACAGGCGAAGAACTTCCATTCGTCGACGTTTTCGGCGACGACGTTCTCTCCCGATGCCGCTGTGATCGCAATTTCGTCGCGCTCGCCGTCTATCGCATCGAGGACGCTCGTTCCTTGCACGCTATCCGGTGTTTCGACGCCGGTGAGGTCGTAGATCGTCGGACCGATATCGAGGAGTTCGATCTGCGTATCGCACGGGTCCGCCGTGACACCGGGCGTGTCGACGATCAGTGGCACTTTGACGAGTTCGTCGTACAGATACGGATGATGGCCGTATCGGCCGTGTTCACCGAAGGCCTCACCATGATCGGCACAGACCATGACTGCTGTATCGTCACGAACGCCGAGTTCGTCGAGTCGGTGCAGTAAGTCGTCGAGATGATCGTCGGTGTATCTGATCTCGGCGTCGTATAGCTGTACCAGGTCTTCTCGGTCGTCCTCGTCGAGCGAATCCGGATCCTCTTGCATCCGCCCGTTGAGGTCGGCGACACGCCGCTTCGAGAGCGGATCGAGTCCCAGTTCCTGCATGTAGCTGTCGGGTGGCTGGAACGGGTAGTGGACGTCCATGTAGTGAATCCACAGGAAGAACGGCGAATCCGGATCACGGTCGTGTTCGAGCCAGTCCAGCGCGTTCTCGTTGATCGTGGGCGCTCGGGCATAGGCTTCCGCATCCGTCGTCATCGAGAACACGTGATACGCCCGTCGGAGGAGTCGATAGAGAGCACTCTCCGGGTCGAGTAGCCGTTCGACTCGATCTTTCACTGTCGCAAGATCGTCCGAACCCTCGGCCGTGTCGTTGAAGCTGTCGAATCCGGTATCGTAGTTCTGTGGCGCACCGACGTGGGGGTTCGAGTGGAACGCTGCCGTCTCGTAGCCTGCTTCCGACATCGTTTGCGCGATGAAGGGCCGTTCGTCGGAGAGATACGTGTAGCCACCGTACATCAGCGGATACGTACTCGTCAGTATCGAGGGGAAACTGGACCGAGTCGAGGGACCGTTAGCGATGGCCTGCGTGAACCGGACGCCGCTATCGCCGAGTCGGTCCATCGTCGGCGACGTTGCCCGATCGTAGCCTTGGGCCGAAAGATGATCGGGCCGGAGGCTGTCGATCGTGACCAAAAGAACGTTGTCGACAGTCATGTACAGCGGTTCCGCCCACCGCATCAAAGTCCCTTCGGATCGCGCCCTGATCGCATGCGCTGGGAGAACGATCCAGTTCTTCTTTTATATCGTCCGAAGAAACGGTGAGTATGGTCGAGGTCGTCTACTACAGTCCGTCGATTCCGGAAGTCCGAAGCACGGCGCGATACGCCCACGCCGCCGCGTTCCCGCAGGTACTGGACACCTGCACCCTCATTACCGAATCCGAACCACCCGACGCGCTGGCTGATCGCTACGACACCGTCTACACACTCGACGGTGGGACGATCGCCAACGCTCGACGGGCGGCACAGATCGCGTCAGATGTTGCCGGCGACCGGACCGTCTTTGTGACGACGTTTCACTACGCGCCGGTCCTGTCCGGCGTGCGCTCGGACCTGCCGTGGGTCGTCGACATCTACGACAATCCGTTGCAGTACGCGCTCAACAATCCACGATCACATCACCGTCTCACCGCTCGTGTGCTGACGTGGCTGATCGGGCGCGCCGATGCCACCGTTCACGATTACCACCCCCACACGGGGACAGTCATGGGGTCGAACCCCCGGTTCGCCCTGGAAGGCTGTCCGGCCGACCTGATCGAACCGTCGTTCGAGCCACCGGGCGAGACGCTTCACTGCGTGTGGGCCGGCAGTCCGCGGATGGACCGCGGCATGCCGATCCTCATCGATGCCCTCGAACAGGTCGATATTCCGGTTCACGTCTCGGTGTTTGGCGATGTCGATCGGGCAGTCACGGAGCGTGCAGCACAGCAGCACGTAACCGACTCGCTCACCTTCCACGGACGGACGGAACACTCCACGGTCTGTCGGGCAATCGGGGACGCCCACGTCGGTCTCTGCGTCCTCCCGGACCGCCCCGACTGGCAGCACTCGACGCCACTGAAGGTCCGCGAGTACATGGCTGGTGGGACCGTCCCCGTCTGCTCTGACTTCTCGGGAATGCGGCTGATCGCTGAATCGGCGGCGGTCTACACGGAACCGACCGCCGAGAGCGTCGCCCGGACGCTCCGACGGCTCGGCGAGATCGGTACGGCAACGTCCGAACGGTTCGTCGAAAAGATGCAGACGGCTCGCCAGCGAGCCGAGATGCAGTCGATCGAACGAGCCAACGAGTGGTTCGTCCGACAGTGCGTTAGCGGTGGTCTCGGAGTCGACCTGTTCTAAGGACGGCCGCCACAGGACTCCGCGACGGTGTCACATGTACGGATACTCGGAGTTCCGATAGTTATCCGCACCGTAGTCGGTGATCCCCTCGGATTCGATCCAGTCTTTGATCTCGTGGACACCGTCGCCGATGTCGCGCTGGGCCTCCCAGCCCAGAATGTGGTTGATCTTGTCGAAGTTGACGCGATACGTCCGTTCGTCTTCCTTGTGATCGACGAAGCGGACTTCCGCGTCCGGCACGTGCTCTTCGACGGTGTATCCAAGCTTCTTGACCGGGTAATTCAGGTCGTTGTCGCCGACGTTGAAGATCTCACCGCCGACTTCGTCTGCCGGGGCTTCGACGACATCTGCAAACGCGAGTGCGGCGTCGTTGACGTGAACGAACGGGCGGAACTGCTCGCCACCGTACACTGGGATATCGTCTTCGAGAACTGCTTTCGCCGTGAGAATGTTCACTGCGAGATCGAATCGCATCCGACGCGACCACCCGAAGATCGTTCCCAGTCGAAGGACCGTCGCTGTGAGATCCTCGGCGTCGGCGAACCGGTCGTTCGTTTCGCGGAGGATGATCTCCTCGGAGTCGATCTTCGACTCGGCGTACAACGACTGCGGATTGAGGTACGAACCTTCGTTGAGTTCTTCGAGGCTGCTGGCACCGTAGACACTGCAGGTCGATGCAAACACGAGTCGTTCGATGTCGTGATACTTACACACCTCGACGAGCGATTTGGTCGCTTCGATGTTAACCGATTGTGTCGCCTGCTCGTTGACGCTACAGGCGGGATCGCCGACGATCCCAGCCATATGGACGACGGCGTCCATCCCCTCTAAAGCGTACGAGAGGTCTTCGAGGTGACGGATGTCGCCAGTCATCACTTCGAGGTGATCGTCCTCACGCAGTGGCTTCAGTGCCTCGTCACCGAACAAGAACGAGTCGAGGACCCGAACCTGGTGACCACGCTGAAGCAACTCTTCGACGATGAAGTTCCCGATGTATCCTGCGCCACCGGTCACGACTACCTTCATAGTATGGTGAATAACTAGATGAGCAATAAAAGATTTCTCATCGCCCGTCTCAGTGCCTCCGTCGTCGTCATCGATTCTTAGGCAGTGTCGACATCGTTCGCGAACGTCTGGAGCGTCTCGATGACGTAATCGACATCTTCGTCGGTCAGTTTCGGATGATTTGGGAGACCGATCGTGTTGCCGACGACTGCCTCGACATTCGGGAGCGCGAGGTCGTAGTCGTGTTCGTGGGGATTTTCCGACCACGGGAACTCGGAGTTGAACCCACGGTGGTCGGCAAACACTTCCTGATCGTACAGCGGGACCGTGTATCGATGCCGTGTCTCGACGCCACGCTCTTTCAGTTCACGCCACACGTCTTTCCCGCTCATCCCGATCATCTCGGGATCGACTTCGAAGGGTGCCCAGAAGAAGGCGTGATCGACGTATTCACGGATGACTGGCAGCTTCAGCCAGTCGAGATCGGACAGTTCGTCGATCAGTCTTCTCGAAATGCGTGTGCGCGATTCGTTGAACTCCGGTAGCCGGTCGACCTGCTCGACGCCGATGGCGCCATTGAGTTCGCTCATCCGATAGTTGTACCCGAGCGTGACGTGATTGTCCCGTCCTTCGAGACCGTGATTGCGGAGCTTTCTGAGGTGCGCAGCCAGTTCATCGTCGTCAGTCGTGATGACGCCCCCCTCGCCAGTAGTGATGTTTTTCGTCGCATAGAAAGAGAAACAACCGAGATGGCCAAGACTTCCCACCGGTTTTCCTTTATACCGTGCTCCGTGGGCCTGTGCCGCGTCCTCGATGACTGTGAGATCGTGTTCCTCCGCAAAGGCGTTGATCTCGTCCATCTCTGCTGGATGGCCGTAGAGATGGACGGGGATGATCGCTTCCGTCTGATCCGAGAGACAGCGCTCAAGGTCGGTGTGATCGAGCGTGTAGATCTCTCGATCGACATCGGCGAAGACCGGCACGCCGGCCTGATGGACGACGGCGGTCGCGGTCGATCCAAAAGTCAAACTGGGGACGATTACTTCGTCACCAGGTTCTAGCCCGATCGCCTTCAGCGACAACTGTAATGCGGCGGTCCCGGAGTTAACTGCGATCGCGTGATCGACATCACACATTGACGCCCATTTGTCTTCGAACTCCTCGACGTATGGTCCTTGTAGGAAACGCCCTGATTCGAGGACTGTCTCCAGATTCTCGAGTTCGGTCTCTCCGATGACCGGTTGGGCGACACCGATTGAACGCTCCATGCCCTGACCTACGGTGGGGCAAGTATGAAATCACCGGAACACGGATAGACAGACATCGCATGACCGAAATCGTCTTTCTGGGACGGAACGACATCGGAGACCGCATCTACGAGTGGCTGACCGACCGCGAGGACGCGACTGTCCGGGCGCTGTTGACGGAACCGGAGCAACTGGACCTCGTCACCGAAATCGAGCCAGATCTGCTGCTCTCGGCTGGCTTCCGATCTATCGTTCCGGCAGCGATTCTCGACGTGCCGGACCGCGGCGCCGTCAACGTCCACAAGTCGTACCTGCCGTACAATCGCGGTGCGAATCCAAACGTCTGGAGTATCGTCGAGGACAACCCCGCCGGTGTCTCGATTCACTATATGACCCCAGATGTCGACGCGGGACCGATCATCGACCGCCGAGAGGTTCGCGTCGATCCAGACGACGACGGACGCGATCTCTACGACCGACTCGAAACAGCCCAGTTCGAGCAGTTCAAAGAATGCTGGCCTGCGATCAGAGACGGGACGGCGGAGACGACCGAACAGATTCCCGATGAAGGGACGTACCACTACAAACAGGACTTCGTCGATCTCTGGGAGATCGACCGCAGCGAGACCGCTCGTGTCGGTGACCTTCTCGACCGGCTTCGGGCACTCACGTTCCCGCCGTACGACAACGCATATTTCGAAATCGATGGCACGCGTTACTGGGTCGACATCGACATCAGGCCGGCGACTGACGAGGGCGCGGCGACGACCAGTGAGACAGCATCGAGTAAGTCCGTCCCAACGTACTCGGAAGACAGCAACAACGAGAAGAGCGAATAACGTCACGCACACCCGATTCGAGGAGTGCGGCAAGCGAAGCGATGTGGTCCTCGGAACGGTGAACGAAGAGTACACGCCACACCACGCTGCGGAATCGAGGCAGTGACACCACTTCGATCGCAGTGACTCGTGAATTGCGCACGACGGCAGATCGATGTCGGTCGTCTCACTTGGTGCGATGCTCGTCGACCGACCGCAGTGCGAGCGCCTCGCTTTCACACGAGTCACACAGCGTTCGAAACGTCTCGAAATCGTCGGCAAGCTTCATACAGGCCGGGTGTGCGAGGACTGTCGAGACGCCATCACGGCGCTGGATCGTTCGCAGTAGCCGGTCGCCCCATTCGTCGACCTCGTACGAGGCCGAACCGAACGGCCCTTGGAAGTCCGACTGAGCGACGAACTCGGGCGTTCGGAATGCGTGATAGACGTGTTCGTGATCCGGCGGAGTGTTGACCGGGACGATCGTCACGCCGTTCTCTCGGCGGATCTGCTCGTCGGGACCGACGGCATCGGAGAAGTGAGTGATTCCATGGTCCGACAAGAGGGCGGCAGTGTTGTCGTCGTGGCGATAGGCGTGATCGCGCCACGTCGTCACGTCGGCACCGACCGATTCCAGTGCGTCGATCGTCCGGCCGATCTCGTAGGACTGGAACGGCTTCGGGCCGTTCCACGACCCGATCACTCCACTGGTCACCTTCCCCAGCCCACGCCAGACCGTGTGGACTGGCGTCGTGAACGCCCAGTAGTTGTGCCCGCCGATTTCGACGTTGTCCATCGCGGCCAGTCGCTCCATCGCGCCCGGTTGTTCGACGACGCAGCGTCCGGTACAGAACAACGTCACCGGTACGTCGTACTCGGCCGCAATCTCGGCGTACTCGATCGCTGCGTCGACTTCGGTCCCGTCGAGAGACGACTGGTCTCGCGTTTCCATCCCCATGTGATGGACGTCGCCAGTGAGTACGACGGTCATTCCAGATAGCCCAGATCCGCCAGTCGTGCTTGCACGTCGTCACCGGATTGCCCGCTCGTCTCGTCGAACGGGATCGGATCGCGCTCCTCGATTGCCCTGTCGTCGAATAGCTCGACTGGGTCCCCGTCCATGTCCGTCGGGATCGGGCACCCGACGCTGTGAAGGACTGTCGGAGCCATGTCGGGCATCGACAGGCGATCTGGCAGCTCCGTCGCTGTCACTGTCGGGCCGTCGGCGAGAAACAGGCCAGTGCGGATATTCTCCGCGTCCCACTGACCAGCGTCGTCGAACACCGGGTTCGAACCGATCGCACCACTCGTGTGGACGCCGGGGCGTTGGTCGAAGACGATGTCCGGAGCCTCCTCGACGTAGGGACCGGTGTAGGCTTCCTCGCGAGTGAGGACCTCACGGGCGATTGGTCGTCCGGTCTCGTCGGTCAGTGACGCCAGATCAGCGACCAGTGCGTCGCGAGTCTCGGGGTCGTCGTCGATGACGTAAATCAGTCCTTGCCCGCTGGCGACGGCTTTCGATCGCTCCCAGTCGATTCGTTCGAGTTTCTGCTCGCGTTTGAAACCCTCTCCGTCTTCGGGGATCGACTCGGTCAGTCGTTCCGGGGCGAGTCGTGTGACGAGGTCGTGGACACCGAGTTTGTGAGCCAGTTTCGACAGTTGCTGTTTGTTGATCCCCAGTGATCCCATCGCGTCGGTCGCGCCACTCGTCGTGACGAGATAGCCCTGTTCTTCGAGCCAGCTATTGGCGTAGAACACGGTGTCGACGTCCTGACAGCCGTGATCGGATAGCAGGAGCAGCGTCGACTCGGGATGGTCCTCACGGATCGCACCGATGTGATCGTCGATGAGTTCCCACGCGCGTCGCGTCGGTTCGCCCCGCCAGAAGAAGTGCTGGAGGACGTTGATGTAGAACACGGTGCAGTGGGCAACGTCGACCGGCTCCTCGTCGAGTCGTTGGCGAAAGGTCTGCAAACGCTGATCGATGAGATCGATGATGTCGGTGGCCGCTTCGTGGTCGTCCTTGCTCGTGACGGGCGTGTCCGGGTGGAGTCGGTAGCCCGCTGTATCCAGTTCGTCGCCGAGTTCGGGCGGCGACGTGTAGTTCTCCTGTTCGCTATCCGGGCCACCGGCGATCAGGTACCGGTCGACCTCGAACGGTGGGTACGTCATCGGGACGTTGACGATGCCTGCGGAGAGACCCTCGTCTTCGAGGTAGTCCCAGTAGTTGGCACTCTTGAACGACCGCGAGTTCGGCGTCGTCAACGTTCGCGCATCCGTATCGATCTTCTCCCACCAAAAGACGCCGAGTTTTCCCGGATTCTTTCCCGTCGAGTAACACCGCCAGTTCGGACAGGTGACCGGCGGCAAGCAACTCTCGAGGTCGGTTCGAACCCCGTCGTCGATCAACGCTTCGATGTTCGGTAGCCGTCCCTCGTCGAGCCACGGTTCGAGCAAGGCCCAGTTGGCCCCGTCGAGTCCCAGAACGATCGTTTCAGTCATATGCTATTGGGTCCATTGTCGTCTCCCGGAATCGTTCGTACTCCCGGACGACACTGCGCTTGATCCGATCCTCGAAAGCATCGGCCGAGAACCTTTCGACTTCGGCGCTTGGATCGCCCGCAAGGCCCATCGACTCGAGCTGTTCGACCGCACTCGTGATCCCGGCCGGTGACCCGTCGTGCTGGTAGCCGTTCTGACCGTCTTCGATGTAGAGTCCGGGGAAGCCGTCGTGACGCGCGAGACACGGCTTTCCGCTCGCGTTGGCTTCGATCGGAACGATTCCGAAGTCCTCGTTGTGGCCGTTGAACACGACTGCCCGACAGCGAGCGAGGAGGTCGTACTTTTCGGCCGCCGGGACAAATCCTCGATACTCGACGTTCGCGGCGCGTTCGATCAGCGCGCGCGTCTCGTCGCTTGCATCCCCTTCACCGCCGACCAACACGAGTCGGTGCTCCGTCTCGACGAACGCGCGAACGATGTTCTCGATACCCTTCTCTCGGTCCAGTCGTCCCAGATGGAGGTAATAGCCGTCGTCACCCTCGGAGTAGTACTTCGACAGATCGACCGGGGGATAGATCACTTCTGCGTCTCTGTCGTAGTATTTGCGGAGGCGGCGGGCGATGATCGGGCTGTTGGCGATGTAGTGATCGACGCGGGGGTCGATCGTCATGTCACGCATTCGGAGATAGCGGACGACCGGGCGCGCGAGCGTCCCCATCGGCGAGGACTTTCGGTCGTGATACAGATCGTAAAACCACCGCGGGGTCGAGTGACAGTAGTTGATGTGGAGTGTCGAGTCCGGTGTGATGACCGCTCTCGTCGTCGCTCCCGATGTCACCAGCACGTCGGGATCGCCGTACTCACGCCAGTCAACGTCTTCCCAAAGCGCATACTCGAACACGCGACCGGCCTTCGATTGGAGCGATCGCAGCGATGGCAGCGAGAGATCCTGGGTCACGTCGTAGAACTCGACAGTACCGTATGGGTTCGGATCGTCGGGTGCTGGCTCGCCGATCGTGTACACCGTGTCAACGTCGAGAACATCTGCCAATTCAGTGACTAGGTACTCGGCACCGCCCCAGGTACGGACGTGCCAGTGGGCGACAGCGATCGAGAGGTCGGTCTCGGCGGCTGTTGCCCCAGTCATGGTGCCATGGACTGACCTGTCTGGCATAATAGTGTCGCTCCAAGCGAGGGCGCTGCTAGCCCCACTTGTACATCCCGTAGAGGTACCCCATCCCGACCGAACCGGTAAAGACGAACAGCATGAGTAACTGGACGAGTCCACCACGCGAGGGACTGGCACACAGCCCCGACGCACGATCGACCGCGTGTTTCGTAAAGAGGTCCTTGAGGAACGCCGATTCAGTCCCGGACGATTGGGGCACGAGCACCTCCATCCCGCGTTTCGAGTAGCCCTGCCAGAAGGCCCGATCGAGAAGCCACTCCAGGTCGGTCCGATAGTCGAACACTTTGTGTGCGACTTTCGCGTCCGGGTTGTAGTAGACGCCGTAGCCGTACTCGGCTTGGAGACGCGCACACAGTTCGGTCTCACCGCCTTGCAGATTTTTATCTCCTTGCCGACCGCCGATGTCGCTCTCGAAGCCACCGAGTGCCAGAAACACATCGCGTTTGAACGAGATATTCGATCCGAAGGTGTTGCGGACTTCGCCTGCTGTTGTCGCGTCGCCACCGGGACCGAACCCGCGGTTCGTGACACCGACGAGCCAATAGAACTCCGCCGGGAGAAACGTTGGCTTTCCGGCGACCCATTTTGGTAGCATCCGGCCGCCGGCCGCAGGCACATCGTGCTCTCGGTACACGTCCACAAGCTCTGAGACCCACTGTTCGTCCGCGATGGCATCGTCGTCGAGGAACGCCACTACGTCTCCGGTTGCGACCTCGGCACCCGTGTTTCGACTTTCCAGTAACCCGATGTTCGAATCGTTACAGTGCATCACGACATCGTTTCGATCGCCGAAATCTCGTTCGAACCGCTCGTACACCGCCGTGTTTCCGTCCGAGACGAGCACGAGTTCGACATTCTCGTAACACTGTGAGAGAACGCTTCGAGCCGCTTCGAAGAGATCCTCGTACCGGTCGAGCGTATGTTCACAGAGAACGACCGAAACGCGCATACCCGAAGTTGACTGTCGCCGGCGCATATGTTTTGTTATTCGCCGAAACGTCCCTATCTGCCCCACGTAACGCCGGATATCGTCACGTATCGTTTCTTGCGACTGATTCGAGATGACAAGGCTTATGCGCGCGATGGCAATTCGTTCGGCTAATGAGTAACAGGCGGGACCGCCTCGAAGAAGACGAAGAACTCGAGCGGGCCGTCGACTTGGTGTATCAGTACTATCACCT
>Ga0207771_100586_pt1 | contig 20270 bp, 22 predicted proteins | sample A23M2SouthBayCA_2_FD_187731 | JGI IMG/M metagenome (GOLD analysis project Ga0207771, IMG submission 187731) | Aerobic enrichment media microbial communities from Eden Landing Ponds, California, USA - A23 M2 (2) (SPAdes) | ecosystem: Environmental > Aquatic > Marine > Unclassified | place...
TCTTCCATGCGCGTTTCGAGTTCGTCGAGGCGCAGATCCGCCGGAAAGGTCCACTCGCCGCCGCGGATCTCGGCCCGGAGCGGTTCGGGCAGCGGCGGATATCCCTCCATGTCGGCGACCTCGCCGACGATCCTGATTCGGACCTCCCGGTTGCCGCCGACGAGTTCGACGACGTCGTTCGAGAGCGTCTTGCTCCGCAGTGATTTGAGTGTGAGTCGCTTCGGGAAGTCCGCGCCCATCGAATCGCCCTTGCTGTGGGCGTACATCGACGCCATGCTGACCACGATGATGGCGACGATGATGCGTTCGGCGTCGGGACTGGCGGTGATCGATCTGTCGGCAAGCGCCAGCAGGCCGCCGTTGACGCCCGCCAGTGCGATGGCGAGAACGGCGACACCGAATGCGGGGACGGTGACGCCCGCGAAGTAGCGAAAGGTGAAGGCGAGTCCCCACGAGACCAGCGCCGGAATGATCCCGACGAGTAGCCCCAGATAGATCCCGAGGAGGACTTCGACCGGAAGTGAAGCCATGTCACTCCCCTGTCGCTCCTGTTCAATAGGCGTATCGGCGCGTCTGACGCTGGTCGGACCAGTCACGTCGCCAGAAGGCAACCTTTACTCCTGTCCGGGCGAGGAAACCGATATGGAGCGGGTTCGCGACTGGCTGGGCGTGCGTGCGGTCATTCTCTTACCGACGCTCGTCGCGATCCTGTCCTTTCTGACTGGCGTCGCGAACATCAGCGCGGCGGCGGTGTCGGGACCGCTCGCGCCGTATCTCCCGGCCGCCGTCGAGCGCACTGTTGGCTTTACCGGCGCGCTGACGGGCTTCCTGCTGCTCTTTGCCGTTTCCGGGCTTCGGCGGCGGTACCGCGCTGGCTGGTGGGCGACGATGCTGTTGCTGCCACTGACGGCGATCCAGGGCCTGCTGCAGGGCGTCGTCTCGGTCCCCTATCTCGGTGACCTCCCCGTCTCGCTCCCGCTGATCGTCCTCTCGGTCCTGTCGCTGCCGGCGGTGCTGGTCAACCGCAGCGTGTTCGACCGCCCGCTTGACATCTCGACGACCCAACAGGCCGCCATCGCCGCGCTGGTCGGCGGACAGATCTACATCACCGCCGGGACCTTCGCGCTGCGCGATCAGTTCGGCGGCGTCAGTACGCTGACCGACGCGCTGTACTTCGCCATCGTCACCTCCAGTACGGTCGGCTACGGCGACGTATCGCCCGATCCTCAATCACAGGCAGCCAGACTCTTCGCTATCTCGGTGGTCGTGATCGGCACCTCCAGTTTCGCGCTGGCACTCGGGTCGGTGCTCGGGCCGGCGATCCAGAGCCGCATCACGAAAGCACTCGGTACGATGACTGAATCACAACTCGACTTGCTCGAGGATCACATTCTGATCCTGGGCTACGGCGATCTGAGCGAACCGATCATCGAAGAACTCGACGGCATCGTCGACTTCGTCGTCGTCACGATGGACCCGGAGGACGCGGCCGCCTTGCAGCAACGGGATATTCCCGTCCTGACGGCCGATCCAAGCGACGAGGAACCGCTGTATCGCGCCGGCATCGAACGAGCGCGGGCGGTGATGGCCGCGACCAACGACGACGCACAGGACGCGCTGGCGATCCTGACGGCCCGACAGTTAAATCCCGAGATCCGTATCGTCGCCGCCGCCACCGACCGCGAGAACGTCCCGAAACTCCGGCGGGCCGGCGCGGACGCGGTCATCAGTCCCGCCGCCATCGGCGGGCATCTGCTCGTCGAATCGGCGATGGGTGACGAGGATTCCGAGACGCTGGCCGACAGAATCCTCGCTGACGAACTCTAAGGCGTACGATTCGCCGACTCTCACGTCTGTTGACAGCTGTCGGATCGTCGCCGATGCTGCCGTGACGGTGGGACCATCGCCGTTGTCTGCTACCCTCGATCGACGATCGCCACGTCGGCGTCTAACTCCTTGATCCCCTCGAACGTCGGCGGTGCGACGAGTCGCGAGGCAGCGCTGCGGTCCTGGCTCGCGCCGATCATCACGAGATCGTAGTACGGCGCACTCTGGTGCAGGAACTGGACGATCTGCTCGCGCGAGACGCGGGTCTCGATCGGCGCGTCGAAGGGATTCGCGAGGTTCGAGAGCATCGTCTCGGCGCGACGGCGGTCGCCGCCCTCGCCGAGACAGGTACAGACGCCGATGTGCCCGCTCGCGCCGGCCAGTCGGATCGCGAAGTCGATCATGCTGTGGGCCACGTCGCTGGCCCGACGCACCGGGACGAGCACGCGCTTCCACTGGGTCTTGCCATCGGTCGAGCGATGGACGAGCACGTCCACCTCGCTGCGGAACAGGTCGTGGATGAACGGTGCCAGCCGGCCGTGACGCCGGGCGTAGGGTGTCGTGATCAGATCACAGTTCGTCTCGGCGGCTGTCGCGACGATCGTGCCGCCCAGCGAGCCGCGTTCGACGGCGACGACGACCTCGCAGGGAACGCCGACTTTCGTCTCGATCTGTCTGGCACGGGTCTCCAGTTGTCCGACGGTCTCGGACACGGTCGATCGCTCGACGGCCTCCCACACGTCGGTCTCGGGATCGGGCACCGAGGTCGCGAGATCGACGCGTTCGTGCCTGTCGAGCAGGTCCCGCTCGGCCCGTGCGATCTTTTCGTCGTCGACGACGTCCAGCAGGACGACCTTCCCGGCGTCGTGGGCACCTGCGATCCGCGCGCCCAGCATCGCCGTCGCGTCGGCGTCGTCGCCATACATCGGTACGAGGACGTGGTCGTCGCCCCTGACCGACTGGTAGAGGACGGTCGCGCGCCGCTCGTAGAACTCTCGTCGCCAGACGAGGAAGACGGCGGCGACGATCATCGTCGCACCGAGGACGCTAAAGAGGAACGCCGGCTGCTGGGCCGGTGGGACCAGTAGCCCGAGCAACGCCGTCGAGTACGCCGATGGCTCTTCGAGGTCGAGCAGCCACGTGACTACGCCCACCAGCAGGACCGAGAGACCGGCCGAGACGGCCGTCACGCCCAGCATCGTCGTCGGGCCGGCGACGAGCTGATTCGAGGCGACTAGTCCGGCCCAGCCACAGGCGGCCCCCGCCGTCAGGCCGCCCACGAACTGTGCCGGATCGGCGTACTCGCCTTCGGGGTTGGCAAAGAGGGTGTACGCACCCGATGCCAACGGCGGAAAGAGGAGGAACGAGAGTGCATCGAGCGTGTTCGAGAGGTAGGTGACCAGAGCGATCAACAGCGGGACAAAGAGGAGCACTGACAGATGAACGATCGTGGTGGTGCGTTCGACCCAGTCGCGTAGCTCACGGAGTTCGCGCCGTTCGATCCGGCGCAGTCGCGAGATCGCCGCCACGACCGCCCGGCGCAACCGATCGCGCATACTGCTTCAGGTGTCGGCCGCCGACATGAGGCTTCGGGAACTGTGTGGGACCTACAGCGACGCGGCGGTCTCCAGCGCGAGCGTGATGGCGCGCTCGACGTTGTTCTTGGCCTTCTCGGGCAGCTCCTCGTCCTCGGTCTCGCCCTTCTGGGTGCCCTCGACGAGGTTGCCGTCGACCGTACAGATCGCGCCCGCGGCCATCCCCTTGCGCCGAGCCAGCGAGAACAGCGCGGCCGCTTCCATCTCGACGGCGAGCAGGCCCGCGGCCTCCCACGCCTCGACGTACGCCTCGGTCTCGGCATAGAACGCGTCGTCGGTCGCGATGGGACCGACGTGGACCGATTCGTCGTTGTCCTCGGCGGCGTCGACCAGCGACGACAGCACGTCGTAGTCGGGCACTGCCGGGACGGTCTCGTCCTCGTAGCGCTTCGTCGTCCCCTCGTCCTTTGCGGCACCGGTCGCGACGACCATGTCGCCGATCTCGATGTCGGACTGGAGCGCGCCGGTCGTCCCGACGCGGATGATCGTCTCGACACCGACAGCGTGGAGTTCCTCGACGGCGATGGCCGCCGACGGCGAGCCGATGCCGGTCGAACAGATCGTCAGCGCTCGGCCCTCGTAGGTGGCGTTGACGACCTTGTACTCGCGGTTCTGTGCGACGGTCTCGACGTTTGCACACTGGGCGGCGATGCGGTCGACGCGGCCCGGATCGCCCGGCACGAGCGCGATGTCGTTCAGGTCGCCGTCTTCGACGAGCAAGTGGGGCTGTTTCGCCATACGAGTGGCGAGGACCGAGAGCGATAAAAACCGTCTCCCTTCGGAGTCACTGCGCTCGGGCAGGCAGCCGCCTCGTGTCGATTATTCCACGATGTCTCAGAGAAGTAGTCAGCATTATACGTCGATAATTCTAACCGGAATATACAATATGAGCGATAGCCCTCCACTGGACACGAGCGGACTGTTCAGATCTGTTACAACGATCGGTCTCGTACTGGTTCTCATCGTCTCCCTGATCGGCGGGGTGATGGCCTTCCAGGGCGTCAACGAAGGGAACGTGAAGGTCGTCAAGAATCAGGGTGCGGTCACGGGCACCGTGCTCGAACCGGGCTGGCACTTCATCACCCCCATCGTGCAGGGGACGGTCAGCATTCCGACGCGACCCCAGACCTACACGATGAGTCATCAGTCTGGAGAGGGTGCCAACGCGAATCAGGACGACTCGGTGCGCGTCCTCACGCAGGACGGTCTGCACGTCGACGTCGACGTGACCGTCCGCTACCGCGTCACGCCCCGCGACGCACCCCAGTTCCACGAACAGTACCGAGACCTCCCGACGGCGGAGACACGCCTCATCCGTCCGACCGTTCGCTCGGTGCTGCGGACCGAGGGCGGGAACATCGACGTCACCGACATCTACACCGGTGAGGGACAGACGCGCCTGAAACTCGCCGTCGAAGAGGTGCTCAAGGCAGAGACCAACGGGAGCGGGATCGTCATCGAGAGCGTCCAGATCCGAAACGTTCGCCTCCCCGAGGAGTACGCGAGATCTATCGAGCAAAAGAAGGTCAAGCAACAGAAGATCGAAGAAGCCGAGTACGAGATCGAGGTCGCCCAGAAGAACAAGGAGCGGCAGGTGATCGAAGCCGAGGCCGAGGCCGAACAGATTCGGATCAAGGGCAACGCACTCCGCCAGAACCCCGAGGTACTCGACTTGCGCTACATCGAGGCGCTGCGAGAGAACGACAACACGATCTACGTCCCGGCGGAGGGCGGGATCACGCTGACGCGTGACGTGACCGACGACACCATCGCCACGAACCAGAGCAACGTGACCGGTAACGAGAGTACACCCTGACACTACCGACGGAGAACGATCCAGATGCGCCGATACGCCACTGTCGCCACGGTCATCGCCCTCCTTTTCGTGCTGCTGGTAGCGATGGCTCGGGCGTCGGGCTTCCTCCTCCTCCCGCTTTTGTGTGCGCTGGTCCTCGGGCTTGGATACGTGGCCGTCCAGATCGCGACCGGGTCGCCGTCACCCTACCCACGGATCGCGTCGGGCACGTTCGAACGGACCGAATCCACCGAGATTCGCCTCTCCGAGACAACGCCCTGTGACTCCTGTACGGATCGGGAGGGACCGGGCGAGTCCCGCACCACGTATCGGGAATTCGTGTTCCTCGGTGTCCCGCTCGTTCGCCTGTCGACGACGGAGACGGCCCTCTGTACGGTGTGTGCCGATCCGCTCGCGGCCACTGACGAGGGGAGTCTGGACGCCATCGACCGCGAACTCGAACGCAGTCGGTGACGTGACCCGAACACATATTGTTGGCTAGAGAGAACGTCAGGATATGCCACAGCTCGAAGTCAGCCTCAGCGTCGACGGCGAGAGCGCGCCAGTCACCTACCTCGTCGATGGGGACCTCAAGCGCCCCGGCGGCGCGATCCAGCGGGCGAAAGACCGCGCGGCCGCCGACGGTCACGAGGGTGTCGAACTCGACGGGGTCAGACTGGCGGAACCGGCCTGATCCGTCTGTGAAGGCTGTAGCGGAGGCGATCACACGCCAGCGCCGAGAAAGAGGAAGATGTTGTTGGTGGCCGGCCCGAGACCGACGGCGGCGATCAGCGCGAAGACGAGCGATCCCTCGATCGGTTCGTCTTGGATGTAGCGATTAAACGAGACGACGATGGCCGCGGCGACGACGAGTTTGACGACGACGAACAGCCAGCCGACGCCGATCACCTCCGCGGTCGGAAGCTGTCCGGCGAAGTGCATGATCTCGCGTGGCAGGGGCGACCGTTCGGACACGCCGAGTACGTCGGTACCGATCGCCGTCGAGACGCCGTCGAGCGCGTGGGCGAAGATGACGACCGGGCCGGCATAGCGCGTGCGGACGAACACCGGCGTTCGCCAGAGACTGATCGCGAGGACGACGACGGCGGCCACGGCGATCGCACCCACGACCGACAGGGCGGACCACACCGGCGAGAACGTCGGCTGGCCAAGCGTCTGCCAGACTCGCATCACGAACAGGACCACCAGGATCGCCGTGCCGACCAGCCCGAGATTCCGGCTGACGGTGTCTTCGTTGCCTCGGACGATCCCGATGCCCTGTAACACCAGCCACGTGCCAGCGGTCAGGATGTACGTCGTGAAGTACACGGCGGGCGTCCCGAACAGTGGCCTGTATAGCGATGGGTACAGCCCGACCTGTGCGAAGGCGTGCAGTGCGCCGCCGATCGCCATCCACGGCACGAGTGCGACGACGATCTTCTGTTCGATTTCGGGCTGTGCCGCCGACAGGAGGACCGTCACCAGTCCCGTGCCACCCAGGAGGACGACGAGATACGGCAGCGCCGGCAGCGCGAACCCCGTCGGTAAGATCTGCATATCCCGGCCACGGTCGCGGAAGGTCGAAAGTGTTCCGGCCTCGAACGGTCGGCGGGAGGCTTACGTGCCGGCGCGCCGAGATCCGGGTATGGACTCCGTCCCCGAACGGATCGAACACACGGTGCTGGGACCGACGACGCGGTGGGTCGACGTGCAGGCAGTCCTCGATGCGGCGCTCGAACACGGCATGCGCGCCTGCATCCCGCCGTGTTACGTCGCTCGCGCGAGCGAATACGCGAACGTCCCGCTCGTGACGGTGATCGACTTCCCTCACGGACAGGGCGCGACCGATGCGGTCGCCGCCGCCGCGAGTCGGGCCTGGGAGGACGGTGCCGACGAACTCGACATGGTGTGTAACGTCGGCCAACTGAAAGCCGGCGAGGACGACGCCGTCCGGCGGACCATCGCCGAGGTCGTCGCGACGGTCCCGGTCCCGGTGAAGGTGATCGTCGAAGCCCCGCTCCTGACTGACGACGAGAAACACCGGATCGGCGAGATCGTCGCCGACGCCGGTGCGGACTTCCTGAAGACCGCGACCGGCTTCTCGGATGGCGGCGCGACCGTCGACGACGTGGCACTCCTGAGCCAGTACCGCCCGGTCAAGGCCAGCGGCGGCATCGGTTCCTGGACCGAGACCAAGGCGATGTTCGAGGCCGGTGCCGAGCGGATCGGCGCGTCCAGTGGCGTCCAGATCGTCGAGGAGTGGCGGGCGGCCCAGTCGGCGACCGCTCCCAGGACTCAGGATGGTGAGGGCCACGGCGGCGAGAACCACAGCGGTGACGACCACGACGGCGAGGAGGTGGGGGACCGATGAGCGTCCTCGACCGCTTCGCACTCGACGGCCAGACGGCGATCGTCACCGGCGGCAACCGCGGCATCGGCCGGGCCATCGCGCAGGCGCTGGCCGAGGCCGGCGCGGACGTGGCGATCGGGAACCGCGACGCCGACAGCGGCCAGCAGGCCGCCGAGGAAATCGAGGCGGCGACCGACGCGACGGTGCGGGCCTACGAGGCCGACGTGACCGACGAAGCACAGGTCGAAGCGCTCGTCGACGCGACCGTCGACGACCTGGGTGGGCTGGACGTGCTGGTCAACAACGCCGGCATCACCGTCCACGCGCCCGCCGAGGAGATGACCGTCGAGCAGTTCCAGCGCGTCGTCGACGTGAACCTCACGGGCACCTTCCGCTGTGCGAAACACGCCGGCCGCGCGATGTTCGCGAACGCCGACGCCGGGGACGACGAGATCGCCCGCGGCGGCGTCGGCTCGATCGTCAATCTCTCCTCGATGTCGGCCCGCGTCGCCAACTACCCCCAGCACCAGGTCGCCTACAACGCCACGAAGGGCGCGGTCGACTCATTCACGAAGCAATTGGCCTCGGAGTGGGCCACAGAGGGCATCCGAGTGAACGCTATCGCGCCGGGGTACGTCCGCACCGACCCCGTCGACGAGGCGCTGCGGGAAGATCCCGACCTCGAAGCGCTCTGGAAATCGGAGATGCTCCTCGACGAGATGGCCCGGCCCGAAGACATCGCGCCACTCGTCGTCTACCTCGCCAGCGACGCGTCGTGGTACATGACCGGCTCGTCGGTCCTCATCGACGGTGGCTACACCGTTCGGTGACTTCCTCCCAGAAGCCATACAGCACAACGAGGACGAAAGCCACCGGCAACAGCGTGTTCTCTACCTCGTGCCATCACCGGTATGGGTGGCTGCTCATACTGCCGGCTGTAACTTCGTGAAGATCTTCGCCACCCCGGGGTGGCGAAATCGTTCACAGATTTACAGCCGGTAGTATCAGACCCACAGAACCGAAGCGCTACTACCGGTCGCAGTCCGACAGTGAGGCAAATTTCATCCCAAACGCCCACATGCCACACAGTGCCCCAAAAATCAGGACAGCAACTCCGGAACTCGAAATTAGACTACTTATGTCAAGCGAATAGATACCAAACGCGTTCCAGAGCAAGAATCCAGCACCGAAACCAGCCCACAGAGCCTTTGTTCGCGGATATTCCTTGCCGTATATGAGTTCAGGTTGCTCCAATACGAAATATGTGGACGGAATAAACGTGACTGTGACAAAGACAGATGGAAGGAGTGTCCCTAAATTAAGCAGAAAGAAAGTAAGCCCGACTGATATCCCCACCAGCATGCTCACTGTGATTTTGAATATCTTCTTCATATCTGCATACTCTGTCAAGATTTATTAATGCCTTTCCGAAGAATCCTGTCACAGAGTGCGTCTGTGTCGTTACCATCGTCGACCACATCTCGAATCCTGGTGTTGGACACCGTTTTGTTGATCCTCCCCTATCGTAACCCTCGCTGTCCAAAACTTTGGATGGGATCTCCAGTGAGCACTCTCTGAAACGACGGACTGCGGTCCCATCGATGTGCGAATGAATGCCTCTAGCACTCGTTTTACCGACCGTGAGGGTTTTCCCTGCCAATCGACTAGTTCGGACGTGACCACTGGCACTTCGACCCCCGACCACGATCCCGAGCGCCTGACGAGCCAGGGCTATCACATCACCCTCGACGACGGCCGGGACTCCTTCTTTGCCCTCTCGATCGAAGCCGAGGACAGCGACGACGCCTGGCTCATGTCCGATACGGTCTGTGCGCTCGACGAAATGCGCTAGAAGACACCGACCCGGTTTTTGCTGGTGAGACCGCGACCGCAACAGCCTCGACCGCAACTGTGGTATCGATCTCGAAAACCCTCGGTCCGCTCGGACGATCTGTGCGGGATATCCTCCCGCCGGTCGGATAGTGCCCGCGCAGACCGCCCGACCGGCCCTCGCCCTTTCATCCGCCAGGCTCGTAGTTCGCTCGACAGTCTGTGTCCTGGTGGATGAAAGGGCGAGGCTCCACTCGCGTTCACGTGGTCGTCTGCGTGCCCCCTATCTGAGGGCGCGGAGCGCTCGAAGATATGGCACGCAGCGACCGCGAGGGAGCCGAGGGCTTTCGATTCGTGTTCACGTCACTGGCCGCTGCGATTGCTAGCTGAGGGCTTTCGAGCGGTCGGTAGCGTTCGTCTCGCTGGGTCGTGCTGTCACGGTTCGTCCTCGTTCGATTCCGTCGCGCTTTTGCCCGCGAGCGACAAGAGAGTAGTAACGCAGCGCATGGCCCAGTATCACATCGAGACGTACGGGTGTACGTCAAATCGCGGCGAGACCCAGGCGATCGAGCAGGCGCTCCGCGAGGGCGGGCACCACCCGGCCACGGGACCCGAGCAGGCCGACGTCGCCATCTTGAACACCTGTACCGTCGTCGAGAAGACCGAGCGAAACATGCTTCGGCGGGCCGAGGAGTTGGACGAAGAGACTCCCGCCGATCTGGTCATCACGGGCTGTATGGCACTGGCACAGGGCGAGGAGTTTCGCGAGGCGGGCGTCGACGCCGAGATTCTCCACTGGGACGACGTGCCCCAGCACGTCCTCAACGGCGAGTGTCCGACGGTGACGCCCGACACCGAGACCGTGCTGGACGGCGTGATCGGCATCCTCCCCATCGCGCGGGGCTGTATGTCCGATTGCTCGTACTGCATCACGAAGCAGGCGACCGGGCGGATCGACTCGCCCTCCGTCGAGGAGAACGTCGAGAAAGCCCGCGCGCTGGTCCACGCCGGGGCCAAGGAAATTCGCATCACGGGGCAGGACACCGGCGTCTACGGCTGGGACACGAATCAGGGCGAGAGTCTGCTCCCCGAGTTGCTGGAGCGGATCTGTACCGAGATCGACGGTGACTTTCGGGTGCGGGTGGGGATGGCGAACCCGAAAGGCGTCCACGGCGTCCGCGAGGAACTGGCCGAAGTCTTCGCCGCCCACGACGAACTGTACAACTTCCTGCACGCGCCCGTCCAGTCGGGCAGCGACGACGTTCTCGCGGCGATGCGCCGCCAGCACGCCGTTTCCGAGTACGTCGAGGTCGTCGAGACGTTCGACGACCACCTCGATTACTGGACGCTCTCGACCGATTTCATCGTCGGGTTCCCCACCGAGGACGACGCGGACTTCCAGCAGTCGATGGCCCTGCTCAGGGAGACGCGCCCAGAGAAGATCAACGTCACGCGCTTCTCGAAGCGCCCCGGCACCGACGCCGCCGATATGAAGGGGCTTGGCGGCCAGACCAAGAAGGACCGATCGAAGGCCATGTCCGAACTGAAGATGGACGTGACCGGCGACGCCTACGAGGCGATGCTCGGCGACGAGAAACGGGTCCTCCTGTCCGAGGACGGTACCGACGAGTCACTCGTGGGCTACGACGAGGCCTACCGACAGGTCGTGATCGCCGACGCTCAGGACCGCGGGCTTGCAGTGGGCGATTTCGTCGACTGTGAGATCACGAGCCACAACACCGTCTACGCATTCGGCGAACCGATGTAGCCCAGTCCAGCGGGAGAAAAAACGCTCCGGTTTCGAACGCCGTCTCAGTCGCGGAGCGACTCCACCGGCCGCGCGTTCGCGGCCTTCCAGGCCGGGTACAGTCCGCTGATGAAGCTTGCGACCGTCCCGAAGAGGAAGCCCAGTGCGGTGAACGTGATCGCGTCGACGGTGAACGCGAACGGATCGGAGAGGAACTCGGCGTTGATGACGAGACCGAGACCGATACTGATGACGACGCCGAAGATCGCACCGAAGAGTCCCAGCAGCGCCGCTTCACTGAGCATCAAGCGGAGAATATCCAGCCGGCGATAGCCGACGGCCCGCATGACGCCGATCTCTTCTTTCCGTTCGATGGTACTCATCAGCATCACGTTGAGGATACTGACAGACGCGACGAGCAACGAGACGCCGCCGATTCCGAACAGGAACGTCTGGAGTGTACTCATCTGTTGGTTGAAGCGTTCGATAGCGCTCTCGAAGTCGACGATGTCGTAGAACGTTCGACGACCGTTGAGATTCTCGTCGAGTGCCTCGGCCGTCTCGAACGCTGCAGTCGGACTATCGGCGTTGACGATGATGAACTGATACTGCGAGCGCGTAGACTGGCTGGGCGAAATGAACACTTTCTCGTCGGGCTGTAGGAAGTTCGACCGACTGGCCTCGTCCAGAACCGCACGGACGCGACGGCGTTCCCCGTTGAGCACGATCGTCTCGCCCGGTCTCGTATCGAGTGTTTCAGCGACCGACGCGCCGACGACGACGCCGGAACGCCACTCTTCGGGGATCTGTCCCTCGCTGACCGTCACGAACGCCGTCGGCCGTTGCATCGATACCACCGTCGTACTTGTCTCACCGCCGAGACCCGACGCAGAGCCACCGTACTGTGCGATCGGATAGACGGGACTGTCGACGTTCCGCTCGATCGTCTTGACATTCTCGCGATCGAAGTGCGGAGACGGTGCGTCCTCACCGGGTGTAACGAGCACGGAGCTTGCAGTCGTGTCGAAGGAGTTCCGGTACGACTGTTCGTATGCCGCCCCGAAGATCCCGAGCGAGGCCAGCGCGATCACGCCGATCGTGATACCGGCCATCGCGAGCACCGATCGTGCGCGGGCCCGCATGAGGTTCTGTTTGGCGAGCGCGAGGAACGGAAACCGACGGGAGAGCGTGCTGTCAAGCATCTTGGATCATCCCGTCGACGAGCCGAATCGTTCGATCGGCGAAGTCCGTCACCTGTTCGTCGTGTGTCACGGTCAGTATCGCGACCCCTTCGTCGGTGAACTCGTCGAAGACGTCGAGCACCTGCGCACCGGTGTTCTGGTCTAGGTTCCCCGTTGGCTCGTCGGCCAGCAGGATGTCGGGATCGTTAATCATCGAGCGTGCGACCGCGACGCGTTGTTTCTGTCCGCCCGATAGCTCGTTTGGATAGTGGTCGAGCCGGTCACCGAGACCGACACGGGTCAGCAGATCGTCCGCACGTTCGATGAGTCGCTCACGGTCGCTTCGGACCAGCCCCGGGATCGCAACGTTTTCTCGGGCCGTCAGCGTCGGGACCAGATAGAAACTCTGGAAGATGAACCCGACGGTCTCGCGGCGCAGATCCGTCCGCTCGCGCTTCGAGAGCGAGGAGAGCGCGACGCCGTCGACGGTGACGCTCCCGTCCGACGGTTCGTCGAGCAGCCCAAGGAGGTTCAGTAGCGTGGACTTGCCACTCCCACTCGGACCGACGACAGCGGCGAACTCGCCGGGATCGACGCTCACATCGACACCGTCGAGCGCGCGCAGTTCTTTGTCGCCGGACTGGTAGACCTTCGTCGCGTTGGTGGCACTGATGATGCTCATCTGTAGCGGTAGTAGCCAAGCGCGCCCACGATCACCACGAGGACGACGCCGATGATCGGGACGATCGGTGCCGACGAATTTCGTTGGGCCGTCTCGGCGGTGGCTTGTCCCGATGAGAGCGTGTGGGTGACATCGATCGTCTGGGTGACGCGCTGGCCGTTACTCCGGTAGCTCACTTCGACGGGGATCGACACCGTCCCGGTCGTGTTGTCGGCCAACCGGGCGTCGATGCGGAACGATTTGAAGTCGCTCTGGTCGAGCGGACCGACGAAGTACGTCGTCCGAGCGTTGGCGGGACTCACGGCGTCGTTCTGGCCGGCCGAGACGACGACGGCAGAGGCGTTTGCCGTGCCGAGATTGCTGACGCTTCCGCGAACGGTCACGCCGTTATCGTCCGTCTCGACGCGGACGCCGGTCAGCTCGAGCAGTCGATCCGAGCCGGCGTCGTAGGTGACCGATGTCGTCTGGGAGACGCGTTCGCCGTCGACGCGATAGCTCACTGCGACCGGGATCGAGACCGGACCGGCATCGTCTGGCAGCGACACCGCGACATCGAAGTGCTGTGATGCACTGGGCGCGAGGTTCCCGACGAAGGTTCGGGACTGCGCCTCACCGAGGCTGTAGGCGTCCGCCGGGACGGCGATCCGTAGCGACGAGACGTTCGTATCGCCCACGTTGTTCGCTCGGCCGGTGATCTGTGACTCCCCGTTTCGGGTGACAACGTCGACACCTGACAGGGACACGTCACCGTTCGAGCCGGGTTCGTACGCGACCGAGAGCGTTCGGCTGACGCGTTCGCCGTCGACGCGATAGCTCACTGCGACCGGGATGGTCGTTGCGCCAGACTCCGACGGTGTTGCGACCGCGAGATCGAACGCCGTGGAGCCGCTGGCGTCGATTGCACCGATGAAGGTGCGGGACTGTACTTCACCGAGGCTATCCGCCTCGTCGGCGGCGGCCACACTCACCGACGAGACCGACGTGCCACCGACGTTGTCGACTTGGCCGTTGATGCGCAGTTCGCTGCCGACGTTGCGGACCTCGACGCCCGAGAGCGTGACGTTCCCCGGGTTCTCGATACGGTCGACGCTCGCCCCCAGTTCGGTCGTCGTCGAGACGAAGCGACCGTCGGCGGTCGTGTACTCCACGTCCGCGGTCACGGTCTTGGTACCGGGATCGACGTTCGACACGGGGAACTGTAGCGTCGTCGTCTGCCCAGCGCCCAGTTGCGAGACGATTCGTCGGTCCTCGTCGAAGGTGACGCTGTCGGACGCGAGATCGATACTCAGGCTCCGAATCGCATCCGAACGCGGGTTCGAGACGTTGAGTGTGAACGCCGTCTCACCGGAGGGACCGACTGGCTGACCGGACAGTGACAGTGCGGGATCGGCCCGCCCGGCAGTCACCGTCACGGTCCGTTCGATGTTCCACACCTGTCCGCCGGACAGCAACTGCATGTGGACGACGAAGGTGTGTTCACCGCTTTCCTCGACTGCGGCCGAGAGATCGCGTGTGACCGTCTCGCCGACGTCGACGGCTGTCAAGTCATCCGAATAGTTGTACAGTTTGCTATCGTCGGCGTCGGTCTCACGGATCTCGATGCGCCCGACGGAGTAGGTGTCACTGCCTCCCTCGGGGTTCGTGATCGTCGTCGTGATCGTGACGTTCTCGCCCGGGGCTGGCCGTTCTGGGGCCGTCTCCGTGCTGACCGTGACGATGCCGTTCCCGGACGCGGGACCGACGGCGACCGCTGCGGCGCTACACAGGAGAAGCGCGACGAGGGCCAGCGATCGGCCGCGACTCATCGCTGGCTCACCTGCCGACCGTTGCCGACCGTTCGCTTCGGTCGGCGGTACTCGTTTTGACCATCGTTCGCCTGCTGTCGTAGTGGGACCATTACAGTTCAGGTTGATACTGGTAGAATAAAAATCCCTTTGGCACGACTTCAGCATCGGAAACTGTGTGCTCCGATTTTTTATACTCCGGCATCGATCGAGTGTATGAACCGTGTCTGGCGACGCCCAGTCATCGGTGAGCGAACACATGAGCGAGGAGCCACCGCTGGAGACGGTCGTCGAACTCCTCGACGACGAGTATGCCCGCGAGATCCTCGCAGCGACGAGTATGGAATCACAGTCGGCCGAGGAACTGGCCGAGTGGTGTGACGCCTCCCCGCCGACCGTGTACCGCCGCCTCGACCGACTGCGCGAACACGATCTCGTCGCTGCCCAGCAGCAACTGGATCCCGACGGCCACCACTACGACGTGTTCACCGCACAGCTGGCACGGGTCACCGTCGACCTCGAAGACGGCGAGTACCGCATCGACATCGAACGCCGCGAACCGGACGCGGCCGACCGCTTTACCGAACTGTTCGAGGGACTCAAATGAGCGCAGGACTCCCGCTGCTGTCCGGCACGCCGCTTCAGACGACCGGCACACCGGCACAGCTGATTGTCCTGCTCTTTTTGATCGGGTTCGTGATCTCGATCGTCCTCTCGGTGCTGATCCTCGTCAAGGGCGTCCAGAGTTACCGCCAAACGCACGATCCCGCGCTGCTGGGGATGGCCGCGGGTATCCTCCTGTTGAGTGGCGTCCCGCTGCTGGTCAATCTCGTCCTCGGGAACACGACCGGCACCGGGACCGAAACGATCCGTCTCGTCGCGGACCTGACCCGGCTCAGCGGGCTGGCCCTGATCCTGTTCGTGATCTACAGCACACAGCGATGACCTGCATATCCACACACCGACGACGGACCTGCGGGGGCGATCAGCGGTGAGTACGCTCCTCCAGCTTTCGTCGGCACTGACTGGCCCGGTGCCGTTCCTGGCGCTCCTGCCGGCGGTAACGGCCGTCACGGCACTCGTGACGGCCGTCGTCGGCGGCTTCGTCGCCTATCAGGCCTACCGGGGCTATCAACGCAACGCGAGCCGCGCGATGCTGTATCTCGCCGTCGGTATCCTGCTGTTGACGACGGTGCCGTTCCTCGTGAAACAGCCGCTCCTCGTGCTCTCGCTTGCGACGGCCGCCGAGGCGGAACTGACGGCGGTCGCCTGTCGGATCGCCGGACTGTTTGCGGTGCTCTATGCGTTTACCGGGGCGTAGCCACACCCGTTGCCTACTCGACCAGCCGGTCAACGTCCGCGTCGGTCTTCCACTCGCCCAGTTCCTTGGGATCGACGTGGACGAACACGTCGTCGACCTCCGGCAGGTCCTGAATCGATTGAATGACCGCAGTCTCGATGTCGTGGGCCTCGAAGAGGGTCTTGTCGCCCTCGACTTCGACGTGGAGACTCACGTCGATCTCCGGGCCGACGTAGTGGGCGATCACGTCGTGGGCACCCTCCACGTCCGGGTGTTCGAGCGCCCGGGTGATGATCTCGGCCCGTAGTTCTTCGGGTGGAGCGGCACCGACGAGGTAATCGACGTTGTCCCGGACGACCTCGATGCCGGTGTAGATGATCCCCGCGGAGACTACCATCGCGGCAAGTGGGTCGAGCACCGGATACCCAAGCGTCGCACCGACGACGCCGACGAGTGCGGCCCCCGCCGTGAGGATGTCGTTGCGGTTGTCCAGTGCCGTCGCGACCAGTGCCGGCGAGTGCTCTTCACGGCCTGCGCTCAGACAGTAGCGATACAGGCCGTACTTGACGACGGCGGAGAAGGCCAGCACGGCGATGGCAGCGGGACCGCGCGTCACGGCGATATCACCACTCAAGAGCGCCTGTCCGGCTTGCCAGAGGATCACGCCACCGGCGGCGAAGATACCGACGGCGACGAACAGCGAGACGAACGGCTCGATGCGTTCGTGGCCATGCGGGTGCTCGAAGTCGGGCGGCTGGGTCGTCAGATAGAGACCGGCGACGATGACGAGACTGTAGGCGGTGTCGGCGAGGCTGTTGACCGCTTCGGAGCCGACTGCGAGACTGCCGGTCTCGGTCCAGACGACGCCCTTCAGGACAGCCAACAGGAGGTTCGTCCCGAGGATCACCAGCCCGACCCGGCGTAACACGTCCCGGCGCGACATTACCACGTGGTTGCAGTGGGGGTGACTAAGCACCTTTGGCTGGCGTTTCCACCGTCGTGACGCCCGAGATCTCGAAGCGTGTGCCGCCCTCGGCGCTGTCCGTGGCCGTGATCGTCCAGCCGTGGGCGTCGACGATCTCGCTGACGATCGCCAGCCCGAAGCCGGTCCCATTCTCGGCCGTCGAATACCCGGATTCGAACACCTCGGAACGCTCAGACGCTGGGATTCCCCGCCCGTCGTCTTCGACGTAGAAGCCGGTTCCGTCCGGTAGCGGACCGATGCCGACGGTCACGTCCCCACCGCCGTGTTCGACGGCGTTCCGAACGAGGTTCTCGACGAGCTGACGGAGTCGGTCGGGATCGGCGACGAATCCGAGATCACCGTCGACGACCAGTTCGGCGTCGCCCGTCTCGATCATCGTCCAGCACTCTTCGACGAGTGTGGCGAGTGACACCGGCTGGGTCTCGTCGATGGGCTGGCCCTGACGTGCCAGTGAGAGCACGTCGTCGATCAGCGTCTCCATGCGGTCGAGGGCCTGTTCGCCCCGGTCGAAGTGCTTCGGATCGCCGGTCTCGCGAGCGCCGTCGAGTGCTCCCCGAAGCACCTGCAACGGATTGCGCAGGTCGTGGCTGACGACGCTTGCGAACCTGTCGAGGCGCTCGTTCTGGCGTTTCAGTTCTCTGCGGTCCCGCTCGCGGTCCGTGATATCGGTGACGAGAATCAGGCGACCGATCGGGGTTTGCCCGGCCGCGAAGGGACTCTCTGCCAGTTGATAGTAGCGTTGCTCGCCGCCGTCGGCCATCGTCAGTATCGAGGGTTCCGTTTCGAGTGCTTCGGCAACTGCGGGGACGACACTCCAGAGCGGTCGACCGACGGTTCCCGGCTCAGCGAGTGCCGGAAACAGGTCGGCGGCCGCGGCGTTGTACTCTCGAAGCAGATCCTCCTCGGTGACGATGAGCACCGGTTTGTCCTCCCCACCGGCGATTCGGATCGCCCGGAACCGGTCGAGGAAGACGAAACAGACACCGACGGCGAAGACGGCGACGCCGATCGGTTCGTAGGTGATATCGACGAGCCACGGCGTCGCATATCCCACCAAGTCAAGCACCAGCGGCAGTCCCGTGACCGTCACCAGCAGTGCCAGCGGTCGCGTGTCGTAGCTGACTTGCAACAGCCGTTCGAGAAACATAAAATAGCCCACCGCCGCAAGCGCATAGGACAGCCCCATCGCGATCCAGTGGAACGGCTGGTGGACGATCGAGAGGTGCGAGAACGGTGCCGCCGCCGGTTCGGTGGCGAAGTACAGGCCGTGCCAGGGGTTCGTGACCTTGATCGCGACGATCACGAGAAAGACGGCGACAGCCAGCCGTCGCAGCGCGGTGTTGCGGTGCAACGTCCGACCGGTGTAGGCCGAACTGAAGTAGAGCCACGGCCCGACCGTGCTGAAGCCGACGACGAGACCGACGGTGTAGATCGCGGTCTTGGCCGTCTCACCCGGTGCGATGAAAAACGCGACGTGGGTGAGCGCCCAGCCCCCACTGGTCAGTAACAGGGCGACGAGTCCCCAGCGGGTCTCTCGATCATCGATGTCCCGTGCACGCCCGACACTTGCGAAGCAGGCCAGCGCCGTCACCCCGAACACGAGGACGTAGCCCGCCAAGACCGGATCGAACACGGCCGTCGACTGTACCATCACTCGAATCGTCCGTCCTGACAGAGAATCACTGTCCAACGGTCATGAGAGTATCGCTGTCTCTGCCTCTCATTCGAACACGACTGCGCTGTCGTCGTCCGGAACGGTCCCACCGTCGAGCGTTTCGAACGCCTCGTGAAGCCGTTCGTAGGTGTCTTCGAGTGCTTCGACGATGACCTGCGTGTCGCTGATAACGGGCATGAAGTTCGTATCCCCTTCCCATCGCGGGACGACGTGCGTATGGAGGTGGTCTTCGATCGATCCGCCAGCGGGACCGCCGCCCAGATTCAAGCCGGCGTTGAACGCGTCGGGGTCGAGAGCGATCTCCAGTGCGTCGATGGTCCGCTGTTTCAGCCGTGCGTGAGCGAGCAACACCTCCGGTGTGAGGTCCCGGTAGTCCCCAGTGTGGTCGTATGGAATCACCATCGCGTGTCCGGGGCTGTACGGCGCGTTGTTCAACAGGACGTAGGCGTGTTCGTTCCGTGCGACGACGTTGTTCGCGCGGTCGCTATCACGGGCCGGCAGGTCACAGAACACACAGTCGATGTCTGGATTCTTTTCGTCGCGTTCGACCCACTCGATCCGCCACGGTGCGAACACCTGTTCCATGCCACACCGTGCATCGGCCGACGGTAAACCGCTTTGCTACATGCGGGACACAATCCGCTATTTAAATCTTGTTGCCGTTCATCATTCTATGCAGTGATAACGCCCTCTGATACGTCGATAAACTATCTCCGGAACTCTCGACTGTTCGATACGGAAAAACCGGCCACGTCTTGCGATAAACGGTGTAAACGACCCCGAACTGTAGGCGGTTTTTATACCCCTCACCACCCATCTCTGAACTGGGATGGCAGTCAAAGACGGCGAGTCCGATATGTCGGAGGCATGCGCGACGTGCGGACGTACCACTCCGCACGACGTTTCCGTCCAGATACTGACCGAGAGTTCCAAAACGGAGAACGCGGCGTTCTCCCGGGAACCGTATCGCGTCAGTGAGTGCTGTATCTGTGGCACGACGACGGAGATCCGCATGAACAACGCCTGAGACGAACTGTCGTCGCCATGTGCCGGTGACGTCACGAGACGACACCAGTCCGTACGACCCATCTCAGACACCCAACACACCCAACACACCCAACACCCTTTTGCGACCACCCACCATCCAGCGCCGTCTGCGATCGCTCTCGGACGGCCTGCCGTCACTTCACAGCCGCGTCGTCACTTCACAGCCGTCGTTCCCACCTTTTTCCGCGGCGGGTCGTTCGCGTCGCTCACGACCACTTGCGCAAAAACGTGGGCGAAAAAGCGATCGCCCACAGCGCGATCGGGCCGATACCACTACAGCCGCGTCGTCACTTCACAGCCGTCGTTCCCACCTTTTTCCGCGGCGGGCCGTTCGCGTCGCTCACGACCACTTGCGCAAAAACGTGGGCGAAAAAGCGGTCGCCCACAGCGCGATCGGGCCGATACCACTACAGCCGCGTCGTCACTTCACAGCCGTCGTTCCCACCTTTTTCCGCGGCGGGCCGTTCGCGTC
>Ga0207771_100592_pt1 | contig 20125 bp, 25 predicted proteins | sample A23M2SouthBayCA_2_FD_187731 | JGI IMG/M metagenome (GOLD analysis project Ga0207771, IMG submission 187731) | Aerobic enrichment media microbial communities from Eden Landing Ponds, California, USA - A23 M2 (2) (SPAdes) | ecosystem: Environmental > Aquatic > Marine > Unclassified | place...
GTCGTCCCAGAGCGTTACCCGAATCCGGCCGGTTTCGTCCCCGAGGGTGAGGTTCGCCACCTTGCCCTCCGAGCCGTCGTCGCGGTCGAAGGTCCGGGGGTCGTCGGTCCCGAGGACCAACCCGGTCACGGTCACGTCCGACTGGCCCAGCGTCAGCGTCTCGATGCTGGCCCCGCCGCCGGGGTCGACGTCGATCTCGACATCGTCGTCGGGCTCTGCCTGGTCGACGCTGACCTCCAGGCCGCCGTAGCCCTCCTTGGGTCGTCCCTTGATCCGGAGGACGTCCCCGACCTCGAGTTGGCCGTCGGCGACCGCGGCCGCCTGCTCGTCCCAGAAGGCCAGGCGGACGGTTCCCGTCTCGTCGGCGGCCTCGACGTTGATGACTCGGCCTTCCGTTTCGTCGTCTCCGTCGCGCTCGAAGGTCCGCAGTTCGCCCACCGAGAGGACCTTGGCGATGAACTTCACCTCGTTCATCCCGGGTTCGACGTCGGCGACGCTCCCCACCTCGTTGTCGGCGAGCTCGTGGGCGACGAGCATCGCCGCCGTCTCCTCGTCGGCCAGGCCCCCCATCTGCTCGACCTTGGCCTCGACCGCCTCGCGGAACTCGGCTTCCGAGACGTCGGTCTCGAGGTCCGCGTAGACGTCCTCGATGGCACCCATTATCCTGTCCAGAGGCATGGAATCCGCCCGCTTAAGCGTTGCCGTTGGGCGTTCGAGACTCTCGCGTCTTGCGATTTCTCACTGCGACCGGTCACGACCATTGCGGCCGGATGGCGCCCGATCGCTGATAAACTCTCGGCCCGTCAGTCACTGCCTTCGACGGCTGCGAGGACCTGCCCCTCGTGGACGATCCGGGCCCGCGAGGGCGGGCCCCCGGTGACGGTGACCGTCCCATCGAACCGGAGTACCCCCTGGCACTGAGCACAGGATCCTGACCCGCTCTCTGTCCCGAGTGCCACGGCGACCTGCCGTGGTTGCTCGTCGTACGTGACGGCCTCGATCGTCACCCGGTGGCAGGGCGTCGGGGCGGTGAGTCGCCCCGAGAAGTCGACCGTCTCCTCGTCCGGGAACGTGACGCTCGCCGTTGGCGACTCGTCGGACCGACAGCCACTGCCGACCGTCTGGACCGTGGCGCCCGTCACCGTCGGCAACGCCGGTGAGGGCGTCTCCTCGCCCGTGGCCGACGGTTCGTGGCCTCCGGTCGGGGACCCCTCGCTGTCGGGTGTCGTCGATCGGTCCCCGTCGTTCGTGGGAGCGCTGGGTCCGTCGGGAGCACCGATACAGCCGGCGAGGAACAGCGGACAGCCGGTTCCGAGCCACTGGAGGAGGGCGCGACGCTTCATGGTCGAGGTCACGGCCGACACCGCCTTGAGGCTGGCTCAGACTGAAGGGCTCGTTTCAGTCACCGCTCAGCGCTGGACGGTGATCTCGCCGTCGTCGACCGAGACGACGGCGTCGAACAGGCCCTTCAGCGTCGCGAGGTCCTGGTCGTCGTGGGCCTCGGGGTCGACGTGGAAGTGGCCGACTGCGCCGACGGACCTGACCCGGCCCGTGACGACGTGCAGGAACCGGAAGGTCCGCTGGAGGTCGGCGTACTGCAGCAGGGAAGTGATCGAGTCGAAGCAGACGGCGATCGGCTGGTCGTCGGCCTCGGCGGCACTGGCCATCCCCGAGAGCATTTCGCTGAGGTGGATCCCGACGCCGGTGAGGTCTCCGGGGTTCTCGACGGCCTTGACCGCCCAGGCGCCATCGTCGACGCTCGTCCCGGACTCGCCGACGGCGACGATGCCCCCGCGGGCTGGAGTCACGCCGACGCGCTCGTTCCAGGCGCCGATCAGGTCGGCTGGCGTGTCGGTAAAGGAGACGAAGAGGACGTTCGTCGCCGCGGGGTCGTCCTGCGTGAGCAACTCGAAGCAGGCGTCTCGCTTGTCGGCCCCGATCGAGGGGGCCTGGAAGAGGACGTTCGAGACGCCCTCGAGGTCCGCGAGGGGGGACGCGTCCCCGTCGGATCCGAGCTGCTCGGCCATTGCCGGCTCGACGTGTCGCGACCATTTAAGAATGCTGTTTTCTGTCACTTCCTCGCGGCGGGACTGCAGGTTCGTGGGGCCGGTCGAATCGAAATCCCTATACGCGGCTCGGGGGTAGGATGTGACGAGTCCGGGTAGGGTAGTGGACTATCCTCTTGGCTTGCGGAGCCAGGGACCGGAGTTCAAATCTCCGTCCGGACGTTCGCTCCTTGCGAGCGCTTCTCTTCGTTCAGCCCTCACAACGGGACTCTCACTGCGTCCGTGTCTCGCCCAGCTTGCCAACTTGCAGATCAGACCGATATTGGTGTATTAGTCGCTATCGACGAGCCGTCCATCAATTTCGGGTCGGTTGACATCTAGAGAGCCGGTAACGGGTGTGGTCGGCTTCCCGATCGGCTCGAAACCGTTCCCACCGTTCCAGGTCGATGTCTCCGACGCGTCGACGTCGGCCACGACCTCCTAGTGTGCGTCGAGGTCTTCTTCGATGGCCTGCAACTGGTCGACGGCCGAGACGTCGAACGGGTCACCCGTCGTGCCCTTCCCCACTGTCCCGGCCGTGCCGTCGGCGGCAACCGCCGCGGGTGTCCACCCCACCCAGAACCGCACAGACGACGGCGATCACACACGTCCGACGGACGCTTCCTCGTCGCGCAGCCATCACCGATCCTTTCGCGATCGCCACGTTATAGCCACCGATGACCGGACTGTTCACGGCCGAACAGCGGTGTCGAAGCTGAAACGTTATGGTCCTCGCATCTGCACGGACCGCATGGAACGGCGGACCGTAGACGAGGTTATCTCGCTCCTCCGTCGGTCGCCCGTGCTCGCGGCCTGTCGCGACGAGGCGCGATCGCGGCGCGACCTCACCGACCTCACCGACTTCTCCCGGACCACCGTCTACCGGTCGACGGTCGCACTCACGAAGCGAGGCCTCCTCGAAAAGACGCCGGCGGGCTACCAGACGACGCCACTGGGGGTGGCGCTGCTGGCGGCCGGCGACTCGTTCGCGTCCGGCGTCGACGCGCTCGACCGACTCGAACCCCTCTTCGAGCGCGTTTCCCACCCCGATCTGCTCGAGCACGCACATCTACTCACCGACGCGCGTGTCGTCGTCGCCGACGCCTCGAACCCCTACCGCGTCGTCGAGCGGGCGATGGAGCGGTTCGAGGCTACGACTCGCTCGCGCGGGACGCTCGCCAGCACGACGGCCGCGGAGGCGATGGACCGGGCGGTCCCGTCCATGGACGACAAGGAGTCCTTCGAACGGATTTCGCTGCCAGCGCCGTCGAGGCCCACGAGACCGTCGGCGGCGATGCCTTCGACGCCGTCGCAGCGAGTGACGCCCTCTCGGTGCTCGTCGCGGACGACGACGCCGTTCCGTTCTCGTTCGCCATCGACGACGACGGCGTCACCGTCGTCGGTCACGACCCCGCGACGGGACTCCCGACCGTCCACGTCGAGTCGGACCGGCCGGCGGCGAGAGCGTGGCTCGACGGCCTGTACGAGGAGTGTCGTGCGGCCGCGAACCCGCTTTGAAACCCCAGTAGTCGACGTGGTCCATATCTGGGGCGGATCCGAACGCGGTGCCTTCGGGCACTGACGCCGGTCTCACGTGCGTGGAGCCGGGAACAGCTGACGACTGACGTCAGAAACGATCGATAGACCGGACAGACTGCGGTCACCGGATGACGACGTCGTCGAACACCGCGCGCTCGGATTGCTTGTTGCTCTTGAAGAACAGGTCGCTGGGGACGAAGGTGGCGTCGTCCACGTTCGAGTGAACGTCGAAGATCGTCTCTGTCCCCAGCTCGTAGAGCGTCTCCCCGCCGGCGTCACGGACGGTCAGGCGACCGGTCGCACCGCCGGTTCGCTCGATGACGACGCGGTATTCGGTGTCGACCTCGGCGCCCTCCCAGTCCACGCTCGGATATGTGTTCGCCCCGTTGAACCCCTCAACGGCCGTGTTCCAGCGCATCCACGGCCTGATCCCGACGAAGCTCGAGTACCGGCCGTCTTCGGCACTCCGGATCGTGATGTGGGTGTTGCCGGCCCCCTGGCCCATCACCGAGTACTCGATGCGCTCCCAGTCGGGCACGTCGGGAATGTCGTACTCGACCTCCTGGCCCCGGAGGACCAGTTTTCGGTCGCCGTCGATCGGTTCGGTGTACCCGTCGAACGCCTCCGGCGGCTCGTCGAAGTCCAGCGACACCTCGCCGGCCTCGGCCCCGTCGTTCGACGACGGGGCGTCGGTTTCGCAGGTACACTCCTCGTCGACCAGTTGCTCCTTGCGCTGGACGTCCGGGTCCCGCGGCGCGTAGTCCTCGCTGTCGATCACGCCGTCTCCGTCGCTGTCCGTGATCTCTGCCTCGCCGTCGCCGAGAAGCCCGGTACAGCCGGCCAGGCCCAGCGCCGTCGCCGAACCGCCGGCGAGGAGGACCCGTCGTCGTGTCTGCTGCCACTCGTTCATGGCTCAGTACTGAGAGGAAGCACTGTGGTGGAATCGATAAAACGTTCGGCCGATATTGCGCGTCGATACCCTCTCCATTGCGACTCGCCTCCCGAACAACTTACCCCCGTCGCCGTGCGACAAACCCACAATGGGGACCGACCTGACTGACGTGTTCTGGGCGCGCCACGCCAACCCGAAGAGTGGGTGGTCCCGCGTCGCCGCGTTGCCGCTCGTCGTGTACGCCACGTACGCCCGGCGCTGGCGCCTCCTCGTTCTGGCGCTCGTCTTCACGGCACTCAATCCGCTGCTGTTCTCGCCGCCGAAGACCGACGACGCCTGGATGACGAAGGTCGTCCTGGCGGAGCGCTACTGGCGGGAGACGAGGGCCGACGTCGGGGCGCTGTCGTTCCTGAACCTGGTGAACGTCCCGGTCACCCTGTACGCCATCTACGCCGCGTACCGCCGAGAGGTCGGTGGAGCGACCGTCGCGACGGCGCTGTCGATGACGCTGAAGTTCGCCTTCGTGGCTGGCCTGGTCCGTCGGTTCGGCGACAACCTGGGCAATCTGGAGACGTCGATCGACGTCGAGTGAGCGTCGCGGCCCCGGACCCGAACCCCTCCGAAGGGATTTCGGTCCGGCGCCCCACCGACACCCTATGGACGCCCACCTCCGGGCCGGCGTCGCCATCTACAACGCCGGCCGGTACCACGCCGCCCACGACGCCTGGGAGGACCACTGGCTGGACCTGGGGTCGGGCACCGACGACGAGCGCTTTCTCCACGGTCTGATCCAGTTCACCGCCGCCGTCTTCCACGCCCGCAACGGCAACTGGTCCGGCACGACGGGCCTGGCCGAGAGCGCTGGCGAGTACCTGGCCGACCTCTCTGGGGCCCACCGCGGGGTAAACGTGGCTTCGGTCCGGGAGTATCTCCGGACCCTCGCCGCCGACCCGGAGGTGATCGAGCGGCGGGCACCGCTCTCGCTCACGCTCGCGGGCACCGTCGTGCGGCCAGCGGACCTCGATTTCGACGCGACGCTCGTCGCCGCGGCGGTACTGGCCGAGGAGGACGGGTTCGACGAGTCCGTGATCGACCGAGCGTCCGAGTACGCGCGGACTGACCTCGACGCGGAGGTGGCCAGCAGTCCGTTCGTCTCCCTGCTGTTCGACTTCGTCCGGGAACCTGCCGACCGCGCGGTGGTCTTCCAGCGACTCTCGGAACACGTCGATCGGCGCCGGAGTCGCGAAACGGACGTCGACGGCCTGTTCGACTAGTCGTCGGTCTCGTGACGGCAGTCACCTGACGGTGTCCCGGGGCTCACCGCGGGACGGAGTCGAACCGTGGCGCGACCCGCTTCAGCAGTGGCCAGGCGACTGCGAATCCGGCCGCGAAGGAGCCAATGAACGCGACCCCGCTCCACGCGAGCGGGAGTCCCAGGAGAGAGAGAGAGAGCGCGACCGTGCCCAGGATGGAGACGAGGCAGACACCCAGCACGACCACGTTCTTCGCACTGAAGGCGCCGGTGGCGAAGGAATCCCCGTACACCCCGTCAGTCTTCTCCCGCGGGGGCAAGGGCCTTTCCACGGACCGGACCCCCACAACCGACGACGAACGCCATCGGCCGCGCTCCCTGGGGTGACGCTCGATGGAGGCTGCGTCTCCCCGGTGCCAGATCCGTGCTGTGAATCGCGGAATACCCGACGGCGCGTCCGGCGGGTGGAGTAGGCCCGCGGTGCCATAATTTTGCCAATCAGGAACCCAGAACCGTTCTACCCTGGCTATTGGTAGGGATACGTGGGTATCGGGGACCGAACGTAGCTAAATATCGATGAAACACGTGTGTTTGTCCAAAACAGTTAAGTAATACCGACCGTATGATAGAGATGTCCATGAGCACGACCGATTCGTCCACGATTGCCCGCCCGGCCACGACCGACGACACGACTCCCCGCCGCTCGGCCAGCTACCTCGGCTGTCGCGAGTGCGGCGAGGGCGCCATCGTCTGGGACGCCGACGCAGGACAGTCCCGGTGCCGTTGCTGTGGGGCACTCGACTGACCAGAATCCATGTCAATTACCGCCAAACTCCTCGACCGGGTGGCCACCGAGCGCGGCTACGAGTGTACCTTCTGCGGCCAGTCCTACGAGGAGGAACGGCTGAACTGCCACGCCTGTGGCGTCGACGCGGTCACGCCACGCGGAAACTAGGTGTCTTCCTCCAAAATATACGCTCTACGCCACCTTCTCCTCGCCGTCCCACTCCGCGGAGTTGTCCTGGGGCTCGTAGCCCAGCACCTCCTTGGCGCGCTCCAGCGAGTAGTACTTCCGGTCGTTGTCGCTGATGCCGTAGACGATCTCGTAGTCGTAGTCGGCCTCCAGGGCACACCGGTGGATCTGCGCGCAGTCGCGCATCGAGAGCCACATCGCCTGGCCGCGCTCGTAGTCGATCGGCGGGTGGCCCTCGTTGAGGTTGCCGATGCGGACGTTACAGACCGAGATGTCGTACTCGTCGTGGTAGTACCGGCCGATGACCTCGCCCGTGGCCTTGCTGACGCCGTAGAGGTTCCCCGGACGGGGGAGTTCCGTCCCGTCGAGTAGCGGGTCTGTCTCCGGTCGGTACATCTCCGGGGTCCGGTCGTCGGTCTCGAAAGCGCCGACGGCGTGGTTCGAGGAGGCGTAGACGAACGTCTCGACGCCTTCGTCGACGGCGGCCTCGTACATCTTCTGCGTGCCGTCGATGTTGTTCTCGAGGACGCTCCGCCAGGGCGCGGAGGGACGTGGATCGCCGGCGAGGTGAATGATCGCGCCGACGCCCTCGACGGCCTCGGCGACGTCGTCGTCGCTCTGGACCTCGCCGACGGTGTAGGGGACGTCCGGTTCCTCGGCGGGGTGGCTGTGGAACATGAGCCGCCAGTCGTAATCGTCCCGCAGGCCCTCCAGGATCGCCTTCCCGACGTGGCCCCCGGCCCCCGTGAGTAACACCGGGTCGTCCATTCACCCTCACCCAGGCGAGGACCCTGTAAGTAGCATACGGTTTGGGGCCGCTCCGTCCGCGTGCCACGGGCTGGCGTCCCGATCCACCAGAGTAAAGCCCGCCGTGTGCGACTCACTGCTGCATGTCGTTTACCCCGCCGCTCGGTCCCCGCCGCCTGGTTCGCGAGTCGGTTCCGATCGCGGTGACGCTCTCGGTCTGGCAGGTCGCCGCGCTGGTCCTCTCGCGGTCCGGAACGGACGACGCCCTTCGCGTCGCTGGCCTCGCGATGGCTGGACTCTACGCTCTCGTCCGGGGTGTGACACTGTGCGCTCACCTGGACGTCGACGCCACGCCGCGGGCGCTCGCCGACGTGCTCCGGGAGAACGGCTGGGTGCTGGTCGGCGCGGGCGGTTGGTTCCTTGCCGTGCAGGCGCTGGGCTGGGGGCTCCGCGTCGCCCCGTGGATCGACTGGGTCAGAGAGCTGATGATCGTGGACCTCGCCGCCTTCGTCCTGAACTGGACCGGAGTGGGTGCTGTCGTGCTGTATGCAGTCGCCGTCGGGAGTGCCCGCGTCCCCGCCGATCCGGCAACGACGGACTGATTCACTGTGGGAGCGGGCGATTGGACACAGTCTGACCTGGCGCACGACAAGACGTAAGGCAGCGCCGTCGGTCGTCCCGACATGGACGAGTCACGCCCTGCGACCGATCCGGAGACGGCCTGCTTCGAGGCCGGCATCAAGTTCGGGTCGCTGTACCACCAGTTCGCGGGGACGCCGGTGAGCCCCGAGAGCGCCCCCTCCCTGGCGCGGGCGATGGAGGAGGCCATCGAGAACCAGCCCCACTGCGAGGCGGTCTCCGTCGAGGTCCTGACCGACGAACTGGCCGATGCCATCGGGAATGCCGCGGACTACACCGAACTGACCGGCCGCTTTCTCGAAGTCGACGTCGTCGTCGACTACGAGGGCGTCGTCGTCGAGACGAGCATGGCGATGGAGGACGGCTATCCCCTGATGGAAGTGAACGCGGTACGGGCCGACTGACCGGAACCGCGTTTCGAAGTCGGCAATCCTCCGTGACCGCAGTCTGGCGTTTTCACTTCCACTTTCAGGCTCGCTTTTAACCCCGTACCGGGCGAACGGATTGACATGTCCCAATCGACACTCGACGACGACGATCTCTTCGGGGAGGCCGCCTCGGAGATGCGCGCGGACGTCGAGGACAGTCTCGACGCGGCGATGGCGTCGCTCCCGGACCCCGACGACGTCTGGGACGTCGACGCCGACAACACCCTCGGCGTGTTGAACGCGCTCCGCTCGGCGCTCGACGCGGGCGACGCCGAGGACCACCTGCGGGACGCGAAGAAGTGGTACACGATGGGCGAGCGGGCGGACGCCTTCGAGGACGCGGACGACCTCGCTGAGCGCATCGAGGAGGCAGAGACGCTCCTCGACGCGGTCGGTGACGCCCGCGAGCAGGTCGGCGAACTGACGGGCACGATCCCGCAGCTCCGCAGCCAGCTCGAGGACGCCGCCGAGGCCGCCGACGGAGCCGACGCGGACCCCGAGACCAACGCCGACGGAGGTGCCGGCGCAGAAGCGGACGCGTAGACACCTCGACCGGTACCTCGCCTGTGCAGGCCACCTGCACGCCTCCGTTCTCTCGGTTTCGTTCGTTCCGGAGCCACGCCGCTGGGTCGCCCGGTCAGCGATCGGGGACGTCTCGGTCCGCAACCGCGTCGAGCACCTCGACGAGTGCGTCGGCGGCGGCGTCGAGGAGCGCCTCGCCGACGTCCGGATCGCTCAGCGATGGATCGCCGACGGCGCCGCTCTCGGAGAACTCGGCGCTGTCGTAGGCCAGGTTCGTACCGGCGACCCACTCGCCCCAGCCCTGGGCCCCGTCCTCGCGCGCCTGCGCGAAGGCCTCCTCGTGTACGAGGTCTGGATGGAGGGACCGAATGAGGCTCGTCTCGACGGGGCCGCCGTGACCCATCCCGGCGTCGTCGGGGAGACCGGCCGCCTGTGGATCGACGGCGTCGAACCAGGTGAACGGCACGGCGTAGGCGGTGCCGTCGCGCGTCACGCGCCCGCAGCACTCCCGGAGGGGCGCCACGTTGCCGCCGTGGCCGTTGACGACGACGATCCGGTTCCAGCCGTGGGACGCCAGGCTCTCGACGGTCTCGCGGACGTAGTCCCGGAAGGTGTCCTCGGAGACCCAGAGGGTGCCCGGGAACTGGCGGTGTTCCTCGGCGACGCCGACGGGGATCGTCGGGGCGACGACCACCTCGTCGTCGTAGGCCTCGGCACCGTGGGTTGCCACGGCGTCGGCGGCCAGGTGGTCGGTTCCGAGGGGGGCGTGGGGCCCGTGTTGCTCCGTACTGCCGACCGGAAGCAGCGCGAGGTCGGTCGCGGCCGCGTCCGCGGTGGGCCAGGCAACCTCGGAGAGGTCCATACCGGCGCGACGCGTGGCTGTGGCTTAAGGACGGGGGATCGGTCCCCCGCTCGAACGCGAACATGTAACGGAACCGCACGATGCCGTGCTATTGCGGTTCGTAATACCTAAGAAGAGATGGCCGAAAGACCGTGTAAGATGCTGGGCATCCTATCGAGCCTGCTGACCGCGGGCGGGTGGTTCCCCGTCGGTCAGGCCGGTGGCGTCTCCCAGACTCCCGAGGCGTTGTTCCAGCAGATTTTCACGGTATTCGTCGTCCTCGGGTCGCTGGTCGGGATCGTCGTCATCGGGTACATGCTCTACAACGCGTACAAGTACCGCGCGGGGACCGGCAGGGGCGCGGCGGCCGACGACTCCAAGAAGGTGACGCGGCCGGAGCCCGGTCAGATTCCGACCGGGTCCGGCGGCGGCAAGAAGCTCTTCCTGTCGTTCGGGATCAGTGCCGTCATCGTCCTCTCGCTGATCGTCTGGACCTACTCGGCACTGCTCTTCGTCGAGACCACGCCGGACCAACAGGAGTCGGATATCACAATCGACGTCGTGGGCGAGCAGTTCGCGTGGCAGTTCCACTATCCCAACGGCGAGACATCCGTCAACGAGATGGTGGTGCCGGAGGGCGCGATGGTCGAACTCCAGGTGAGTACGTCGGACGTCTTCCACAATTTCAACATACCAAAATTCAGAGCAGGAGCAGACGCCATGCCAGGACACACTCTCGACACGTGGTTCGTCGCGGATGAGCGAGGCAACTTCACGGCAGAATGTCGCGAGATCTGTGGCGCTGGCCACTCGGGCATGAACGCCCAGGTCCGCGTCGTCTCCCAGGAGGAGTTCGAAGAGTGGTACGGCGGGTCGGTGGACGATAGTACCGCCGCCGCCGGCAACGGGACCGCCAGCAACGGATCCGCGGCCAACGCAGACCTGCAGACGGCTGCGACCGTCGGAGGTGTCGGCGCGTGAGCGAACACGCCGACGGTGGCCACCTGCCACCGCGGTCGAGCGTCAAGCGCTGGCTGGTGACGACCAACCACAAGGACGTCGGGATCCTCTACATCGTCACCGCCCTCTTCTTCCTGGTCTTCGGTGGCATCCTCGCACTACTCATCCGCACGCAGATGTGGAGTCCCGGCGGGACGATCCTCTCCGGGATGGGCTACAACCAGGCGGTGACGGGCCACGGCCTGTTGATGGTCTTCTGGTTCATCTCGCCGTTCGCCTTCGGGCTGGCCAACTACGTGGTGCCGATCCAGATCGGGGCCGAGGACCTGGCCTTCCCGCGCCTGAACGCCCTCTCGTACTGGATGTACCTCTTCTCGGGGCTCCTCTTCGGGACGTCGTACTTCCTCGGTAGCTCCCTCCAGACGGGGTGGACGATCTACGCCCCGCTGAACGTTCCCACGTACATTCCAGACGTCGCAGCAGTCGGGTCGGTAGCGGCGATCCTCGGTCTCCTGCTGTTCGTCGCCTCGGTCACGGTCTCGTCGGTGAACTTCCTGACGACGATGTACCGGATGCGCGCGAAGGGGCTGCGGATGCGCGACCTGCCCCTGTTTAGCCTCTCGATTCTGCTGACGGTCTGGATGATGCTCTTTGCCTTCGCCGCGCTGCTGGCGGCGCTGTTCATCCTGAGCGCGGACAACATCCTCGGGACGACGTACTTCGCCAACGAGGCCGGCGGGGCGATGCTCTGGACGCACCTGTTCTGGTTCTTCGGCCACCCGGAGGTGTACATCGTCTTCTTCCCCGCGCTGGGAATCATGGCCGAGACCTTCCAGACGTTCTCGGGCAAGCGGATCGTCGGCCGGAAGTGGTTCGTCCTCGCGATGGCGCTCGTGGCGCTCCAGAGCTTCGTCGTCTGGATGCACCACATGTTCCTCACGGGGATCAACCTGCCCGTGAAGACCATCTTCATGGCGACGACGATCGGGATCTCGCTCCCGTTCGACCTGATGATGTTCGCGCTGATCTACACGCTGATCAAGGGGAAGATCCGGTTCACGGTTCCCTTCCTCTGGAACCTCGGTGCGGTCATCCTGTTCATCGTCGGCGGGATCACCGGCGTATTCCTCGGTGCGGTCGTCCTCGACTACCAGTTCCGCGGCACGTACTGGGTGGTCGCGCACTTCCACTACGTCATGGTCGGCGGCGCGACCGCCATGTTCGGGGGCCTGTACTACTGGTTCCCGAAGATGACCGGGAAGATGTACGACAGGCGGCTGGGACTGTGGAACTTCCTGACGTACTTCGTCGGGTTCAATCTGCTGTACTTCCCGATGTTCGTCGTCTGGGAGACGCCGCGCCGGGTCTTCGACTACAGCGCGGGCTTCACCCCGTGGCACCGTATCGCCACGGTCGGGGCGTTCCTGCTCGCGTCCTCGTTCGTGATCATGTTCTACAATCTGGCGAAGAGCATCTACGCCGGCGACCCCGCACCGGACAACCCCTGGGAGTACGGCTCCTCGATAGAGTGGTCGATCCCGTCCCCGCCGCCGCTTGACAACTTCCCGAAGGGCATCCCGAGCTACGCCAGCGGGAAACTCGAGTTCCTCAGTGAGGAGGAGGCCATCGAAGTGCGCGACGGCACGGCCCCGAGCGGGCGTGGCGCCGCGGCGGCCGCGGACGGGGGCACCGTGACCGCCACCGACGCGGCCCTGGAGACGAGTGCCGATCCGGCACTGGAGTCCGCCCACGAGGAGGTGCACGCGGACCACGCGAGCTGGTGGCCGGTCACGGTCAGCCTCTCGGCGTTCGTGCTGTTCCTCGGGCTCTCGGGGATCCAGTTCCAGTACTTCCTCTGGCCAGGACTGCTTGCAATCGCCTTCTTCATCGCCTACCTGGGGATCGAAGGGGCCCGCCGCGACGGCTTTGCCTCCATCCACGCGCTGATGGTCGGCCTGGGCGGCGCCGGCTTCCTGGTCGTGCTGCAGTTACTCGCCATCGACAAGGGCGGACTCGGTGCGGCCATCGACGGCGCGAGTCCGTACTTCTGGGTGACCACCCTCGGGGCGTTCATGGGCACGGCGTCGCTCATCTCGATGGGCTGGGAGTCGTTCAGCCTGCCCGAGCCGACCCTGGCCGAGCAGTGGCCGTTCTCGGCGGTCGGGCGCTGGAAGCTGGGCATGTGGGTGTTCCTGGCCTCCGACGTCATCCTGTTCGGCGCCTTCATCGGCTCGTACCTGTTCATGCGCGTCGCGAACGGCTGGACCGACTGGCACCACCTCATCCCGGCCGAACACGTCGTGATGCCCGGGTTGATCAACACCTACCTGCTGCTCGCGAGTTCCTTCGCCGTGGTCGTCGCCCTCGAGGCGGCAAAGCACGAGAAACGCAAGCAGCTGATCGGGTGGCTCAGCCTCACCTTCGCGCTCGGGATCGGCTTCCTGATCAACAAGGGCATCGAGTGGGAACACCTGGCCCATCTCAGCACGGAGGCCTTCCCGGAGGGCTGGTTCCTCACGACGAACGTCGCCTCGTCGACGTTCTTCCTGACGACCGGCCTGCACGGGGCCCACGTGATCATCGGCCTGCTGATCACGCTGTTCCTGATCACGCGGGCCTGGACGGGCGCGTACATGGGCGAGGAGGAGTCCGGCACGATCGAGTACTTCGGCCTGTACTGGCACTTCGTCGACATCGTGTGGCTGTTCCTGTTCCCGCTGTTCTACATCGTCTAAGGTGATCCACAAATGTCACAACTCAGAACCTACTCGATCATGTTCGTCGTCCTGATGGCCTTCTCGACGGCCCAGGCGATGCTCGAGTTCACCGGCCTGCTCGAAGAGTACTACTGGACCATCTTCGCGGTCATCATGGTCCTGTCGACGATCAAGGCGGTCGTCGTCGCTGGCTGGTACCAGCACCTGCGCTACGAACCGCGCTCGGTCACCTACATGATGGCCAGCGGCCTGCTGGCCGTCGTCGCGCTGACGACCGCCGCGGCCTACTCCATCCTGTAGGCCCGGGCCACCGACGCGCCGGCAGCCTCTCTTCTCGCGTTCCTCACCACGACCACCAGCGGCCGCGTCGGTGTTCTCGACGTGGACGCACACCCCGGGCGGCTATCGCAGTATCGGCACGGGCAGGATCACCACTCGACGCGCTGCTCGTCCGCTGACAGCAGTGACGGCATCGAGGCGGGCGATATAAGCCCCGGGCGTGCCAGCAACCACACGACAGTGCGAGTGGAGTGTCAGGTCTGTGGCCGCATGATCGGCAAGGGACCCGAGGGGCTGGGTATCCGCCGACACAGCGGCGTCCACAGCCGGGAGTTCGAGGCGGCCGTCGGCCGCGAACCCGACGACTACGCCGAGGTCCGCGACGTTCTCGGCGACCGCGAGACGGAGCAGGCACGGTTCGCTGCCTTCGAAGAGAGCTGACTGCGTGGGCGTGTCGTTCGATTGTCCGCCGATGCGTGCGGGCCGGTCACCACGTGAGCGCCGATCGGTCTCCGACTATCGGCCGTCCCGTGGGATGCCTCTGGGCGTGGGATCGTGCTGGACGACCGGCTATCTGGTTCGTAGCTCGCCGACACACGAAAAGAGGGGTCGCAGTCTCAAGCGCCGAAGGTGAGCAGCAGATTCCCGCCGACGGCGACGAGCACGACGAAGCCGAGGCTGACGACGGCCTCGCCGACGGCGTAGGCGTGTGGGTGGCCCCGGGAGCGGCCCAGTGCGTAGACGCCGAACGTCAGGAAGCCGACGACGAACAGGCCGAAGAGACCGAGCAGCATCGTGACGCTGCCGCCCTGGACGGCCCCGAGGACGGCGACGGCCGTCAGGAGCACGAGCGAGATGAAGCCGACGACCCAGGAGTTGACCGAGCGGATCGTCCGGGCGACGCCGCGCGGTCGCGGACCGCCGAGCTCTGGCGTGTACTGTTCCCAGTTCCTGCTCCGTGCCGTCACGGCGAACACGATCACGGCGAGTGCGAACATGAGCCCCGCACTCGCGAGATAGACGTACGACACCATGCGTTATTGCAGTGCATTGCCCTCCGCCATTATAACCGGTTCGGAACCGCCCGGGTCGATCGCCCCTCAGTCGTCGTCCGCGTCGGTACGCGACCGGCGGCGCTGGGCGCGTTCGACGAACTCGGCGGGGAGGTCGTCGATTTCGCCGGCCTGGACGGCCCAGAGGTTCGCGTACAGGCCGTCGGTTGCCAGCAGGTCCTCGTGGGTCCCGCGCTCGGCCACGCGTCCGTCCTCGAGGACGACGATCTCGTCTGCGTCCTTGACCGTCGAGAGCCGGTGGGCGATGACCAGCGTCGTCCGATCTTCGGTGAGGCGGTCGAGGCTGCGCTGGATCAGGAGTTCGGTTTCGGTGTCGACGCTGGAGGTGGCCTCGTCGAGAACGAGCACCTCGGGATCCCGGAGGATGGCCCGGGCGATGGCGACGCGCTGGCGCTGCCCGCCCGAGAGCTTGACGCCTCGCTCGCCGACCATCGTGTCGTACCCATCGGGGAGGTTCGCGATGAACTCGTGGGCCTCGGCGGCGCGGGCCGCCTCGCGGATCTCTTCGTCGGTCGCCTCGGGCGACCCGTACGCGATGTTGTCCGTCGCGGTGCCGTAGAACAGGAAGTTCTCCTGGCTGACGTACCCGATTGCCTGCCGGAGGCTCGGGACGGTCACCTCGCGGACGTCCTGGCCGTCGACGCGCACGGCGCCGTCGTCGACGTCGTAGAGACGCATGAGGAGCTTGACGGCCGTGGACTTGCCGGCACCGGTGGGCCCGACGAGTGCGACCGTCTCGCCGCCCCCGGCGGTGAAGCTGACGTCGTCGAGGACCGTTTCGTCGTCGTAGGCGAAGGAGACGTCGTCGTACTCGACGCGTCCCTCGTCGACGGTGAGTTCGGGGGCGTCCGGGTCCTCGGCGAGGCGCCCCGAGGTGGCCATCAGGCCGAGGACGCGCTCGGCGGAGGCGTAGGCCCGCTGGTACATGTTGATGATCTGCCCGAACTGGGCCATCGGCCAGATGAACCGCTGGGTGTAGAAGATGAAGGCGACGAAGGTCCCGATGGAGACGGTGCCGGCGAACACCCACCAGCCGCCGACGACGAAGGTGACGACGAAGCCCAGGCCCGAGAGGAGGCGCAGGCCGGGGAAGAACGTGATCCGCGTCCGGATGGCGTCCCAGTTGGCGTCGTAGTAGTCCTGCGAGGCGTCCTCGACGCGCTCGGATTCGAACGCCTCGGTCGTCGAGGTCTTGATGACCTGGATGCCGCCGAGGTTGTTCTCCAGCCGGGAGTTGAGCTGGCCGACCGACGAGCGGACGCTCGCGTACTTCGGCTGGATGATCTCGATGAATTTCCGCGTGAAGACGGCGATGATGGGGACCGGCAACAGCGCCACGAGGGCGAGTTGCCAGTGCAGCCAGAGCATGATGCCGGCGATGCCGAAGATCATGACGACCATCCGCGAGACTGAGTTCAGCCCGTCGTTGAGAAAGCGCTCCAGGCGGTTGACGTCGTTCGAGAGGACCGACATCAGTTCGCCGGTCTGCTTGTCGGCGAAGTAGCCCATGTTCAGGCGCTGCATCTGGTCGTAGGTATCGGTCCGCACGTCGTGCTGGACGCCCTGGGCGAAGCGGTTCCACCCCCAGTTGCGGAGGTAGTGAAAGACCGCCGCGCCGGCGAAGGTCGCGGCGATGATTCCGCCGGTCAGGACGAGCTGGCCCGCCGGCTCGGTCGGCAGCCACGCCTCGGGGACCAGCGGGAGGCCGAAGCCCGAGTCGGCGGTCCCACCTTCGACGACCTCCCGCGCGAGGAAGGTGTCGATGGCCAGGGCGAGCAATAGCGGCGGGGCCAGATCGAGGAGCCTGGCGACCACGCTGGCGACGAGCCCGACGACGAAGTATCCCCGGTGGGGCCGCCCGTACTCCGCGAACAGTCTGTACATCGGCCGGTCGACCTGCTCGCGCTCGGACTCGAAGGCCTCCTCCTCTGGCCCGGCGTCGACGTTCACACCCGAATCTGGGTTCCGCGCGCAAAAAGGCCGTCGTCGCCGGGGTTCCGCCCGTCAGCTGGCCGCGACGCCCTCGGGAATCACGACGCAGTCGCCCACCCCGGCGCCGGTCGCGTTCGTGTACCCCCGTGGTACTTCGAGCACGTACCGACCCTCGCCGGGGAAGCTCCCGTCGCCCCCCGGAATCTCCTCCGGGACCGGCGCGTGGTGGATCCGGGTGATCTCCCCCTCGGCGGAGACGAAGACGATGTCCAGCGGGAAGTCCATGTCCCGCATGACGTAGGTGTACCGGCCCGCCGACTCGTGGACGAACAGCATGCCCTCGCCGCGCGCGAGCGACTCGGTGTCGCTGAGCCCCGTGTGCCGGAGGTCGACGGTATCCGCGATGCGAACGTCGACGGTAGCGAGTGCGGTCCCGTTCGCGTCCTGGAGGCGCACCGTGGTCCGGTCGTGTGGCTCCCCGGCGACTACCTCGTCGTCGGCCGTCGCGTTGGCACAGGCCGTCGCACCGGCGTCGACGGGATCCACACTCTCGCGGGGGCCGGGGGCGAGGAGGACGGCCGTCACGCCGAGGATCGCGAGGCCGACCACGAGGGCGACGGCCCAGGGACGGTCCATGCCGGGGATCCGTGCGCCGTGGTCTAACCGCTTGCGCTGGAGAGTAAGGGTTATTCGTACACGCTGACTTGCACAGAGTGCGGGTTCGTGGTCTAGCTGGTCATGACGCGGCCTTTACAAGGCCGAGGTCGGCGGTTCGAAACCGCCCGAACCCATGTTGCTGGCGCAACGCCGCTCGCGACGCGAGCGGCCAGCGCCACAACCGGGACGCGGTTTCGAACCCTGGAAGTCGCACGCCCGGGAGCGCAGCGAAGCGAGCACCCCGGACCGTCTTCCTCCGGTTCCGAAACCGCCCGAACCCACTGTTCTGCTGCGAACGAAGTGAGCAGTGGCCAGTGGCGATGGCGCGTTCCGAGCCCTATCAGTCGCGCAGCGGAGCGAGCACGTCTGATATCGGTTCGTAATGGTTCGAAGTTCTCACGTAGTCTTCCTGACCAGTCATGCCGAATTCGCTTCTGAGTACCAGAGAACATATGCCACCCGTCAAAAATAGGGAACAGGCAGGTGCACGATCTAACTGGATTCCAGCGAGACATCTTGTACGTAATCGACGGGCTCGAGGAACCACACGGGCTCGCAGTAAAGGCCGAACTCGACGACTACTACGAACAGGAGATCAACCACGGTCGCCTCTATCCGAATCTCGACGACCTCGTTGACAAAGGCCTCTTGGAGAAAGGTGAACTCGACGAGCGGACTAACGTGTACACGGGTACGCAACGCGGATTGCGGGAGATCGAGGCACGACGTGAGTGGGAAAGTCAGTATTTCGAAGACGTGAACGCACCCACTACGTCGTAGAATCATCATAAAGCGGGACTGCTTTACCCACTTCCCACGAAAACGCATTGAGATGGCTCGGCTCGTCTTCTATCACCACCCACGGGCCGAGAATTTCTCACTCAAATATAGCTCGGCATCGGTAGCAGAAATCCGTTCTCAGCGAGAGCAATCCGACGAGTCGACAAAGCTCATCGGGTACCCCTTCGAAACACCGGTCTATGTGCTCTACGAAGGCGATTCAGAGATCGAATCGGCCCAAGACATCGGCTACGATCAGGAATGGCTGAGCGACCGTATTCGTGATCTCCCTCGTGCTGGGCAAGTTGTCACATTCCGATTAGTGGAATTGCTCGAAGCAGCTGTCGATGTTCGAGATGAGGATGCGTTTCGGCTCTACAAGGAGTTCGAACCACAAAAGATCCAACAGGCACTCGATCACGTATCCTGGGGAACACCACTTCCGACCGTCGCTGGAGAGGTGATGTCGAATTTGATCCTCCGACATTCCCTCCCGAATGCGAATCATCGAACTGGCATCGCGATGCTGCAGTTCTGTATCGAGAGTGTGGCCCCGGATTTTGAGATGCCACGAACACACGTCGACGACGATACCTGGCGAGAGTGGGTCAATCCCTACATCGTCGATTCCAAGCGGCTCATCACGGTCCGCCGGAATACCCTCCGTTTCAAGCAACTCGAAGACTTGGATGTCGACCTCGTCGAACGGAAAGGAGGGATCCAAATCCGATTAGCCGAGTTCGAGCTGGATATGCACTGGCGAGAAGCCCTGTCGAAGTACGCTGAGCAGCACGAATCTCACTGTACGGACTTCGCGCAGGCAGTTCTCGAACGAGCAGAACAGGACGATCTGCTCGACCGTCACGGACCAACGAAACAAGAGTTCATCACGTATCTGGAGGACGGACTCGTCGAACGGGACTTCAGAGAACTGTTCTGATCAGTCGCGAAGCTCGGCGACCGACTGACCGACCTCGCGAACGTGTTCACTTCGCTCGAGGTCGAGTTCCTGGGCGAGGTAGTCAACCGTCTCTTCGAGGCTCATACTGGAAAGAAATCCGTCACGCGGTATAAACCTAGTGCTGACGCAGCAGTGTCGCCATTTGCTGTCCACCAACCGAACTCAATCGAAAGAAGCTCCGAATCGATCGGTAGCGTTTCAGTCTGCAGGTGTCGCGTCAGTCGATGGTCTCCCGCTTGGAAGCACGGGGATGGACAGATCCACGCGCCGTAGCAGTTGGGCGTTGATGCTGTTGCACCTCCTGGTATGCGGTTGGGTCCCCGGTGCCGATGTGGGCTGTCCCCCACAACACCTATGTATGTATTTTGTGAACACATATCATGGTCGAAGCAACGATCGACGTCGTCGACAGAGGATCGTTCTGGGCCGACTGGAACTTCTTCATCGAGGGGGAAGTACTCGCGACGAAAGACGATCGGAATCCGGACACCAAGTACGGGGAGTTCCCGGTTCTCAACTGGGTCATCGACCATCCCGAGGCGACCATTCTCTGGGACACCGGGTCACACCACGACGCGGCAGAGCGCTGGGGAGACCTCTACGACGCGTTCTACCAGGAAAACGCGCCACGTCTCGACGACTCACTGGAAGCGGCTGGTTACAGCGTCGAGGAGATCGACGCGGTCGTCCAGAGTCATCTGCACATCGACCACGCAGGTGGGCTGGAGTTTTTCGACGGTACCGACACGCCAATCTACGTCCACGAGCAGGAACTCAAGTTCGCCTACTACAGCGCCACCACACCGGCGGGGACCGGCCACCCGGCCTACCTGACCGAGGATTTCGACCACGACCTCAACTGGCAGGTCGTCCATCGCAAACGGGAGA
>Ga0207771_100594_pt1 | contig 20082 bp, 20 predicted proteins | sample A23M2SouthBayCA_2_FD_187731 | JGI IMG/M metagenome (GOLD analysis project Ga0207771, IMG submission 187731) | Aerobic enrichment media microbial communities from Eden Landing Ponds, California, USA - A23 M2 (2) (SPAdes) | ecosystem: Environmental > Aquatic > Marine > Unclassified | place...
GTAAAACAATCGACCCCAACTTTCCGGTTCCCGAACACGAACCCCTAAATATTCCTACCCCCAGCGGGTAGGTACGCTAACAATGTTTACCGAGGCACCATGACAGGGGGTGATCAGTACTTCCGTCGGATCGTCGACGAGGAGAAGCTCGCCGACTATCTCGAAGGCGAGCTCGGCCCCGTCGACGAGTACGAGGTCCGTCGCCACGAGGAGGGTCACTCGAACGAGACCCTGTTCGTCACGTGGGGGGACGACGAACTCGTCGTTCGTCGGCCGCCGCCGGGCGAGACGGCGGAGAAGGCCCACGACGTGCTCCGCGAGTTCCGCGTCGTGGACGCGCTGCAGGGGACGGCAGTGCGCGTTCCCGAGACGATCCTCGCCTGCGACGACCACGACGTGCTCGGTGCCGACTTCTACGTGATGCGGAAGGTGGAGGGCGACGTGCTCCGCGACGAGGAGCCCGACCGCTTCGCGACCCCGGCCGCGCGCGAGGACATCGGCTACGAGCTCGTCGAGAACCTCGCGCGAGTCCACGAGGTGGACTACGACGCCGTCGGCCTGGAGCACGGTGACTTCGGCTACCCGCCGGGGTTCACCGAGCGGCAGGTGGAACGCTGGTCCGAGCAGATTATGTGGGCGATGGAAGTGACCGGCGACGAACGTGAGGTCACGGAGCTGTACGACGTGATGGAGTGGCTCCAGAACAACGTCCCGGAGGACCCGCCGGCGACGCTGCTCCACGGCGATTACAAGCTCGACAACGTGATGTACGGGCCCGGCGACGACCCGGAGATCGTCGCGGTGATGGACTGGGAGATGTCGACGTTGGGCGACCCGTTCACGGACCTCGGCTGGATGCTCTCCTACTGGTGGGACGCGAAGGACCCCGACCCGCCGGAATCGACCGATTCTCTCTCCTCGACGTTCATGACCCGGGAGGGGTATCCGACCCGGCAGGAGCTCGTCGCGCGCTACGAGGAGCTCACCGGCTTCGAGTACGACAACGACCGGTTCTACCGGACGCTCGCCGTCTACAAGCTCGCGGGGCTCGGAGAAATGTTCTTTCGCCGACATCTCGAGGGGAACAGCGACGACCCGATGTACCCGAAGATGCGCCACGGCGTTCCCGCCTTGGCGCGACGCGCGAAGCGCATCATCAACGGCGAGGAGCCGCTCTAAGGAATCTCGGACCGACCGGCCGAGGCCCGTCTAAACCGCCGGGGTCCGAAGGTCTTTCATTCCGCTCCCGGACCGTCTACTCATGCGCGCAGCCGCGTTCGCCGAACTCGTCGGACCGGACGGCGTCGAACTGATCGAACTGGACGACCCCGAGCCGGGGCCGGGCGAGGCGGTCATCGACGTCCGAGCTTGCTCAATCAACCGTCACGACCTCTGGATACTCCAGGGCCACTCCGCGATGATTGAGGGCGAGGAACTCCCCTTCGTCTCCGGGCTGGATCCGGCTGGTGTCGTCCGCGAGGCGGGCGAAGACGCCCCTGTCTCCCCCGGTGATCGGGTGCTTCTCTGCCCGAACCAGACGTGCGGCACCTGTGATCGTTGCCGGGAGGGGCCGGAGAACACCTGCGAGACGTTTTCGCTGTACCACGGGGGGCTCGCGGAGCAGGCGCTCGTGAACGCCGACCGACTGATTCAACTCCCGGAGAATCTGTCGTTCGAGGCGGCGTCGGCGCTTCCGACGGCGTACCTCACCGCGTGGCACATGCTGGGGAAGGCGAACGTGACCGCCGGCGACAGGGTGTTCGTTCCCGGCGCGACCGGTGGGGTCGGCCTCGCCGGCGTTCAGCTCGCGGACGTCCTCGGCGCGACGGCCGTCGGCACGACCACCTCCGAGACGAAGGCCGACCGCCTTCGCGAGTTCACCGACGAGGTGGTCGTCGGCCGCGACCCGGAAGAGCTCGTCGCGGGCGCCGGTGCGGGGAGCGCCGACGTCGCGCTCAACCACCTTTCCGGCGAGTTTACGAACGTCTGCGGGCGTGTGCTCCGGACTGCGGGGACACAGGTCGTATGTGGACGGACCGCGGGCGAGTCGCTCGACCAGCACTCGGCGCCCTTCTTCCTCTCACACCAGCGCATCCTCGGGAGTACGATGGGGACCCAGACGGAACTCGCACGGCTCGTCGAACTCGCAGCGGAGGAGCGGTACGAGCCCATCGTGGACGAGACGTACTCGCTGGACGCGACGGACCGAGCGTTCGCAGACATGGAGGACCGGGACGCGTTCGGCAAGCTCGTCGTCACGCCGGAAGTATAAGCCGGGCGCGGCCAACGCGAGGGTATGGACCCGGTCGATGCACTCTCTCGCGGCGTCCTCCTCGCCGGTATGCTCCTCTCCGTCGCCACACTCGTCGCGCTCGCGAGACCGGGTGGCCGGTGGGGTGTCCGGCTTCGCCGCCGGCTCGTTCTCGGCGTGCCGTGGGGGACGTTGCTGACCGTCGGGCTCGTCCTCGCCGTCTATCTCTTCGTACAGGCGGGGCTCGACCACTGGTACCGACCGACCACGATCCCGTTCCGCGCGTGGTCGTACTTCTACCCGCTCGGAATACTCACCGCGGGGTTCTCACATGTCGGACCCGGCCACCTCATCGGGAATCTGCTCGGCACCGTCGTGTTCGGAAGCCTCGCGGAGTACGCGTGGAGCCACTTCCCAACCGGACGGGGTGCCACGTCGTTCGCGACGTGGCGCGAGAACCCGTTCGTCCGTATCGTCGCGGTGCCCGTCGTCGCAGCCGTCGTCGCCATCGCGAGCGGGCTGTTCGGGCTCGGTCCGGTCATCGGATTCTCCGGCGTCGTCTTCGCATATGCGGGCTTTGCACTCGTCCGTTATCCGGTCGCGACGGTCGTGCTGCTCGCCGCCGGAGATCTCGTCAGGCTCGCGTATCGGTCGCTGCGCGACCCCGTCGTCCCTACCTCGGGGTCGGTGGGCTATTCGACGCCGTGGTGGGCCGATATCGCGATTCAGGGGCACGCGCTCGGGCTCTTCATCGGGTTCGGGTTGGCTGTGCTGCTCTTCCGAGCTCGCAAGGAACTCCCAACGCCCGGTCGGATATGGCTAGGGGCGGCCGCGTACGCGGCCTCGCAGGGGCTGTGGGCCGTCTACCTGTTCAAAGGTGGCGACAGCTACGTCCTCTACCGGGCGGCCGGGCTCGGACTGATCTTCTTGCTCGCGGCGCTCGTGACCGCGGCAGCGACAGCCTCCCACCGGGACCTCGTTGCTCGTATCGACCTGTCACGTCGCGAGGCCGCCGTCGGTCTGCTGTTCGCGGTACTGTTCGCCCTTGCCCTCGCCGCTGTCCCGTACAGCCTCGTCACGGTAGGCGACGTCGCTCCGGACGACGGCGGCGTGGAGGTACGCGACTACACGGTGTTCTACGCGGAGAACGTCGAGGACGAGTACGTCGCCGCGTACGACTTCCCCATCTACGACGCCGGCAGCGTCACGACGAGCGGAGTCATCGTGACGAGCGAGGAGCGACAGGTCTGGTACACCGCGATCTCGCGGGGGCGGCTCGCGTTCGCGGGCGAACGGGCCGTCCGCGTCGGCGGGCTCGGCTGGCGTGACGCGGTCGTCGCGAACCGGACCGGCTGGAACGTCGTCGGCAACCGGACGGTGTACGCCGTCCGCTTGCGACACGACGGCACGGAAACGTTCGCCTACGCGTCGAACGCCTCGCGCGCGGAGCCGACCGTCGCCGGGCGGAACGTCACGTTCAGCGCCGGAGAGGACGGGTTCACCGTCGCCGTCACCCGGCGAAACGAGACGCTTGCGACGGCACCGGTGCCACCGGCGAACGTCTCGGTCAGGGTCGGGGGGCTCACCCTTCGTCGCAACGGGACGCGGCTGTTCGCGGAACGGAACGGAACCAGCGTCAGGATTGCGACGAGAGAACAGTACCGCGGCTAGCGCCACTCGATGCGGAACACTTCCGCGTCGACGGTTCTGGTTTCGTCGTCGTGGTGATCGAACTGTCGCGGGAGGTCGAACTCGGCGGCGAACGCGTGGGTCACTTCGCCGTCGTTGTCCGCGGCGAAGGATTCGACGAACTCCCGGCTGCCGGCGTTGTGGACTGAGTAGGAGACCGCGGCGAGTTCGGCGGCTGCAGCCAGGAACTCGCGGTCGGCGTGTTCGTTGCCGTCCTGTGCGCCGAACGGAGGGTTCATCAGGACCGTGGCATCCCGCACCGTGAGCGGCGGACACGTCGCGTCCCCGCGAACCCATTCGATGTCCGCGCGCGCGGCGACGCGGCGTTCGTTCTCGCGGGCCGTCGAGAGCGGTGCGGGATCGATCTCGACGCCGACGACCTGCTCGGGACCGCGCAGGGCAGCCCCGAGCGCGAGCATTCCCGTTCCGCTCCCGAGGTCGACGACCGTTCGCCCCTCGATGTCACCGTTGAGGTCCGCCGTGTGGACGATGTGAGCGGCTAGGTCGGGTGGGGTGTGGTACTGCTCCAGCGGTGCACGCGGGTTCTCGAACCCCGCGACGACGCCCAACTCCTGTGCGAGACGACGTCGTGTAGCCATCAGCCAGACTCGTCCCACTCGACCACGAGCGTGACGCCCTCCCGCCGGGCGTGCTCGCGCGCTGCGTCCAGCGCGGCGGTAACCTTCCCCTCGGCGCCGGAATCGACCGTCACGTCGAGCGTGATGCGGCTCGCGCCAATATGACTCGCGGTCCGAACGTGCTCACGCACGCGGTCGACCGTTTCCTGAACGGCAAACGAGCAGTTCTCGTCGAAGGCGACGGATGCAGTGAGCTCCGCCGGCGTCTGTCCGTCGTCGTTCAGTTCGGCGCGCAGGTCGCGGAGATACTCCGGCGCGGTGCTCTCGAGTGCCGAAGCCGGTAGCGCAACCGGATCGAGACTCGTCGGACGACAGGCTGCGATGGCTGAATCGAACGTCCCCGTACTCATATCAGCCAATACTTGATAGACATACTAATACCTTGGTGTATGTCTTACACGCATACTCGGACCGACGCGGACACCCGCCGGGGTAGACCGAACGGGTTACCCGTGCCCCGTTGTGGCGACAGATGGGCTCCGCTCTCACCGTGGTCTGCAATAACCGACGCTACACCACGGGCGGCTGCTCCGGAAAAGGGTGATAGACGTTCGCCGGAGACAGTTAGCCGCCGTCGACAGCTACCAGGTGCCGTGAAACGTGTCGAAGGAGAGTTCGTCGAGGGGTTTCTCGCCGATGGCGATCTCGTACTCGCCCGGCGTGAGCATCGGCTTCTTGAACTGCGGCCCGTCGTCGGTCGTGATGCGGGGGCAGCCGGTGTTCACGTAGGCGTCGAAGCCGAACTGCGTGAGCCGGTCCGGGGTGACCTCGTCCATCGTCAACAGGTACGCGTTCTCGTTGTTCTCGACGATCTCGTTGGCGACCTCCCAGCGCCCCTGTCCGATCTTCGTACAGAAGACGACGCCCCACTCCTCCGCGTCCATCGCGCGGTGGACCGCGCCGTAGCGCTGTTTGAGGAACTTCTCGGTGTCAGCGACGGTGACGGCGTTGTTGACCGGGTCGGCGATGACGACGGTCTTGTCGGGGTGCTCCATCGCGAGGCCGAGCGGGTGGAACTTCCCGCCGCCGACGTACAACACCTGGTCGGCGTCGATGTCGGCGCTCGCGTAGTTGCAGCCGAGCACCTGCCCCTCGTGGGTGAGCCGGTCGTCGCCGCGGCGCGTGTGGACCGTGTAGCCGCGCTCCTCCAGCCACTCGCGCATCTCGTCGAACTTGTTCATGTGCTGGGCCGTCGTGACGAGTCCCACGTCGGGGTCCTCGGCGGGGTCCGACAGCTCCGCGAGCGATTCGGCCATGATGGGCGTCACTTCGACGTTCGAGAAGAGCGGCACGTAGATAATCTTCTCCGAGTCCTTCATCGGCGAGTGGCCGAAGTGGACGAACACGTCCGTCCGTCGCATCATGTAGGTGTCGAGGTCGCAGGCCCCGTAGCACGGTTGCCCGGAGATGAGAACGCGGGTGTCGTCGGGGAGCAGCTCGCGCAGGTCGTCGGCCACGTGTGGTGCGCGCCGCTTCAACCCCTCGGGGAACTGCAGTCCGACCTTCTCCGCGTTCCGCTCCTCGACCGCGTCTACGATGCGGTCGAGCTCGTAGTCCCACGTCCGCTCGTGTTTGAGGGCCATCCCCGTGTTTCGGAGGTCACCCTCGGAGTAGCTCGACTCTCGACTCATTGCACGCCATACCGGGGCGAGCCGTAAAACGGGCGCGCTTCGCGGGGCGTGTGGCTTTATATTAACGCCCCGCATCGCCGATATTATGTCCCCGGACGAGGGCTTGTCCACTCCAACCCGCGTGACGGCGGTTTATCTCCTCGCCGGGCTCGCGTGGATCCTCGCCAGCGACACGCTCGTCGTCCTCCTCGTTCCAACGGAGTACACCCCGTTCGTGCAGTCGACGAAAGGCGCGCTGTTCGTCGGCGCGTCGGCCATCCTATTGTGGACGCTGACCGACCGGGCGAGTCGTCAACTCGCCGAGCGGAACCGGGAGCTCGAACGCGCGCTCTCGCGGATGAGCATCCTCCACCGTGTGTTGCGCCACGACCTGCGGAACGCGGGCAACGTCATCGCCGGGTATGCCCGCGAACTCGACGACGAGTACGACGACGGAAGGCTGTCTCCGATCATCGAGCGCGCAGAGCGGCTCACGGAGCTCTCCGAACGGACCGAACATCTCCGGACGTTGGAGGTCGATGCCGCCCGGACCCCGACCGACGGGATCGACGCGCTCCGCTGCGTCGCGGAGCGGTATCAGTGTAACCGGCTCGTCGTCACCCTCCCCGACGGGCCGGCGCCGGTCCTGGCGGATGTCGATACGGTCGCCGCCGAACTCGTCGAGAACGCGCTCGCCTGTGCGGACGAGACTGTACTCACCGCGCGGGTCACGGACGAGACGCTCGAGTTCTCCGTCGTCGACGACGGACCGGGGCTCCCCGATCTCGAGCGCGAAGTCGTCGAGAACCCGGTCGAGGAGCCGCTGCGTCACTCTCAAGGGCTTGGTCTGTGGACCGTTCAGTTCATCGTCGACCGCGCGGACGGGGAGCTCCGGTTCGTCGACAACGAGCCGTCCGGGACGGTTGCGGTTGTCTCCGTCCCACTGTCCGACCGGGGTCGGCAGACCTAAACACGACGAGCCGCAAACTCGGATGATGAGCACCGAGTCCACCGACACCGGAACCGAGGCCGGCGTCGAAGCCGCAGCCCGTGCGACCGAGCTCGCCAGCGAACTCGGGACCGCGATCCAGCAGCTCGACTCCTACCAGCGGTTCTCGACGGCGAAGGAAGCCGTCGAGAGCAGCGAAGCGGCACAGGAGCGCATCCGGGAGTTCGAACAGCTCCGCGAGGAGTTCATGATGGCCCGCCAGAGCGGCGACGCCTCTAACGAGGACCTCCAGCGGCTACAGGCCGCACAGGAGGAGCTCCACGACCTGCCGGAGATGGAAGAGTACCTCGAAGCTCAGTCGGAGCTCGAGATGGATCTGCAGGACCTGAACGAGATGATTTCAGCGCCGCTGAGCGTCGACTTCGGCGAGAAGGCCGGCGGCTGCTGTCAGGATTAACGGCTGTCACCTGCGGCGCGTTCTCTCGCAGCGATTCCTCCGAGTAACGACAGATACGCGACCAGTCCCCACGCGAGCACGGCGAGGACGAACGTCGCTCCCGAGGCCATCGCCACGCCGGTTACGAGGAACACGGCACCGACAGCGCCGAACCGAACCCATCGCCACCCCCACAGCGACCGTACCCGCCGCCGGAACCTGAGCAGCAACAGCTCCGAGAGGAGCGTTCCGATGATGCCGGCGACCGCAGGAAGTGGCTCGGAGAGACGACCCGTCGTCTCGGTCGCGAACGATATAGCAAGTAAGAGTGTAAGCGTCGCCAGCGCGAGCAGCGCGTCGCGTCGTCTGGACACGGTCACGCTACCGCCGACACACGCGTGAAGGTGACGACCGATTTTTGCCCGCCGGGGCCGGCCGTTCGCTATGGCACACGAGTTTCCCGGCTCTGACTGGGGTAGCTGGCTCCCCCGAGCGATCGCGGACGCCACCCCCGACGGGGTCGGTATCTGGTATCTGGGCTGTAACGGCTTCGTTCTGAAAGCCGGCGACGGGACGACGCTGTTCATCGACCCGTACTGCGGCGGCGGCGACCCACCGCGGACCGTTCGGATGATTCCGGTTCCCTTCGATCCGGACGACATCGAGCGCTGTGACGCCATCCTTGCCACCCACGAACACTCGGACCACGTCCACGCTCCGACGCAAGCACCGATCCTCGAGCACACCGGCGCGTCCTACCACGCACCGGACGACTCGCTCGCCGTCGTCCGGGAAGAAGAGTGGGCAGCCGAACACGACATCGACGACGAGCAGTTCACCGAGGTCGGGGAGGGACGGACGTTCACCGTGGGCTCGTTCACCGTCCATGTCGAGGGCGCGAACGATCCCGACGCGACCCACCCGGTTTCGTACGTCATCGACCACGAGGCCGGGACGTTCTTCCACGGGGGGGACGGTCGCCCCGGCGAGCAGTTCGAGCGGGTCGGTGACCGGTACGACATCGACCTCGGCGCGCTGGCGTTCGGCTCCTCTGGCTATCTCCCCGCGAAAGATGGCCAGGGGCTCGCGTTCAAGCGGTGGTACTCCGACGAGAACGAGATCGCCGAGGCGGCAGCACAGGTGGGGATGGACCGGCTTCTCCCAACACATTGGGACGTCTGGAAGAACCTCACTGCAGACCCGACGGCCGTGCGACCACACGTTCGCTCCTTCGACGCACCACGGACGCTCGAACTGCTCGAAATTGGCGATAGAGTGGCACTGTAAGTCGGAACCGGTCCCGTTTTACCGATGCTACACCACCGTCCGCCATGAACACCGTCAGCGTCGCCGTTCCACGCAAGGGACGACCGCTCGAGGCCGTTCTCGAACGGTTTGCGCGGGACGCACCCGAGCCGGTCGTCGACAGTGCGGACCACGTCGTCTCGACGCTGCGCTACGAGAAGTCCGTCACGAAAGGGAAGAACCAGCCCGACGGCTCGGTGTACGACCGGCTGGCGCGGTACAGCGATCCCGATTCTCCCCACGAACCGGAGTTCACTCTTCTTCGGGATGCGAGGCCGGGAACCCCTCGGCGCATCGTCTTCGACTCGCTCACGTTGCCCTTCGGCGGACAGCAGGTCCGGCTCGTCGGTCGCGAAGAGCCGTTCCGTGCGCTCAGGAAACACGAGTTCGCGCTCGGGTTCGACAGCGCCGACCTCGTGCTGGAGGAAGTCGTCGGGATCACCGACGAGCCGCTGAGCGAGCTCGCACAGGTCAACGAGCGCATCGACCCGGTGGATACTGACGTGCGAGTCGTCGATGGGTTGGGGGATACGGTACACCACACGCTGCTCGCCACGCCTCGGACGTTCGACGAGTCGCCACTCGACCGAGAGTTCCTCGCGGAGTACGAGGGGTCACTCTGTATCTCTCCCCGATACGAACGATTGGTCGAGGCGGTGCTCGGCACGCGCGCCCTCGACGGGATCGACTTTACTTACCCGGACGACGACGCTCGCGAGGAGGAAGCCGCCATCGCGGAAACCGGCGCGGGCGTGTATCTCACCGTGACGGGATCGACCGCTCGGGAACACGGGTTGGTTGTCGGGGAGCGGCTGTTCCCCAGCGAGACCGTCCTCCTTCAGAACGAAGCCGAAGCGTCGGAGGGGAGCCGGCGAGTGCTGGAGGCGCTGTTCCCGACCCCGGAAGCCATCGCGTAGAGGACTGTTTTTCACCGCTGTCACGCTTCCGTCCGGGTGTTTTGCGAGGCGAGCGACACTTCGCTGCTGGCTCGGATTTGGTATAGCGGCATATGATTTATAGATTCGATACGCGACCCGCATATTATCATATTCCTATCAATAAATCGCGTGAAAACCCTCCGCCTCCGGCCACAGAGCTACAACAGCGAGTAGATATTAGCCTCGTACGTCTCCCTGACCTTCCCGCCCCAGTTGTGTGTGTACGTGTCGATGACATCGCTCGCGACGTCCCCCCGAAGGTACTTCACGACGCCGCGGTCACCCGTGCGGTCGCGGAGATGCGTCGTGAAGAAGTGCCGGAAGTAGTGGGGAGTGACGTTCTCCTCTGCCCCGCCTCCCACCCTGTACCAGCCGTGGTCCTCGGCGTGGCCGGTGACGATCTGGCCGATCATCCCGATAGTCACCCGGCGACCCCACTCCCTCGTGGAGCAGAACACCGGCTCGGCGGGGGAGCGTGGGTCCGGGCGAACCGCGAGCCACCGCTTTAGAATACGCTTTAGCTCCGAATCGACGGGTACGACGGTCGAACGCTTTCGCTTGTTGGACTCTACGCGTTCCTCGTCGTTCGTCTCTTCTCCGCGGGTCGGTTCGCTCGCGACGTACACTGAATCGGGGCGGCCGTCGAGCGCGGCGCGGTGTGCAGTTCCGTATGTACGGTCGATATCTTCATCGGCGAGGTGGAGGTCACGGAGGTCAAGGTTGCACAGTTCCCCGACCCGCATCCCGGTTTTCAGGAGGGTGACGATGACCGCCCGGTCGAGCGGATGGGTGATATCCGCGACGAAAGCCCGCATCTCTGGGAGCATGATTTCGCGCCGTTCAGGGTCTGTATCGATGGATTCGTCCATCTCCTCTAAAACGAGCGTCATCGGGTTCCGGTCGAAGACACCAACCTGGGTCATGTAGGCGTAGAACCGGTGAAGGTAGGAAGCGTAGGAGGCGACTGTCGACGGTGCGTGGTCCGAACGGAGGGTGTGAACCCACGCCATACACTCCCGCTGCGTGGCCGCTGCGAGTTCGGTCGCCCGTTCGTTCCGGACGAACGCCTCGAAGTCTCGCAACACCCGCTCGTAGGAGTCTCTGGTTCGCTCGGTCTTCCCGTGGTACGTGAGGTCCTGCAGGAAGTAGGCGACGGGATCGTCCGGGGCATCCGTAGTCCGCTCTGCTGTCTCACTCATCGTCTACGAGTGTGTAGCCGCCGCGACGACCGTTGTACTGTACGCGGTTGTGTTGCTGGAGCTCGTCGAGGCTTTCCTCGAGCCGGTCTTCGATGTCGTCGGTCAGTCCCGCGACGAGTTCGTCCCACGAGAGATATCCGTCGGTTTCGAGAAGGTCGAGGAGCTGATCTTCGAGGCCGTGAACCCCTGGGGTAGGCCCTCGAACACCGGCATCATCGTGGTCGCTTTCGTTCTCGGATGTGGAACCTTCCAGATCGAAGCTCCTGCGGCCCGCCTGGACCATTGCTCTGACGAACTCGGCGCGGCTCATGTCCAGTTCCTCGGCATCGCGGTCCCATGTCTCCCGCTGGTAGCGCGGCACGTAGGTGCGGACCCCGACTCGTTCGGTGTCGGTTTCGGCCATACGAGGTCCTCGACCGGGCATCACTTCAATCTGTGTCAGACACTCGGATAAGAGAGCTTATTCAAGCATCTGACGCTCAAATTCGGCCGAAGTGAAACTATTATCCCATAGTCTAGCACTCTAAGTGTGGGCCGCTGGATACTCTATTGGATACTTAGCCGGCAATACTCAGTCATACATGGACTTTCATTATGGATTCGCCCGTCGGGGTAGATACGAATGAATCCCGTACGCGCCCGGTGAGACGAACGGGCACCGCTCGACGACCGACCACGAACACATCCAACATGCACGAAACCGACGAAATCGATCCGATAGTTCCCGAACTCCCGACGCGCAACCCGATCACTGACGGTGGTACCCAGATTCGCCGGCCACCGGAGCGACCGCCACGGACCGAATGTACTCCCGAAGACGAGGGAAGAGAGGCGATCAGCCCCCTCGTCCCCGACCTCCGATAACCTGTTTTCGGCGGACCTAAATATTCGGCGGCCGGCGGTTCCGTATGGCCGACTACACGTTCGACGACGTGAGCGTCGTCATGGGCACGTACAACGAGGAGGCTGCCATCGGGACCGTTCTCGACGATATCGACCGCGTCACCGACGGTCGCGCCGAGGTCGTCTGCGTGGACGGTAGCGACGACAGAACCCCCGAGATAGCGCGAGACCACGGCGCACGCGTCATCGAACAGGAGCCTCGCGGCTACGGCTACGCCGTCAGAAAGGCGCTCACGAGCGCCTCACGGCCTGTCGTCGTCACGACGGACTGTGACGACACGTACCCGATGGACGCGCTGCCACGCTTCCTCAAGCTCGTCAACGAGGGGTACGACGTGGTCTCCGGCGACAGGCTCTACCACGGCGCCGAGGCGATGCCGGCGTTCAACCGGCTGGGAAACCATGCCTTCGCGGCGCTCGCATCCGTGTTGATGGGCGAACGGGTCCACGATACGACGACAGGGATGCGCGCGTACCGCGAGGAGGTGATACGGAACGTCCGCTGGACCGAGAACACCGGCCTCTCGGCAGAGCTGCTGATACGGCCGCTCATGCGGGGGTACGACGTCCATGAGGAGCCGATCGCCTACGCCGAGCGGGCGGGTGAAACCAAACTCGACCCGCTCGCCGGAGGCTACGCTATCGCGAAATCCATCGTCAAAGTCCCGATTCAGGAGCATCTGCGATAAAATAGTAGAATAGATGATATGAATTCTGCTCCCGCTCCTGTCTTCTGGAGAACTCATAAACTACATGCCGCTATATCTAATTGGCTCCCGCAGCGGTGTCCCGTGTGCGACACGAAACTACCGAACGGAGAGGCTTCCAGGCTGTCGTGGGCGTCCTACGCGATGGTCTGGTTCACCGAGACGCCGGAGAGATACTCCCCGCCCTCGACGTACATGCTCCCGTAGCTGCAATCGGTGGTGAGACGACACACTTCGACCTCGGGCGGCCAGACGATGCGGACGGTGTCTCCACGTTCCTCAACGGCGACCTCCTGTCGATACGTGACCGTTGCGCCACCTTCCTGAACGTAGGTGACGGCGACTGCGATCTCAGCGCTCCCATCGAAGGTGACGACTTCGATGCCGCGCTTCTCGACACCCTGTTGGACGACTCGGACGCGGCCCGACTCGGCGACCCACGTAAGTGCGAAGGTGTCTTCGGGGTCGGCGGTCACGTCGAACGTCGCCGAGTCGTCCCCGTCGCTGATCCGTACCGTGGACGCTCGACCAACGACGCCAGTCTCGAACGTGACGCGGTGACTGCGATCCTCGCGCACGTCGAGCGGTTGTAGCTCCGCGACAATCGTTCCCTGTGGGTCACCGGTCCACTCCCCGCGATACGTATACCGGTAGAGGCTCCGGTTCGGATAGGCGTCGATGACCCGGAAGTCATCCCCCGGGCTTCGGTCGAGCGCATACACCGTCCGTCCGTCGAGCCCCGCGTCGTTGCGAAGCGTCTGGAACGGGTGGCCGAGCCACTCGCCGTACGGGGTCGGAACGAACACGACGCCCGATGGCTCTCCGTCGGCGAACGGTTCGTACGCGTTCTCGTACCGTTCGGTGTACCGAGCGTTCTCCTCGACAGGGCCGCCGAGCGCGTTCGTCTGTGCGACGGCGGCGACGGGGGTCACAACCAACAGCACGCTGACGAGTACGGCGACGGTTCCTCGACGTCCCAGGTAGTCACCGGCGACGGCTCGGAGCGTGCGTACCGTGGCGACCAGCCCGACGGCACCGAACGCCGACAGCGGGAGCAACAGGTCGTAGTGGTAGAACGGACCGAACTGCGCGATGAGTCCGTCGGTCGGGTCCGAGAGGTCAGCGAGAACGTTCAGGTTCCCCCAGAACGCGACGTTTCCGACGACGACGGTGAGGAGGACCCCGACGAGCAGCGCCCGAAGCTCCAGCCTCGAGAGCCCGGCCTCCCGGGTTCGAGTTCGGACTCCCCCACCGCTCGTCGGGTCGAGCGTGGTCGCGACCCGCCGTGCGAACAGCCCGAGACCGAGCGCTGCCGCAACCGTTCCCAGCGGCGGCGCGGCGACGAACCGCGTCGCGAACGTCCACAGCACCCGAGCGTTCGCTTCCAGGGCCAACGAGATGGTGTAGTCGCGCTCGTAGCCGAGTATCTCGCGGCGACCGAACCCGATGCCGTCCTCGGGGGCGAACTCGATGAACGGGAACGTGAACGTGTCGCCGGTGACGACGGCGTTGTACGCCAGCGTCAGGCCGACGAACCCGATACCGATGACGGCGACCGGGAGCAGTCGACCGAGCCGGCGTCGCAACAGTGAGCCGTCGGCCCGTGCCCGCCACAGTAGCCAGCAGGCGTGACAGATGAACGGGGCGGCGAACAGCACTGCAGTGTACGGTCGAGCGAAGAACGCGAGCCCGGTCGCCGCGCCGGCAACGAGCCCCCATCGTCGGCGACCCGTCCGGTGCAACCGGACGTACGCGGCGGCGAAAGAGAGGTTCAGAAGCGTCGTCGGCGCGTACGGGAGAAAGACGCTCGTCGTGAGGAGAAACAGCGGCGAACAGACCGTCAACGCCCCGGCGACGAGCCCGGTCGTGCTGTCGTAGGCGTCCCGCGTCAAAAGGCCGACGAGTCCGGCAACCCCAGCACCGACGACGCCGAGGACGATCCGCGGCGCGTCCACGGCGAGACCGAGCGCGAACATCGCGGGAACGACGGGCTGGTACTTCGAGTAGAGTCGTGTCCCGTCCTCGACGAAGAACCACCAGTGGAACGCGTCCGTGAGCGGTGTTTGGAACCACAGCGCCCCGCCGAGGAGGAGCCGCGCTTGTTGGAGATACACTCCCTCGTCGTGATTCGAAGAGTGGTACGGGAACAGCTCCGTCGCGACGACGAACACGACGAGCCCTGCGAGGGTGGCGACACCCGCGAGCAGCAGGTCGTCCCGGTCGGGGAACCGATCCATCCTAGCGGTTCGTCGGCGAAGAGGGACGACTCAATCGTCGGCCCTCCGCGGCCGGTTGTGGCTTCCCCGCGGGAACCACGCGAGGTCGTGTTCGGCGGCCAGCGACACCGTCACCGGCTCGTCGAGCGGCACCTCCTCCGCGTGGTTGTGCATACAGCCGACGACGTCGCCGGAGTCGAGCCGGACGCGGTACAGCACGGTCGGACCGAGGTAGCGTCGGTGGACCACCTCGCCGTTGGCGAGTTCGTCGGGGGCTGGTCGCCGGGCAGTCACGTCATCGGGACGAACCATCACGTCGATATCCGTCCCGTCGTACTCCGGCGCCAGCCCGTCGATGGAGGTCGTTGGGATATCACCGATACCCGTCGCGACGACATCTCCCTCGACCCGCCCGGAGAGGAAGCTCGCGTGACCGAGGAAGGAGGCAACGAAGCGGGAGCGCGGCTGCTGGAACACTGCCTCGGGTGTCCCGACCTGTTCGAGCTGGCCTTCGTACATCACGGCGACGCGGTCGGATATCGACATCGCCTCCTCCTGGTCGTGCGTGACGGAGATGGCGGTGACACCGGCCTCCTTCAGAATCGACCGGACCTCCTCGCGCATCTCGACGCGGAGGTCGACGTCGAGGTTCGAGAACGGCTCGTCGAGCAGCAGTAGATGCGGCTCCGGGGCAAGCGACCGGGCCAGCGCGACCCGCTGTTGTTGCCCGCCGGAGAGCTCGCCGGGCTGTTTCTCTCCGTGGTCGACGAGCCCGACGAGTTCGAGCAGTTCGTCGACGCGGTCGGTCCGCGCCGTCTCGTCCATCTCGTCGAGCCCGAACGCGATGTTCTCGCGCGCGGTGAGATGTGGAAACAGCGCGAACTCCTGGAACACGACGCCCACGTCTCGCACTTCGGGCGGTTCGAACGTTTCCCCGGAGACTGCGCGGCCGTTGAGTCGGATCTCCCCACCAGAGGGCCGTTCGAGGCCGGCGATGAGTCGCAACGTCGTCGTCTTTCCGCAGCCGGATGGACCGAGCAGCGTCAACAGCTCCCCCTCGCGGACGGAAACCGATAGGTCGTCGATAACCGTCGCGTTGCCGTACCGCTTCGTCACGCCATCGAGTTCAAGCACCGGGTGGCCGCTCGGCTCGTCCTGCTCGTCGCGCTGGCTCTCGGCGTTGCGGTCGTCCCCGTCCGGCTCCCGTAGTTCACTCGACATCGTACCCCTCCATCCTGAGTATCAGAAGCATCGAGAGCCCGGAGACCAAAAGCAGTACGAACGCCGGCAGCGCTGCCTGCCCGACGTATCCCGACCCGTAGGCCGTCCACACGCGGGTCACGAGCGTGCTGAACCCGGCCGGGCGGAGCATCAGCGTCGCCGGCAGCTCCTTCATCGTCGTGAGGAAAACCAGCGCCGCGCCGGCGGCGATGCCGGGCGCGACGAGCGGGAGCGTCACGTCGCGGAAGGCGCCGGTCGGGGTCCGACCGAGCGTGCGCGCCGCCTCCGGGAGCCGACCGCTCACCTGCTGGACGGAGGTTCGCGCGGAGCCGACGGCCTGTGGGAGGAATCTGACCACGTACGCGAACACCAGAAGTGGGAGGAGGATAAGCCCGTTGCGGTAGAGCCACCCCCCGTAGGTCGAGCCGAAATACACCAACGCGAGCCCCATCACGACGCCCGGCACGGCGTAGCCGACGTACGAGGCGCGTTCGAACAGCGACGCGAGCCGGCTGTTGTGGCGCGCAGCGAAGTACGCCAACGGGAGCGCCGCGAGCGCGCTGACGAGCGCCGCGGCCGTAGCCACGGCGACGCTGTTCGTCACGTACGAGAGCTCGAACGCGAGCCTGCCGGTCGTCGGCTGTCCCGCCTGTGCGAGCCAGCTCGTCAACACCGTGAGCGGCACGACCAGCGCGGCGACGACGACGACGAGACACGCCGCGACGGCGACCCACCGCCAGCGGCCGAGTCGGATTAGCGTCGTCCGTGTGTTCGGCGACTCGGCGGTGACCCCCGATCCGCGGACGCGCGACTCGATGGCGAGGATGATCGTCGTCACGACGACGAGCTGCAACGACAGCATCGCCGCGAGGTCGCGGCCGCCGCCGAGCACGTCACCGTAGACCGAGTAGATGACGCTCGTGAACACGTTGTACCGCATGATCGACGGTGTCCCGAAGTCGGAGAGCGTGTACAACGCGACGAGCAACGCGCCGGCCGCGACGGCCGGACGAATCTGCGGCGCGGTCACCCGACGGAACGCCTCACGGCGTCCGTGGCCGAGCGTGCGCGCCGCGTCAACGAGCGTCGTGTCCATCGACTTCAACGCCGCGCGTGTCGTCAGGAATACGTAGGGATAGGTGTACAACGTGAGGACGAGCACCGTCCCCAAGAGCCCGTAGATGGACGGAAGCGACTCGATACCGTACGGTTCGAGTACCCCTTGAACTGTCCCTCGCGGCCCGAACGCGGAGACGAACGCGAACGCCCCGATGTACGACGGGATGACGAGCGGCATCGCGAGCAGCACGGAGAAGCCGCGCTTGAACGGGAGGTCGGTCCGAACGGTGAGGAACGCGGTCGGGACGCCAACGACGAGCGAGCCGAGCGTGACGCCGGCGACGAGCACGCTACTGTTTATGAACACCTCGACTGTCGTCGGCGCGGTGAGCAACGAGACGGCACCGTCGGCTTCGAGCGCGTTGGCGACGACCCAGACGAGCGGCGATAACACCGCCGCGGCGATTGCGCCCGCGAGCAGCGTGAGACCGACCGGAAGCGCGCCGTCCTCGTCGCGTTCGAGCACGGCTGCCAGGTCGGTCGTCGCCATCTCGTGTTAGACGTTGAGCCCCGCCTCCCGCATAAGCTCGAGCGTCGGCCCGAGGTCGGCGAGTTGGGAGAGGTTGATTTCGGTCGGCGGATTCAGTTCGTCGATAGTCGGCAGGTCGATGCTTCCGGGCTGGACCGGCTCGACGCCGGGAATCATCGGGTACTCGAACGTCGTCGTCGCGAAGTACTCCTGTGCCTCCGCGGAGAGCAGGTGGCGGATGAAGTTCGACGCCAGGTCCTCGTCGCTCACCGTGTCGACGATAGACGCGCCGGCGACGTTGAAGATAGCGCCCGCGTCGCCCTCGGTGAACGCGATGTCGAGGGGGGCGTTCGGCCGTGCGTCGAGGACACGCAGCGTGTAGTAGTGGTTCGCGAAGCCCGCTCCGATCTCGCCGTCCGCGATCGCTTGTGCGATGGAGAACTCGTCGCCGTACTGCTGGACGTTCGCAGCCTGCATCCCCTCGAGCCAATCGAGGGTCTCTTCGGGGCCGTTCAGGATCCGCATCGCGGTGATGAACGCCTGGAAGGAGCCGTACGTCGGCGTCCACCCCATCTGTCCCTCGAAGGCGGACGCCTCGGGGAACGCGAAGACGTCGTTCGGGATGTCGTCCTCGGAGAACTGCTCGGTGTTGTACGGTATCGTCCGCGCCCGCCCGGAGGTGCCGATCCAACGCCCGTCGCCGTCCTGATACGCTGCGGGCACCGGCTCGCGTACCTCCTCGGGGAGGCTCAGGGTTCGCCCTTCCGCCGCGAGCGCGCCGAGCGACCCCGCGTTCACCGAGTAGAACACGTCGGCAGCGGCGTTGTCACCCTCGGTGAGGATGCGGTTCACGAGGTCCGTGGAGCCGTCGTACCGGGGGCGAATGGTGAAGTCGGGATACGTCTCCTCAAGATAACTGAACAGCGGCCCGACGAGCGCCTCGCCGCGGCCGGAGTAGACGTCCAGCTCACCGGAGAGGTCCGGGAGTTCGGCGACCGGGGTTCCGCCGGGCGCGTCACGACCCTCCCGTCCGGAGCCGATCTGTCCCGGCCCGTCCTCGTCCGGTGTGGCCGTCTCCGTCGCTGTCGCTCCGTTACCGTTTCCGCCCGTGAGGTCGTTACACCCGGCGACACCGACGGCACCGGCCGTGCCAAGCCCGGCGAGATACCGGCGCCTAGTCACCGACCGTTCACTCATATCTGATTTAGGACTCCCTAAATCAGTTAACCCTGTCGGTCCGCTGCTGTCCCCGTCAGTCATCGGCAGCCACCTCCGGGGCGGCGTGGGCTTCGGTCTCCAATGCGTCTAAGGCGTCGAGCCAGTCGCGCATGTGTTCGCCGACGAAGTTCAGGAACTCCCCGTTCGTCCACTCCGAGAACTCCCCTTCGGCGAATTCGTCGGCCATTGCGGCGAACGCGGCACGGTAGGAGTCGGCCCCTTCGCCGACCCCGTCGGCCACCTCCCAGACGTGTTCGTTCAGCTCCAGCGCCGGCACCTCGTTGTTCAGGTCGTCGAACGTCGGGCGCGGGGCCTTGTTGTGTTCACACAGCGGGGTGCCGGTGAGCACGCGGTCGCCGACGATGTCGGCCGCACGCTTCAGAAACACGCCCGACCAGATGTCGTCGAACCGGCCGACGTCCCACTCGTTGTCGTCCATCGGGAGCTGGTAGAAGGCGGGGATCACACGACGGCGGAACGCGAGGTTCATCGAGCAGATGGTGAGGTAATCGCCCGGCGCGACGACGAAGTCCTCGCCGAAGTCGTCGGCCGTCGTCCGAGTCTGCGCGAGCCCTTCGAGGTCACCGTCCATGAGAATGCGGACGGCATCGAGGTCCGGCACGTTCGTCCACAGTCCCTGCGAGGCGACCACGTCGCCCGAGGACAGTTCGGTCGTCGTCTCCTCGACGGTCTCGTCCATCGCCGCGTACGGGTAGCCCCGGGGGTAGAGGCCATGCTCCTCGACGTTCTGGTACAGCACGTTCACCCACCGTTCGTCCGAGGAGACCTGCGTTATCTCCTCTTCGTGGGCGAGGTTGGCGTAGTGGCCGCCGAAGAAGTCCGAGTCGTGGGGGAGCGTGTCGTCGTCGATGAAGAAGCCGTAGTCGAAGTCGTTGGCCCACATGTACAGCAGGCCGAAAGAGGTCTCCGCGTGGGACGCGGCGGGGACGACATGGCCGTATTCGGCCATCCCGTTCGCCTCGTACCACGACTCGCGGGCGCTCCCGTCGAACACGGCACCCTCGACGCCTAACTCGTCGAGCATCTCCTCCATCGCGCCGGTGTCACAGAAGTCCTCCGTGATGAGGAGGAAGAACAGCCGGTCGGCGTGACCGTGCTCTCTCGCGTTCGCGACGTAGTCGCGGACGCACTCGTACTCACGTATCGTCGGGACGATGACGCAGGTGTCCGTCATTAGCGACACAGTTGTTTAG
>Ga0207771_100596_pt1 | contig 20031 bp, 19 predicted proteins | sample A23M2SouthBayCA_2_FD_187731 | JGI IMG/M metagenome (GOLD analysis project Ga0207771, IMG submission 187731) | Aerobic enrichment media microbial communities from Eden Landing Ponds, California, USA - A23 M2 (2) (SPAdes) | ecosystem: Environmental > Aquatic > Marine > Unclassified | place...
AGGCGCTGTCGAGCCTCGGACCTGGGTCATGCGGAGATCGAGGGTTCGGAGCCCTCCCCGGGCATTTCTATTTCGGCACTCGCTCCGTCGAGTGCCAACTCTTGAAATGCCGGCGGAGGGCGGAGAACCCTGGAAGGATTCACGCGAACGCCAGTGAGCGTGAATGAGAGGAGCGCTTGCGCTCCTCGTCGTTCGCGGGCCCTCCCCGGGCACACCTTATCACGTCGCTCGCGTTGGCGAGCGACAGCCACGTGTATGATCTGCGGAGGACTCCGAATCAGGGAACGGGAGACGAGCGAGCGGGAGTGGCCGTCGTTCAGAGCCACTCCAGATGTCTCTCTCTCCGATCTGTCGAGTGACAGCCACAGACTCCGACAGAACGCGTTCGCCCGGATTTCATATCGCTGATATCGGTTTATAAGTGTGGTACAGATAGGACGCGATGTATTGATTTCGGGTCCGTACACTCCGGTTTTCGTATTTCCAGGGTGAATCCCCTCTTCGCGACTAGGGGGGTCTTATCCAGCCGTTCGGCATTGCCAGACGCCTCGGTTGGCGGCCATCGCCCGGCGTTCGGCTTCGGCGTAGCGGTCGCGTTCGGAAAAGTCGGTGTCATACAGGCGCGCGTGGCCGCCCTCGATCAGGTCGTAGTTCACCGAGTCGTTCTCGTGGACCACGATCGCCAGCAATCGTCCGTAGCCACCTCGGGTATCGCCGCCGTGGTCGAGACGGATCGTGACGCGCTCACCGGCGAGTTGCTGTTCGACCACTGCGCTGGCGTTCTCGCCAGCGGCTCGAAGGCACGAACGCCCCGGCTCGGTGTTGGGGACGCCCTCGAACTCGCCAGGTTGGGTTTCGACGTGAACCTCGGGGGTGTCGATCCCGAGCAACCGAACGGTGTCGGTCGTCCCGTTGGGAAAGCGGACGTCGATCGTGTCTCCGTCGACGACATCGGTGACTGTGACCTCGATATTCGAACTGTCGGCCGGCCCGGCTGCCCCGTCGAACTGGACCGGCACTGAACAGCCCGCCAGCGCGACTAGTGCGAGCATACCGACCGCCAGTGGTGCTGTGTGCGTCTGAACCACGGATCGACATGGGGTCACGCTGCCCCTGGTCGTTCTGGCTAATAAATGGCTATGCGCGATATCTAATCGTTCGAACGAGCCCCTCACTGACTCTCGCCACGAGTGTCGTTCGTTTGACTATACTGCGACGTACGACGCGAATGAACGTGAACTATCCGGCGGCCCCAGCAGGTCGTTCGTACTGGTGGCTATACGTTCGTAACGATATTCGGTGTCCTGTCGTGGCGAATCATTTCGAACTGGCATCGTCACCAGTATCACTCGATCGGGATCCGTCGGCCCCGATGTGCGTCGCCCTCGGCGTAGTCGAGCAGCCGTTCGATACGATCGTCCATCGGTGGATGGGTCGACAGCAGCCGCGTCAGGGTTCCTTCCTCGTCGCCCTGAACGTACAGCGTCGAGAGCAGGCCACGCTGACGTTCGCTCGCGCGGTCAATCTTCCGGAGGGCGCGCGCCAATGCGATGGGGCGTCCCGTGAGTTCGACGGCGCGGTCGTCGGCTGCGTACTCGCGCCGCCGCGAGTGGGCGCGGATCAGTACGGTGAGTCCGATCGCGAGTAGTGTCACGCTGAGCGTCGCCCAGTAGTAGACCACCATGACTGGACTGTGCGTCCACTCGCCGGGACGGCCGCGGATCCAGGCCCAGCTCCGGGCAATCCCGGTGACCAGGAGCAGCAGAGGCACAAGTGGGAGCAACAGCAGGCCGACGGTCGTTCGGAGGACGCTGTACGAGAGAGTCTGGACGAACGCGTCGTAGTTTTCGAGATGAGCCAGTTCGTGGGCGAGGATCGCCTCGCGCTCGTCAGGTGAGAGGATCCGGAGGAGTGTGCGGTCCAGCACGAGCACACCCGAGCGAACACCACCGAGCGCGAACGCGTTCGGGACGCCAAGCTCCGCGACGACGACGCGTGGCCGGTCGATGTTCATCTGCCGTTCGAGTCTGTCGAGCTGGTCGAACAGCGCCGGGGCGTTTCGGGGACCGATCTCGATTCCGTCCAGTCCAGCGAGCAACTGTTGTGTTCCGAACCGGTAGCTCAGGTAGCCAGCGAGGAGTACGACGAGACCGATCGTGAGGAGGGCGGTCAGCGGATCCGGCGGGCGTTCCAGGAAGTATCGGAACAGCTCGTAGGTCAGGATGGCCGCAAGCAGATAGACACCGAACAGTGCCACCCCGATCAGCCCCATCAGCGCCCGCCGAGAGAGCCGCGACATGTATCTGCTGTGAGTGTGGCTGTCGGTATAGCTCCCCCGCTTCTTCATCGACCATAATTATATTATGGGTGGCTCACGAAGGATCGAAGTGTATCTGGCGGGGGTCAGGTACGTGGGGGTCCCATGCGCAGGCTCTTCGACACACCAGCGGCTGACATCGGTATCGACAGCGACCGCATCCTTTCTGGCGTCGCGTTCTGGTCGGCGATCTGTCTCCCGTTCGTCCAGCTCTCGCTGTTGGCCGGCGGGCTAGATTCCAGACGGGGACTCGCCGCACTCACGCTCCTGCTGGCCTGTAACGTGCTGGCCCTGGTGGTCGGCCACCAGCATCGGCGTGAGTGATAGTGGTTGCTGTAGCGATTTACCGGTCCGATCACACGATCGATCCGGAACAGACCTACAGCAACCACTATGAGACTCCCGTCTCGACACCATCAGGTGAATCGCGAGAGTTCGCTGGCGAGTGCCCGCCGCTTCAGCAGCGCGAATCCGCTCGCGATGAGAACGAATCCGATCGCAGTCGAGACGTCGATCACCTCACCCAGTAGTGCGACGCCGACGACGGCGGCGACGACCGGCGCGAGATAGGAGACGAGGTTGATCTCGATCGGTCCCAGCCGTTCGAGCAGGTCGAAGTAGATGAGAAAGCCGATCGCGCTGGCGACCACGGAGAGATACCCAAGCGCGAGCAGTGCCCGGGGTGACCACGTGATTGCCGCCAGCGATTCTCCCGGGAGCGTGAGTGCGAGGCCGTGCATGAGCATCGCACCGCCGACCATCGACCACGCTTCCATCGTCTCGATGGGGAGGTCGGCGTCGAGCCAGCGCGTGAGGACGCTCCCCAGTGCGAACGAGAGCGCGGCACCGAACACGAGCACGCTCGAAACGACATCTTCGGTCAGGAGATTCGCGGGGTCGGGACTGACCAAAATACCGACGCCGACCAACCCGAGGGCCATCCCAGCGATTCCAGCGAAAGTGAGCCGTTCCTGGGGCAGAAACAGGCGGGCGAAGCCGGTCGTCAGGACGGGTGAGAGACTCACGATAACGGCGGCCGCGGCGCTGGTCGTCCCCTGCTCGCCGACGAACAGGAAGACATGGTACCCGGCGATGAGAAAGACTGCCCCGACAGTGACAGCGGCCCAGTCCTCTCGGTTCCGGGGTCGCCACTGCTCGACGGCGAGGATTGCATAGGCGAACATGAGCACGCCTGCGATATCGTAGCGGATCGCCGCAAAGAGGACTGGTGGGATGTCAGCCAGTCCGGCCTTGATCGCGACGAAGGCGCTTCCCCAGACCGCCGAGAGGACGAGGAACAGCAGGAGGTTTCGGTATCGGCCCACCGTTAGATGGACTCGTCGCGGTCGCTAAGCGTCCGCAGGACATCCTCGCGGGTGATGATCCCGACGAGTTCGCCGTGGTCGATCACCGGCAGGCGGTTGATGTCACGGTCTGGATCGGCCAGGAAATCGATCACGGTGTCGACGCTATCGTCGGGCGAGACGGTGACGACGTCAGTGATCATGACCTTGCTGATCGGCTTGCCCGAGTTTTTCACGAGGTCGATCCCGACGTCCAGATCGCTCCAGGACAGATCCACGCCGTAGGTCAGCGTCTCGACAAACGGCGGGAAGCCGATCGGGATCCAGAGCGTTCGGTCCGAGGGCTGGAAGAGATCGACCAGATCCGTCTCGGTGACGACGCCGACGACAGCCCCCTCGTCGACGACCGGGAAGCCGCTGAAGTCGGCTTTCGCCAGCCGGGTCAGTACTTCGCTGACATCGTCGTCGGGCGCGACTGTCTCGACCGGACTCGTCATGATATCGCGAGCAGTGACCATGTCTCGACCAACGACCGGCCAGTGTGTAGGCGTTGTGGTCGAGCCCCTCTCGTGGCCGGCGTCTCCGCGTCTGCCCGGGCCCACACTTTTAAATCAGTGGATCACGAACCGCAGGTATGGCCGCATATGGCCGGCCGTCGTTGCGGGATCTGTTCGACGAATCGCCAACCCCCCACATCGCGCATCCGCCGCGCACACACCATCGAGACTTCTACGTCGCCACCGACGGCTCCTTCAGAGACAGCGGTGGCGGTCTCGGCGTCGTCATCGAGACACGAGACGGCGAGCGCGTCGGCCGCCTGTCGGTCGGGGATCGGTCGCCAGACAACAATATCGCCGAGTACCGGGCGTTGCACCTCGGGCTGGACCTGCTCGCTGCGCGAGCGCCACCCAGTGCTCGCATCGGCGTCCTGCTCGACCACGACGAGCTGGCGGCGAATGTCAACGCTGCCGTCCTGGCCTCCCGAGCACCGACAGCCGAGCCGCCACACTCACTGACGGTCCCCGCGGAGACGCGATATCACTGGCGAGGTGTGATGGCCCGGATTAACGGCTTCGCGGAGATCCGGGCGGCGCGGATTTCGAGTGATCGTAATCCTGCCCATCCGCTGGCGAACGCGCCCGATCAGTACGGGCACGTCAATCAGGAGCCCGATCGGTGTGTGCTCCCGGAACCGATCGAACCCACCGACGAACGGGTCCCGCCGCCGTCACGGTCCAACCGCGGCAGCGCCAACGCGAGCGACTAGGCTGGCAGCACTCGGGGTTTGCCCCCACTCATACGGTTGTACGTCTGTTCCACATCGACCGTATCAGGGCGTCCCCTCGCGTTTGCTGTCGATTGCTGTTCGCCAGGGCGAAACGATTACACGACCGCGCATACAACGCATACACATGAGTACCTCGATCCGAGTTTCAGACGAGACCAAGTCCATGCTCGCCGTCTTGAAGGAAGACGACGAGAGCTGGGACGAATTTTTAGCTCGGCTTGCCCGTCGTGAGCGTGATGTCGACGAACTCGGCGGCTTTGCTGCCGAAGGCATCGAGCAGAGCATGGAACAGACACACGAGGAATTGAACGAATCGCTCCGGGAGAACGTACGAGAGAAATGATCTGTCTCGATAATAGCGTCCTTCGACGCTTTGCCAGCCCGAATTCGTCCCCGGCGGTCGATGCATATCTCGAAGAAAACGCCTCTGTCCCGTGGGTGATCCCCGCAACAGTTGCGTTCGAGTACTACGTCTTCTACGACACGCAGGCAGACATCCGAACGCAGCAACGACTGCTCAATTCACGACTGGACGGAATCTTACCGCTCACTGATGAGGTGGCCGCTGAGGCGGCTCAACTACGGACCTTGCTCGGAGAATACGATGTCACCCTCGATCTCGCCGATCTCCTCCACGTTGCGACTGCACGAGACGCCGGCGCGACGTTCGTCACGAGAGACGTTGCCGACTTCGACAAGCAACCACTCAAAGACCTCCTGGCAATCGATATTCTCGACAGCTAGTTTTCACTCCTCCTGAGCGTCGACCACTGCGACCCCTGCCAGATTGACGATATCTTTCACCTCGTCGCCGCGCTGGATGACGTGGACGGGCTTGTCCATGCCGACGAGCATGGGGCCGATGGCTTCCGCGCCGCCCAGCCGTTGCAGCAGCTTGTAGCCGATGTTTCCGGCTTCGAGGTTCGGGAAGACGAGTACGTTCGCGGGATCGTCAAGCTCGGAGAAGTCGTAGGTGTCGGTAAGGATGTCCTCGACGACGGCCGTGTCGGCCTGCATCTCACCGTCGACCGGGAAGTCGACGCTGGGGTCCTCACGGAGCATCTCGGCGGCGCGTCGCGGCTTTTCGGTCCCTTCGGTGTTGACACTGCCGAAATTCGAGTAGGAGAGGATCGCTGCCCGGGGATCGACGTTGAACTCGCGGGCCAGATCGGCGGTGTGACAGGTCACCTCGGCCATCACTTCGGCGGCGGGATCGGTGTTCACCGTGGTATCGGCACAGAAGACGACCTGATTCTTGAACGTCAGCATGTAGACGCCGGCCACGTAGTCGGCGTCGGGAGCCGTGCCGACGACCTGCAGCGGCGGCCGCAGCGCGGAGGGGTAGTGGTGAGTCAGGCCGGTCAACATCGCGTCCGCTTCGCCCATCTCGACGAGGACGCTGCCGAGGTAGTTGCCGTCCCGGACCAGCTCGTCCGCTTCACGACGGGTGATCCCCTTGCGCTGGCGGAGCTCGTAGAGTCGGTCGGCGTACCGTTCCAGATCGGACTCGTCCGGATCGAGGATGTCCGGATCGAAGCTGAGCCCGAGCGTCTCGACGATGGCGGTGATCCGGTCGCGGTCGCCCAGCAGCAGCGGGCGGGCGATGCCCTGATCGAGCAGCTGGTAGGCCGCGCGGATCATCTTCTCGTCGTCGCCTTCCGCGAGGACGACGCGCTTGGGGTCGCTCTTTGCCTTGTTCAACACCACACGCATCATCTCGCGGGACTTCCCGAGGCGTGCTTCCAGACGCTCGACGTACGCGTCGAGGTCGATCTCGGTCCGGGCAGAGCCCGACGAAATCGCCGCCTCGGCGACCGCTGGGGTCACCTCGAAGAGGACGCGCGGGTCCAGCGGTTTCGGGATGATGTACTCGGGGCCGAACTGCAGCGGATCGTCGCCGTAGGCCTTGACGACGGCGTCGGGGACATCCTGCCGGGCCAGCGTCGCCAGCGCGCGGGCGGCCGCGACTTTCATCTCCTCGTTGATCTCGGTCGCCCGGACGTCCAGCGCCCCACGGAAAATAAAGGGGAAGCCGAGGACGTTGTTGACCTGATTGGGGTAGTCCGAGCGCCCGGTCGCCATGATGACCGTATCGTCGCGGGCCGATTTGGCGTCCTCGTAGGCGATCTCGGGGTCGGGGTTGGCCATCGCGAAGATGATCGGATCGCTGCCCATCGAGCGGACCATCTCCTGGGAGACGATTCCACCGACGGAGAGGCCGACGAACACGTCCGCACCTGCCATCGCGTCGGCCAGATCGCCTTCGGGGCGGTCGGACGCGAACTCCTGTTTGAACTCATTGACGTCGCCGGACTCCGCACGAGCCGCAGTGATGATCCCCGAGGAGTCACACATGGTGATGTTGTCCTGGTCGACGCCGAGAGAGACGTAAAAGCGGGCGCTGGCGATCGCGCTGGCTCCCGCGCCGGAGAAGACGATGTCGAGGTCGGAGAGCTCTTTGTCGGCGAGTTCGGCGGCGTTGAGCAGTGCGGCCCCGGAGATGATCGCGGTGCCGTGCTGGTCGTCGTGGAAGACGGGGATGTCGAGGTGTTCGCGCAGGCGCGCTTCGACCTCGAAGCACTCGGGTGCCTTGATGTCCTCCAGGTTGATCCCGCCGAAGGTCGGTTCCATCGCCGAGATGGCCCCAACCATCGCGTCCGGATCGTCGGCGTCGAGTTCCAGGTCGAAGACGTCGATGTCGGCGAAGCGCTTGAACAGGACGCCTTTGCCTTCCATGACTGGCTTGCAGGCCTCGGGGCCGATATCGCCCAGGCCGAGCGTGGCGCTGCCGTCGGAGACGACGGCCACGAGATTACCCCTGGCGGTGTACCTGAACACGTCGGTGGGGTTGTCACGGATGGTGCGACAGGGGGCGGCGACGCCCGGCGAGTACGCCAGCGAGAGGTCACGTTGCGTATTGGTCGGTTTGGTGGTCGCGATCTCGATCTTGCCAGGCGGATCCTGGCTATGATAGTCGAGCGCGTCCTCGTCGAGTCCCATGATGAATGGCCGTCGGGCGAGGACAAAAAGCTAGGCCGGAGCGTAGAAACTGCCACCGGGAAACAAACGGCCATAAGTAGATGCGGACCTGAGCCCCGAATATGCAATTACGCCGGCTGTTCATGGGTATCCAGCTCCGGCGGCTACTCGCGGGCACGACCGGACTCACCTTCGTCCTCATGCTACTCGGGGTCTACACCGCTGGGTCCGGAGCGGGCCTCACTTGCGGGGCTCGGTGGCCGTTCTGTGATGGGGCCGTCTTCGGGCTCTTTCCAGCCAACTTCATGAGTTTCGTCGAGTGGTTCCACCGTCTCGTGGCGATGATCACCGGCTTCGTCATCCTCGGGGTCGCCGCACTGGCCTGGACACGCGGCGCGGATCGACGCGTCCGCTGGGCGCTCGCCGGATCGATCGTACTCCTTCCTGTGCAGATCGGACTGGGTGCGCTGACGGTCACTCTCGGCGGACTCTTTCCGTGGGGCTACTCCCCGCCAGTGCAGGCCGCCCACTACCTCGCCGCACTGTCGATTTTCACCCTGATCGTCTACGCGACGGCGATCACCTACGCACCTGTCGACCGGTCGCGTCTCCGACTCGTCGCCGTCGCGGCCCTCGCACTCGTCCCGCTGGGCCATCTGTTCAGTTTCGGGACCGTCTTCGCGTACACGCCGACGGTCCAGATCGTCTACTACGGACTTGCGCTGGTGCTGTTCGCGCTGCTTGTTGCGGTCGCGGTCTGGACCCGAACGCACGAGGGTCGCGAGGTGGCCTGGCAGGGCTATCTGAGTATCGCTGCCGGGCTCTTGCTGGCCGTCCAGATGCTGTTGGGCCGGCACGATCTGGATCCACAGGGGGTCGTGCTGGCCGACAGCGTGGCTGGACTCGTCTTCCTCTTCCTGCTCGGTGCGGCCTGGCTGGCCTATCGCGCCGACGACACGGACTTCCCGCTGGTGGGCTCGCTCGCACGGTGACTCGCACACCTTATCGAACCGTTTTTGCCCGGCGGCCGGGAACCCATCGCCGATGAACGTCCTCGTGGTCGGTGCCGGCGAGATGGGCCGGTGGTTCGCGAGTGCCCTGCGTGACGGCAGCGACGCCACCGTCGAGATTGCATTCTGTGACGCCGATCCCGCCGTTGCCGAGGCTGCGGCGGACGCACTCGACGCACGCGCGGTCGATCCAGACACGCAGGAGACCTTCGATGTGGTCTGTGTCGCCGTGCCGATCCCGGCCGCCGAGGCGGTGATCGCCAAATTCGCCGGCCGTGCAGAGACAGCAATGGTCGATCTGGCAGGCTATATGGCCGGTCCACTGGCCGCCATGCGCGAGCACACGAGCGAGCGCGACCGAGTCAGTCTCCACCCGCTCTTTGCCGCGGAGAACGCCCCCGGCAACGTCGTGGCCGTCGTCGACTCGGGTGGACCGACGGTCGACGCAATCCGCGCGGCGCTCACCGCACGCGGAAACACGTGGGTCGAGACTGACGCTGCGACCCACGACGACGCGATGGAGACCGTCCAGGCGGCTGCCCACACCGCGGTTCTCGCCTTCGGGCTGGTCGCTGACGATGTCCCCGCGGCGTTCCAGACACCCGTCTCGGCCGGTCTGTTCGATCTCCTCGAACAGGTGACCGGCAACGACCCACGGGTGTACGCCGATATTCAGGCGACTTTCGAGGGTGCGCAGGCGGTCGCCGACGCCGCCGAACGGATCGCAGAAGCTGACCGTGACACCTTCGAGAATCTGTATCGGGAGGCGAGCGAGTGATGGATGACCAGCGCCAGGCGATCAAGGAGAACGCCCAGTACCTCCGGAACGTTCGCCCCATCGATCCCGAGGAGATTTACGAGTATGTCGACGGCCAGCCACATCCGGCGGTCGTCCGCGAGACGCTGCGCGAGCTGGCACTCGAACTCGACCTGATCGAGCGCGAGGACGGAACCTTCGTCCCGGCACCCGAGGGTTCGGTCTCGACGGACTTCCACGGCGTCGAGGCGTTTCCAGAGACATACGCTCGCGAACTCGAAGACCTGCTCGTCGCGGAGTTCGGTCCTGGCTGGCCCGATGGGACCAGCGGTGAGCGCCTCCGCCAGCGACTCGTGACGCTCAAGGAGGCTTACTTCGAGCAGCACGAGGTGGTATACGACGACCTGACCGCGCTGGCCTACGCGATCTACCACCTCCCGGACAACTACGCCGTCACCCAGTACGTTTTGGCCCCGCTGATCCGGGAGGGGAAAATTCCCTCCAGACTGCGGGTGCTCGACGTCGGAGCCGGAACGGGCGGGCCGGCACTCGGGCTGGCCGATTTGCTGCCGGCGGACGTGCTCGTGGAGTACCATGCCGTCGAACCGAGCGCCAACGCGGACGTACTCGGATCGATGCTCGAAGGGACCGATCGAAATTTCCACACGACGGTCCACCGCGAGCGTGCCCAGGCGTTCGAGCCCGAGGGTGAGTTCGACCTCATTCTGTTCGCGAACGTGCTCAACGAACTCGACGACCCTGCGACGGTCGTCCGCGAGTACGGTGCCGTGCTCGCCGACGATGGATCACTCGTCGCGATCGAGCCGGCCGACCGGAACACGGCGACGGGGCTACGCCGGGTCGAGCGCACAGTCGAGACCGACTTCACGATCTACGCACCGACCTGCCGGCTCTGGCCCACCGCCACGCCGGCGGTCGACCCCTGGTCGTTCGACCGTCGACCCGACATCGAGGTGCCGGCGTTCCAGCGACGACTTGATGACGCTGCAGGCGACGAGTTCGAGGACGGGACGTTCGTCAACAGCGATGTCCAGTTTGCCTACTCGATTCTGCGGACCGACGGAGCCGAACGGATCGGCTACACACCGGACCGATCCCGAGTCGCGCCGCTTGCCGACGCCGAGGACCTGCTGACCGAACGGATCGATCTGGTAGCGATCAAACTCAGTCACGACCTCAGCGACGGGGGCAATCCGCTGTTCGTCCTCAGTGACGGCAGCGAACGCGAGCGCGTCTTCGCCGTGTTGACCAACGAGTCGCTGTTGACGCGGGACCTGCTCGATGCACCCTACGGCGGCTTGCTCGATATCGAAAACGCGCTCGTCCTCTGGAACGACGACGAGGCGGCGTTCAACCTCGTGATCGACGACGAAGCGGTCGTCGACGATGCGTCCCCACCGTCGCTTCGGGGCTGACACGTTTTCCCGACGTCGGTGTGTTTTGCCAACCGTTGACGGCCGTTGCGGGTAGTCTCGGTACAGTCTTATACGCGGGGTCGTTACCCCCGCCCATTCCATGATCGCTCGGAGGGTGTCTCTATGACAGACACAGACCGGGGCAGTCCATACGCCCCGCACACAGCAGCCGAGACGCGGTCGATGCTCGATGACGTGGGCGTCGACGACGAGGAAGCGCTGTTCGACGTCCCGGAATCGGTCCGGTTCGACGGCCAGTTCGGGATCGAATCACGAAGCGAGCCTGCGACCCGCCGGGAGGCCCGGCGGACGCTCGCGCGGAACGACGACCTCGTCTCGTTTCTCGGCCGGGGCCACTACGTTCACGAGGTGCCGTCGGTGGTCGCCGACCTCGCCTCGCGCTCGGAGTTTCTGACCTCCTACACGCAGTACCAGCCCGAAGTCGCCCAGGGGTTCCTGCAGGCGCTGTTCGAATACCAGTCGATGCTGGTCGAGCTCACAGGATTAGGGGTCGCCAACTGCTCGATGCACGACCGGGCGACGGCTCTGGGCGAGGCCGCGACCCTCGCAACGCGCATCCGGGAAACCTCCGGCTCGACCGTGCTGGTCTCCGACCTGGTCCGGGACGAACAGCGGGCCGTCCTCGAAAATTACTCCCACGGCGGCGACCTCTCGGTCACGACCTATCCAGGCGCCGACGGGAACGTCGATCTCGACGCGCTCGCGGATGCCATCGACGACGAAGTCGTCATGGTCTACGCCGAGAATCCGACTGTGCGGGGAACGATCGAGGAGAACCTCGAAGGGATCGGCGACCTCGCCGCTGCACACGACGCGCTGTTCTGTCTGGGCTCCGATCCCGTCGCGCTCGCACTTCTAGAAGAACCAGCGAGCGTCGGTGCGGACGTCGTTGTCGGCGATGCCGGCACGCTCGGCCTGGGGCAAGCCTACGGAATGGGTCACGGACTCTTTGCCACCCGCGAGGACTTCCTCCGGCAGGTCCCCGGACGACTCGTCGGCGCGAGCACCGACAAGAGCGGTCGCCGGGCCTATACACTCACGCTGCAGACCCGCGAACAGCACATCCGCCGGGAGCGTGCGACCTCGAACATCTGCACGAATCAGGCCTGGGTCGCCCTGCGGACGGCGATGCACGTCGCCTGGCTCGGCCCCGACGGATTGGTCGAACTCGCCGGGGACTGCGTCCGCAACGCCCGGGACCTCGCTGCCCGTGTCGACGATATCGACGGCCTGCGAGCGCCGGTCCACGACCGCCATCACTTCCGGGAGTTCGTCGTCGCGACCGACCGGCCCGCCGACGCGATCCGCGACGCGCTCCACGAGGACGGATTCGCCGTCCACGCCATCGACGACCACCGGCTGCAACTCTGTGTGACCGACGCCAACGAGCACGCGACCGATCGACTGGTCACCACGCTGGAGGAGGTGGCCTGAATGCACTACGATCAGGCTCGCTGGGCCGACGACGACGCCTACGAACCCCTCCTCGTCGAGAAACGCGAGGCGACCGTCGAGCCGGATGACTCCGAGGACGCGCCGTTGCCCGACGATCTGACCCGCGATTCCCTCTCGCTGCCCGCGCCCGCCGAACCCGAACTGGCGCGTCACTATACGCGACTCTCTCAGGAAACCTACGGCGTCACCAGCGGCCCCTTCCCACTCGGGAGCTGCACGATGAAGTACAATCCGCCGCTGCTGGAGGACGTGGCGGCAGATCCGGCTGCGGCGGTCCATCCCGACCGCCCGGTCGAGTCGATCCAGGGAACGCTCGAAGTGATGGCGACGCTGCAGGACTGGCTGGGCCGGATCGGCGGGATGGACGCCGTGACCCTCCAGCCCCCCGCGGGGGCGGCCGGGGAGTACACCGGTTTGCTGATCGCGAAAGCCTATCACGACGATCACGGCAACGACCGCGACGAGGTCATCATCCCCGACAGCGCCCACGGGACCAACTTCGCCAGCGCGGCGATGGCCGGCTTCGACGTGGTCGAACTTCCGAGCGCCGAGAATGGCCGCGTCGACATGGACGCGCTGGAGGCCGCAGTCGGCGACTCGACGGCCGCACTGATGCTCACGAATCCGAACACGCTCGGGCTGTTCGAGCGCGACATCGAGACGGTCGCTGAAATCGTCCACGACGCCGGCGGGCTGCTCTACTATGACGGGGCGAATCTCAACGCCCTGCTCGGTCGCGTCCGGCCCGGAGACATGGGCTTCGACGTGATGCACTACAACGTTCACAAGACCTTCGCGACGCCCCACGGCGGGGGCGGCCCCGGCGCTGGCCCGGTCGGGGTTGTCTCGGATCTCTCCCCCTACCTTCCCGAACCCCACGTCAGGGAGTCTGCAGATGGCGACTTCGAACTGTACGAACCCGAAGCGTCCGTTGGCAAGGTTCACGGCTTCCACGGCAACTGGCTCGTCTTGCTGAAGGCCTACGCCTATATCCGGCGGCTGGGCGACGAGGGACTGGCCGACGCCAGCGCGAAGGCCGTCCTCAACGCCAATTATCTGGCCGAGCAGATCGACCTCGAAATCCCGTACGGCCCGTTCCACCACGAGTTCGTCGCGAGCGCGGGCGAGCGCGACGCCATCGATGTCGCCAAACACATGCTCGATTTCGGCGTCCACCCGCCGACGACGAAGTGGCCGGAGCTGGTCGGGGAGGCGCTGATGACCGAGCCCACGGAGGTCGAGTCCAGGGATACGCTCGACCAGCTAGCCGCGGCGTTCGAGGCCGCTTCTGCAGCCGACGCGTCCGAGCGAGAGGCTGCGCCCCAGCGGACCGCTGCTCGGCGGATCGATCAGGTCGAGGCCGCTCGGAACCCGCGGCTGTCCTGGCACGCGCTTGACGGCGCAGAGTGACGACTTCTCCTATCGCATGAAAAACTGCGGGCCATATTTCTGTCGTCGATGCACGAGACAGCCGGCCAGAATCAACAGCACGCCCACGAGCCCGGGCGTCGCGACGGTAAACGCAGGCTGGAGAACATCCGCGAGCACGCTCGTCGAGAGATTCGCGGCCGACAGGAGCACCTCGATGTCGTCCCAGCGAATCGCCACCGACGCGATCAGTGTGCCCGCGACGAGCAACTGTCGAGGCCGTCCGGATTCGAGCAAGTAGAGCAGCGGAATCAGCGGGAAGAAGAGGATCACGACGTAGATCGGAAACGAGGGGAAGAAGACGAGGATCGCGACCAACGTCCCCATGATCGAGACGAGCCGGTCTTCGCGATCCTCGATCGTCCGGTAGAGATACGCGACCGGCGGCGCGAGAACGACTAGCGCGAGCAGGCCGTAGAACGTCGGATCTACGTTCGGAAGGAGGATCGAGATCGGTCGGCGGATCGTCAGATAGGTTGCTTCGGGAGCAAGCCCGCCGGCGAACCCCTCGGGCGAGAACCGCGGCAGTATCGCGTGCTCGACGTAGGCGATCGAGAGGTCGATGCCGAACACGAGGAGGCCGAGCCCGAACCCGACGACAGCGGTGCCGACGGCGGCAGCGATGGCTCGCCAGGCCCGCCGCCGGAGCAGCCAGACCCCAACAGCGGCGGGAAAAACCTTGACGAACGCGGCGAGTCCGAAGGCGCTCCCGGCCAGTATCTCGCGGTCGCGGTCGAGGGCGACAAATCCGAGCGCCAGCGCGGCGACGAGGTGGTGGTTGAGTTGTCCGAACACGAGGGAGGGCATCGAGTGGACCGACGCGACGACGAACGCCCCGATCAGGCTCCGATCGAGCCACGGGAGCGGTTCCTCGCCGACACGCTCGATATAGCGGACGAGGAGCCACGCCCCGGCGAGTCCGGCGACGACGGTCAGGAGGGTGTGAATGGCGAAGCCAATTTTCCAGCCGATCAGCGACAGTGGGACGAACGCCAGGACCGTGATCGGCGGGTAGACGTAGTGGAAGTAGTCCGCTAGTCCGTCCGGAACTGCTGTGTAGAAATTCCCGCCGTCGAGGGCAACGTCTCCTGCGAGGTGATAAACGACGTAGTCGATGGCGAGGTAGCCGCGACTGGCGAGCAGGATATACAGGAGGTTCCCGATCCCCAGGGCGATTCCGACGAGGAGCACGACTCTGGCGGCACGCCGGCCACCTCGGTTGTCCATGCGCGGAGGAGGGATCCGATTTCGTATGGATGTGACGATTCGACGATCGTGGCCGTGGAATGTGGCGATTCGACTGCTGCGGCCGTGGCTCCGCCGACGCGCTGACCGGCGGTTTTTCGTCGGTCGCACTCCTTGGGAGGCGTATGGCAATCGGCGACGTCTTCGAAGTCACGACTGGCTCCTGTTCGGACCTTTACTACGTCGACACCGGGATGTACGATGTCGAGGAGTACGGTTCGGTCTATCTACTGGATGACGATCGGCCAGCCCTGATCGATACGGGGATCGGGACCAACTACCGGCGTGTCCTCGATTTGCTCGACTATGCGGATGTCGCGCCCGAGGAACTGGCCGTGATCGCCGTGACACACGTCCACCTCGATCACGCAGGCGGCGCGGGACTGCTCGCTGGGGCCTGCCCGAACGCCGAAGTCTACGTCCACGAAGCCGGCGCGCGCCATCTCGTCGATCCCGCGCGGCTCTGGGAGGGGACGAAAGTGGCTGTCGGTGAGCAGATCGACTTCTACACCGAACCGGAACCCGTTCCCGAGGAGCGCCTCAGCACGCTTGTCGACGGCGACGAGATCGACCTCGGGAGCCACTCACTGATCGCCCGCCACGCGCCCGGTCACGCTCCCCATCAGGTGGTGTTCGAGGATTCCGCGAACGACGCCGTGTTCACGGCCGATGCCGCCGGGATCTACACGCCCTCGACCGACGAGGTCCATGTCACGAGTCCGCCCCCGCAGTTCGATCTTGAACAGGCCCTCGCCGATGTCGAGATGCTCGCTGACATCGACCCGGAGACCCTGCTGTACGCTCACTTCGGGCCGGCCCCGACCGCGGATCGCCTGAACGTATACGCCGAACGACTCGATTCGTGGGTCGAAGAAGTCGCGACTGTTCGCGAAGACGCCGCAAGCGACGAAGCAGTGATCGAACACTTTCGGACGACCCTGGAGACGCCTGCTGTCTGGAGCGACGTGAAAGCGCGGGCGGAGATCGGGATGAACGTCCGGGGTGTGTTGCGGTATCTCGACTAGCTCTGTGGCCGGCCCTGGTCCACTCGTCGGTACCTTTTTATTGGCTCTCGGAGAGCCTGGATGTATGTCCGTGGGGGATGTCAACGCGGTTTCGACCGGGGAGTGTCGCGATATCTATGCCGTCGACGTCGGCATGTACGATTTGCCGAACCACGCGTCGGTGTACGTGCTGGACACGCCGAAACCGACGATCGTCGAGGCGGGGACTGGCGCGAACGCCGAGCGGGTCGTGCACGCACTGACCGAACTCGGGATCGCCACCAGGGAGGTCGAAAATATCGTGCTGACGCACGTTCACCTTGATCACGCCGGCGGAGCGGGCTTTCTCTCGCGTGCGTGCCCGAACGCCGACATCTACGTCCACGAACGCGGCGGGCCACACCTGCAGGATCCCTCCTTTCTCGTGGAGGGGACGAAGCAACTCGTCGGACAGGAGGGGTGGGATCGCTACTACGTCCGTCCCGGTTCAGTCGACGCAGACCGTCTCCGGCCGGTCGCTGATGGCGACGTGATCGACCTCGGCGACCGTGCGCTCAGAGTCCGGCACGCTCCTGGTCACGCCAACCATCAGGTGCTGTTGCACTCGCCCGGCGACGACGCCGTCTTCACCGGAGATGCGCTTGGTGTCTACGTCCCCGAGACGGACACGATTCGGGCGATCTCGCCGCCGCCGGAGTTCGACGCCGAACAGGCGCTCGCCGACGTCGAGACGATCCGCGATCTCGACCCCTCGACGCTGCTGTTCAGTCACTACGGGGCAGTTCCTGCCGAGGACCGACTCGATCGGGCGCGAGCAGCGATCGTCGAGTGGGTCACCGCGGTTCGGGACGCCCGCGAGGCCGCCGAGGCCGACAGTGCAGTCGTCGCGCAGTTCGTTGAATCGATCGACGGTCCCGATCGGTGGTCCGAGATCGTGGCCGAGACGGACACAGCGATGAATGTCCACGGTGTCCTGCAGTATCTCGATCGGCAGGACGGCGAGTTGCCGACTGCGATCGTCTCCAGCGAGTGACGACACTCGGTCTGTGTACTCTCTGAATCCAGCCCCCTCACGGAGTTGCTGTCGGCTGTTCTCGGATGGTGATAACTGCCGGCATCTTCAGGGCGCTTCGGCGCAAAATTCGGCGTATGTTCCCTGGGACGGACGCTGCTGGCGAACTCTCGGGTCGTACGGACCGACTGGTCCGCGATTCGAAACGGCGTCTGACCGCCGAACTCGTCGTCGGATTTGATCCCGCAGTGTGTGCGTGTCCGGTCGTCCTCGACGGTGACGCGTCGTCGCCAATCGACCACCACGTGATCGACGATACCTGTCACGTCACGTGTCGTGAGGAGGAGAGCGAAACCGCTGTCCATCATCGCCAGACCCACATCGAGGGAGATTGCATCTGTCGCATCGTCTCTCGCCACGGCTGTAACCCATCGCTGCAGTCGATCTCCGATCACGAACTGCTTGTCCGGACAAATCCGCCCGACAGAGAGACGCTTCGGGCGCTGGTGTCTGATCTCGGGGACATCGCCGAGACAGTCCGACTGCAGCAACTGGTCGTCGACACCGACGAAGACGAATCACACTCGGAACTGGTCAACCTCGAAGGGCTGACCGAAACCGAACGCGAGACCATCGATCACGCGATCGTCGCCGGCTACTACGACCGACCACGAAGCATCTCATTCGACGAACTGGCCGACGAACTCGACATCTCGAAATCTGCTCTTTCGAAGCGTCTCACGTCTGTGGAGGCAAAGATCATGCGTGATCTGTTCCGCGACAGTGAGTGATCACACTTAAAGAGTTCAACTGTGGCCGGATAGTCGGTAGGCAGACTGTCGCGTAGATACAGTCGTGGTGACCTCCACGTGACCGACAGCACCGACACCGACGAGACGATGGCGGCCGTCCTCGACGATCCCGAGTGGGAACGACAGGTCGAGGACGTCCTCGAGGATGGCCCCAATAGTACAGCACTGGGCAAGGAGATGGGCCGAGATGCCGTCCGGGTCAGCATCGGCGAGATGTCCGAGGCGGCCTTCCACGAGAAGTATCACGACGCCGTCGTCGAGGAGTTCGGCGTCGACGATCGCCCGACGAAACCGGAGGGATACGATGAGTGAACAGGAGGGCGTCAGCCGGCGGAACGTCCTGCTCAGTGCCGGGACGGCGGCTGGCGTGCTGGGGATCGGCGGCACGAGCCTGTTGCAGTCGCTCGACACCGGTGGGCGGACCCACGCCGTCGAGCAGTTCCTCGACGAGAACGCGGTCTTACACGGCTACTGTTCGCCGAACTGCCGCGGCAAGTGCCAGATGGACGTCCACGTCCGTGACGGGCAGATCAAAAAGGTCGAACCGAAAGTCCCGGACAACGAGGACTACCGGCGCTCGTGTACCCTCGGACTCAACCACGCCCAGCGGACCTACAACCCGACGCGGCTGAAGTACCCGATGAAACGGACCGACTGGTCGCCCGGTGATCCGAACCCGTCGGGTCGTGGTCCGGAGGCCGAATTCGAGCGCATCGAGTGGGACGAGGCCCTCGACTACGTGGCAGACGAGATGCTTCGGGTGCGCGAGGAGTACTCACCGGAGAGCGTCTACTTCGAACTCGGGTCGGGGACCGACGGTATCGGGGGGACCGTCTACAGTCGCCTGGCCGGCGCGTTCGGCGGGACGATGAAGTCCTGGTCGATCGACATCAACGTCGGGCTGGGCTTTCGCCGGATCACCGGCGGTGGCTACTTCAACACGCCCACGAACCAGGCGACCGACATCAAGAACGCAAACACGATCGTCATCTGGGGCGGCAACATCTTCGAAAGTCGCTTCCAGATGGACGCCTCGAAGGTACTCGACGCGAAGCAAAACGGCGCGAAGATTGTCGTCGTCGATCCGGCCTACAACACGACCGCATCCAAGGCCGACATGTGGCTCCCGATCAAGCCCGGGAAGGACGGCCACCTCGCGATGGCCATGATTCACACGGCCTTCGAAGAGGACTACCTCGACGAGCAGTTCCTCCGTGAACGCACGCTCGGGCCGGCTCTGGTCCGGGAGGACGGCTCCTTGCTGCGGACGGCCGATGTCTTCGACGACGGTGACGAGGAGACGCCAGTCGCCCTCGAGGAGGCGTCGGGCGAACCGGTCGCCCTCGAACCTGAAACGTACGGTGAGTACGCCCTCTTCGGCGAATACGAGATCGACGGTGAGACGGTGACGACCGGGCTGACGGAGATCCGCGAAGCCGCCACCGAGTACACCCCAGAGGAGATGGCCGATTACGTCGGCGTCGACGCCGAGAACATCCGCCAGACCGTTCGCTGGCTCGGTACGCGCGGCCCGGGCGGAATCCTGACCGGGCTGGGCGTCGACCGATACGTCTACGGCCACATCTTCGGGCAGGCGTACGCAATCTTGCTCGCGCTGCTCGGACAGTACGGGATGAGCGGCTGTGTGACCGGTGGCATCACCCAGGGCGGCGGATTCGCGAGCGACTACGGCGCCGTCGAGGACGCGCCCGGCTCACGCTACCTCCAGCAGAAAGGGATCCTCTCGGCGCTGGCGGGCGAGGACGACAGGCCGATCAAGGCCATGTACGCCATGGCGTCGAACTTCACGGCGAACCAGATGCCCAACCGCCAGCGCTGGCTCGAGGCACTCGAAAACGTCGACATGGTTGCCGTGGCTGATATGCAACACACGCCGAACGTCCAGCACGCCGACATCGTCTTGCCGGCGTCGCACTGGTTCGAACGCGAGGACGTCGCCGGC
>Ga0207771_100597_pt1 | contig 20027 bp, 16 predicted proteins | sample A23M2SouthBayCA_2_FD_187731 | JGI IMG/M metagenome (GOLD analysis project Ga0207771, IMG submission 187731) | Aerobic enrichment media microbial communities from Eden Landing Ponds, California, USA - A23 M2 (2) (SPAdes) | ecosystem: Environmental > Aquatic > Marine > Unclassified | place...
TCTCACGATCCAGCGTTCTTCCAAAAGTGTTGATAATGCGTTCGACAATCATCGTTCCCGCTACCGGCATAAGTGGTTTCGGGGTAGTATGCGTGTGGGGACGTAAACGGGTACCGCGTCCCGCCATCGGAATAATTAGCTTCATAATTGTTTCAATTGTGATGAATATTTAATAGTGTTTTAATTCTATTTTAAGTCGTTCTTTATTTCGTAACATTCTTTGAGATGCCGAAGAATGTGTGAACGGCGGGTCCGAAGTATTATAATTTTATGAGTATAAGCTTTTTATTACTATAGATATTTGATCGGCAAGTAGCTGTTAACTGTCAATAAACCAAGACAAGTTTCCGGCCAACAAACTGCCGTTCGCGCTTTCTGAGGCATTCAACATCCAATAACTAATGGTGAAGTTACGAACCGCTTCATCTAAATATGTTAACATTTACTTGTTTCGCAAATGAAACTCTTGTTCATTCCTCGTGCCTGTTGTTTTTAATCCCAAAAATCGGTTAAAGTGGCCTGGTATTTTACATTTATCGATTTAATAACTTATGTATTTATCGCGATTATGGCCCGTCATCTATGGCTGAGGGCGAGGTATTTCCTGCATATGTTTCAGCTGTCGGGCTACAAGTTCGGGGATTATTCGCGATGGTTGAAGAATAACTGGCATAAACGCGTGATAACAACCGAACATGTGCTGTTTCTGGTTATTCTGTTTACCCTGATAGCCTTTTTGTCGGACAGCCTTACCAATAGCGCTTCCGCTATTATCGTGGGGATTTACGGGGTTTTCTGGTTTGGGCCGACCGATTTCTATAGCGAGGGGGGTGAAAAGAAGCCATTGGTGTTTACGGCCCGAATGATTCGTTTGATGATTCCTTTCGGTATCATTGCGGTTTTTATCCCCCTTTTGGGAACACAGGTGGCTTTTCAGCGGACGCACTTGAATGCGGATGTGCAACTGCTTGGATTTAGTTGGCTTCTGGGGGATATGCTTGTTCCTTTCTTTATATATGTGGGTGGGGGACTGACGTGGCCTGTCGAGAAGATGGTTCACCGCTATTATAAGCGCCAGGCCCGAAAAAAACTGCAAAAGCGCCCGGATTTGACCGTAGTAGCTATTACCGGCAGCTATGGAAAGACCAGTACCAAGTTTATGATTCGGGATTTGCTTCAAGAGCGCTACAATGTATGTGCCACTCCCTCGAGTTATAATACCCCCATGGGGATTTGCAAGGTCATTAACAATCGTCTTGAACGACAGCACCAGGTGCTGGTGCTGGAGATGGGAGCCCGTTATCCTGGAAACATCAAGGAATTGTGTAAAATTGCTCCGCCGGATGTTGCGGTAGTGACCAATGTGGGTATTGCTCATCTCGAAACTTTTGGAAGCGTCGGTGAAATTGCCCGTACGAAAAGCGAAATAGTGCAATACCTGAAGCCGGGCGGCCGCGCCGTTCTTAATGGGGATGACGAACGGGTACAAGCCATGAGCGAGCTTCGCGATGATGTTACGTTTACCTTTACCGGGCTGAAGCAGGCGGATGTTTGGGCGAACGATATCCGTTATGATGAAAACGGAACGCGATTTACACTGCATCAGGGAGAGAACGAAATCGAAATAACAATGGCACTGCTCGGCAAACACAATGTGATGAATATGCTTCAGGCGGTGGGGGTAGCCCGGCTGTTTGACATGCGACTGGAAACGATACGCATAGCCGCTCGAAAGGTAAAACCTGTTGAGCACCGGCTGGAGCTCAAGAAAGAGGGGGAACTGTTTGTGATCGACGATGCCTTCAACTCCAACCCGGTCGGGGCCCGCAATGCGGTAGAGACCCTTTCACAGTTTGATACCGGCCGCAAGATTATCGTGACGCCGGGCATGATCGAGCTGGGTGAACGCGAAGAGCAGGAAAACAAAGAGTTCGGCAAGTATATGGGGGAAGTCGGACTGGATTTATACATCCTGGTGGGCAAGGAGCGAACCCGGCCTATCGCCGACGGACTCAGAGAATCAGGGGCGGAACCCGACAGCATACACCTATGCAGCTCGCTCCACGAAGCCAACAAAATTGTCCGCGCACAGGCAAAGGCCGGCGACGTCATCCTCTACGAAAACGATCTCCCGGATACGTATTAAAGAGGTGAAAGGTGAAGGGGGGAAGGGCGAAAGACAGTTACCAGTCTGTATTATGGGTTGCTACTCGGTTTTGAGTTTTTTGTCCGGATTTCACCTTTCACCTCTGCTCGAAGCTGGAAGCTCGAGGCTCGAAGCAATGCTTGTAATCTTGTTGATAAGCATGCGTCATAAAATTTGATGGTATTAAAAATACGACTACCCCTCTTTTTATATACAGTCTCTGATTAATAATAAAGAGCTGCCTCGAGCCTCGAGCTTCGAGCTACGAGTAACCATCAAGAAGCGGCCGCTTCTTGATGGTTACTCGTATCGCACAGCGTCAGCGGGTTCGATTTTGGATGCCCGGAGGGCGGGATACCAGCTGGCGGCAAGCGATAGCAGCAGGCTGCCGGCAAGAATGATAAGGATGTCGGTGGGTTGTATGCTGACGGGGTAGGCATCAATAATGAAAGAGGATGACAACCCGATAAGCTTATAGGTTTTTTGCAGCCAGCTTAAAAACAATCCCAACCCCCCACCAATCAAACAGCCGATGACTCCCACATACAAACCCTGCTTGAAGAAAATCCGCTTGATGGCCGCCGGGCCAAATCCCAGGGTGCGTAAGACTCCGATATCCCGGTTCTTTTGGATGACAATCATCGTAAGTGATCCGACGATGTTCAGGACGGCAACCAGTACAATCAGCATCAGGATCAGAAAAGCCCCCCATTTCTCCAGGTACATCACGTCGTAAAGCGGTTTTTGTAGATCATACCAGGTTTTTACCAGGTAATCGGGTCCCAGCCGCGACTGGACCCTCTCCTTAACCTCTTCGGCCTGCGATGAATTCTGCAGCGCTATGTCCACTCCGGTGATTTTGTTCCGGTAATCGAAAAGTCGTTGGGCCGCCTCCAAGTCGATGAAAACCACCGACTCATCCATAATCTTGTCTATCGAGTATTGACCCCGCACTTCAAACCGATAAATTCGCGGTATTGAAAAGTGGGTGAGCGATTTACGCATGCCCGCGGCGCTCAGGATAGATACCTGATCGCCTACTTCCAGGCCCAGCCTGCTCAATAACATGCTGCCCCCCAATAAACCCGGCGACCCGTTTTTTACTCCCAGGTCGTTGACTCCCTGTTTGATTTCACTCTGCTGTTGACGTAATTGAAAAAATGAATCCTTATGTACACCTTTAACCTCAATGACTTGTTTTTGTCCGTCTTCGCGGACCACAAGTCCTTTTCCCTCTGCAAAAGGGGATATATTTCTGATTTCGGGGATGCCCCTGAGTAATTTGTATTGCTGGTCGTCAAAGGTAAATGATTTACCGTGACGATATTCTATGCGAATATCGGGGTCATAGGAAAGCAGGATGCTCTTGATGACATCGAAAAATCCGTTAAACACCGAGAGAACAACGATGAGAAGAGCTGTACCGATGGTGATGCCGAGAATACTGATCAGCGTCAGCGTCGATATAAGCGATATGTGTTTGCGCGAAAACAGGTAGCGCCGCGCGATAAACGATGTCGGTTTCATCTAAATAGTATAATCAATTCCGAATTCCTGCTAAAAATTGTATATTTAACCACGCTTTAAAAAAAATAGCCGATATTGACTGACCGATTCTTACTTGATCAGGAGCAAATTGACGCCATATCCGAGGGATCTCACGGGGATCCTTTTTCAGTTTTGGGCATGCACAAAGCCACCTTTAAAAAGGAGGATGCCGTCGTTGTTCGACTCATGCGCCCAGAGGCCGAATGTGCATGGGTTTGTTATGGAGAAGAACAAAGTAAGGAATTACGGCGTTTATCTGAAGAGGGATTGTTTGAATATGTTTTTGAGGATACGGACGAAACCTTTGATTATACCTTCAAGGTTGAGCCTTATCATGGGGATGTCTATGAAGTTCAGGATCCCTATTCCTTTGACAAGTTGATCGAATCGGATGACCTGCAACTCTGGGGAGAAGGAAATCACCAGCAGGCGCATCGATTCATGGGCGCTCATCTTAAGGAGGTGGGTGGTGTTCAGGGGACCCATTTCGTCGTAACAGCCCCGAACGCAAGCAGAGTTAGCGTCATAGGTTCGTTCAATAATTGGGACGGCCGTGTGCACCCTATGCGAAAATATCATGAATTGGGCCTGTGGGAAATTTTCATTCCCCATGTTAACGCCGGGGATATCTACAAGTATGAGATAAAAACCCCGTATAACGACGCACCGCTCAAAAAGTCCGACCCGTTTGGTTTTTATTCGGAAATGCGTCCGGGAACGGCTTCCATTGTATATGATTTGACAGGTTATGAGTGGGCGGACCAGGAATGGATGCAGTCCCGAGAGGAAAAGCAGCGCCACGACCAGCCGTTGTCGGTCTATGAGGTTCATCTGGGTTCATGGATGCGCAATCCGGACAGCGATCCCGGGTTCTTGTCGTATCGCGAGTTGGCCGACAAGCTGGTGCCCTATGTCAAAGATCTGGGGTATACCCATATTGAATTGATGCCCGTGGCGGAACATCCCTATGATCCCTCCTGGGGATACCAGATAACCGGGTATTTTGCCCCAACCAGCCGTTTCGGAAAGCCGAAAGACTTTATGTACCTGGTCGACAAATGTCACCGGCACGACATCGGGGTGTTGATGGATTGGGTGCCGGGACACTTTACGAAAGATGAAAATGGACTTCGACGGTTTGACGGTACAGCCTTGTTTGAGCATGAAGATCCGCGGCTCGGTGAGCATAAAGACTGGGATACGCTTATTTTTAATTATGGCCGGTCGGAAGTTCGAAATTTCCTGATCTCCAACGCTTTGTATTGGGGGGACTATTATCATATAGATGGTATTCGGGTGGATGCGGTGGCTTCGATGCTGTATCTGGATTATTCCCGGGAAGAAGGAGAGTGGATTCCCAACCGGTACGGCGGACGGGAAAACCTGGAGGCGATTCAGTTTCTTAAAGATATCAATGGCATCCTGCATGAGCGGTATCCCGGATTTTTAACCATGGCCGAAGAATCAACCTCCTACCAGGGGGTAACCAGTCCGACGGAACATGGCGGATTGGGATTTGACTATAAGTGGAATATGGGATGGATGAACGATACGCTGGAATATTTTAAGAAAGATCCCTTGTACCGCAAGTATCATCACGACCAGCTTACGTTTTCCCTTATATATACGTTTTCCGAGAACTTTATTCTGCCGCTGTCCCATGACGAAGTAGTGCATATGAAGCAATCGAATTTGTCAAAAATGCCGGGAGATGATTGGCAAAAGTTTGCTAATCTGCGTTTATTATATACATACATGTATGGACATCCCGGCAAAAAACTGTTATTCATGGGAGGAGAATTTGGTCAATGGGAAGAATGGACCGAAGCGCAGTCACTGGACTGGCACTTGCTGGAGTGGGAAAACCACCGCGGCATGCAATCGCTCATCAAGGATCTGAACCGGCTATTCAAACAGGAACGAGCACTTTATGAAGTAGATCACAACTGGAAAGGATTTGAATGGATCGACATTTCAGATGCCGAAAACAGCATTCTGTCGTTTATCCGCAAGTCGGAAGATGAACGGGATCATTTGGTATTTCTGCTGAATTTAACTCCCGAGGTGCATCACGATTATAAGTTTGGAGTTCCACACAAGGGGACCTATGATGTGATTTTAAATAGTGACTCGGCCTACTACGGCGGAACAGACGTAGGGAAGCAGCAAATAGAGGCTTATGAAGGGAAATGGCACAACCGGCATGCCCATATAGTCACGACACTACCGCCGCTGGCCGGCATGATATTGAAACCAAATTTGACTAATTGACAGGTTAATACGAGATAAGTTATGCGTTTTCCACGCTCTTGCGGAACGTTGGTACATCCTACCTCATTTCCCTCCAGGTATGCAATGGGGGATTTCGGTGAGGAAGCACGTACTTTTTTGGATTTCCTGGTTGATACCGATCAAACTGTATGGCAAGTACTGCCGCTGGGGCCCACCGGATACGGCAATTCTCCATATGCCAGCTATTCGGCCTTCGCCGGCAACCCCTACCTGGTTAGTCCCGATATCCTGGTGGATAAAGGATTGCTGGAAAAAGAAGAAGTAGAAGAGGTCCAGCAGCCTTCCAAAAGCGTGGCAGAGTATGAGAAAGCTTTTGATCTCAAACAGAATCTGTTCGAGAGAGCAGCTCGCCGTTTTTACAAGCATGCCGACCAGCAGCAGCAGCGTCGTATGGAGGCGTTCAAACAAGAGCACCAACACTGGTTGGATGACTTTACGTTGTTTATGACCTGCCTTGAACAGTATGACTTTGCACTCTGGAACGAATGGGATCCGGATCTTGCCCAGCGCAAGTCTGAGTCCCTGAGGGAGTTCAGTGATAAGTTCAGTGATCGCATTGATTATCACTACTGGGTGCAATTCGAGTTTTTCAATCAATGGAACGACCTTCGTTCCTACGCCAATGAGCGCGGCATAAGGGTAGTGGGGGATATTCCGATTTTTGTGGACCACAACAGTGCCGATGTGTGGGCTAATTCACAATACTTCGAAGTTGATGAACAGGGTAAACGGACAAAAGTGGCCGGGGTTCCGCCGGATTATTTCAGCGAAACCGGTCAGCTTTGGGGTAATCCGCTCTACCGGTGGGATAATTTGCAGGCTGACCACTTTTCCTGGTGGATACAGCGTTTCGAGCAGATGTTCAAAATGTATGATGCAATACGGGTGGATCACTTCCGGGGATTCGAGGCCTATTGGGAAATTGATGCCGATGAGGAAACGGCTGTCAATGGGGAGTGGATTAAAGCTCCGGGCGAGAAACTTTTTGATACGGTGCACGAAGAGCTGGGAGAAGTTCCCATTATTGCAGAAGATCTCGGCGTAATGACTCCGGAGGTGGAAGCGCTGCGCGATAAATATAATCTGCCGGGAATGAAGATTTTGCAGTTTGCTTTCAACAGCGATTCAGCCAATGATTTTCTACCTCACAACTATCATCCCAATTCGGTGGTGTATACCGGCACCCATGATAACGATACAACGCTGGGATGGTACGAAAGTGCCCCCGAGCAAGAAAAAGACTTCTTGCGTCGTTATGTCCGCTCGGACGGTTCGAGTGTCAACTGGGAATTAATTCGACTGGGAATGCTATCGGTGGCTGATCAGGCGATATTTCCCTTACAGGACTTTATGAACCTGGGAAATGAACATCGCATGAACCTGCCGGGTGAAGCAGAAGGAAACTGGTTGTGGAGATACACAGCCGATCAATTGAATCAGGTGGATAAGGAACACATTAAAAAATTGGTTAACTTGAGTAATCGACAACCTGACAATGAAGTCAGAAGAGATCATTGAAAACCAAGGCATTAAGCGCTTTGGCAATCGAATAGCCGGAATCCTTTAATAAGATAGATCCATTTAGTATCTTTGACCCATTCAAATTTTGGAAAAAATCGAATATTATGGCTTTCAAATTGAATAATCTACCCGATCGAACCGAAAAACCGCGTGAAAAAGGGATTACGCTAGCCCTTGACAAAGGTTTTAGTGTTCGACAAGCAGAAGATTTCTGTGAATCCAGTTCGCATTATGTGGATATCGTGAAACTGGGTTGGGGAACTTCTTATGTCACGCAGAACCTGGAAGATAAATTGGCGGTGTATGATAACGCCGATATTCCGGTCTATTTTGGGGGGACCTTGTTTGAAGCCTATGTGCTGCGTGATCAGTTGGATGCCTACAAAAAGTTGTTGAAACGTTTTAATATAGAATACGTCGAAGTCTCTAACGGAACGATATGGTTATCCGACGACCGCAAACGCAATATAATTTCGGAGCTGAGCCAGGATTTCACGGTGCTTTCAGAAGTGGGCAGTAAGAATCCGAACGATATAATTCCCCCGTACAAGTGGGTTAGCATGATTAATAAAGAGCTGGAAGCCGGAGCCTGGAAAATTATTGCAGAAGCCCGGGAAAGTGGGACCGTAGGTGTTTTTCGTCCGAATGGTGAAGTCCGTTCTGGTTTAATTGACGAAATCGTTGACCAGATACCGGTGGAGAAAATGATATTCGAAGCTCCCAAAAAGCAACAGCAAGTCTGGTTTATCCGAAAATTCGGCAGTAATGTTAATCTCGGAAATATAGCGCCTGCTGAAGTGATACCCGTCGAAACGTTGCGGTTGGGGCTTCGCGGGGATACCTTGTTCGATTTCTATTCATTGGAGGACGAGATGGATCAGTTTTACGTCGACGATGAAGAAGAGAGCAATGCACCAAAAGAAGAGTAATTGCCATCATCTCATCAAAGTTATAAACCATCCTAATTGTCAAACTGATAAAATATGAAAGTACTGTACGCTGCAGCTGAGATTTCACCTTTTGCCCGTATGACGAATACCGCCGATCTGTTGCGGTTCCTGCCTGCCTCGTTGCAGGATCAGGGATATGAAATTCGCATTTTACTACCTAAATACGGAACGATCAGCGATCGCCGCAATCGTCTGCATGAAGTAATTCGTCTTTCGGGCATCGAAGTCGAGGTAGGAGAAAGTGTGGAAAGCATGCGAATTAAGGTTGCGAGCATACCCAATGCAAAATTACAGGTTTATTTCCTCGACAACGAGACCTACTTCGAGCGAAACGGATTGTTTAATGACCCGGATTCAGGGGATTTTTACGACGATAATGATGAACGACTGGTTTTTTATAACAAAGGAGTACTTGAAACCGTTAAGAAACTCGGCTGGAAGCCCGATCTGATTCATTGTCATGATTGGCCCGCTGGCTTGATCCCCTTGTTGGTAAGATCCCTCTACAAGGATGAGGATGTTTTTCAGGATACCCAATTGATCTATAACCTCCATCATCCTGAAAATCAGGGTATCTTTGATGAAGAAATTCTGGAACACCTGAACTTGCCGGATGATGTGGATGCGGACGATTTGATAACAGACGGCAAGGTCGACATTCGCCGGCTGGGCTTAATGTTCAGTGATCATGTCGTGACGGGTAACGAAATCACGGATGAACTGGACGACCTGTTCGATGAAATGGATATCGAACCGCGGAAAATTCAAGGTGCTCCACAGGATGTTTCCAGCAAGTTTGCGGAGTATTACCAGGAAATTGCCGGCGACGAGGACGATTAAATAAGAGTTTTGAATGCAAATAAAGTAGTTGATTCATTGGTTAGTTTGATAGCTTGGTTGAAAGATACCTGCGGCAACAGGTTTAACATATGGTTCGCTGCAGGTTTGAGTTTGTTACTGGTCACACTTATCAGTTCCTGTGAGGATCCGGGAGTAGTCGGATCCGGGTTCGTGGAAACAGGAGCCGAGGTCAACCTGGATACCTTGAAGGTGGATGACTTCAAGGTGGAATCCGGTTTTCCCGTTTTTACCGGCAACAAACCGTATTTGTCGGTGGGAGCATATAACGATCAGCTGTTTGGGGACCTGACTGCCACGGGCGTCATTAAACCGGTCGTGAGCCAGAGTGTTGACACCCTGCACCCGGACGCTTCTTTTGGTCTTGAATTGGGGATTTCAACTGCGAATGTGTATGGGGATACCACCTCGACAACGACGGTAGAGCTGGTTGAGATGGCTGAGCCGTGGAGAGGGGTGGCCTGGAAAATCGATTCGGATGTGCCGGTTAGCGATAATGTGGTGGCTACCGCCGATATTAATATGGAAGATTCGCTGGTGATCGATTTGCCGGATAGCTGGTATCAAAAATACCGGGAATATTTTTATGAAAATCCCAATACACGCGATTCCCTTTATAGATATAACTTTAAAGGATTGGCCCTTCGCCCGGTGGACGGTAATAAAATTGTAGCCATTAATGCCAGCAAAACTAGTTTCGTCTTCCAAAACCCGGGAGATACGGTAAAAACCGAATTGGATATATCAGGCTGGGGATACAGCCTGGATCGCCAAAACGTTCCCACACTGCCCGACTCACTGGACCGCATTTACAGTACCCAGGAAAATGCGGTGAATTTTATATTTGAAAGTGATCGTGAAACGCTTGGTTCCGAAAATATTGCCAGGGGAGAAATGGTTTTTGATGTGGACAGGGAGCGTATGCGTAACAGCCTTCCCGGCAATCATGTGCGGCCGACTCCCGATATTATGGGGCTCTATTTACACGATCCGAAAGATCTGAAGTATTCACTTTCAACTTTTAATACTGCATTTGAAGTGCAACTCGATTCGGTGGATTATACCTTCCGATTTGATTTAACGCGATACGTTAATCAACAACTGTTTGTGCAGCCTTCTTCTGATCGGTTTATCGGTGCCCTGCTGTCAACTAACGATATGAACGAAAATGATGGCATCATTCGATCCACCGTATTGTCAAATCCGAAGGCCCGCTATACGTATCCCCGTTTACTGTTAACTTTTGTTAATTCAGATATTGAAAGCAATTAAGTCGATTAAGTTGAGATATTTTTACCTGATTTGCTTATTAATCCTGCTTAACGTAGGGACGGCGCCTGGACAAATTTCCGAGCCGGACAAACTGACCAGCGGTTCAATTTATTCATCGCTGGGAGTGGGAACTCCTGTAGACTATCGGGCTTCCTATGCGGATGGAATGGGGTTGATAGGCTATGCCGTGTATGATTCGTATGCTCCCAGTCTGGCCAATCCCGCACTCTGGGGCCGTAATGTATTTACCCAGGCTACGGGGGGAGTGAATTTGAATCGCTATATAGCGAGCGACCGGCAGGGAAGTGCCAAGACCGCTCGTTTGAGCATGAGCATGTTTCAGGGAGTGTTTCCGCTTAAAAAAGATAAGTTAAGTCTTTCTGTTTCATTACACCCGTTAACGCGGCGGAGTTTTACTTCCTTCGAGCAAAATACCTTGCCTCCTTACGCTAATAATAGCAGGGATACGTTGGTTTACGGGATAGAAGATCACGGATCGGGCGGGTTGAACAGGTTAGAACTCGGAGTAGGGTGGAAAATTAACAAACACCTCTCCCTGGGATATGCCGGTTCGTATGTGTATGGCCCGCTGCAAAGCGATTTGACCGTAATTTGGAGTGAGAGTGAATATCAAAAAATTAATTTGGATCAGACCACCTCTCACCAGGGTTTTGGAAATCGCTTCGGTGTACTGGTGTCGCCGGTTAGCGTGCTGAAACCGGATGACAAGCTTGATATTGGTCTGACTGCTACATTGCCCGTTAACCTGAATGCGAAACGTATTGTGGAGTCCGACAAAGAAGTGGCTAACCGGCTTCGAACCATAGTCATAGAAGGGAAAGATGCCTACGGTACAAGAACGGTCAAGCTTCCCCTGAAAGCGGGCATCGGAATAAACTATCAGCCTAATGCGTTGTGGAGTATAAGCAGTGAACTTAAATTTGGTCAATGGTCGGAATACAACGGGTTTTCCCGTCAACAATCTGCCAACAATGTGGATCGTTATAAAGCTGGTTTGGGAGTACGTTATCGACCCTATATCAGTGATTACGAGACTTTTTGGTCTCGTTTTAAATATAATTTTGGTGTCTCGTACGACCAAGGACACCTGCAGCTGAAGGGACATAGAATTGAAACCCTGATGTTTTCATTTGGTCTGGGTATATTATCACCGGATACACGTTCTTCGATAGATCTGAATTTTCATTATGGACTGCGGGGAACGCGGGCTGACGGATTAGTTCGGGAGCGCATCTGGGGTATGCGATTGTCATTTAACCTGGCAGAACTGATGTTCTTCAGACCAAAATTGCAGTAAACGATAAAAAGACAAGATATTCTAATCACTTAAGTAACAAGGGCGAGAAGCACTATGAAAAAATTCATATTGATAGCGATAGTCTTGTGTTGGACTGGAAACTCGGTGGCACAAGCGCAGAAAACCGAACCACCGTATCAACTGGACCGATTGTCGGCCTATTCGATATTTTTGGAGAACTATCGATCCGAAAATTATCAAATGGCATTGGATTACGGTCGCTGGATGATATTTGCAAAACCGAAGAAAATCGAGGGATATTCCAAATTTGACCTGGAACGAAACCTGGACCGTATGATCACGGTCTACTCCGAAACGGCCAATGAGCAGGAAGATCCCACCGTTCGGTCGACGTATCTTGATTCGGCCCTCATGGTCTTTGACATTGCTTTTGAAACCCTGACGGACGATAAAGAGTTTGACTCCTTTGAATGGAAGCTGAAGAAAGCTCGTTTTTATCAACAGAATACGGACCATCTGTCCAATGCAGCCAATAAAGCCCATAGCCTCTATATGGAGCTGTACGAGCAAAATCCCGAACGTTTTACGAAACGAGGCGAGGGGTACTATGTACAGGTTGCTCTGCAAAAGCTTATCTCCGACGGGAAAAAGGATAGTGCGCTCGCCATGGTTAAAAAGACGGAACCCTATGCATCGGACAAGCTCGTGCAGTACTTTGACCAGGTAAGAAATCGACTTTTTGATACGCCTCAACAACGTATTGATTTTCTGAAATCCCAGTTGGAGAGCGAGCCAAAGAATGTAGAGCTCCTGGATCAGTTACTGCAGATTTACGAGGAACAGGAGATGTTTGCGGATGCTAAAGATATTGCCCAGCGATTGTATAAACTTGAGTCGAATTATAGCAATGCGATTCGACTGGCGGAAATTGCCATGAACAATGCTAACTACGCACAGGCCATCAATTATCTGAAAGAAGCCTTGAATAAAACGGATGATCCGGAACAACTTAAAACCGCTGCAATGGATTTGGCTGAATCATACCTGAACCAGGATAGGCTTCAGCAGGCGAGACAGTGGGCTCGCAAGGCGATTGATTACGATTCGGACTGGGGAGAGCCCTACTTGCTTATCTCCAAGATATATGCACGTGCGGTAAGTAATTGCACCAGTAATCGGGAAATGGATCGTAAGGATAAAGTCGTTTACTGGTTAGTGCTGGATTATCTGGACAAAGCGCTGCAGGTTGATCAAACAACCAAAAGTGTCGTTGATTCACGTTACCAGTCGTATGAGCCGGTGACTCCTACGAAGGAGGAGAAGTTCTTCTCTAACTGGGAGGAAGGCGAATCGATGAAGGTGAGTGATAATCTCCATGATTGCTACGGCTGGATTAATGAGACTACCAAAGTTCGATAAGACAGATTATTTCTGTATTTACTCGATATTTTATATCTTACAATAGCTGGAAGTTGGAATCCGGGCGTTTCTTTTGTCAGTAACATGCTCGTTAGGAAAATGGCATAATCAGGTTGGGGGTTGCTTCATTCCGAAATCAAACGATCGGTTAACGGCAACACTGAGAGCCCGGGTTACCTTTAATAGCAGGAATTGTTTTATTTTTCCCTTGTTTTAGGCAAATCCATTCTACGAATAGTGCATTAACCCATTTTGCATTTTTGTATGCCTTGCCTCCAACTTAATCGATAATGGAATTTTTGACTCCGATCCTTTTTTAGTGATCGATTTGAATACAAATATATAACAAGAGTTACTATGGCTAGATCCAAAGGACGTAATCGAAAAGGCCGCAATAATAAAGGAAATGTGTTTATTCCCAAGTTTATCAATAATAAAAATGTTGAGATAGGCGGTCGTTACAATGGCGTGCTGGAATTGAATGAGAAACTGTACGGGTTTATCAGGAAAAAAGATCATGAGTTCTCCTATGATCCGAAGGATCCCTTCCTGAAGCCGGATGAAGTCAAACATCATGATTTACGGCCCGGCCTTGAACTGGAAGGGGAATATGAAGAAGATCAAAAAGGTCATAAACATGTCCACTCCATTGAAAAAATAAATGATAAGGATCCCGAGCTCTGGCAAAAGGTCAATCGCTTTGAGCACCAAACCCCGATTATGCCCAACGAGCATATCAAGCTCGGTTATAACGCGGACGATATCGAAATGCGGGTGGTCGACTTGATTGCCCCGGTGGGAAAAGGGCAACGTGCCATGATCGTATCACCGCCCCGGGCGGGCAAGACTGTACTGCTCAAGCAGATAGCGCAGAGTGTACATGAACACCACCCCAATATTAACCTGTCGGTCTTACTGGTTGATGAGCGCCCCGAAGAGGTTACCGACTTCATGCGCAGCACAAAGGGGGAAGTGTTTGCCTCCTCCAACGACAATCCCACCAAAAGCCATATCCGCATTACGGAATTGGCACTGGGATATGCCAAACGGAAGGCTGAAGAAGGAGAAGATTCAATGTTGTTGATCGATTCGCTGACGCGGCTGGGGCGTGCGTATAACACGATTCAGTCTAACAGTGGCCGTACGCTGTCGGGGGGTCTCGATGTTCGAGCCCTGGAAATTCCCAAGAAGATTTTCGGTTCGGCCCGTAATATTGAGGGAGGCGGTTCGCTGACGATTATTTCGACTTGCCTGATTGAAACCAACTCCCGGATGGACGACTTGATTTTTGAGGAGTTCAAGGGAACCGGTAATATGGAATTGGTTCTGGATCGCGAATTGGCGAATGATCGTATCTTTCCGGCTATTAATCTCACCGCTTCGGGAACACGAAATGAAGATAAATTCATCCCCGGCTCTATCGAAGAGCGCAATATGGTACGCCGCTACCTGCTCAAGAAATCCCCGAAAGAGTCGATGTCCAGTTTGCTGAAAGTATTGAAAAATACGGAAAGTAATGAGGAGCTCCTGAATCAGATTGCGGCGTCGGTGTAAAATGCTCCAGGCTCCAAGCTCCAGGCTCCACGCATTTTGGAAGCCAGTCTTTTGAGAACTGTCTTTTATAAAACGATGAGTTATTGAACATGTATTGACTATACAATAGGTAAGTAGTCTCGTCCGAAAAAAAGCTTGTTCCCCTGGTTTGGATTATTCAACATTTCGTATCCCCTGACAACAAACCGCGCTGTCACAGCCAAACACTGGTATGATTTGGCGTGGAGCTTGGAGCCCTAATAATTATACCGGTCAAGCCGAAATTGCTGTCCTAAATATAGCTTTTTAGCTTCTTCGTCTTCGGCCAGGTCGTCGGCTGATCCTTCCTTTAAAATTTTCCCTTCGAACATCAGGTAGGCGCGGTCAGTAATGGCCAACGTTTCGTGCACATTGTGATCGGTGATGAAAATGCCAATATCCCGGTATTTCAATTGAGATACGATCTCCTGGATATCCTCGACGGCAATCGGATCGATGCCGGCGAAAGGTTCGTCGAGTAGAATGAAGCGCGGATTGGTAATCAACGAACGTGCAATTTCCGTACGACGCCGTTCTCCGCCCGAAAGGGTGTATCCCTTGCTGTTCTCCACGTATTTAAGCCCAAACTCCTCAATGAGTTGATCGGCTCTTTCGCGGATCTCCTTATCCGGTACGGAGAAAAATTCCAAAACAGACTCCAGGTTTTCGCGGACGGTAAGATTTCGAAATACGCTGGCCTCTTGTGATAGATAGCCAATCCCCTGGCGCGCTCTTTTATACATGGGTTGCGCGGTGATATCCTGATCGTCAAGATAAATATGTCCCTCATTAGGCTGGATGAGTCCTACGAACATATAGAACGTAGTGGTCTTTCCCGCCCCGTTAGGTCCCAGTAATCCCACAATCTCACCCTGAGAGAGGTTCAACGATACCTCGGACACCACGGCTCGTTTTTTGTATCGTTTAACCAGATTTTTGGAATACAGCGTTTTCATGCGGCCGCATCGATATAATTGATCATTCGTTTATGGGAAAAGATTCCGGTCTATTGAGACAGTATAGCATCAAATAAATTATGATTCCAGCGCCTAGCTTAATTCCGGGCTAGAGTAGCTATAAGATCAATTAGCTAAGTATAAAATCCAGTATATCCCAAATCAGGCGCCAACCACCCGGTTCAGCAGGGATTCAAAAAAGATGCGTCCATCAGAGGATCCAAGCAGAGGTTCCACCGCCCGTTCCGGGTGGGGCATCAGTCCGAGGATATTGCCTTTACGATTTAAAATGCCGGCTATATGATCCACTGATCCGTTGAAGTTGGCTTCGGGCGTGAGCTCTCCGTGCTCATCACAGTACCGGAATGCAATCTGGTCATGATCCTGCAGCTCTTTCAAGCCGTCCTCCGAAATAAAATAGTTGCCCTCCCCGTGGGAGACCGGTATATCAAGTACCTGATCCTTGTTCAATCCCCTGGTGAAGATAGAATCGGTGGTCTCGCAGCGTATAAAGACGTTCTTGCATACGAACCGCAACTGCTGATTGTGCATCATGGCCCCGGGTAACAGGTTGGCTTCCAGTAAAATTTGAAAGCCGTTGCAAATTCCGATAATGGGGACCCCTTCGTTTGCCGCTTTTTCGACTTCATTCATAATAGGAGAAAAGCGGGCAATAGCCCCGGAACGCAAATAATCCCCGTATGAAAATCCGCCGGGTATGACAATTACATCGATCCCTGAGAGGTCGGTATCTTTATGCCAGATAAATTTAGTTTCCATACCCATGACTTCATCCAGGGCATAGAAGGCGTCGTGATCGCAATTTGAACCGGGAAATACGATTATTCCAAATGTGGTAGACACAGTGTTATCCTTTTATTTCAGTGACAAGTTGAATTTCCTGCAATATGGTATTGATTTCAAAACACTCCTCAAACGTTCCCTCAAAAACCAGGGCTTTTCCATTGCTATGAGCTTTCCGGGCGATTTTTTCGGCTTTAGACCGGCCGCATCCCAATGCTTTTATAAGTTGATTGATCACTTCTTCAAAAGTATGAACTTCATCGTTGTAAAGTATCAATTTCCAGGGGTTATCTTCGTCCCCGGTTGCCTGCTCATCCGGTTGATCTTGCACCTCAACATCAGGTTCAGCCGGTTGGGGCGAGGGTAATTTGTCGGGGTCGCTGCCGTGTGCTATGTAACGGGTTGTGACAAGCTTCATACCTGTCCTTAGCTAACCGTTTGCTTTTTATGGATTGTTATTTCGTAATCTTCCACTACGGCATTGGCCAGCAACTGGGTGCAGGCATCTTCGGCTATAGAACGTGCCTCTTCCTCGGTATCTGCATCGATGTTGAGTTCAACCAGTTTGCCGATACGTACTTTGGAAATTTGATTCAACCCCAGATTTTGCAGGGCGTGGTGTGTGGCTTTGCCTTGGGGGTCCAGTATGGAATCCCGAAGGGTAATATTTACGGTGGCTTTAAACATCTTGGCTTATGGGTTTCTCGGTTTTTGTTAATGCATAAATTTAAGGTTTATTCTACAAGCCCGCTACCACGGATTTCACTCATTAGATTTCCTAGCCAGTTTTTTCTCTATTTCGTCTGCCATCCCTTCCGGCTTACGCTCATGGGCATCTATCCAGTGAATGAAATCCCATCGACGAAACCAGGTGATCTGTTTCTTGGCATATTGGCGGGTGCGGATTTTCATGTCTTCAATCATGGACTCTTTGTCACGCTTTTCCTTAATATATTCGATAGCTTCCTTATATCCGACGGTTTTCAAGGATTTGACATCATTGTTGTACCCCATATCGAGCAACTGCTGGACTTCTTCGATCAGCCCTTTCTGGAGCATTAGATGGACTCGCTTGTGGATGCGCTCATGCAGCTTTTTGCGGGGTCGGTGTAATCCGAATGCCACGGTGTCTTCGGGAGGTTGAATTTCGTTATTTCCACTGTGAAAAGAGCTGAACGGTTTCCCGGTTTGCTGCCAGACGTCGAGTGCACGGATGATGCGTTGGGGATTCATTCCGTCCATCTTTTCAGCATAGTCGGAATCCACTTCCACCAGCTCTTCGTAGAGCGCTTTCACGCCTTCCGAATCAAGTCGTTGCTTGAGGTCTTGAACATTGTCCGGATTGGCGGAGGGCACATCGTCGAATGGTTGCAATACGGACTGTAGATAAAGGGTGCTGCCTCCTACATAGAGTACGTGATTGTGGTTAGTCAGTATTTCCGTTTCCCATTTATACGTCCGCTCCCGAAAGTCGGCAGCTGTATCCTGTTGATCCGGAGTAAAAATGGAGATGTTGTAATGGGGAACCCGGTCCAATTCGTTAGGGTCGGGAGTGGCTGTTCCGATATTCATATATTTGTAGCATTGTCGGGAATCAGCCGAGATGATGGCTCCGTTAATACGTTCTGCCAGTTCAAGTGAAACAGCCGTTTTTCCGACAGCAGTAGGACCAATAATCAGGATGCGCACAGATAGATAATGATTAATTCAGATTAATCGAATATTTTTAAGCGATGATTGTAGGTCGACAGGTGCGCTTTTAAAATAAGCCATTGAGCTCATGATCACATGAAATAGCTCCAATATATAAAGCGGACCAGGATTGTCAAATGGTCAACTGAAGCGAAATGCGATGGGTGAAGCCAAAGTCGGCGGTTGTTCCGGCAAAGCTGGAAAACCCGTAATCGAGGCTGAAGGTGTTAAATTGCAATCCGGCTCCGAGCGTGGGCGAAATCGACAGGCCGGAGTCAAAACCCCGGGTAAAGTTCGTTAGGCCGGCTCGAAAGCTGAGAGTATTGCGATAGCTCAACTCCCCGCCGATATGAGGGTGAAAACTGACATCCCCTGCATTCAGATAATGGGTCCGTCGCCCTTCAAAACGAACATCCACGTCAGTTGCGGCGATCAGGTTAAAATCATCGAAGGCAAATTGTTTGCTGACTCCGGCTTTGACCATGGGCAGAATCAATTCATTCTGTCCCTCGGGAATTTCGTCGCCGTACGAATCGGCTAGTGGTTCGAGGGCATCCGCGTTTACATTCCAGAATTTCATCATGGTCGTGATATCCATGAGGTTAACACCAAAAGTGGCAAACGGGGCATCATACTGAAGACCCAGGTCCAGGCTGTATCCCCAGGCATCTGCGAAGGGGCCCAGGTGGCTGTTTAATATTTTAGCAGTGGCTCCCCAGCGAATCTTTTCGTTGTAATGGGATGCGTAGGAGAGCAGAAAGGCCATATCGTAGGTACTGAACTCGGTAATATACTGCTCCGGGTTGCCGCGAGGCCGCTGTCGGTCCGGATCCCAGGCGTTGAGCGTGTTTTTGATGTCGTCGACGCCCTGGCGGAAAAAACTGACTGCAAAAACGCCCTGATCGGATCGTACGGGCAAAGCAAATGCGCCATAATCGTATCCTACCAGTCCGTTGAAACGCTCCGAGTGCATGTAAATGACTTCCAGTTTCTTTACTTCCGCCAACCCGGCAACGTTCCAGTAACCGGCCGAAACATCAGCGGTTACAGCCGTAAAAGCGCTGCCCATGCCCAGGGGACGGGCGCCCCCTCCGACCGATAGCAGATCTCCGCCAAACTTGCCTATTTCAAAACTTTGTCCTCTTGCCGTGAAGACGGAGAGAAAAACAAATCCGACAAGCAGCGTCCAGTATTTTATATTTTTAAAGGTATTGCGCATCTATAAATGAATAATTACAGGTGATAGAGGGACCGGAATGTCAGCATACAGGCTGTTAACGCCTGTTCCGGTTCCATATTACAGAAGTAAACAAAAAAGAAGTTGACGAAGTGTCGTGCATCGATGCATCAGTCCTCTGAAGTTGATAGTTAACTGATCCGGATTTTAGATAATATCCAATGAAATGCATAGTATTAAAATGATCGACGAAATGAAACTGATTGGCGTAGTTCGTTGACATAAAGGGGGCTCTGAAGCACTTGAGTTGTTCAGCTTATTGATTAGGATTTTGTCATAACTATTTGTTGATAATCCCGGTCACTGTTTTATAAATAGCAAGTAGCCGCTGAATTTCTCTGGCTGAAGCCCCCCCTTTGTGTCAACGAACTAGGCCAATTGGCAGGTGAAATTCCGGAAACGGGATGCAAAATTTAAAATAATTGGTTAAGATACGCATTATTCGTTTTTTAATATTTGGAATAGATTGTACTTTTCATCC